>Ga0209066_10005392_pt1 | contig 13500 bp, 14 predicted proteins | sample All_14_2_FD_187198 | JGI IMG/M metagenome (GOLD analysis project Ga0209066, IMG submission 187198) | Freshwater microbial communities in response to fracking from Pennsylvania, USA - Allegheny Zone_MetaG_DW_15 (SPAdes) (version 2) ...
GCGTGGTCCCGCTGGCGGCGGCGAAGGCGGCTTAGCAGCATTCCTCCCCCATGAGGGGGAGGGGGACCACCCGGAGGGTGGTGGAGAGGGACGCACCGGTGCTGAAGGGCCGGGCGAGGACAGAGTGAAGATCGAGCGCCGCAGCCTGCCGATGAACGCCTGCGTATCCCGCTCCACCACCCTCCGGGTGGTCCCCCTCTCCCAAGAGGGAGAGGATAATTAGTACGCCGGCCCGCCCGGGAACATGTGCCCGTACGGCTCCGCCTCCTTCAGCACGCGGGCGAAGGACGGCCGCGCCTTCAGGCGCTCCATGTAAGCGGTGAGCGCCGGGCGATCGCCCCAGTCCTGGCAGAGGCGGGCGTAATGCAGCGACGGCGCGGCGGCGCAGTCGGCGATGGAGAAGGCCTCGCCCGCCGCCCAGGTCCGGCCGTCGGAGAGCGTCTGCTCCAGCCAGCCGTAGGCCTTCTCCAGCAGCGCCCGCGCCTCGGCGACTCCGTGAGGGTCCTTGGCCCCTTCGGGACGGATGACCTCGAACACAAGCCGGCCCTGCGGCGTCATCACATAGTTGTCGAAGACCCGGTCCATGAACCGCGCTTCCAGCGCCGCGTCCGGATCGGCGGGGATCAGGCCCGCGCCCGGATAGTGGCGGTCCAGGTACTCGATGATGACGCTGGACTCGGCCACCGTCGCGTCCCGCGCCTCGTCCCGCAGCAGCGGCATCTTGCCGAGCGGCCAGCGGCGCATGAACTCGATGATCGGCCCGTCCTGCGCGCCGAACTCCAGCATCTCGAAGGTGAACAGCGTTTCCGCCTCGTACAGCGGGATCAGCGCCTTCCAGCAGTAGGACGACAGCGGATGGGCGAACAGGCGCAGGGTCATGGGGGGCTCACGGCGAATACTTAAGTACTCACTAAACTATTTTCGTCGCGCGACCCCGTCAAGGCCGAGCCCGGAACCGCGCGGCCGGCCGGGAATTGCATCAGCGACGGCCTGTCCGGTCGCCCCGCGAGCGTAAGACCACCGCCATGATCAGCCCCGTCCCCTCGATCCCCCTGTCGCTGGCCGTCGCCGCCCTTCTGCTGGGCGCCTGCCAGACGGCGCCCAAGCAGACGGTGCTCGACCTCGACACGACCGACCCCCGCTGGCTGAGCGCCGGGTGCATCGCGGCCCGCGAGGAAACCCGGGACTACAACGACAAGCCGCTGGTCCGCGCCGCCGCCGGGGTAGCGGGGACGGTCGCCGCGGGACCCGTGGCCGGCGCGGCCGCCTCCACCGCCCTCAGCGCCAGCCAGGACGACGAGCGCGAGGACCTCAACAACAAGATCCTCAGAGCCTGCGTCAGCAAGCCGGGCGAGCGACTGCCCGCGCCCGCCATCGCCGCCGCGCCGCCGCCCCTGCCCATCCCGCCGCCGGTGACAGACACGCCCGCTCCGCGGTAGACCCCGTCGCTTTCGCGGCCGCGCGACGATGACGAGACGGGATGACGGATGCCGGAGCTGGCGCCATCCTCCCCCCATGCCTCTACCCGAGATCTACGCCGCCCACCGCCTGGTCCCCGCCAGGACCTTCGACGACCTCAAGGTCGGCGACCGCTATCCGCTGCCGTCCCGCACCCTGGGCGACGGCAACTTCGCGGCCTTCCAGGCGGTCAGCCTGGACAACCACCCGATCCACTACGACGTCGAATACTGCCAGGCGCTGGGCCACCCCGGCCCGCTGGCCCACGGGCTGCAGGTGCTGTGCTTCACCGCCGCCGGCGCCGGCCTGTTCCCGCACGAAATCGGCGACGCCCTGCTGGGGATGATCGAGGTGCGGGCGAAGGTGCTGAAGAGCGCCTATCCCGGCGACACCCTCTACCCGGCGCTGGAGATCACCGACCTCAAGCGCCAGCGCACCACCGGCGTGGTCACCATGCGGGCCTGGGTGGTCAACCAGAAGGGCGAGACCGTGCTCGAAGGCGAGCATGTGTATCTGCTGAGGCTGTGATCCTCTCCCACTTGAGAGAGGAAAGCCGTAGCGCTTCGCCGCACTTGGCTGACGTAACGCGAGGGGCGTAAGGGGTCTTCAGGGAGAGACCCATGAAGCTCGATTCAAGCATTTCGGCCGTCGTCACCGGCGGCGCATCCGGCCTTGGGGCCGCCACCGCCCGCCGCCTGGCCGCCGACGGCGTCAAGGTCGCCATCTTCGACCTCAACGAGGAGCTGGGCGAGGCTCTGGCCAAGGAACTCGGCGGCGTGTTCTGCAAGGTCAACGTCGCCTCCAGCGAGGAGGTCGACGCCGGCTTCGCCAAGGCCCGCGCGGCCATCGGCCAGGAGCGGATCCTGGTCAACTGCGCCGGCGTCGGCGGCGGGGCCAAGACCGTGTCGCGCGACAAGCAGACCGGCGAGATCAAGGAATACCCGCTCGATAACTTCGAGCGCATCGTCCAGATCAACCTGATCGGCACCTTCCGCTGCATCACCAAGAGCGCGGCCGGCATGCTGACGCTGGATCCGATGGAGGACGGCGAGCGCGGCGCGATCGTCAACACCGCCTCGGTCGCGGCCGAGGACGGCCAGATCGGCCAGGTGGCCTACACCGCCTCCAAGGCCGGCATCGTCGGCATGACCCTGGTCGTCGCCCGCGACCTGGCCAGCGAGTCGATCCGCGTGAACACCATCCTGCCGGGCATCTTCGACACCCCGCTGCTGGGCCGCGCGCCCGAGCATGTGAAGGCCGGCCTCGCCGCCCAGGTGCCCAATCCGCGCCGGCTTGGTCTGCCCGAGGAGTACGCCCACCTGGCGCACACCATGATCACCAACGGTTACTTCAACGGCGAGGACGTCCGTCTCGACGGCGCCATTCGCATGACCCCCCGCTGACCGCCACAAGCGACCGGCCAAAGCAGAAGACGCAAGGAAACTCCGACATGAGCGAAGCCTGGATCATCGACGCCGTCCGCACCCCGCGCGGCGTGGGCAAGTACGGCAAGGGCGCCCTGTACGAACTCCACCCGCAGCAGCTGGGCGCGACCGTGCTCAAGGCGCTGGCCGAGCGGAACAAGATCAACACCGCCGAAGTCGACGATGTGATCTGGGGCTGCAGCTCCCAGCGCGGCCCGGCCTCCGGGGACCTGGGCCGCATGTCGGCGCTGGACGCCGGCTATGACGTCCGCTCCAGCGGCGTGACCCTGGACCGCTTCTGCGGCTCGGGCATCACCACGGTGAACTTCGCCGCCTCGACGATCATGGCCGGCATGTCCGACATGGTCGTGGCCGGCGGCTGCGAAATGATGTCGATGCCGAACCGCCGCTCGCCGGAAGACGGCCCGCCCACCATGGACAACGGCAACCTGCGCCTGCGCGCCAAGCACCCGCAGTCGCACCAGGGCATCTGCGCCGACGCCATCGCCACGATGGAAGGCATCAGCCGCGAAGCCCTCGACGCCCTGGCCCTGACCAGCCAACAGCGCGCCGCGGTGGCCATCGCCGAGAACCGCTTCGCCAAGAGCCTGGTGCCTGTCTACAAGGAAGACGGCACCCTGGCCCTCGACCACGAGGAGTTCCCCCGCCCGCAGACGACCGCTGAAGGCCTCGCGGCCCTGAAGCCCTCGTTCGAGGCCCTGGCCGACGTGCCGCTGGACGCCAACGGCACCACCTTCCGCAAGCTGATCACGGCGGTCCATCCGGACCTCGACCTGAAGTTCTTCCACCACGCCGGCAACAGCTCGGGCGTCGTGGACGGTTCGGGCGCCCTGCTGCTGACCTCGCCGGCCTACGCCAAGGCCAATGGCCTGAAGCCCCGCGCCCGCGTCGTGGCCATGGCCAACATGGGTGACAGCCCCACGCTGATGCTCAACGCCCCGGTCCCGGCGGCGCGCAAGGTGCTGGCCAAGGCCGGCCTGACGGTCGAGGACATCGACCTGTGGGAAATCAACGAAGCCTTCGCCGTCGTGGCCGAGAAGTTCATCCGCGACCTGAAGCTCGACCGCAGCAAGGTCAACGTCAACGGCGGCGCCATGGCGCTGGGCCACCCGATCGGCGCCACCGGCTCGATCCTGATCGGCACCCTGGTCGACGAACTGGAACGGACCGGCAAGCGCTACGGCCTGGTCACCATGTGCGCCGCCGGCGGCATGGCCCCGGCCATCATCATCGAGCGCATGTAAGCTCGGCGAGAAGCTGACCTGAATTGAAGAGGCCGTCGGCGGAAACGCCGGCGGCCTTTTCTCTGGTGGCTATCGCCGAAGTACGCGGTGCGGCTGTCCGCCTCACCACCGACGCCTCCATTGCGTCACACAGCCGATCCCGGAACCTGCTAGGTGTCCCGCTGACGACACGACCGACGAGACGCGACCATGTCCAGGACCGACCGCCGCGATCGCCGCCCCAGCCTGCTCGGCCGCCTGGGTCCGGGCCTGATCACCGGCGCCGCCGACGATGATCCCGGCGGCGTCGCCACCCACTCCCAGGCCGGCGCGGCCTTCGGCCTGAACATGCTGTGGAGCGTGGTGCTGGCCTATCCGCTGCTGGCCGGCATCCAGCAGATCGTCGCCCGGATCGGCCGGGTCACCGGTCACGGTCTGGCGGCCAACGTCAAACGGGTCTTCCCGGGATGGCTGCTGGCCATCCTGGTCCTGTCCCTGCTGGTCGCCAACACCATCAACATCGCCGCCGACATCGCCGCCATGGGCGAGGCGGCGGCGCTGGTCGCGCCGGGGCTGGACAAGTTCGTCTACGCGGCGGTGTTCGGCGTCGGCTGCGTGCTGGTCGAGGTGTTCATGAGCTACAAGCGCTATGTGCGGGTGCTCAAGTGGCTGACCCTGTCGCTGCTGGCCTATGTCGGGGTGGTGTTCACCGTGAAGATTCCCTGGGCCGAGGTGGTCTGGCGGTCGCTGGTTCCCGACATCGTCCTGACGCCGGCCTTCCTGACCATGGTCGTGGCCGTGTTCGGCACCACCATCAGCCCCTACATGTTCTTCTGGCAGAGTTCGCAGGAGGTCGAGGATCTGGGGACTGATCCGGAGAAGCGGGCCCTGCTGCATACCCCGGAGCTGGCCGACGCCGAGCTGCGCCGCATCCGGCTCGACACCTGGTTCGGCATGGCCATCTGCAGCCTGATCGCCTTCTTCATCGTGCTGACCACGGCGGTGACCCTGCACGTCAACGGCGTCACCGATATCGAGACCGCCGCCCAGGCGGCCCAGGCCCTGCGGCCGATCGCCGGCGATCTGGCCTTCTGGCTGTTCAGCCTGGGGATCATCGGCACCGGCCTTCTGGCGGTGCCGGTGCTGGCCGGATCGGCCGCCTACGCCATCTCCGAGTCGTTCGGCTGGCCGATGGGGCTGGACCGCAAGCTCGGCCAGGCGCCGGGCTTCTACGCCATCGTCGCCGCCGCGACCCTGGGCGGGGTGCTGCTGACCATGACCCGCGTCGATCCGATCAAGGCCCTGTTCTGGAGCGCGGTGCTCAACGGACTGGTGGCGGTGCCGATCATGGCGGTGGCGATGATCCTGGCCTCGCGCAAATCGGTCATGGGACCGTTCACCATCGGCTGGACGCTGAAGATCCTGGGCTGGACGGCCACCGCGGTGATGGCCGCCGCCGGCCTGGGCATGTTCCTGGTCTGACCGGCGCGGGCTTGACCCAGAACCGGGGCAGCGCCGAAAGTCGACCGCAACAAAGGGATGGGCGGAATGAACCAGGCAAGCGGCCGCAAGGCGATCTTCATCACCGGCGCGGCGAGCGGCATCGGCCTGGCGGCGGCGCGGCGGTTCGCGCGCGAGGGCTGGTTCGTCGGCCTGTCGGACATCGACGCGGCGGGGCTGAAGGCCGCGCAGGCCGAGCTGGGCGCCGCCAACGCCAGCACCCATGCGCTGGACGTCCGCGACCGCAAGGCCTGGGACACCGCGCTGGCTGAGTTCGGCAAGGCCAGCGGCGGGCGGATGGACGTGCTGCTCAACAACGCCGGCATCGCCCACTACGGCTTCTTCGAGGACCAGACCGACGACGAGGCGGACCGGCAGGTCGACATCAACGTCAAGGGCGTGATCAACGGCGCCCGGGCGGGACTGCCGCTGCTGCAGGCGACGCCGGGCTCGACCCTGATCAACGTCGCCTCCTGCGCCGGGCTGTTCGGGGCGCCGAAGATGGCCGTCTACTGCGCCAGCAAGTTCGCGGTGCGCGGGCTGTCCGAAGCGCTGGACGCGGAATGGTCGCGCCACGGCATCGCCGTGCGCTGCATCATGCCCTGGTTCGTCGATACGCCGATCCTGCAGGCCGGGTCACAGGGCTCCAACGAGAAGATCGCCGACAGCATCCGGGCCGGCGGCTCGGAGGTCTACACGGTGGAGGAGGCCTCGGAGGTCATCTGGCAGGCCGCGCAGCCTGCCACGACCGAACTGCACCACATCGTCGGCAAGGCGGGCAAGCGGCTGCGCTTCGTCGCCCGCTTCATGCCGGGAACGGTCAGGAAGCAGCTGCGTTCGATGCTGCAGGCCTGAGCGCGGCCTCGGTCTCGACCTTCGGGGTCTTGGCCGGCTTGGCGGCGGCAGGCCTGGGCGCGGAGGCGGGCTCGACCGGCTTGTGAGCCGGGCCGCCCATGCCGACGCTCGCGCCGTCCACCAGTTCGACGGCCGGAGCGGTCACGGACGTGGCGGCGATGAACACCACCTCGTCCGATGGCTTCAGGCTAGCGTAGGGGATCGGCTCGCCGGGCAGGCCGCCGGCGAACAGCGGACGGTCGCCGATCTGCGGGCCGGAGCGCTCGGGGGTGCGGTCGAACGAGTCCGGTGCGCCGCCGCGACCGCCGAAGCGGTAGAAGACGTGCAGTCCGACCTGGCCGATCCTGATCAGGCGCGGGCCCCAGCTGGGCGAGACATAGATGGTGTGGAAGTGGGTGGCGTTGCCGACCTCGGCCATCACCCCGCCCGACAGCGCCTTGGTCGCCACGCGCTCGGCGCGGGCCCAGGCGCCGGGCTCGCGACGCTTCCGCATCGAGCCGTCGCAGGCGAAGCTGAACTGGCAGGTCCCGCCGCCGTAGGCGCGCTGGTAGACGACGCCGCAGATGGACTTGGGGAAGGCCGGGTGACGGGCGCGGTTGAGGACCACCTGGGCCACGGCCGCCTGGCCGGCCGGGGTCTCGCCGCGGGCCTCGTAATAGACGGCCTGGGTCAGGCATTCCAGATCGCGCGAGGCGTCCAGCGCGCCGTCGAAACGGAACGGGCGGGCGGCGGGCGAACCGGAGCCGGTGATGAAGCTGGTCCGCAGCATCAGGGACTGGGCCTGGCCGGGGCGGGTCTTGCCGGCGTCGCGGCGCTCGAGCCGGGCGGCGAACAGGGCCGCCTGGCGGTCCCGCTGCGCGCCGCCGGCGCTGGTGAAGGGGTCGTGGCGCCTGGCGATGGCCAGCGCGGAATCGTCCATCCGGTCCACGACCCGCTGGAGATCCTGTTCCGCGTAGCCGCCGGAGGCGACGTCCGCGAGTTCGGAGACACGGGCGTGCGTTGAAGCCGCCTGAGCGTAGCCGCCCGCCAGATAGGCGCCGCCGAGAATGCCGCCCAGGCCGACGCCCAGGACAGATCCGGTCAATACGACGCTGACCAGCGCGCGCGCTTTCGCACGCGTCTGCGAGAGGAAAAACAACGGATCCGTGTCCTGTGCGGCGAGCGCGTCCCGCGCCCCGACTCAACGTCCGAAAAACCCCTGAAACGCATTCGAAGAGGGTCGTTCGGACGGGATTTCGGCCTGTTCACGAAAAGCCGAAGTCCGCCTTGTACCGCGCTATATGGCCCAAATGTGGCCGATTCGCAAGTTGATGCTGCGCTGCAGCATGAATCGCCCGCCGGGCGAGCGGTCTGATTCACGATGAATCCTTGAGAGTCAGGCACTTGCGCCGAACAGGACTCACCGGTGCTTCACCGCAGCATTTCGCGCCCTGCACGAACGGGAACCGTGACTGTGCTCCCCCCGTTGGACGTCTGTGACCCGCATGGGTCGAGAGAAACGGAGACCGTCATGTTGCCTGTCCGTCGTCTGCTGCCCGCCACCCTTCTTACCGCCGCGCTGTCGTGCGGACTGGCCGCCTGCGGGCACAACATGGAGCAGCGCGCCGCCACCGGCGCCATCGCCGGCGCGGTCGTCGCCGGACCCGCGGGCGCCGTGGTCGGGGCCGGCGTCGGGGCGGTCGTCAACGAGGCCGACAAGCCCAAGTAGGCCCCTCGGCCCGTCGCACGCGGAAACATTGCAAGCCGGCTTGAGTGGAGTCACCATGGTTGCCGTGTGATCCCGAACGAGGAAGCCAGATGCGCCGGGTCTTTTCCCTAGTCGCCGTCCCCCTGCTGGCCGGCATGATCCTGGCCGCTCCGGCGGCCGCCGCGGACCTGCTCTATCCGGGCGGGACGATGCTCAGCGAGCCGGCGACCGGCAAGCCGGTGTGGATGATCCAGGCGCAGTGCGCCGGGTTCTTCGGCGCGACGAGCAACGTCATGGACGAGCGCGGCGACTCCGAGGGCGCCGAGGCGGCCAAGGCCCAGGGCGTGACCTTCTTCCGGGACTCGGTGGACCGGCTGATGCGCGATCGCGGCCTCAGCCGCGCCGCCGCCGTCGAGGCGGTGTCGCAGGCGCTCGACACCGGCCGCGCCGAGGGCTTCCAGAAGATCAAGGACGGCGGCGGCTTCGGCTCGCGCTCCCACTGGAACATCACCCGCAGCATCTGCCTGGACGTGGCCGACGTCTATCAGGGCATCCGCTACCGCTAGACCCTGCGCCCCGCGCGTCCCGGCTTGACGCCGCCCCGGCCCCGCGCCTCTGTGTGTCGGTAGTCTGACGAGGAACTGACATGCGTTTGAGCAGGGTCGCCGGCATGGTCGCCGGGCTGACGGTAACGGCTTTCGCCTCGCAGGCCGGGGCCCAGTCGTTCAGCCGTCGCATCGACCTGCTGCGACTGCAGGACCAGGCGATGGCCGCCGCCGCCGCCGTCTTCCAGACCAGCGGCAAGTCCTGCACCGCCGAGTTCGCCCGACTGCGGACCTTCTACGCCGATCCGCGCTTCGACCGCATGCCCGTCGACACCCGGCGAACCACCCTGTTCGCGGTCATGATCTGCGCGGAGTCGCGCGATCTGCCCTTCGCCGTCGACGCCGCCAAACGGCTGGAGCCGATCGCCAGCGAGCCGATGGAAATCAGCGCCGTGCACTCGGTGCAGATCTCCGAGGCGTTGCAGCGCGGCGCCCAGGCCGAGGCCGCCCGCCTGTTTCTCTCCCTGGTCGACAAGCAGCCCAAGGTCGTGGCCGGCTGGGACCCGGAGATGGTCGCCCCCTTCGCCGACTACATAGAGGACGATCCCGACCTGTCGCTGAAGGTCGCCGAGCGGCTGTCGACGCTGGAGTGGACCAACGACGCCAGCCGGCGCGCCGCCCGCAACGCCTGGGCCCTGTCCTTTGGCTGGCAGCTGGCCGACCGGGGCAAGCTGGCCGAAGCCGGGGCCGCGGTCGACAAGGCCGACGAACTCTATGTGATGCTGATGGTGGCTGGCGACCGCCGCTTCGCCCAGGTCTGGGACCGGTACGCGCGAGAGAACCGCTTCGACTGGACCGCCCTGGCCACCGCCCGGCTCGACCGGGCCAGCGCCGAGATAGCCGCCAGCCCGGACAGCCTGCGCCCGGCCGACGACATGATCGCGGCGCTGAGGGCGCTGGGCCGGCTGGACGAGGCCATCCAGATCGGCGAGGCCTTCCGGGCCCGCATCCAGGACGGCGAGGCGTTCGAGGATCTCGACAGTCAGTCCGGCGACGTCCTGGTCGGCCTGGGTCAGGCGCTTTTCGAGGCCGGCCGCTATGGCGAGGCCGAGGCGGTGTTCAGCGAGGCGATCCGCCTGGACGAGCCGGAGGATTCCGAAGCCGTCGCGGTCGACGCGCGCCTGGCCTGGGCCGGCCGGCTGCTCGACCTGTCCCGTCCCCGCGAGGCGCTGGCGACGCTGGAGCCGATCGGCGACAAGCAGGTCACCCCCTACGGCCGCCTGTGGGTCGAGTCGCAGCGCGCCTGCGCCCAGGCGGACATCGACCCGAAGGCCGCGGCGGCCAGCATCACCGGCCTGGAAAAGGAGCGCCAGGAGAACCCGGCGGCGCTCAGCCAAGCCCTGATCTGCAGCAACCGGCTGGACGAGGCGGCGACGCTGATGATCGAGCGGTTGCGCGATCCGCGCCACCGGTCCGGCGCCCTGGACCCCTACTGGGTGACCCGCGGCCCGGCGAAGATCCCCGCCTGGCTGGCCGAGTTCGAGCGGCGCCGACAGGTGGTGCTGAACAATCCGGCCGTCCTGGCGGCGCTGGACGTCGCCGGCCGCAAGGTCGAGGCCCCGCTGGCGGGTGACTACTGGGGCGGGTTCTGACCTGACGGGCGTGTGGGGGCCAATGCGTAGACCGATCATGGGCGTGATCGCCAGCGCGATCACCTTGAGCCTCGCCGTCGCCGGAGCCGCGGTCGCCGCGCCCGAGCGGGGACCGACGCCGTCGCTGAGCGGCCCGGCCGACCTCCTGCGTCTCGACGTCGAGGTCAGGGCCGCACTGACCTCGTCCCACCGCGGCAACACCCCGCGCTGCGGCTCGCGGTTCGACCGGGTCCACAGCCTGGCCCAACGGGCCGAGTTCGACCGGCTGCCCGCGTCGACCCACCGCCTGGTGCTCGCCCTGGCCCTGGCCTGCACCGAAGGCGACCGGGCCAAGACAGCCCTGACGCTGATCGGGCGGCTGGAGACGCTGGTGACCAGTCCGGCCGAGGTCGCCGACATCAACGAGGCGCTGCTGCGCCTGGCCCGCGGCCGCGGTGACAAGCCCGAAGCCGCCCGCCGCTTGATCGGGGTGATCGACGCCGAGCCTCGCCGGGTCGCCGGCTGGTGGTCGCCCTTCATCTCGCCCGTGGTGGCCGGGGTGGAGGACGACGAGGCCCTCTCCACCGCCCTGCTGCAACGCTTGACCAGCCTGGCCTGGGAGGACCCCCAAAGCGGCGAGGCCGCCCGCAACTACTGGGCGGGACTCTATGCCGGACGGCTGCTGGACCGCGGCGACGTCGCCGGGGCCCGCAAGGTTCTGTCCGGCGCGAACGATCCGACGGTCCTGATCGAGATCGCCGAGCAGCGTCGCTTCGCCCCGCTCTGGCCGACGCTCGAAGCGGAGGGACGCTTCGACTGGCGGGCGCTGACCGAGGCGGCGCTGAAGCGTCGTCAGGCCGCCGCGGCCGCCGAGCCCAAGGCCCTCGTCCATGTGCTGAGAATTCAGAGCCTGCTGCGTCAGTTGCAGCGCTATGACGAGGCCATCGCGCTCGGCGAGGGCCTGCAGATGCGGATGCTGGCCGGCGAGGCCTTCACCGACGGCGACAAGCAGGCCAACTGGGTGCTCAACGAGCTCGGCTATGCGCTGGGCGACGTCGGCCGCTACGCCGAGGCCGAGACAGCCTTCAAGGCTTCCGTAACGGTCGGCGAGAACGGCGGCCCTTCGGTCAGCCAGGCGATCAACTGGGGGCAGACCCTGCTCGACCTCGAGCGCCCGAAAGAAGCTCTGGCCTCGGTCGACAACATCAAGGGCGGCGCCTCGCCCTATGGCGTCATGTGGGCCGACGCCATCCGCGTCTGCGCCAACGCCGTCCTGGATCCCGCCGCCGCGAAACGACAGCTGGAGGGCATGACCGCGCGGGAGGACGACAACGAGGCGGCGCTGACCCAGGCGCTGCTCTGCCTTGACCGGCAGGATGAGGCCGCCGCCGCCTACATTCGACGCCTGGCGTCGCCCAAGCGCCGGGACGGAGCCATCTCGGCCTTCCGCGTCGTGCTGCCGCCCCCGGTGATGACCGCCCGTCAGAAGGAGATGGAGCGTCGCAAACAGGCCGTCCTCGCCCGCCCCGACGTCCGCCAGGCGCTGGAACCGGTCGGCCGGGCTCTCACCCTGCCTCTGGCGGGATCCTACTGGGGCGAATACTAGAGGCTTGCTTCAGTAGGGCGTCCCGTCGCGGCGGAGATAGCCCTCGCCGCCCGGCCGGATGATCATGTCCAGCTCCGGATAGTCGACGGTCTCCGTCGCCTCGTTCGTGGGATTGCCGACCTGCAGCAGCACGGCGTCGGCGCCCGAGCGGTTCTGCAGGCAGTGGCCGTTGGCCACCCCCGCCTTCCAGGCCGCGCAGTCGCCGGCCCGCAGCAGGGTCTCGCCCTCGTCCTCGACCAGCACGACCTCGCCCGACACCACCCAGACGAACTCGTCCTCGTCGTCGTGCCAGTGGCGCTGCGACGACCACTGGCCGGGCGGCAGGGTCATCAGGTTGATCCCCACCAGCGTCAGCCCCATCCCCTGCGCCAGCATCCGCGCCGAGCGGTGTTTGCACGGCTCATCCAGCGGCGGCGGATAGCCGCTGCCGGTGCGCAGCGGCATGGCCTCAAGGTCGATCTTCGGCATGGCGGCGGAGGCTCCGTTAACCATTCTTAAACCAATAGGGTTCCGGTTTTGTTCATTTGAACCTGACCGTCAAGCCTTGAATTGTCGAGGCAATCGGACCGCTCGGAAAGGCGGTCGCGCCGCACGCGAACAGCCGTGTTCGCGGACTGTTCGATTCTGGGGGTGCGGCGGGTCGACCCGCCGATGAGCTCGGCGGCAAGGCCCTGCGTCCTTCGACACGCCGCTTCGCGGCTGCTCAGGATGACTGGATTGGAAAGCTACCCTTCATAGTCATGCTGAGCAGCGCCCGCAGGGTGCGTGTCGAAGCACGCAAGGCGCCGGCGGACTCACCCACCCCGCTCATGCGCCAGCAGCCAGCGCTTGCGCTCCAGCCCGCCGCCGTAGCCGGTCAGCCCGCCGTTCGCGCCGATCACCCGGTGGCAGGGGATGACCACCCCGACCGGGTTGGCGCCGTTGGCCAGGCCCACGGCCCGCACCGCCGCCGGCCGACCGATCCGCGCGGCCAGGGCGCCGTAGGTGGTGGTGGTCCCGGCCGGGATGTCGAGCAGCGCCCGCCAGACCGTCTTCTGGAAGTCGGTGCCGACCACGGTCCAGCGCACCCGGGCCAGCGCCGTCAGGTCGCCGGCGAAATAGGCGTCCATCTCCCGGCGAACATCCGCCGGCGGCGCCCCCGCCTCGACCGGCAAGCCGCCGTACCAGCGGCTCATCAGCCGGGCCGTGCGCGGACTGTCGGTGTCGAAGTCGAGCACCCGCACGACGCCCTCCTCGTCGGTGAACAGCTGCAGCGGCGCGATCGGCGAAGCCAGCAGGCTGCGGACCAGCCGCCGGGGACGGTCAGGCGGCGACCCGGGCATCGGCCTTGTCCTTCACCTTCACCTTCGCGGGCGCCGGCGCCTGCGGGTCGGACGCCCACAGGTGCAGGGCGGCGTAGGCGCGCCATGGTCGCCAGGCCTCGGCCCGGGCCAGCAGCTGGGCCGGCGTCGGCCGCACCCCGTCGGCGTCGGCCAGCGCCCGCATCAGCCCGACGTCGGCGGCGGGAAAGGCGTCCGGCTCGCGCAGCTGGCGCATGGCGATGTACTGCG
>Ga0209066_10005397_pt1 | contig 13497 bp, 14 predicted proteins | sample All_14_2_FD_187198 | JGI IMG/M metagenome (GOLD analysis project Ga0209066, IMG submission 187198) | Freshwater microbial communities in response to fracking from Pennsylvania, USA - Allegheny Zone_MetaG_DW_15 (SPAdes) (version 2) ...
CGTGCGGCTCCAGCCCAACCACCCCACCGACGACCCGCGCGGCATCGCCGCCTCGATCATCGACGGCCTGCTCTACGGCTGCGGCGACGCCGTGATCGGCATCAATCCCGCCACCGACAGCGTGCCCGCCATGGAAACGCTCCTGCGCCTTACGGATGAACTTATCCAGCGCCACGAGATCCCCACGCAGTCCTGTGTCCTCGCGCACGTAACCACCGCGCTCGACGTGATGCGTCGCGGCGCGCCCGTAGACCTCGTCTTCCAGTCCATCGCCGGCACCGAAGCCGCCAACCGCAGCTTTGGCGTCACACTCCCCCTGCTCGCCGAGGCCCGCGATGCCGCCCTCGCGCTCAAGCGCGGCACCGTCGGCGACAATGTGATGTACTTCGAGACCGGCCAAGGCAGCGCGCTCTCCGCCGACGCCCACCATGGCGTCGACATGCAGACCTGCGAAGCCCGCGCCTACGCCGTCGCGCGCGCCTTCAAGCCCCTGCTCGTGAACACGGTCGTCGGCTTCATTGGCCCCGAATACCTGGCCAACGGCAAACAGATCATCCGCGCCGGGCTCGAAGACCATTTCTGCGGCAAGCTGCTGGGCCTGCCGATGGGGTGCGACGTCTGCTACACCAACCACGCCGACGCCGACCAAGACGACATGGACACGTTGCTGACGCTCCTCAGCGTCGCAGGGTGCACCTACGTCATGGGCATCCCCGGCGCAGCCGACATCATGTTGGGATACCAGTCCACTTCCTTCCACGACATCCACTATGTGCGCCAGACACTCGGCTTGCGCCCCTCCCCCGAGTTTGAGGCGTGGCTCGAGCGCATGGGCGTCACCAACGGCCGGCACCTCGCCCCGGTCTCTTCCGCGAGCCGCCTGCTGGAAGGGGTGAACGTTTGAGCGCTCGGGAAACACCGGCACTCGAAACCCGGAACCCGGCACTCGGGAGTGCCGACCCTTGGGCCGCGCTGCGACGCTTCACCGCCGCCCGCATCGCGCTTGGCCGCGCAGGAGGCAGCCCGCGCACCGCGACCGTGCTCGACTTCCGGCTCGCCCAGGCCATGGCGCGCGACGCCGTCCACGCGCCCTTCGACGCGCCCAGCCTAGCGGCTGAGCTCGCCGCAACGCTGGGCCAAGCCAGATTCACGGGGGCCATGCCCGCACCCATGTGCCGTATCCTCACCACCGCCGCTTCCGACCGGGCCACCTATCTTGCGCGACCCGACTTCGGCCGTCGCCTCGACGAGTCGTCGCGGAGCGGGCTACGCGCCTGCGCGGAACGGTGGGGACATCGCGACCTGGCCGTGATCGTGTCAGACGGCCTCTCGGCACAGGCCGCGCACCGCCATGCGGTGGCGACGGTGACATCGCTCTTCTCGCGCCTCAACTCCGAAGGCTGGACCTTCTACCCGGTTTTCATCGTGCCGTACGGGCGCGTGAAACTACAAGACGAGATCGGAGAGATCCTCGGCGCGCGTCACACGCTGATGCTGCTCGGCGAACGTCCCGGGCTCGACTCGCCCGACAGCCTCGGAGCCTACTTCACGCACGCCCCCCGTGCGGCCTGCCGAGACGCCGACCGCAACTGCGTCTCCAACATCAGGACAGAGGGACTGCCCCCTGAAGCGGCCGCCGCCAAACTCGCCCACCTCTTGGCGCTCTCCGCCCGACTCGGCACCAGCGGCGTGGCTCTCAAGGACAAAGGGGATATCCGCGAGCTCCCGGCCGACTGCTAGCCGCAGGCCGCAGGCATCCCTTCGCGCTCCTCCTCAGCCCCGCAAGGCCGCGCCGCGTCCTCTGCAGGCAGCCCGTCTTTTACCGGACGGCCTTGCCGATGAGGATCGGATAGCCGGCATTGAAGGGCACCATCCGGGCACCGTCGCCGATGCCGACGGGCGCTTTATCGAGGAAATGGTACGAGCCGAGGCCAAAGGGGATTTCCGGAACGCCCGGATCCGTATCGCCACACCCCAGATCGCACCCCTCGTCAGGTTCCCATCCCGGCAGCAGAACTCCCGCATAGGTGGCGGTTACGTTCCTGGTCCGGCCGGCAGCCTTTTCGAACGGAATCTTGAAGGACCCCCGGAAAAGACCCGTCGCAGGGTTGACCGACAGGCGCGTCCGGGTCGGGTTGGGTGCGTCTGGCTGGATCTTCACCGTCTCCCCGGATATCCCGAGCGGCAGGAAAGGCAACGCGGTCGCCACGCCGTAGGCCGCACTCGAGGGCACTGTCCCCGATGCCATCAAGACGGTCGTTTCTCCAGCCGCATAGCGTTCAAAATAGTCTCGCAGGCTGTTCTCGCGGCTATAGAAGAGGCCGGAAACATCCAAGGTCATGCCGAAGGAGGTCTCAGACTGAGCTCCCTCGTTGGACCAATACGGCTGTATCCCACCGCACGCCGTCACCGCGCCGGGATTGACCAGCCGCTCGCGTTTCTCGGGAGAGGCGATCGAAAGCAGGCCGGAAAGATGATGTTTCCCGCTGCGCGCGAAGATCACGAGCTGGGCCGAACCGTCCTCGGCGGGCTTCAAGACCGCGCTCCCGCTGTATCCCGTGCCGTCTGAGAGCTTGCCGGCATAGGTCACCTTGCCGGTCTTCGCCGAGATGGACTTGAGCAGGATCGTCATATACGAATACCCAGTCGGAGCATGCTCACCGACGATGGTCTCGGGCAAAAGAACAACCGTGTAGTAACCCAAGAACGACGTCGCGGGGTTAGCCGAGCTCCACGGGGAGGTCGACAGACTGGCCGTCAACGGACTCGCATAATCAGGATCGGCGACAACCGCGTACACCTCGTCCACGCTCGGCATCTGAATGATCACCTGATAATCACCTGCGGAGAAGACCGAGGTCAACACCCCATTCTCATCGAAGGTCGTCCAGAAGTCTTTCTTCGAGAACGACACCGTCTTGTCGCTCGTCCGGTACTTCACTGTCGCCCAGCCGGACCGCGTCACGGAGAACGAGAGCACGCCTGTGACGCGCGAACAGTCCCCCACATTGATGACCGCGCCCTCCGCGTTCCGCATGGAACTCGCCGGCGGCGGCGCCACCGTGATCTGGCCATACGTGAACGTGTAGCCCATCCTCTCGGCAAAAGTCCCGCTCACCCTCACATAGACCTTCCGCGGAAGAACCTGATTGAGCGACCAAGTCACCGTCTGCGGTTGGTCCGGAGACCCATAGGCCGCGGCAACAGGCACCGCCGCATCATTCGTCTCTACAAACACCTCGACGTTGACCTGCCCCGCCGGGAGCGCCGCCTGCCCGTCCAGAAGACGGCCTTGCGCAGCGAACGTGTAGACCTTTCCGGGTTTCGCGGCGAAACTGTACCAGTCTTCAGAATCGGTCGGCGACAGCGTATGATCCTGATGCTGCTCCACCGCGGCTGCGATGTTCGTAAGCGCCGTCGCTGTAGGGGCCGCGTCGTCGCTCCTGCCGGGAACGGCGTTGTCCTGCACGTCCCACGCGTCATCGTTCCAAACGCGGCGGATCTTATGGATGAAAAAGTCGGCCGTCACAAACGTCCACTGGCGGTAGTGTGTCACCTCGCCCTGGTACGTGCCGTCGGGACGGCACACGACAAAGGTCGGCATGTTGAGCGTCACGGGGGTCCGGTAGCCCTTGATCGCCCCGTACCGCGCCTCTAAGCTCCGGTTTCGCGCCAAGATCGCCTCGGACTCCTCCAAGGTAAAAAGACCTGTGTTGGTGTGGCACAACCAACCGTACTGGACTGCGTTCGTCGCCCGGCGGCTCGGCAAGTCCAGCCACACCCAGTAGGCGTCACTCGCCTGCATGAACGCATGCATCTCCGGAGTTGCCATGACCTGACGCTGCAGCGTGTCACAATCGGGGCACCACGTCGAGCCCGTGACCAACAGGTACAGGTTCCTCCCCTCCGTTTGGGCGCGGTTCGTCGCCGTCGCGTAGTCCATTGTCCACTCGCCGACCACTGCGGGGTTTGTGCATACCGCAGGGTAGGCGGGCGGCGTGAAGGTCCAGGTCTGAGCGAGAAGAAGACCCGGCATCAGAAACAGAGCCAATCCTACCGTGTGCAACATCTTCATTATTCAGCCTCAATCGTGATCTTCTGCTTATTGCCGCACTTGGGGCACGTCCAGTCCTGCGTATAGGGCTTGCCGGCCGTAGGCGTGTCGATCTCGATCTCCGCGCTCACATGGCCGCATTTGGCACACTTGATCTTGATCTTGGTCTTCTTCTCGTTGGATTCGACGACCGAGGCGCCGGAGGCTTTGAGTTTAGCAGCACAGGCGGTCGACGTTTCCTTCTTCGTGGCTTTCGCAGCCGCGCAGCAGCTCTGGCCGGAGGACAGCAGAGGCGCAACCGCCAAGGTGAATAGGGAACCGATGAACATACGACGCGAGTTCATGTTAGCTCTTTCGTTGGTTGTGTGCACACCGCCGGTACAGCACGGTGTAAGGTCTTTTAGTTTACCCCTCCGGCGGACGCAAGTCAACCCGGCCGGGCACAGGCGACGGCTCGCGGCCGTTGCGGCAAGGCTCTCGGGCGTGCCGTCAGGCCGGCCCATGAGGATGCAGGTGATGCAGGATGTGCGGGCATTCGAGGCCGTGGGCCAACATGAGCGCCTCATCGTTCAGAACCGCGAGTGTCGGGCCTTCCGCCACAAGCGCGCCGCCATCCAGCACGAAGACATGCGAGCAGACCTCGACAACGAGCTCCAAGTCGTGCGTCGCGATGATCCGCGTATGCTCGAACGACCGGAGCAGCCCGATCAGGCGACGGCGGCCGCGCGGGTCGAGATTCGAGGACGGCTCGTCCATGACGAGCACATCCGGCGACATCGCCAGTGCCGTCGCGATCGCGACGGCCCGTTTCTCGCCTGCCGACAGTTTATAGGGGGGACGGTTTCTCAGATGCCCCATGCCGACCCGCTCCAACGCGGTTGCCGCACGCTCCTCCGCTTCGGCCGGCGGAAGGCCCGCGTTCAAAGGCCCAAACGCGACGTCCTCAAAAACCGTCGGCATGAAGAGCTGATCGTCCGGGTCTTGGAAGACCATGCCGACGGCGCGACGCACCGTGGCGGCCGTCTCGCGCGTCAAGGTCGTCCCCCCGATCACCACCTCACCGCGCGTCGTGGGCATCAGGGTTCCGTTGAGATGCTGAAGCAGCGTGGATTTGCCCGCGCCGTTCGCGCCGACCAAGGCGACCGCCAAACCGTGCTCGATGCGGAAAGAGACGCCTTTCAAAGCCTCCGTCCCATCGGGATAGGCATAACCCAAGTTGCGGACTTCGACAACGTGATGACTCATGATACGCCCTTCGTTAGCAGACTCCCAAGCAGACCTGCAAGATTCCAGAACCGGGCGGCAGCAAAAAAGGCGGCCCACCCGCACACGAAAGCCAGATCCGACAACCGGAACCGGGCCGGCCGCAAAACCCGGATCTCTCCGTCGAACCCGCGCGCCAGCATGGCGCGGTAGATCCGGTCGGCTCGCGCCATCGAGCGCAGAAGCAGGTTCCCGACCAGCGAGCCGTACACGCGGAAACGCAGCGCGCGCGTCAACGAAGCGCGAAGCTCCACGCTCCGCACCATCCGGGAACCCTCAGCGCCCACGACAAACACATAGCGATAGAGGAAAAGCAACTGAACCGTCAGGATTCGCGGCAGCCCCATACGCTCCAGCCCCGCGCACAGGCGGTGCATGCCCGTGCAGGCCACCAGCACCATGGCCGCACTCACCGTCAAAGCGAAGCGCAGCAGGATCGACGCGAACGAGAGCCAGCCGCCGGAAACCGTCAAGGCCCCGATCGCGAAGGCCGGCTGCCGGTCGAAAACCGGGTTGAACATGCCGACCGCGATGGCGAACGGCGCGGCCATGAGCACTTTCCTGACGAGGTAGCCCGGAGGTATCTTGCCCAGCGCCATGAGCGCCAACGGATAGAGAAAAAAGGGCGTGAGAGCAGACACCTCATCGCGCGCAAAGGACATGACGGCAACGACGAAAAGTCCCGTCGTCACCGTCTTGGCCTGCGCATGCACCCGATGGACAGGGCTATCCAGCCGCCCCAGTTCATCCATGCGTCCCACTTCGATCCAGCCGCCCAGTCCCATCCGGGGTACCTCACCACTTTCCCGCTCGCCATCAGCCCGCGCGCTGGCAAGCCTTGACGAGCACACCCAACAAACAGGTCAGGACCAACGTGATGGCCCCGCCCGCAAGACCCGCGACCGTCGTGCCTGCTTTCACCGCCGGCCACGTCTCAGCAGCGTCCGCCCCACTGGCTCTGGCAGCCCCCTCGGACTGGCCTCCGGCCGCGACCTCCTTAAATCCGTAGTCGGGAAGAACAGCGGTCTTTCCCTGCACTGCGGCCAAACCTTCGTGCAGGCCACTCGCCGCGCCAGCCACCTTCTCCCTGCCCGACACATGGGCAATGGCCCACTCCAGTCCGTCGGGACGCGTGGAAGCGAACCAACTGAAAACGCCGCCTAACACACAGGTGACCAAGAGCACGCCCGTCAGGACGGCTCTCAAGCTGACGGGAACGTCTGAACCGCCGCGCGCAGAGCCCAGCGATTCCGGACGGGCCCGGCCCACGAAGGAAACCACCGCCGCCGTCGCCAGCCCCTCCACCACGCCAATCGCCAAGTGGATCGGCTGCATCAGCAACAGAAAGGTATTGAACGGCAACCCGGAGACTCCAGACGCCCGGGTTTCAAGCACAACGCTGAAGGCTCCAAGCTGCAAACCCACAAGGGCGGCCAGAACGGAAGCCCCCCAGAGCCGTGCGCCGTCATGCGCGTCACGCGCCACCCAACGGTAACACAGCGGATAGGCCACAAACGCGGGGAAGAACCCCAAGTTGATAATGTTGCAGCCAAGAGACAGAAGCCCCCCGTCCGCAAAGAAAAAGGCCTGCACCGCAAGCACAGACGCGAGCACCAGAAACGCCGCGTGCGGGCCCAGCAACACGGTCAACATCAGGCCGCCGCCCAAATGCCCGCTCGACCCTGTCCCAGGAATCGAGAAGTTGATCATCTGCGCCGTAAAGACGAAAGCGCCCAACACACCCATCATCGGAACCAGATCGCCCCTCAAGGACGATTTCAGCTTCCGCGCACAATAGGCGCTCACCCCGCCTGTCACGGCCCAGAGAGCCCCTCCCACCGCAGGGGAAATCAACGCATCCGCCATATGCATGTCCGCCGAACTCCTCTCAGCCGTTCACGGCCCGCCTACCCGACCGTCGCCACAAAATCCGGTGAAGCCCCGCAACCACAAGAGCCGTCCGACATCACAGACCACGCAGCCGCACAGGCTTATTTCCCGAAATCCTCTCCCGTCGTCGTGACGGTGAGCCGCCCATGCTTCACGCCCTTCGCCGCGATCAGGCTGTCCGCAAATTTTTTGACGGCATCCGCACGCCCCCTGACGGCCAGCACTTCCAAGCAGTTGTGATGGTCGAGGTGCACATGCATGGCCGCAATGATCAGCGCGCCGTGGTCGTGCTGGATGTGCGTCAACAGCGCCTGGATGTTCCGCTTGTGGTGGTCGTACACGATCGTGACGGTTCCCGCGATTTCGCGGCGTCCCATCTGGCCGTAATGCTCAACCAGACTCTCCCGCACGGTCGTCGCGATGGCGTGGGAACGGTTCGCATAGCCTTTGGCCTTGGCCATGTCGTCGAGTTGGCGAACCAGCCCTTCCTCCATCGAAACGCTGAAACGGCAAAGCGCTTTCTCTTTCATGGTGTTACCTTTGTTAAAAAAGGTAACATGGCTTCCGGAGCCGCGTCAAGCCAAGACGCCGACCTTCAGCGTGCCCAGCCCGTCACGAGGAACACCGGATACGTGCGGGACACGCCGGCCTGATCCGGGCGGGCAATGCGATAGGCCTCGCGGGAGGAGGTGTCCGAAAAGCCGGCTTCCTCCAGCCAGCGGCAGACCGTCCCCCGCTCGAACCCGTGATGGAATATGCCGGACGGATCGGCATGAAACGTGCCGTCCTCCGTATCCAGATCGGCCAGGGCGACACAACCGCCCTCGCGCAGCGCGGGCCGCAGACGGCACAGCACCTGCGGCACGTCCGGCAGGTGATGCAGGGTCATGGAACTCACGACAAGATCAAACGCGCCACGCGGCAGTTCCGCCTGCGCAATGTCGCAGTGCAGCGTGCGCAGATTCGCGGCAGCCCCGAGCGCCTTCACCTTCTCGCCAAGCACGCGCAACATCTCTCCCGACGAGTCCACCGCCGTAACCTCGCCGACCTCGGACAGCAACCCGAGCGAGACCAGCCCCGTGCCGGCCCCGAAATCCATGACGCGCATGTCGCGACGCAACGGCACCGCCGCGCGGACCGCCCCGACGACCGCCCGCGCCAGCGCAACCCGGGCAGGGTCCGCGTCCCACTCCGCCGCCCGCGCGTCAAACCGCGACGGCACCGCATCCCGCGCATCCATCATTCGAGCCCCTCCGGGGTCACGCTCTGCGGCGGACCTTGAACGACACGCCGAGCGCCGTCATCAAGCCCACCGCAAATCCGAGCATAAAGATGATGGCGATCTGAGCCGCATTCGGCATGGTCAGCGTCACAAAGAGAAACCGTGTGACGACCGGCTGCGTGTTCTGAAAAACCACGATGATCGCCACCATGACGAGGATGAGAATCCCCCACAGCCTGAGCTTGCGCATACCGCCTCCTCCCCTGCCGATCGCCGTCATCCGTGCCGCCGCGCGAGCAAAACAAACTCGGCCTTGACTTCGGCACACGGCACACCCGCCTCGTTGCAGACCGCGGCAGTCACGGCCAGCACATGGTTCCCGTTGGCCTTGAGCAAGGGCTCGCCACAGACGGACGCCACCGCCAGACCGTCCGAAACGATGCGCCCGAGATAGCTGACCGACGCCGTCTTGGCCACGAGCTCGCCCGCCAGTCCGCTCTCTGAGAAAAGCCGCTCCGCCGCCCGGTACGCCGCGAGGATCGCCCCCGCATAGATGGAGCCCGCGAAGAGACACCCCTTGTCGTTCACGTTGCGCTGGAGCGGAATGCGGACTTTATCGCCTTCCTCGCTAAGACACAGGGCATCTGCTGCCGGAATATTCATTTGGATCACCTTTGCGGCACAGGCCGCCATGCGCCTTATCCCGCCTGACGGGCATCCCTTTTCTCGTTCGGCCTCACGCCATACTTCTTCTGCCGGTCGCGGCCTGCGGGACACCCGCCGCCCGTCAGCGACATCTCAATCTTTTGTAAAAACGAGGCGATCCTGTTACCCTTGCGGGCGTTCACGCAGACCGGACAGCATGACTCGCAAAACTCGGCGTCCAAACCTTTCATACCCCACCTTCTCCTTACAGGCTCTAAGCCGCAGAGCCCTGACACTGAGCATCAGGAGCCCCAACATCAGTCCTAGCAGCACCGGGGACAGGCCTGTGAACACCTCGCCCCTCAGCTCACGTTGTCGATAGGTTAAACACTACCCACCCGTCCGGCAAGTGCATTCGTGTGTCACAGACGACCCGAATTCATCCCGCTTCCACGATCACGACCGCCATATCCATGACGTTGGTCCGGGTCGGGCCAGTGAACACATGTCCGCCGGCCTTCTGGAAAAACACATACGAATCGAATGCGCGCAGGCACTGCGCCGCATCGACACCGGCCTGTTCAGCCTCCGCACAGGTGTTTCCGTCCACCACCGCGCCCGCCATATCCGTCGGCCCGTCGGTCCCGTCCGTCCCTCCGGCCAAGACGGTGACACCCTTGCGGCCGCGCAGCAGCAGGGCTGCTCTGAGCGCAAGGTGCTGGTTGCGGCCGCCCACACCGCAGCCCGACACGTGCAGCGCCGTCTCGCCGCCAAACAGCAGGCAGGCGGGCTTGGAGAGGCCTGCATCCGACTGCGCCTCACACGCGGCCCTGACGACCTCTGCGGCCGCCGCCTCGGTTGTCCCTTCAAGCCGGTCCGTGACTATCTTGGCCTCGGCCCCCTGCGACCGAGCATATCGCGCGGCATGTTCCAGCGCGATCCGGTTGCTGCCGACGATCCGGTTCACCGTTCGAGCCAACGCGGGGTCGCCTGCTTTCGGCGTCTCGGGAAGACGTCCCTCCGCGCCATCCTTTAACAACTGCAAAAGTTGCGGGGGCACATCCGCTTCAAGCCGGCGTTCCCGCAGGACGGCCAGCGCATCCTCAAACGTTGTGGGATCCGCCACGGTCGGCCCTGATGCGATCACGTCCTGCGGGTCACCGACCACGTCCGACAGGATCAGGCTCACCACCTGCGCGGGATAAGCGAGCCGAGCCAACTGACCGCCCTTCACCCGGCTGAGATGTTTTCGGACCGCGTTGATCTCGCCGATGTCGGCACCCGAATTTACCAAGGCTTTCGAAAGGCGCGACACGTCTTCCAGCGCGCATCCATCCGGCACATCGGCCAGCAAAGCAGAGCCTCCTCCCGACCACACGCACAGCACGAGGTCCTCCTCGCGGGCCTCACCGCAAAGCCGCATGATCTTCTGCGTGGCTTCCACGCCCGCCTGGTCAGGATACGGGTGAGCCGCCTCCATGACTCCGATTCTCCGGCAGGGCACCGCGTGGCCGTACTTCACGACAACCGCGCCGTCGGTCACTCGGTCGCCCAGCACCTCCTCCAGCGCCAGCGCCATGAGCCCAGATGCCTTCCCCGCGCCGACCACGAAGATCCGCCCGACACGGTCCAGATCATACACATGTCCGCCGATCGTCAGAGCGCGCTCATCCAACCTGACGTGATCTCGAATCAGCCGGTCCGGAGCGACACCCGCGATCCCGGCCCTGAAGCAAGCCCGCGCGAGCGCCTTGGCGTCGGCGGACATCGACGACCCATATCCCGTCCGCCGAGTCATGGGGACACGGTCCCGACGATCAGCAGTTGTCCGGCATAGAACGCCTGTCCGGGGGGCAATTTCTTGACGGTGAACGTCACCGTGTGTGCGCCCGGTTTTTGCTCCGGGAGATACCAGAACCGCGCATGCCGCGTTTTCTCCTTCTGGACACGCTCCACCGTGATCGGCGTTCCCCCGTCAACGACCGCTTCAAGCACGCTCGGATCGCCATAGGGGATATCGCTGATGCCGACCGTCGTCCCGTTCCATGCCACGGTGATGCTCTCGCCTTCCCGTGTGCACTTCACCGCGCCGCGCAGCATGGCGTGCGTGCGCAGACGGCTCTCGGTATACACGGGGTCTTTCTCCGTATCGACCGGGACCCAGCCCGAACTCAGCGTCGCGCGGTTGATCGGCAAAAGCATCGCGGTCTCCCAGTTCGCCGCCTCCAGTGGCGCGGGCAGCGCATGCGGCTGCGCTGCGCCTGCCGTTGCCATCTTGCGCATCGAACGGGCCACCACCTCACAATACACGGCGTGCCCCTCTTCCCCGGGATGGACGCCATCCGTCGAAAACACCAGCTTGTCTTCGACCGGCCCGTCGGCTTTGACGACCAAAGAGCCCGCCTTTTCGCGGCCCGCGATCTCGACGCCGAGATCGATAGACGGAATGCCATACACGTTCGCGATGTGTTCCATGACCTTCCCGAAAGACGGCGTCTTGTTCGCCTGCAACTCTTTCACCATGCCGTAGTGAAGCGTATAGACGAAACAGATATCGGTCGACGGATTGTCTTTCCAGATATGACGCACCACGCCCTCCACCGACTTCGCCTCGAACCCGCCGCCCCCGTTGACGCGGCACTCGAGAAAAACCAGATCCGGCTTCTGCGGCAGGACATCGCTCTGCAAACGGCACGCGCTGTAGTCGGACCCCGTGCCGGAGATGGCCGGATTGATTTCGATGACCTCCACCTTGGGATACTCAGACCGGAACCATTCAAGCGTCTTTGTCCGCCACCCCTGTTTCGCCACCGTGATGCTTCCTCCCAGGTAGGCGATGCGCACCGGACCCTTGCCGTTCAACTTGTTGAAGAAGTTGGGAAGACCGTCACGCGCGCGGAACTCCTCCGCCCTATTCACGTCGTGGCTGTAGGACGCCGCCCCAAGTTGGCACGCGCTAAAGAATCCCGCACACAGCGCGAAGAAAACGCAATTTCTCATCTCTCTGTCCTTTCAGGAATGCCGCTTTTCTGAACAAAGGCCCTCTGCCCGCCCCTCTCCGCAGGACAGCCTGCAGGAACCGTTCAGCATGTGCACAACGGTAACGCACAAGGGGGGCAGGGTCAAGCGGTTTGCGCGCAACGGAAAGACGCGGATCAACCGGCCCGGGGCACACCATATGACCGGAGCCGGAATCCCAGTTCGGCCATAAAGAAAATATTTCGTCGCAGGCCGTTTTTTTGTTTGTTACCGTTTACAGCCATGAAGTGGGGTATTGTCAAAAAATTGGCCTTTGGAGCGCTAGCCGTTCTGGGTGTGTCGTTGGCGATGATCGTCTGCGTCATGTGGCTGCACGACCCGTTTCCGGTATGCGGCGGACGCCAATCTGACGCCCCGCTTGAGGCGGTTTGGTGGAACAGCCCTCCGCCGCTGACACCGGAGGAGGTGGCCGCGCAACAGTGGCTGGCGGACACCACGTACCGGCTGGCTCCCGAGCGCGAGTCGGCTGTTTGGGACGTCGGCGGCAGCCAGCACGGCGTGTTTTCGATCCGTTATCAAGCCGCGTTCGCTGGATACGCCGCTGCGTCACTGGGGATGCGCACGCCTGCCTACGTCGGCCTGACGCGGTCGATCCTGAGCAACGCGGTGGAGCGTCTGGCCGACCGCAAGGCATGGAGTTACATCCGCTCTTACTGGGAAAAAGAGCCTTGGTTCCCCGACCCGTGCGCAAAGGGGAATGTGATGTACACGGGTCATCTCATGATGCTGATGGCGCTGGAGGAAGCGCTGTCCGGCGACCCGAGCTTTGAGCGCGACGGGGTGACGTTGGTTTGGGATGACGCGCATCGCTTCACCTACACCACGAAACGGCTGGCCGAGGTGACGGCAGCCCAGATCCGCGCGTGTGACGGCGGCGTGCCGTGTGAGCCCGGGCTGGTTTTCTTCGCGTGCAACAACCACCCGCACGCCACGTTCCGCCTGTTGGAAGGCATGGGGCACGGCGACTGGCGGGCCGAGAGCGACAAATGGGAAAAATGGGCTCTGCGGCGTTTCCAAGCCACGGCGGGCGGCGGGGCTTTCCGCTTATTTCATCACGCGCCGAGCGGACTCTCCACACCGGCCGGCATGCCGGGGTTCGACGGCTGGTGCCTGCTGTGGTACGCGCAATGGATGTCGGATCGCGCGGCGCTTCCGAAACTTTGGCCGTTGGCGAAAAAGAAGATCGACTGGACAGCCTTCGGCGAAGACCCGCGCGACGCGACGTCTTCCGCCGACGCATGCTGCTGCGGCGGCGAGGCCTGTCCGCTCTCGGTGCCGCCAGCGGCGACGACCTTCTGACCGTCGACGATGATCTGCTTGGCCGCGGTCGCGATAGCCATGAGGCCAGAGGCGCACTGCCGGTCGATCGTCATCCCGGGAACCG
>Ga0209066_10005398_pt1 | contig 13497 bp, 9 predicted proteins | sample All_14_2_FD_187198 | JGI IMG/M metagenome (GOLD analysis project Ga0209066, IMG submission 187198) | Freshwater microbial communities in response to fracking from Pennsylvania, USA - Allegheny Zone_MetaG_DW_15 (SPAdes) (version 2) ...
ACATTGCCGTTGATCGCATCGGCGATGCGCTGCCACTGCTGGGGCGTTACACGAGCTCGCGGATTGAGATCAATTCGATGTCGCGAGCACCCGATCTGCCGCAGGGCGTGAAACTGGCGCGCGCCGCGGACGTCGAAGCAATCGTCCTCGCGACGGCCGGTGCACGGCCATGGGACCGCGATGACATCGACCGCCGCATCATCGCCAACGTTGCCGAGGGTCGAGGGGAAATCATCGATAGCGAAGAGGAAGTGGGCGGCTATGCCCCACCGATCGAGACGCGTGCCGCGTTCATTCCTGCGGACTGGGATCTCGACACCATGGAACCCCTTCGGCCTTTGCCGCGACGGGAACCGCTGAAGTAACGCGAACAAGCGTGCGGGTTGGGCCGCCAGCAGTCGGCTGGCGTACAGCCTCGAAATATGCCGGAACCCGGAAGCGCAATCGCCGCCGCGACTGGCCAGTGAACTCCGCCACGCGCTTGGAGTTGGCGATCACGCAACGCGCGACCCGACCAAGCCGGGCGAAACACCGCAACAACGAAGGGACCAAGCCCGTGCGACGCGGCATCCCACTTCCGCGCGCAGACGGAACCACCGGCCGCGTGGTGCGCGGCCGGTGGTTCACACATCAGAACTTGACGCGTACCCCCAGGATGTAAACACGCCCAGTCTGGTGGTAGACCGACACACGATCCCCCTCCGAATCCACCCACTGATCGTTGTAGGCGTTGGTCAAGTTGAGACCTTCGAAGGTGAACTCCACACGCTCATTCAGCTTGTAAGAAGCCGATGCATCGACCGTCGTCACGCCCGCCGTGCCCTCGACATCATTGCCGTCACGGCCCGGCACGGTGGTCAGGTATTCGTCACGATGTGCGATCGAGACACGGGCACCAAACTTCGGGTCTTCGTAGTACAGCGTCCCGTTGTAGGCGTTCTCTGAAAGTCCCGTCAAACTGGCCGTCGCCGCCAACGCACCGGCAGCGGTGAGGTAGTCGATCTCGGAGGTGACATGGGTGTAGTTCAACTGCACACCGAGTCGGTTGAAAAACGCCAGCGGAATGAAGTCCAGCGGCCGCTGGAACGACACTTCGTAGCCCTTCAACGGACCGCCCGGGGTGTTGACCGGGAAGGTGAACTCAAATGAATCCTCCGGCGACACGTTTGAAGGCAGCAGGCTGATGGGCAACCCGAACGGATTCTGATCGAAGGTTCCGGTCGCACGGGTCGTCTGCACGAAGCTGTCGATGTCCTTGTAGAACAAGGCCAGCGAGAGCAAGGATTCTTCGGCGAAATACCATTCCATGCCCAGGTCATACGTCGTCGCCCGGAATGGATCCAGCATCGGGTTCTGACCGCTGACGGTTCTGGAGGACCCCGAAACACTGATCGTGACACCCGGACTCAGATTGCCCAATCCCGGACGAGACATGACTTTGGCTGCACCGAAACGCAGGACCAGGTCATCCGTCAGATCCATGCTCAAGTTCAGCGCCGGCAGCGTGTCGCTGTACTCGCGCTCGACCGCGATGGGCGTCTCCACACCCGCGACAACACCGATGCCACTCGACTGCTGCTTGGTCTTGACGTGCCTGACACCGAAGCTGCCCTGCACCGGCAGATCAAACCACTCGGTGCTGAAGTCCGCCTGCAGATAGGCACCCAAATCCTTTTCGCCGACCGCACGGTTGTTGCCGCGCGCATTGGCCGTGGAAAGGGCGTAGATGCCGCAGTTGCAATAGATGTCGAAGACATCCTCGAACGCGCCCACATCCGGAATCAGCCAGGTTCCCGGCGAGCCGTTGGCAGCGCCCGGATCGCTCATGCTGATCAAGCGCGTCATGTCCGCCAGGCTGACGTTGGCAGGCAACGCGGCAACCGTCGTTTCGGATGCTCTACGCAGTTCGGTGGTGGCGAATTCGTATTCTTTCCAGCTCAGCCCGCCCTTCAGCGTCCAGACATCGCTGGCATCCCAGCGAAGATCCATCCGCCCGGTTGAAAACTCGTTGTCCGCCGTTTGGGGCCGCAGACGAACTTCGGAGGTCTGACTGGTCGACGACGAATTGAGCCAGCCCCAGTTGGCGGGATCGGTCACGTCAAACCCATAGTCGATCAAGGGCAGGCGATCATCGCCGCGGTAGTCCCAGCTGTAGCCATCGCTGTTGGCGCGATCAAGCGTGATGGTGGTCTGGATCGGGTTGCGGAACCGCGAGGTCGAGGTGCCCACCAGCACATCCAGATGGACGTTGTCGCTGATCTCATGAGCCAACGAAAGGTTGTATTGCTTGAAGCGTGTCGTCAGCTCGTCGTAGCGCGACTCGGCGCGCAGATCCACGTCGTCGAACAGACCGTACACCAAGTTTCCGTTGGCATCGATTTCGCCCTCGCGAACAAGGGTCTGCGGCTTGCCGTTGCCAGCCCGCGAGAATGATTGGGCTTGCAGGAAGTTCTCTGCGCGCGTGGCATCAAATCGCGAGTACAGCAGGTCGAAGTTGAGCAGGGTGTCGTCACTGATCTTCCACTGCATGGCAGCAGTCGCGCCCAGTCGATCCTGCGAGTGCTCGATCACCCCGTAGCGCGGCAGGCGGGGATGAAACACGGAGGCGTCGCGTGCCGCACCGAAGGGCGATGCCGCGTTGAAATTGCCATTCGCGGTTGCCGCACTCCAACGCACCGTGCTGTGACCTTCCTCAACCAGATCACGCTCGGTCTGCGCCACCGAAACCAGCAAGCCGAATTGACCGTCATTCCAGGTATTGCTGACCAGTGCCGCGGTTCGCGGGTTCCAGTCGCCCGACAGATCGCTGTAGCTGGCCTGTGCGGAGCCGACGGCCGTAAAGCCCTCGTAGTCGAACGGACGCGCCACCTGCAAGTCGACCGTTGCCCCCAACGACCCCTCATCGACCTCCGCCGACGCGGTCTTGCGAACCGTGATGCTGTTGAACAGCTCGGACGCGAACACGTTGAAGTCGAAACTGCGATCACGGTTGACACCACCGGATGCATCGGTACCACCCGCCGTGCTGAGTGCCTCAAGCCCGTTCAGACGGATTCGGGTAAACTGTGGACCGAGACCGCGCACGGAAATGTTTCGCCCTTCCCCCGCATCGCGCGTAATCGAGACACCGGGAATCCGCTGCAGCGATTCGGCCAGGTTCAGGTCGGGAAACTTTCCGATGTCCTCGGCAAGGATGGCGTCCACCTGACCCACCTCAAGCCGCTTGTAGTCGAGAGCCGCGTCAAGCGAGGCGCGATAACTGACGGTGATCGTATCCAGCACCGCCTCCTCGTCGGCACCGGACTCTGCAGACTCCGCGGTGGCAGAACCCGCTACCGAGGCACTGGCGTCGGCACTGGTCTCGGCGAACGCGGTGCTCTGCAAACAGATCAATATGGCGGCAGACAATGTGCCGAGCCTGGACAGACTGCGGCGATGCAGATGAATTCTCACGGACAACCCTCCCCTTCAATGTGTGCTGCGGCCATGTGGAAGGCCGCAGAGGCTTTTGACACCGGTAGCATTCGACGTACCATGCATCGATTGACACCGGTGGACAACAGGCTAGCAAACAGCGCAACGCAGCAACAAGACGCCCGCACTCCATGCGAGTCACGCGCTAAACCAGCGACTATCGTATTGTTTATAAAGATTTTTCCCCCGGAGGAAATCAACATGCCGCGCCATTCGCAAATCCTGCACCGCAACATGGTCACCTGGCCACTCAGGCATCGATTGCTTCAGTGCGCCGCACGGAGCGCGCCATGAATTCGCGGGTCGCTTGTCTGGGCGAAATTCTTCTGCGGCTGTCCGCACCCGACCACCAGCGCCTCTCGCAATGCAACCATCTGGAAATCCAGATTGGCGGCGCGGAGGCAAACGTCGCCGTGTCGCTGGCGCAACTTGGCACACCCAGTCGAATGATCAGTGTTCTACCCAGCCACGGCCTCGGGCAAGCGGCGGTGCAAGCCCTGCGACGCCATCAGGTGGACGTATCGGCGGTTTGTTTCCATCCGGGCAGGATGGGGCTCTACTTCCTGGAAACCGGGGCGATGCGCAGAGCCGCCGAAGTCCTGTACGACCGCGCGGATAGCGCGTTTGCGTTGACGAACGCAAATGATATCGATTGGACTCGCGCATTGTCCGACTGTAGCCGGTTGCATCTTTCCGGGGTGACGCCCGCCATCGGGCGGACGAGCGCGGAACTCGCGCTGCACGCGATCGCTCAGGCGCGCTCGCATGGCGTGAAAATCAGCTTCGACGGCAACTTCCGCGCCCGTCTGTGGGAACGCTGGTGCCCATCTCCTGCGCAATGGTTGCGTCCGCTGATGGCCAGCGCCGACCTGCTGTTCGCCAATCACCGCGACATCGGTCTGGTGCTCGAAAAAGAGTTCGATGGCGACGATCCACACCTCGCGTTCTTCACCGCCGCAAGCGCCGCGTTTGACGCCTTCCCCGACCTGCAATGCATGGCGGCAACGGTTCGCACCATAGCGGGTGTTGATCGCCAGGGTTTGGCCGCGCTGATGATGACGCGTGATGGGCGACGCATTGAAGCGCCCGGATACGCGCTGGACGGCATCGTCGACCGGATTGGTGCCGGGGATGCATTTGCCGCGGCGCTGATCCATGCGCGGCACAGTGCATTCGAAGCCGAGGATGCACTGCACTTCGCTCTGGCAGCGGCTTGCCTGAAACACAGCATCCCCGGCGATTTCAACCTCGCCGATGAATCCGATGTTCGCTTGTGGATGCAGGAGACTCGCGCCGACGTGCGCCGCTAGGAGCCTGTCGGACTTGACGAATCGCAGCGAAAGTCAGGCGATGCGGGGACAGTTTCGTCCAGACCCGCCTGACGTTCGACAGGCGCCGTCGTCCGCGACGACAGCGACACTCATTGAATCAAGTCAACCTGTTTGACCGCGGTATCCGACAACAGACCGAAGTGTCCCAGCGCATAGGTGGTCGTGCTGGTCTGGTTCCAGATCGATGACGAATGCACGCCGCCCACGGTGCATACACCGGTGCTGCAGACGATCTGATCGATGTTGGATTTGATCGAGTGCATGCGATCAGCGAAGCGCACGCCGTAGATACTGTTGAGAAAAGGATTGCTCACCGACAGTCCCCAACTTCCGCAGGTCGTGCTCCATACATTCCAGGGATAGGTTCCGCAGGACCACAGACCGCGGAACGCGCCGGCGATGCCGACAAAGTTCTGCACGTAGGGTCGCAGGCTGTTCTTGATGATCACCCGTGCCGCCAGCGTTCCACCCATCGAATGGGTGATAACATCGACCTTGCCCGTGCAGGACGCCGCAATGGCGTCGATCATGGCGTCCTCGACCGGCGTTTCCTCGCTGCCATTGTGGTCATTGCAGGCGGCGCAAAGCTTGCTGCCCCAGCTCGGCGCAAAGATCTCTGCATCGACGTAGCCACGCCGTTTCAGTTCGGTCACGGTGTTGGCGAAATCCGACGGATTGCCGGTGTTACCGTGTACCAGAACCACGTTGTCACGACAGACCGCAGACGCCGAGCCGACCGCTGCCAGCATCAGCAGCACTGACGCGGTACCGCGCAGAATGATGTGTCGCATGTTGATCCCTCCCCAGGGTGGTGGCCTCAACATCAGATTGGTCTCGGTCCACTCCAGCAGCGTACTGGCCCAAGGCACCAGCGACTGTCGTACCAAAGGACAAGCCGTGCTGCGCTGCATTCAGGCTGCCATCTTCAGGCCGCTATACTCGCCCGCCTCTTGCATGCGGTCACTGCGACCCATCGCGTTTCGGAGCAACACATGAGCATCGAGCAACTGGAAGACATCGCCCAGGCATTGGTCGCCGAGGGCAAAGGCATCATCGCGATCGATGAATCCACCAACACGATAAAGCGGCGTTTCGAAGCCGTCGGCATCGAAAACACCGAGGAACATCGTCGCGCCTATCGCGAAATGCTGCTGACCACGCCGAAGCTTGGTGACCACATTTCCGGTGCCATCCTGTTCGATGAAACCCTGCGGCAGTCCACCAAGGCCGGTGTGGCCTTCGCTCAGGTCATGCGCGATGCCGGCATTCTGCCCGGCATCAAGGTCGACAAGGGAACGGCCAGCCTTGCGGGCTTTCCCGGCGAACTCGTGACCGAAGGCCTCGACGGGCTGCGTGAGCGACTGAAGGAATACGCCCGGCTCGGTGCGAAATTCGCCAAATGGCGTGCCGTCATCACGATTGGCGAAGACATGCCCTCGGGCACCTGCATCGATGCCAACACCCACACGCTGGCGCGCTACGCGGCACTGTGTCAGGAGCAAGGACTGGTACCGATCGTCGAGCCGGAGGTACTGATGGACGGCGACCACGATATCGAGGTCTGTTATGACGTCACCGAAGCCACCCTGCGCTCGCTGTTCGGCGCGTTGTATCAGCAGGATGTATTGATCGAAGGCGTCATCCTGAAGGCCAGCATGGTGCTGCCCGGCAAGGACTGCACCGAGCAGGTGAGCGAAGAAGAAGTCGCCGTCGCGACATTGCGTTGCCTGAAAGCCTCCGTGCCCGCCAATCTGCCCGGCATCGTGTTCCTCTCGGGCGGCCAGTCCGACGAAGCCGCGACCGCCCACCTCAATGCCATGAACCAACTAGGCCACGCACCCTGGCCGCTGTCCTTCTCCTACGGACGCGCCATGCAGCAAGCGGCCCTGAAACTGTGGGCGCAGGACATGCACGGCAACTACGCCGCCGCACAGCAGACCGTGCATGCGCGCGCCCGCGACAACGGACTGGCCACCTTGGGGCAGTGGACGCGCTGAACCGGTTTGCGTCCGGTTCGCTGTGCGGGTGGCGCTGCGGCGGGTGATCGTGCTCCACCGCAGCCCGTCCCTCTCATCGTCGCTACCCGCGCGGTCGGACACGAACACGATTTCGTTCTCGCCTTTGAACCACCCGCGGCGCGCCAGATGCCGGCAGCCGCAATATGCGATGGTTCTGGCGACTTGGGGCGATTGCGCGGACTGACGCGCTGACGCGTTGCAGGCGCGGATTGGGCTGCGGCCCGCGCGTGGTGCGCGTGTAGACCGTCTCGTCGCGCGCCAACCGTCCGCACCCTCCACCCACTCCCCGCCCATCTGCCCTGCCAGGAACGCAGACCTGCGGCGCCCGTCCGGGTTGCTGTGCAACCGAAGCAGCGCTGTGTGTCTCTTTACCTGCGGTAGCGCTTCGTATCCCGTCAGCAAGCCGTCACGCCAAGTGGGCGGTCGATGCTCAATCGGAAGCGAATTGCCAGGGGTTGTTCGGGGATCCGCGCTGAGTGCGTCCGAACGGCCATTTGCGGCGGCAGCCCATGGTCAGGTCGCACTACGGCCATTTGCGGCGGCAGCCCATGGTCAGGTCGCACTAGCCGCGTCTCACACAGGAGGCACTCTTCGCATGCAGAACACCGGGCTTGCTTCGATCCAACAGGGCAATGCGACGACTTCGAATCATCCGGCGCAGGCGCAAGGCAGCAAGGCATTCGCGCCGCCGCCGGTTTCGCCGCGAGGGTGGATGCTTGATTGCCTGCTCCGTCTGGGCACGACCGTCGGCAGCCTGCTACTGGGCGGAGCTTGTGTGCTCGGCGCGATGTTCGCGTTCCGACAGGGCGCACTGCCGATGATCCAGTCCGTCCTTGGTTTGGATGCCGACGCGATCAGCGCGGCTCGACGCGTCGGTCTTTTGGCCTCTGCGCTGCTGGCGTATTGGGGCTTTGTGCGTCTTTACGAACGGCGCGCGGCGGCGGAACTGCGCCTGCGGCGGTTGCCGATCCTGCTTGGCGGGCTGGGCGGCGCGCTGTTGGTCGCGGTTCCGATTGCGCTGCTGTTCGCACTGGGCGCTTACGTGCTGGTGGGAACGCGTGAGCTTGCCTGGAGCCTTTCCGGCGTCGCGGCTGTCATCGTCGTGGCAGCGACGCTGGAGGAACTGATCTACCGCTGCCTGCTGTTCCGCATCGTCGAGCGCAGCTGGGGCACCTGGATTGCCCTGATCGTGCAGGCGCTGGTCTTCGCTGCGGTCCATCTTGAGAACGTCGAAGGCGCCGGCAACGCGGTCGTGGTGACGATGCTGCTCGCCGTCACCGTCGTGGGTCTGCTCTGGGCCAGTGTGTTCGTGCTTACCCGAAGTCTTTGGGCGGCCGCGGCCAATCATGCCGCCTGGAATTTCACCATCCTGCTTAGCGGCGTACCGCTGTCAGGCATCGAGGACTGGCGAGCGATGGCGCCTTTGCAGGCAGCGCTGAACGGCCCCGACTGGCTGACCGGTGGCATGTTCGGCCCCGAAAGCTCGGTGCTTGTCATGGTCTGCGCCAGTCTGGCGACGGTCTTCCTGCTGCGGCGCGCGCGCGCCGCGGGACAGATCCAGCCGCTGAGCATGACGAGCGATGGCGCGCAGCCGTCCAGCGCGGCAGGATCAAGCGCCACGCGCTGACTCGCCACAGAACCTGTTGGAAACCCGATTGATTCGTCAGGCGGACGCAGCCAGCTCCAAGTCGCTCAGCTGAACCACACAATGAATCTGGAGCAAGTAGGCGGTTCGAGCCTACTTCCAGAACCGCACGCGCACTACGCGGCCTGATGGATTCAGGCCGCCAGTTCAACTGGACGCAGCGGCAACGCTTTGCCCGACGCGACACCGAGATCATCGGTGCCGCGTCGATCTGCGCCTAGGAGCCTGTCGGCCTTGAAGAATCGAAGCAAAAATTCGGCTGGGCGAGGACAGTTTTTGCCGGTTTCGCGGGGCAATAGTTGAACTATTGCCCAAGGAAGCGGCGAAAAATGGACCGCCCAGACGGATTTGCAGCCGATTCCCTTTCAAGTCCGGCAGACTCCTAGATGCGGAAGCGTGCGACGTTCTCGGCAAGCCGCTGCGCCTGCTCTTCCAGTCCGCGCGCCGCGGCGGTCGCTTCTTCCACCAGGGCGGCGTTTTGCTGGGTCATTTCGTCCAGTTGCGTCACCGTCAGACTGACCTGCTCGATGCCGGTGGTCTGCTCGATGGACGCGGCGGAAATCTCGCCCATGATGTCGGTGACGCGTTTCACAGCGGTCACGATATCGGCCATGGTCTGGCCTGCGGTGCCCACCAGTTGCGAGCCACTTTCGACTTTCTCGACAGTCTCGGAGATCAATTGCTTGATCTCGCGGGCGGCGTTGGCCGAACGCTGCGCCAGCGAACGCACCTCGGAGGCGACAACAGCAAACCCACGACCCTGTTCACCGGCCCGAGCCGCCTCGACGGCCGCGTTCAGGGCGAGGATATTGGTCTGGAACGCGATGCCGTCAATCACGCCGATAATGTCGCCAATCCGTCGCGACTGTTGATGGATGTCGTCCATCGTATCCACGACCTGACCGACCACGCGCCCGCCGCGTTCGGCGACATCGGCGGCACCGATCGCCAACTGGTTGGCAGATCGCGCATTCTCTGCGTTCTGGCGCACGGTCGAAGTCAGTTCTTCCATGCTGGCGGCGGTTTCTTCCAGCGACGCCGCCTGCTGCTCGGTGCGCGAGGATAGATCCGCATTGCCGCCGGCAATTTCACCCGCTGCCGTGGTGATCGAGGACACCGTTTCCAGAATGTCGACGACGATGCCACGCACCTGGCTGATCGATGCGTTGGTTGATCCCTGCAATTCCTGGAATCGCCCGTGCATCCGGCTGTCCAGCGTGCGGGTCAGATCGCCCTGCGCCACCGCACCGAGGATGTCGCAGGTCGCCCGCAGTCCTTCGTCAGCGGTGCCCATCAGCGTATTCAGGGCGACGATCATGTCGCGGAAGGCGTACTCGAAGCGCGACTCATCGCCACGCAGGTCGAACTGACCCGCCGCAGCGCCCTGCGAGAGCTTGAGAATCTCGTCATGCACTGCACCCAATCGTTCGCGGATGCCTTCCACCGCCTCGGTGATGCGGCGCTTTTCACCGGCGAGAACTGGCATGCGCACCGACAGGTCGCCGCGTGCGTAGGACTGCACGACATCGACAATCTGCGCACTGGTGGCAATGTGCTGCTCGGCAAGCTGATTCAGGCCCGCGGCCATCTCACCGAAACCGCCGGGGTAGGCGCTGACCTGCATCCGTCGCGACAACTCACCGGCATCGTGCCCCTTGCTGAGTTCGATCTGCTCCTGCATGAAGTGCTTCAGCACATCGCGCATGCGCACCAGGGCTCGGTTCAATCGACCGATCTCGTCATCACCGGCTGCCGCAATACGCCCTTCAAAACGTCCCGCCGACATCTGTTCCACGCTGGCGACCGCTTCCAGCAGGGGCGTTCCGACCGTGCGACGCAGCAGCCAGACCGTCAGGACGATGACCGCCAGCGCCACCAGCAGGGCGATCCAGATCACCCCGTTGCGGATCACCCGCGCATCCGCCAGCAGTTCGTCCATCGGCAGCTCGGCTCCCAGCACGAAGCGCCCGGCATAGTCACCAATGCGGATCGGCAGATAGACGCGAGCGACCTCGTCGTCGGCGTACTCGTATGAGGCATCGGCACGCGTCTTGGCGAGCAACTCCTGCAGGTAGGGCAATTCGGCGGGCTTGCCGACCTGCTCGGCGTGACGGGCAGCCAGCACGGTTCCCTGCGTGGACAACAAGGTGACGCCGCCGCCCTCGCCGATTCGCACCTCGGCGAGACGTCGCTGCAGACTGTCCAGTCCGATATCGGCGCACACCGCGCCAACGAATTTTCCATCGCGCAGGATCGGCACCGTATAGGTCGTCATCAGCACGTCCTTGCCGTCGACCGGATAGACGTAGGGTTCCAGCATTTCTTCCTTGCCGCTGGCCTTGGCCAGCACGTAATAGTCGCCGTCGCCGGGCACTTCGTACTTCTCCAGCACGGCTGACTCGACGCCGCGCGGCGTGTGGTAGAAGTAGGGAACGTAGCGTCCGGTGGCATCATGAATCGGCGCGTTCACGTAGTCCGCATCGCGACCATCGAAGGCGTTGGGCTCCCAGGCGGTCGCCATGCCGACGAACTGGGTCTGCGGCGTCAGCACGCCACGAATCAGGGCGTCGGCGGTGGCGCGATCGGCGCGTCCGGCAAGTACCTCGTCCAGCAGCACGCGAGCGACGGATCGATTCAACAACGGTGCCTGGTTCAACAACGTCGACACGGCGGCCGACTCGGCCCGCGCACTGACGCGCAGTTCCGCCATCGCGGAGTCCAGCACAATCGACTCGGCGCGCTGGTAGATCACGATACTGGCGATCACGAACCCCATGCCCGTCAGCAGGCCGATCAATGCGGCAGACCGGCCCGCAATACCCCAGCGATTGAAAATGGCCATCGTCCCTCCCAGAACCTGAATTGGCTTGGGCGAACGGGCTGCAAGCGGCATGCCGTCTTGCGGCGCAGCGTCGCGAAATTGTTTCGAATTGCGAACCAGACCACACATCGTGGTGGTGCTCCCGTGACGTCCAATTCTCCGCTTGCGAGTGCATTTTGTCGCAGTGCACAATGCACCCCGGTGGACTTGCGTCGGGGTAAATCAACCCTGCGGCAGGTTCCCGTCTGGATGCGGCCTCGCAGGTGAACCATGACCGTCGACATCGGCTTTGTACGAGGCAAGACGTATTTCATGTCGATGCCCCACCCCCATCGTTCGGTGGGTTCGCTGACACAGACCTTGATCTATCTCGACGAGGTCGAGTACGTCAAAGGTTGTCCTCGGAGCGTCTTCCGCATCATGCTGGACGGCCGTTTTGCCGGCGAGTTCTGCATCGACCCGGAACGCGCATGCCAGATGATCCGCACGCGTCCGGATGCGCCCCATCGCGCGTCGCAACTTGCGATGACGTCCTGAAGCGCCGCGCAGGCTCTCAACCCAGCACGCGACCAATCCCGGAGCCGTCAATGCGCGCGACGAGCGCCGCCAGCACCACCTCGGTCACCGGTGGCGTGAAGGTGAAACGGAAATGCACTTCGCCTTGCGGCGTGCGCGAGGAATGGATCGACGCCAGATTGACGCCCGCCTGTTCGAAAACCTCCAACAAGGCACGCAGCGAACCCGGTCGATCTTCCGGCAAATGCACCGACAACGCGCGGTGGTCACTCAAGTCGGCCAGCAGATAGCCGATGCGCTCGAAGGCGTGATTGCCTTCCGCCAGCGTGGCGTCGCCAAAATGCTCGCGCGATGACTGCAGAAACTGCGCGCGAAACGCCTCGCGGCCCGCGTCACCGCAAGCCACCGATGCCTGCAAGGACGCCAGTTGCCGACTCAACTCGGCCAGCACCGTCGGCACCGCTGCATTGCCGAACTGGATGTCCTCGTAGATTGGCGTCGCCAAAATGCTCGCGCGATGACTGCAGAAACTGCGCGCGAAACGCCTCGCGGCCCGCGTCACCGCAAGCCACCGACGCCTGCAAGGACGCCAGTTGCCGACTCAACTCGGCCAGCACCGTCGGCACCGCTGCATTGCCGAACTGGATGTCCTCGTAGATCGCCGGATTACCGGACAGAATCCGACTCATCATCAGCAGATCCATCTCGAACGAGGCCGAGCGGAACGGCAGGATCGCGGCAGGATGCCCGACCTCCGCGTGCAATGCGCGCAAGGTGGCCGCCTGCGCCAGATGACTTGCATGCACCATCGCCTGCACGACCGCCATCATGCGGTCGTGCTGCGCGGGCGTGGCCTGCACCAGATTGGCTTCCAGCGCACTCAACAATTGCTCGACGAAGGGTCGCCATGTATGCAGACGTGCCTCGCACACCACCATCACGCGACACCATGACGCGACCTTTCAGGGTCGGCGCCTTTGGCGGCGCGGTCATCGGATGCAGGCCGACGACTTCCGCCTGCGAACGCAACATCGCCGCCACCGGCTCGGCCTTGATCGAGGTGATGTCCAGCCAGAGCTGTGTCGGCGAGCGTGTCCCGGCCAACGCCACGTAGTCGGCAATCACCGCGGCGGTATGGCGGATCGGCGCGCTGAAGATCAGCACATCACAGGAGTCGATGAGTTCCTGTGCCGTTCGACTGTCCGGGTCGGCCGGGTCCTGGCCGCATACGGTGAGATGCATGCGCTCGCGCAGGAACCGGGTCAGCCAGCGCCCGTACGCACCGGCGCTGCCGACGATGCCCACCGTGGGCGCGTGTCGATTCATCCGACGCTGGCCAAGGCCTGCGGCGTCGCGCTGCCGTCCACCAGCGGCGTAAGATCGGGCCGCAAGGCCACGCGCTGATCGAACACGAAGCAGCCGCCGTCGTAGCCTTCGCCGCCCACCTGCTCGAAGTAGCCAAGAATGCCGCCTTCAAGTTGCAACACGTTGTCCATTCCCGTGTTGCGCATCCAGATGGCGGCCTTTTCGCAACGAATGCCGCCGGTACAGAAACTCACCACAGTGGCGTCTTTCAATGTCTCGCGGTGTGGCGCCAGCGCGTCAGGTAGCTCGGTGAACTTGCGAATCGGCAGGGTCAGCGCGTTCTGGAAGGTGCCGTAGGCGAACTCTTCCTGATTGCGCGTATCGAGC
>Ga0209066_10005399_pt1 | contig 13493 bp, 8 predicted proteins | sample All_14_2_FD_187198 | JGI IMG/M metagenome (GOLD analysis project Ga0209066, IMG submission 187198) | Freshwater microbial communities in response to fracking from Pennsylvania, USA - Allegheny Zone_MetaG_DW_15 (SPAdes) (version 2) ...
CCTAGTTCGCGATGGCATTGACACGGAAATGATCGCCGCTTCCATCAACACCCTCGAATTCCAATTACGCGAATACAACACAGGCTCATTCCCGCGCGGCATTGCTGTGATGTTGAGTGCGCTCACCACTTGGCTGCACGATGGTGACCCATTCAGCCAACTCACCTTTGAAGCGCCGCTCAACGAGATCAAGACCAGACTCGCGAATGACAGCCGCTACTTTGAGAAAATGATCCAGACCTACTTGCTGGATAATGTCCACAAGACGGTCATCCGCTTCAAACCCGACCCTGAACTTGGTCGCCGCTTCGAGGAAGAGGAGCAAACCCGATTAAAGTCCGCGCGCGAATCGATGAGCGAAGACAAAGTACAAGAGTTGATCGAAAATGCCAAGCAGCTCAAACTCATGCAAGAGACACCTGATACTGCCGAGGCATTGGAGACACTCCCCGTACTGGATTTGAAAGACCTCGACAAACAAGTGCGGACAATACCCATCGAAGAGATTCAAGTGCAGGATGCAAAAGTTCTGTATCACGACATCTTCACGAATGGCATCGTCTATCTTGACCTCGGCTTTGATCTGCGCGTCATGCCGCAGGAACTTCTGCCGCTCACCGAGATTTTCGCACGCGCCCTGTTCGAGTTGGGAACGGAGACCGAAGATTACGTCAAACTCTCGCAGCGGATCGGAAAAAGCACAGGCGGAATCCACGGCTCGTCGGTCAGTGTGACAACTCAAAAGTCCAGAGAGAGCGTGGCAATGCTGATGATCAGAGGCAAGTCCACGGTGGAAAAATCCACAGAGATGTTCAACATCCTCAGGGATGTCCTTCTCACCACAAAATTTGACAACAAAGAACGTCTCAAGCAAATGGTGCTCGAAGAAAAAGCTGGCATGGAGTCGGGTCTTGCACCCGGCGGACATCGCTTCGCGAACACTCGTCTGCGCGCACAATTCGGCGGTACGGGCTGGGTCAATGACCAGACCAAAGGCATTGGTTATCTCTTCGCGCTGCGCGAACTGGCGAATGACCTCGATAAAAAATGGCCGAAGGTTTTGAAGAAACTTGAAGACATGCGCGATGCGTTGATCAACAGCAAGACCATGCTGTGCAACGTGACGCTTGATTCTACAAACTGGAAAACCGTGCGTCCGCATTTGGAGAATTTCATTTTTGCGATGCCCGTGAAGGATACGGAAGTCAAGCCATTTGAGACTACCGCAAATATTGAAAAGGAAGGGCTCGCCATTCCTGCGCAGGTCAACTACGTAGGCAAAGGTGCAGACTTGTACCAGCTTGGCTACGAATATGACGGCTCCGCGGAAGTCATTACAGGCTATTTGCGCATGACACACTTGTGGGAAAAGATCCGCGTGCTGGGCGGCGCGTATGGCGCATTTGTGCAATTTGATGACAGCACTGGTGTGCTCACCTTCCTCTCGTACCGCGACCCGAACATCACCGCCACTATAAAAAATTATGATGATGCGGCCGCCTTCCTGAAAGGGCTCGACACATCACGGCTTTCAGACAACGAATTGAAAAAATCCATCATTGCCGCCATCGGCGACCTGGATGCCTACCAACTTCCCGACGCAAAGGGATATACTTCGATGATGCGCTACGTCACTGGCCGAACGGACGAGATTCGCCAGAAGATCCGCGACGAAGTATTGTCCACCAACGGTGAAGATTTCATCGCTTTCGGCGAAGTGCTTGAGAAGGTGGCACAGTCCAATGCGGTGGTCGTGGTCGGTTCACAGGCTGCCATTGAGGGCGCGAATGCTGGTTTGAAAGTTACGAAGGTCTTGTAGAGATAAAAAGTAAAAGTTCAAAAGCCAAAGGTTTGGACTTTAGACCTATGACTTTTGTGCAACCAAGGAGTTCACATGAACATCACACTCAAAATCAATGGCATTGAACACGCAATAGACATAGCACCCTCCACCACTCTACTTGGCGCATTGCGCGGACTTGGATTTCACGGAGTCAAATTCGGCGATGAGGGCGGGCTTTCCGGCGCAGACACGGTTTTGCTGAACGGTAAACCCGTCAACGCGGGATCGCTGCTTGCAGCGCAGGCGGAAGGTCACAACATCGCCACCATTGAAGCACTTGGCGAACATCCAGAACAAGGCTGGAAGAAAACCGATGGCCTGCATCCGCTACAAAAGGCTTTCGTTGAGTCTGGAGCCATTCAATGCGGATACTGCACGCCTGCGCAAATTCTCGCAGCGAAGAGCCTGCTTGAGAAAAACCCGAACCCGTCCGAGGCGGAAGTCCGCGAGGCGATCTCTGGTGTCCTTTGCCGCTGCACTGGCTATCTCAAACCCGTCCAAGCTGTGTTAAAAGCCGCAGCAATTATGCGCGGCGATGAACCGATTGACGTTACCTCCATCAATTGGGATTTTGGAACGCCCAAGCCTGATGCTCCTCAAGGAGACGCGCCCGCCTCTTCGACTACGGGTGTGCTGGTTCGCCCCAAGGTAGTTGTCACACCCGAAAGCCAGACCTGGCAAACTGTTGGCAAGCCCGAGATCAAAGTGGATGCGATCAAACTGGTGCAAGGGAAGCCCGCTTTCACAGGTGACTTTGAAAAACGCGGCATGTTACATGCCAAGGTTTTACATTCACCGCACGCTCACGCAAAGATCAAGAAGATAGACGCAACCAAAGCGAAAGCGCTTGAAGGTGTTGCAGCGGTGTTGACATGGCAGGATATTCCACGAGTGGTGTATTCCACCGCAGGACAATCCGACCCGATCCCCGGGCCGTTAGACACCTTCTCACTGGACAACAAAGTCCGCTTTGTCGGTGATCGTGTTGCGTTCGTTGCAGCAGAGACGGAAGAAATAGCTGAGAAGGCTTTATCGCTGATCGAAGTCGAATATGAAGTTTTACCAATGATCCTGGATTCTCGCGAAGCTATGAAACCTGAAGCGATCAGAATTCACGACGAGCCAGAGTATGTAAATTTTGCAGACTCCAATCCTGAAAAGAATCTAGCCGCCGAAATCCGCATTGACATTGGCGACGTGGAAAAGGGTTTTCAGGAAGCCGACGAAATTTTCGAAGCAGAGTACGAAGTTCCGAAAGTTCAACAGGCGCACATCGAGCCACACATTGCCGTCACCTATTGGGATGAAGATGATCGTCTAGTCATTCGCACATCCACACAGGTTCCATTCCATGTGAGAAGAATGCTCGCCCCCGTGCTGGGGTTGCCCGTCAAAAGAATCCGCGTCATCAAGCCGCGCATCGGTGGCGGCTTTGGCGGCAAACAGGAAGTATTGATGGAAGATGTGGCAGCACATCTCACCATTGCTACCAAGCGCCCTGTCATTTACGAATACACCCGCGAAGAAGAATTCATCGCTGCACGTTCACGTCATCCCATGCGTGTGCGGATGAAGACTGGCGTGAAGAAAGACGGTACCATCACCGCCAACTCCATGTATGCACTTTCGGACACTGGTGCATATGGTTGCCATGCGTTGACCGTCACGGGCAACACAGGCCACAAGGCAATGGCGCTATACGTTGGCGATGGAGAATATCGCAAGGCCCCCAATATCCGCTTTTATGCAGATGTCGTTTACACCAATACCCCACCCGCTGGTGCCTTTCGCGGATACGGCGTCCCTCAGGGCTACTGGCCGCTTGACCGACACATGGAAAAGATCGCCCGCGCAATGGGCTTTGACCCGATTGACTTCCGCTTGAAAAATGCCATTCACCCAGGTGAATATCACCCCTTCTCTACTGCATGGAACGAAGGTCGTGAGCCGCGCCCAGAGATCATCCACACCGTTGGGTTGGAACAATGTGTTGCACAAGGCCGAGCCGCAATTAATTGGGACGACAAGTTCAATAACGATGTTTGGAAGCAAATCAAAGATGCGCCACATAAGAAAAAAGGTATCGGTGTTGCAATGGTCATGCAGGGGACAGCCATCCCTTATCTTGATATGGGTGGCGCATCCATCAAGATGAATGACGATGGTTCCTTCAATCTCTTAGTTGGAGCCACCGATTTGGGAACAGGCTCAGATACCGTTCTCGCGCAAATGGCTGCTGAAGTGTTGGGCGTGCCTGTGGAAGACATCATTTGCTATTCCTCAGACACGGATTTCACACCGTTTGATAAAGGCGCGTATGCATCCTCAACGACTTATATTTCAGGTACCGCAGCAACCAATGCAGCCAAGATCGCAGCGGAAAGAATCAAGATTCGTGCAGCCAAGATGCTTGGCTTACCCGAATCCGAATACTCGAATATTAAATTATCAAATCGCCAAGCTATTGCACCCGATGGTCGTTCTGTAACCCACGCCGAAGTAGCGTTGGATACTCTGCACAAGAACAATCAGGAGCAGATCATGGGCGTTGCAAGTTACGTCTCGCCTGTTTCACCTCCCCCGTTCGCTGCACAATTCGCCGAAGTGACAGTTGATACTGAAACTGGTCAGGTCACCGTAGATAGACTCGTCATGGCGGTTGACTCTGGCGTGATCGTGAATCCTCTCACTGCTTCGGGACAGATCGAAGGCGGTATGACTCAGGCCCTCGGCTATGCCGTCACGGAAGAAATGCGCTATGATGACAAAGGCAATGCCATCGAACGAGACTTTGACCGCTATCATCTCTTCCGCTCAGACGAAATGCCTGAGCTGGAAACCATTTTCGTGGAGACCTTTGAACCAAGTCATCCATTTGGCGTAAAAGCTGTAGCTGAGATTCCAATGGACGGCGTCGCTCCTGCCGTTGGTAACGCTATTCTAGACGCCATTGGGTCCAATGTAGACGAGAATCCAGTCACACCGGAAAGGGTCTGGAAGGCGATCAAGCACCAGTAAACAGAATCAGGATACAGGTCCAGGAAGACGCGGGCGGAAAATGTTCGCGTCTTTTATCTTTTCCATTAGCCCCAGTATCAAACACGAAAACCCTGGCTTATATTTATAATTTAGTTAATCAATTTCTCTTAATGCTTAATAACAGAAGTGATTGTCACCTAATTAGCATGGAGGGGTAAAATAGCATCTGCACTATGACCCGTGATGAAGCCCTATATTTAATTCCATATATCGTATCGCTGATAATTTCCATTGGCGTACTTTTTTTTGCATGGCGAAGAAGACAATCCCCTGGTGCTCTGGCCTTTAGTTGGTATGTGTTTGGTCAGTCCCTATGGATCGCAGGGTTTATACTCGAACTCATCAGTACGGACCTCGGGAATAAGATTTTTTGGGATGGATTTCAATGGCTAGCCACCCTATTTCTGGTGATTACCCTGCCCATTTTTGCCATTCAATTTACAGATCTAAAAATACGACATCAAAGAATTTATTTTCTAGCATCACTTGTTATGCCAGCGTTGTTCATAGTCCTGCTTGCCACAGATGATATTCATCATTGGATATACCAAAACGCGTACATCGTTGCCAGCAGGCCTTTCTCTGAATTACTTTACGATTTTACGCCTGTAATTTATGGATTAGCATTTTATGGCTACCTCCTCATGTCCTGGGGATTTTATATTCTGCTTCGCCGCATCATTCGACCTCATGGCTTATACCGTGCTCAAGTCTTGTTGATTTCTTTAGGTTTTTTGATACCTATTATCGGCACAATATTTACTCTTTTAAATATTCACATCGCTCCTCAAAGAGATGCGACACCATTCACCGCTGCGATTGGAAATTTGATCATTGCATGGGGATTGTTCCGTTTTCGAATATTTGAAGTTGTTCCCATCGGACGAGATCAAGTATTCGAAGCCATGGTGGAACCTGTTGTCATTCTGGATAATCAACACATCGTCGTAGATATCAATTCCTCCATGCTTGCATTGCTTGGCAGAAAAGCAGATGAAGTCATTGGCCAACCCGCAAAAATCGTGTTCGATGATTTTCCCATCCCAATCAAAATGTACACACATGTCTCTTATGCTCGTGCAGAGGCGATATTCGACATAGGCAATAAACAAATCCACTATGAATTAACAGTCTGGCCTGTTTACAATACAAAAAGACAAATGATGGGGCGCATTTATATTTCCCATGATATTACTGCCATGAAAGAATTAGAACAGGAGTTACGCAAACTCAATACCAAACTCGAGGATCGAGTCCACGCGCGCACAAAAGAGCTAGCAGATGCATACGACACCATGCTGGAGGGTTTTGCGCGTGCGCTGGAGCTACGTGACAAGGAAACTGAGGGCCACTCTCGCCGTGTAACTGAAAACACGCTGAAAATTGCACAAAAAATGGGCATTTCTGGCGAAGAATTGGAAGAAATCCGAAGCGGCTCAATTTTGCACGATATCGGAAAGATAAGCATTCCTGATGAGATCCTGCATAAACCTGGAAAATTAACCCCCGAAGAGCGGATTATTGTCCAAAAGCACCCTGAGACAGCTTACAAATTGCTCTCGCCAATCACATTCCTTAACAAAGCCATTGAAATTCCCTATTCACACCACGAAAAATGGGACGGCACAGGGTATCCGCAAGGGTTAAAAGGCAAGCGAATCCCGCTTTCTGCGCGTATCTTTGCTGTAGCAGATGTTTGGGACGCCCTCAGTTATGACCGTCCATACAACAAGGCTTGGCCTCGTGAAAAGATAATCCAATATCTTATAGATGAAACAGGCAAGCATTTTGACCCACAAATTGTTAATATATTTTTAGAGCTGGTGGACAAAGGCGAGATATAATCAGGTGGCTATAAGAAATTTAGAATTTCGCTGGAGAGAATAGAATCAAATGTCCGACCAAATTTATGTAATAGGCCATATTAATCCCGATACAGACTCAATTGCATCCGCAATGGGCTATGCATGGCTACTGCGCGAACGCGATGGCGCCAATACCATTGCAGCCCGTGCAGGTGCGCTCAACGCCCAAACAGCCTGGGTGCTAAAAAACATTAATCTTGAAGCACCCACTCTACTTACAGATGCATCCCCCCGCTTTGGCTCAGTAATGAAAAGGCTGGACACCATCCGCCCAGATTCGCAACTCGGCATTGCATGGACACTTGCCAGCAAAACTGGCGGTATTGCTCCTGTTGTTGGTGAAGATGGCATCCCCTACGGCATTATCAATGGTATGAGTCTTTTTAAGTATTTCACTGATACCCTTGGCCCCCGCCCTGGCGACGCCACTGTGCGTGAAATGATGTCGGCAAAATGCAGTGACGCAGCCGATACCAGTGTGCCAAAATTTCAAGCAAATGCCCATATCCGCGACTCGCTCAACAAGCTACTGCGTGATGAACATAATGATTACTGGGTAGTGGATGAACATGGTGTATATATGGGTATCGCAAATCAACGCGAGGTCCTAAACCCGCCGCGCCTCAAAATTATCCTTGTGGATCACAACGAGCCACGTCAAGCCATTGCAGCACTCGAAGAAGCTGAATTACTTGAGATCCTCGATCATCATCGCCTAGGAAATCCATACACTCATCAACCCATCCGTTTTACGGTGGATACAGTAGGATCAACATCCACGTTAGTGACCGAGTTAACCGCTGAAGCTGGCCTCTCCATGCCGCCCGCATTGGCAGGTACGCTTCTTGCTGGACTGCTATCTGATACGCTTATCCTGACATCTCCTACCACCACGCAGCGTGACAAAGACGCAGCCGAACGCTTATCCCGTTGGGCCTTTGTTGGTGGCAGTCCGCTCAAAGGTGAGACTATTGAATCCTATGGCAAATCTGTGCTTAGTGCAGGTGCTGGGCTTTCCAACCGCAAACCTGAAGAAATTGTCAGCACAGATATTAAACCCTTTGAAGGCGGTGGATTCAAATTTGCAGTTGCCCAAGCTGAAGTGACCGACATCTTGCAATTAACTGAGCACCTAGAGCCGCTGCAAGCTGCCCTGAATGATCTTAGAGACAAGCGTGGCCTGGACTTTGCCATGCTTTTAGTGACGGATGTTGTACGCGGCACCAGTCGGTTGCTGATCTCATCAAATGCACCAGCGATTTTAAATGACCTCCCATATCCACCCCTCCCCGACCAGACGCGTGACGCCAAAGGTGTAGTTTCCAGAAAAAAGCAGTTATTACCAGCTGTGTTAGGTTTATTGGAAAGTTAAATTAATAGTAGGAACGCAACAAAGCTGCGTCCCTACCTGAAAAATATGAACAATTCTATTTATCAAGCTTTATCCGAAATCGAAAAGAATTTTGATTCTGCCGCTCTTTGTACGGTGACAAGGAGCGAAGGTTCCACACCACGGCATGTGGGCAGCAAGATGCTTGTATATCCTGATGGAAAATTTATTGGCACAGTTGGAGGCGGCGACCTCGAGCACCGTGTGCTTGACGAAGCGTGGATGGCAATCAGTGATGGTCACCCACGCCTTTTACATTACAACATGGCTGACCCTTCCCGCGGAGATCCTGGTGTGTGCGGTGGTCAGGTGGAGGTATTTGTGGAACCGATCCTTCCTCCCCCACTGCTTGTCGTCATTGGAGCAGGACATGTGGGCAAGGCAGTTGTCCATCTCGCAAAGTGGCTAGGATATCGCGTGGCCGTAAACGATGATCGCGCTGAATTCTGCACTCCCGAAGCAACACCGGGGGCTGATGCCTATTACCCCGTGACAATGGATAAACTCTCCGAGCACATCAAAATCGACAAGCGAACAGTCTTAATTTTGACAACTCGAGGCTCCAGTGTGGATGCCGCAGGCATGACCTCACTTCTGGATTCCGCTGCGAGTTACATCGGCGTGATCGGCTCGCGCCGCCGCTGGGCAACCACAGTAAAAGCTCTAAAAGAAAAAGGCGTATCCGAAGAAAAAATTGCTAAGGCCCATTCTCCAATAGGATTGGAATTACAAGCAGAAACACCTGAAGAAATAGCGGTCAGTATTATGGCTGAAGTTTTGATGCTGCGTGAAAAAGCTACAGGAAAACCGATGAGAGGGTAAGCATAAATGACTCTTCCGTCCAATCAACGCATGTTTCACGGTGGAATTCGAGCGGCGGCGCTGGCAGATCAACTGGCCGCAAGATTTAATGACAGACAACACCGTACAAAAACTCAGAGCCAAGGGGACACAGCTTTGGTACAGATCGGATCGAAACATGGAACACCAATTACCGTTCATATTGCTGATACTGAAGGCGGTGTATTGGTTACAATGAGCCGTGACCGTGACTGGCTGGATCGCACTGCAGATGCAAGCGAGATGATGGAGCGAGCTGCAAATAGCCCGCTTTCCCTGTTGGCAATGCTCCCAGATATTATCGGCGAACTAAAGCAGGAAAATATCTCCCCACAGATATGGAATGCAATCAATGATATTTGTGCCCTAACACGTTCATTAGCTGGAGAACGAAACGCACCAGGCAACCCAAAAGTATGTAACTATTGCGGCACAACCAACGACCCGAAAGTTGAAATATGTAATGGATGTGGCGCCTCACTTTCCATCGACCTGCCGCGCGTTTGTCCCAAATGCAAGCGCGGGCATACCTCGGATGCGCTGTTTTGCCAGGCTTGCGGCACGCGGTTGGTGGAAGGATAAAAGGCTGGAAATAATTAAGTAAGAAAATGTTCGGTAAACAGGAGCAGGCCAAAGGTCAGGAAAGAGCCGCTGAACTTGAGGAGAATACAATTTTCGGTGTGAAAACATTCAATTGAAGCGTGAAACGTTTCAGATTGGAATTCGTAAAAGGAATAGGATAAACGGTTCTTGTACCTGCAAGTTGGTTCGACTATAATCTGATTGTTATTTCATACAAGGAGAGAAACATGGCTAGAATTTTTGACGTCATTGAATATGCAAATGAAATGTCCGACGAGATCGTGCACCGCTTCCCTGAAGAAGGAATTGGTGATTATCGCATCGGCTCACAGGTGATTGTGCGTGAAAGCCAAAACGCGGTATTTTTTCGCGATGGGCAGGCGCTGGATGTATTCAAGGCAGGGCGGCATACCATTGCCACTGCCAACATCCCGAAGCTGATTGATCTGATCGGCAAAGCTTTCAATGACCGCACCCCCTTCCCTGCGGAAGTATATTTCGTATCGAAAAAAGAATTTGCAAACAAAAAATGGGGCACCCCGCAGCCGATCATTGTCCGCAATCCGGGCATGGGGCTAGGTGTGGCTTTACTACAGGGATTTGGCACCTACTCTTTTCAAGTGAAGGACCCGCAACAGTTTGTTACACAGATCGTTGGCGTTCAGCAAGCATATCGTACCTCCGAAATTGAAGAACGTTTGCGAACCATGCTACTCTCCAAGCTGCAAGATGCGCTCGGTGAAACTGCCGCAAAGAATTCCGTACCCGAGATGATCGGCCTGACTGAGGAAATCGGCGCAGCAGTTCGCGCAAAGGCGAAGGAAGATTTTGAAGCAATTGGTCTTACCCTCAAGACTTTCTACATTGGGAATTTGAAACCCTCCGAGAAGTCGGCTCAAGAACTACGCGATATGGGCATGCTCGATATGTCCACCTACACACAGCTGCAGGCAGCAGATGCGATGCGTGATGCAGCTAATAACCAAAGTGGCGGCGCTGGCCTCACAGCTGGTATTGGCGCTGGAATGGGTATTGGCAACTTAATGGGCCAGGCCCTTCAAGGCGGCATGCAGAACAATTCCCAAGGCGGGGCTCCTGCTGGTGGTGCAAAGATGGCAGATATCATGACCCCTGCCGAAGCTGCTCAGGTCATGAAAGTGACTGAAGAAGATATTATGGCTGCTATCAGTGACGGAAGTTTGAAAGCAAAGAAGGTAGGCAAGGCATATCGCATCAGCAAAGACAATCTTGAAAGTTTTATGAATAGCTAGCTTTAGTAGTCAAAAAAGAGACTTTCCTTTTGGAAAGTCTCTTTTTATTCTCCGAGGTAGTATAGTATATGGCCACCCCACCATTATTTATTTTATTCCAATTCTGCAAGAACATCCGCAACAGCCTCGAGTACATCACTCGCCAGAACAGAAGCCGTAGTACCGAGAGTATCCGCTGCAAAGAGACCAGCCTGCGCGTGGATGAATGCGCCTGCAACAGCGGCAGCATAGGCGTCCAAGCCTTGGGCGCGGAGTCCTACAATTAAGCCAGCTAAAACATCACCTGTGCCTGCGCGAGCAAGAGCTGGCGTGGCAACAGGGATAATGGTAGAACGCCCATCTGGTGAGGCAATTACAGTAAATGCACCTTTCAAGACAACCACATGCCCCCAATCTATTGCAAACTTGATAGCAATTTCTTCGCGTCTGAATTGAATCTCATCTTTTGATAATCCAGTTAAAACAGCCATTTCACCTGGATGTGGTGTCAACACGGCAGGCGCAAAAAGTTTTTTATGCCAATCCACGATTTGCGATAAATGCCGTAAGCCATCTGCATCTACAATGACGGGAATCTTTATAGCAGGGATAAGATCTTCTACAAATTTTTGCGTTGAAAGTTTGTCGCCAAGGCCGGGGCCAATTAAAAAAGCCGTGGCACGTTCAAGGTTTTGCAACACAGCCCACGCCGCGGAAGATGGTGGCGGAAACACTTGAAGGTTCTGCAAAACATTGTCAGCGGCATGGTCAGAAATAAAACCATTTTCGTGCGGAAGCAAAACCCATGTGGCTTCGGGGATGTGCCCTGCAAGCGCAGTGTGTAAAGGCTCAGGCACAGCCATCGTCACAAGCCCTGTGCCAACACGATACGCGGCAGAGCCAGCGAGCAGAGCCGCACCCGTGTACGAGCTAGAACCAGCCACAACGAAAGCCGTACCAAACGTCCCTTTGTGTGAGGCGGGCATTCGCTCAGGCAGCAGCGCAGAGACCATATCCCAATCCGCAGCCTCGGTTCGGATCGCATCCCACGCATCTAATTTTTCAGGAAGACCAATATCCGCAACTTGCAACTCACCCACGAACTCAAATGCAGGAAGTTTCAACAGCCCCTGCTTGACCGCCGCCATGGTAATAGTGAGATCAGCAGGGATGGTTTCATCGGCAACCTCGCCCGTATCGCAATCCACGCCAGAAGGACAATCCACAGCAACGACGAAGGCTGGCACCTCCATTTGAGATAGGATGAGATTTGTTTTTTCAAGGACTTGCGCCGCCTCTTTCTTAAGCGGGAGCTTGATCCCCGTCCCAAGCAGACCATCCACGAGGACATCTGACTCATTAAGAAAGGCGTTCAGAGTTTCATCATTATCGTCCACTGCGGCCTCGTACAATTCGCCGCCCGCAGACAAATAACGCGCGATAAGTTCATCATCTTTTTTACGATTGACAAGATAGGCATGCGTGCGCCAGCCCGCCTGCGCAAGCCACTCCAATGCGACGAGGGCATCACCGCCATTATTGCCTGACCCAACCAGCGCTGTGACCTCATCCCAGCCATTCTCCTGCCCCAACACATGGACAATTTCCGCAAATCCACGACCTGCATTTTCCATCAGCGCGGCGTATGAAACACCCTTCGCATCAGCCTCTTTTTCAATCGAACGCATTTGAGTGACAGTGACCAGTTTCATGGGGTTCTCGCTTTTGGGGGGTAAGACAAATGACGTACTACAAGATCAATTATACATATGGGAGCAGGAGGTATACAGAATTGATATAGAAAATTAATATTACTCACATCCTGCCTTTCTGTAGTGGTGCTATAATGACCCCAGATAAGGAGTTACTTATGAGCGAACACAAGCACAAATCCCTAAAAGACAAACTTCCACCTGAAGCGTTGGAACACATGAAAGCCGCCCGCGAAGAAATGCGCAAGAGTATGGAAACCATTCTTCCCCCAGGGTTCATGGAACACCGTCGCACTGCCCGCAAGGAAATGCTGATGGCCTTCCGTAGCATGATCGACGCGGCCCTCGAAAAGACGGAAGAAAAAATCAAGTCTGCGTAAAAGAAAGAAAAGCAAAAACTCGCCTCAAACACTGAGGCGAGTTTCTTCTTATTAAGAATTCACCACGGAGAACACAGAGTTCACAGAGAATCTTTTAAAAAGAACTTCTCTGTGCTCTTTGTGCCCTCAGTGGTAAAAGTCTTTTGCCTTTTACTGCCACGGACGGCGGCTGCGCCTTACGAAGAAGAGGGTATAAAAAAGCGTGAGACCCGAACCACCAAGCAGAATTTGTCCCAGCATGAGGTGGGTATCATAAAGGATCGCGCCTGAAACCAGAAGCGCAAGAAAAATGATCCCGCCAGTTAATCGATTTAGCGAGCGTTCCAGATAGCTGATCTGAATATTGACCATTGGCATTTGCACGTTCAGCTCGCCGCGCTCGATCCGGCCTAACACGCGATCTGTTCTACCCGGAATGGACAGAAGAGTTTTGAACAGATCCCCAGCTCCTTCAAAGAATACATCCCATTGAGAGCCGCCTTCGCCTTCGGCAAGTTTCTTTGCGTAGGGACCAATCCCCTCCCAGAGATTAAATTCTGCGTGCAAACCTGTACACATGCCTGACAGGATCCCGATGGTGCGGCCAAGCAGC
>Ga0209066_10005400_pt1 | contig 13490 bp, 17 predicted proteins | sample All_14_2_FD_187198 | JGI IMG/M metagenome (GOLD analysis project Ga0209066, IMG submission 187198) | Freshwater microbial communities in response to fracking from Pennsylvania, USA - Allegheny Zone_MetaG_DW_15 (SPAdes) (version 2) ...
ACCGGAAACTCCTCCTCGAACGCGTGAGAAGTGAGTCCTCCACCGATGTGCGGCACACCGACTCGCATCACCAACTCATCAGACAAGGCAGCGTTTTGCTGGCCGACCGGCATACCGATCTCGCCCATTGCAGAACTGTTGAACATAGAGCACTCCTAAGTTATGAGACGGCGGGATTGCCGTGCCTGACTGGAGATGTGCCCAGGCCCTAAACGAGCCGTGCCTACCCACACTGGCCAGTGCGCCAGGACGCTCGCGGCCATGAAAAAGCCCCCATCTGCGGAGATGGAGGCTTCGGGGGGTGGAACGAACAGGCTCAATGAGCCATGCCAATCAAGTCGCCTTACCTGCCCGGTAAAGCGTTTTCATCTGCAGCCGCCATCACAGCGAACTCACACACGCCAGGTCGCGACGCAAAATCGCAGCCCCGCACCAACACCACAGGCTGATCCTTGAATGCTTGTACCGCCTCATCGACGGTGCCAACAAACAAGTCCTTGATGACGGGGAAGCCCATTTTGCGAGCGATGGGTGCCATGCCAAAGCCCAAGATCACTGCCCGATCTGCGGTGCCTGCGTATTGCTCAAACGATGGGCAATCAGCAATGTAGCCACAAGCATCCGGCTCGCTTGGCCACTCTTGCTTGCAAGCACTCATCGCCCCCGGCATGTACGCACACTGAGCACAGGCTGAGCACTGGTCATCATCTGAGATCGAGCGCAGCACGCCCACTTCGGTCAAAACGATCATGGTCACAGGAGACTCCTTTGGTTGTGAAACGGCGGAATTGCCGTGTCTGCCAGAGAGATGTGCCCATGCCAGCAAAAGAGAAAAAGCCCTCAACGTGAGTTGAGGGCTTCAGGGTTGGAACGAACAGCCTTAGTCGGCCAGCTTCAGCAGGTAGTCGCAAATGGCTTGCGCTTCTGAAGCAGCTTTCAAGAGCATTGACTTCTGCTCAGCGAACTCTTCAAGCCAGGGCTCAAGGTACGCTGCATGACGGTCGATCTGTTCCTGCGTGCGAGGCAGGTTCAGTGTCGCGCAGATCAAAGTCGCAGCAATCTCGGCTCGCATTTCCTCGTAGGCGTAGCTCACCTTGTCTCGCTCGACACGACCTTCACGCATGGTGGCATGCGCCATCTCACGCGAGAGCGCCGCATAGAACTCGTAGGTGGACTCGAACGCCTCTCTTCGCGGCATGCCAATGGTGTCGTCTGCGGGACGATACCAACAGCCACCGTTCTCGGATGGCTCAACGTACGTCAATCCTTGTGAGATCAACTTCGCCAGAATCCGATCCATTTTCTCGACGGACTCAATCAGGTTGCGCGGCGTGGAGTCAGGAAACTCGACACCTTCGACCTGATCGATGTTGAATACTGAAGCTGTGCGAAAACCTCGCAGCACCTCCTTTTCAAGTCCCGTCACATCGTCAACAACCTTCTTGATCAGCGGCACCTCGATCTTGGCGCTTTTCTGACCCTTCAGATTGCCACCGAGCTTGTTGGTCTCGACGAAGGAGATCCACTTGGCTGACCAGTCATTGGTCATGGCCACCATCATCAGGTACAGGGCGTTTCCGGCCCGGTATTCCTTGCCTGAGGTGACATTGGCCGGGCGGCCTGGAGCAGCACCACCCTTCCAGCACTTCTGCCAGGGTGCGACACCACGTTGCATGGCATCCCACAGGGCATCGGCCAGGCTGAAAGCGTCTTTTTTCGTGTCGGTGATAGCGGTCATGATTTGGTTTCCTCTGTTAGAAATCGGCGGGATGCCGAAACCAACGGGGAGATGTCGCCACACACGAAAGTGGCGATCACAACCTGCGCCTACCTCGCCTCACGTAGGGCGCCAAAGTAGTTGCGACTGGCGTCACACTTCCGCGACTTGCGGACGCTAGTTATCGCGAAAACGGTCTAAATGGGCCAAGAAAAAGCCCCGGCATCCAGTGGATGCGCGGGGCTTGGGGCGATTCAATGAAGGCTTGTCTTAGCTATGCAGCACTCAGTGATCTGTCGTAGACAGTAGACGCTTCCGCAAGTCGGTTGAGCTTGCCTTAGGTCATTTCAACCACGCGTACGTCGAACGTCACTTTGAGTCCGGTTCTGATGGCGCCAAAGATGGCGGCCAGATTGTCCATGCTTGGATTGCCCCTGTGAGACAGCATGCGATGCAGGCTCTTGCTCGGCTTGTTCGTTAGCTCGGCAAGGGCTTCAAACCCTACTGTAGCGTTGACAAGTTCTCGCAGAATGAGGCGCGCAGCATCAGGTTCCCCACTCAGGAACAACGATGCCGCTTCATCCAGCAATGCCTTGGCGAAGGCTGGATCTCGCTCGACGCGCTCGACAACTGTCTTCTTGAAATCTCGGGTCAGTGTCATACCTTCTTTCCCTTCTTGCCCAGGGCAATGGTCGCCTTCTTCCGTGCCTTGTACTCGGCGTGCAAGGCAACTGCCTGATCAATCGCCTTCTGCTGATCCTTCTTGGTGCTGCCACCGAATAGAAGAATCAACTGATCACCTTCCTTGGCCAGGTAGATACGGTAGCCAGGACCCCAGTCGATCTTGAACTCGCCGATGCCACGAAACCACTCCACGCTTGACGTATTGCCAAGTTCCAGCCTCACCTTGGCCACTGCGACCTTGGCTGCGGCCTGTGCATCGAGCCCGTTGAACCACGTCTGGTAGGGGTTGTCCCCGTCCTCCCGTACGTACTCTTTGACCCGAACTGTCATAGATCAATGGTAACACAATCGTTACCCTCATTAATTGAAAGCATTTCCTGTTCTCCAAATAGGTTGCGCTTCAGCGGGATGCTGAGAACTAAGCTGGAGATGTGCGTCCGGGGGAAAGCACCGCTGCCAGTGAGGCCGTTGGGTTCTACGCATTCCGGGACCTCGCCAGAGCAGGAACTCTGGCGCAGATCTCGGCCTGTCGATGCTACTGCGACGTGATCTACGCTTGGTCAATGGCATGGTCGGCGCTAACACCTTCGATGTCAGAGCAGGAACTTTGGCGGCTTACACTCGCCTCATGCCCTTGCTGTTGGTACATCGTCCCAGGAAGTTGTGTAGTTCGGCGTGCGGCGTACTTGTCGCATGCCCCACGAGTCTTCGCCGTTGGTCAAACCAGAGCTACCAAGCAAGACCGTGCGTTTTCCGAATCGATCATTGACCTCATCCATAGCCTTCATGAGCTTCGTGCGATCACGTTGGTCATGCACGGGAGCATCCCAATCTAGGGTGGACTGAACGAAGGTATCGGGAACCAGATCCAGCAGCATCACGCCTGCTTTTGCCAATTGAAAGCCTGGGGCATAGATGCTTCGCAGCCCCATTACTGCGGCATTGGCCAGCTCGGTGGTGTCTGCACTGGGCCTTACCAGCGGCACCACCACGCTCCTTGAAAACCGTGGCCCATCCCGAAAAGGCGAGGTTCGAGCAAACACAAGTATCTGGCCTGCCAAATGCCCCTGCTTACGGAGTTTGGCCGCCGCCCTGGTTGTGAACTCGCTGATTGCTTCTCTCAAGTCGGTAAAAGCCGTGATGGGCTGCCCGAAGCTGCGCGTACAGGCGATCTGCTTCTTCGGAGCAATCGACTCGGATAGCTCAATGCACGGCTCGCCTCGCAGTTCACGCCATGTGCGCTCCAGCACCACCCCCCACGTTCCCCTGACCACCGAGCAGGAAAGGTTCACGAAATCCTGAACCGATTGCACGCCACGCTCTTTGAGCTGGGCGCTTATCTGTCTACCTATTCCCCAGACCTCTCCGACATCCGTCACTGCGAATATCTCACTGAGCTGATCTGGTTCGAGCCGCGATAAATCGCAGACGGTCGCCAATTCATCTGGGTAACTGCCTGGCTTGCGCTCTGCTGTCTTGGCGATGTGGTTGGCCAACTTTGCCAGCGTCTTTGTCGGGGCAATGCCGATGCCACAGGGAATACCGATCCACTGGTTGATGCGGGCGCGAATCTTCCAGGCTCGCTCCACCAAGTCACCCCTGACTCCATGCAGGCCGATGAATGACTCGATGCTGTAGATCTCCTGGGTTGGCCCCAGGCCCGCAGCTAAGCTCATCATGCGGTCGCTCATGTCCCCATAGAGCGTGAAGTTGGCAGACAAGGCCACGAGACCGGCTTGCTCTTCAAGGTGCCGAATCTGGAACCACGGCGCCCCCATCTTGATGCCCAACTCTTTGGCTTCGTTGGAGCGTGCGATGGCGCAGCCGTCGTTGTTTCTGAATGACCCTAACTGTTAGTAGGTATTTAGGTCGTTGATTCTTCAACAAGAATCAAGACTAACAGTTTTGTACGTAATAAGGCTCAATTCGAGCACGCTCTGAGTCGTTGAAGTAGGAGGCCCAGCGCCACCCTGATCGACGCAGGACGACCCTGAGCTGACTGCTGGGCTCCCAACGTGAATGACTTCTATCCAGTATCAAGCCGCCCGCTAAGGACCGCAGAACATAATGCTGCTGACCGGGCACGAAGCCTGATCAGCAGCATTGGCAGGGTTACCGCAGCACCAACACCGGCACCCCGCTGGTGCGCAGCAAGGCCGTGGTGGTGCTGCCCACAATCAGCTGCCGGATGCGTGAGTGACCATAGGCCCCCATCACCAGCATGCCCAGCCCTTGGGCTGACAGATGCGGTGGCAGCACCCGCTCGACGCTGCCGTCCAGCACGGCGATGTCGACGGTGAAGCCCTGGCTGCGCAGCTGCGCGGCGGCTGCATCCAGCTCGGTCTGCATGGCGGCGTCCACCGTCCCCACGAACACCAGCGTGCACGCCAGCGCCTTGAGCCAGACGCTCTGCCCAACCTGGCCGAGCATGCGGCGCGCGGTGTCACTGCCGTCGAAGGCCAGCGCAAAACTGCGCGGCGTCTCAAACGTCTGCCCCGGGATCAGGAGCACCGGCTTGGCCGTGCTGCGGATCACGCGCTCCACATGGTGATCCAGGTGCCGGCCGGCCACCGTGGCATGGTCATGACGCCCCATCACCGTCAGCGTGACCTCGGCCTCCAGATCGATGACCGCCTCCACCAGCTCACCGTGGCGCTGGCGAATCAGCACCTCGCTCACACCGCCCGACGTCGCACGCTCACGCATGCCTTCCAGAATCTGGCGCCCCTGCTCCTGCGCCAACTGGCTGCGCCGGGCGTCCAGCTCGGCCAACTCACTGAGCAGGCCCTCTTGCGCACCGAGGCCGATCTGTCCGCTGAAATCGGATTGAGCGGCTTTCTCCGGGTGCCGGTCCAGCACATGGAGAAAAGTCAGCGACGCGCTCAGCGCCTTCGCGGCCCAGATCGCACCGTCACACACGGCCGCCGGGTTCCCTTGTGCATCCACACAAGCCATCACCTTGTTCATGTTCGTCTCCTGTGCTGATCAGTGGCCCAAGGGCAACTCGGCGCCGTCTTTGTCGTGCAGACCAAAGCGGTCCACCATCGTCTTGCTGGCCTCGTTGAGGCCAATCACCTCAACCTGCGCCCCCTCGCGCCGGAACTTGAGCACCACCTTGTCCAGGGCACTCACCGCGGTGATGTCCCAGAAATGCGCGCGGCTGACGTCGATGCGCACCTGACGCACCACCTCCTTGAAGTCGAAGCTATCGACAAAGCGATCGGCCGACGAGAAAAACACCTGACCGGTGACGGTGTAGAGCCGCGTCTGGCCATCGGCCTGACCATCTTCTTCGGTCTGCGACTTCACCTGCATCAGGCGACCGACCTTGTTGGCAAAGAACACGGCGCTGAGCAGCACGCCGGCGAACACGCCCTTGGCCAGATCGTGGGTGGACACGGTAACGACCACGGTGACCAACATCACCACGGACGAGCTAGGCGGATGCTCACTCAGCTTGCGCAGGGAGTCCCAGCTGAAGGTGCCGATGCTGACCATGATCATCACGGCCACCAGGGCGGCCATGGGGATCTGGCTCACCCACGGTCCCAGGAACACAACCATGATGAGCAGGAAGATGCCCGCGACAAAGGTGGACAAGCGCCCGCGCCCACCGGACTTTACGTTGATGACCGACTGCCCGATCATGGCGCAACCGGCCATGCCGCCGATGAAACCGGTGCCGATGTTGGCCAGGCCCTGCCCCACGCATTCACGGCTCTTGTCGCTGGTCGTGTCGGTCAGGTCGTCCACGATGGAGGCCGTCATCATCGATTCCAGCAGGCCCACCACGGTCAGGGTCAGGGCGTACGGGGCAATGATCTGCAGCGTCTCCAAGGTCAAGGGCACATCGGGCAGCAGGAAGATGGGCAGGCTGTCAGGCAACTCGCCCATGTCGCCCACATTGCGGATGTCCAACCCCAGGGCCATGGCCACCCCGGTCAGCACCACGATGCACACCAGAGGCGAAGGCACGGCCTTGCCCACCACCGGCAGATACGGGAAGCCATAGATGATGGCCAGGCCGGCCGCCGTCATGGCGTACACATGCCAGCTTACATTGGTCAACTCGGGCAGCTGCGCCAGGAAAATCAGAATGGCCAGGGCGTTGACAAAGCCCGTGACGACCGAGCGCGACACGAAGCGCATCAGGCTGCCCAGCTTGAACAGGCCCGCAATGATCTGGAAGACGCCCGTGAGCGCCGTGGCGGCCAGCAGGTACTGCAAGCCATGGTCCTTGATCAGGGTCACCATCAGCAGGGCCATGGCGCCAGTGGCGCCCGAGATCATGCCGGGTCGCCCACCGGCGATGGCGATGATGACCGAGATGCTGAAGGAGGCGTACAGCCCGACTTTGGGGTCGACGCCCGCGATGATGGAAAAAGCGATGGCTTCTGGAATGAGGGCCAGGGCAACGACGAGACCTGAAAGCAGGTCGCCACGGATGTTGCCCAGCCACTGCTCGCGCAATGAGATGGTCATAAAAGAATCAATAGGAAAACGCGCCGGGGCGCAGCATGCGGCCAGGCTGAAAACTCAGAGGAAAGGTGCTCGGTGTCGGCATGCATCCCGCATGCCGGGTCCGCCGACTCAGGGCGGTGTGACCGAGAAGAAATAGCCGCGCGCCATCTGCCCCACCGGGGTGCACTCCAGTGCAATCTGCGCGTGTCGGCTGGGCATGACCATGATCGAAATTATAGGTGGTGCAGTTTGCGCCTGTCAGTGACCATGTCCGAACTGCACCAACGCGTTCAGCAAATACAGCGACAGCAGCACGACGCTGGCCCAACTGCCCAGACGCAGGGCACGGGACGCAGGTCGACATGCCAAGGCCACCACGGTGCGCAGCGGCAAGACCTGTTCGTAAAGCGGCCCCGCCCGGTAAGCCACGTCATCGACGCCATGCCGGCAATGAACTCGATTCAAACGAGTGTAGAACTGGTCATGATTGACGTCGGCATAGTTGAGGCGGGGGCATTCATCCACAAGCCGCATCTGAAATGGCCCCGACGTAGAGCTGACATCTGTGACTCTTGTAGCCGGGCACAGACTCTCATTCAGGGGAGGGGGGCAGCAGTCCGGACATCTACAGCAAGCCGTTGAATGACGGCTCTTGGCCGAGTGCAGTCTCCCATCTCATAGGTCAAGACCAACTCACGTAGAAGTTGTTCCCATCGACCAGGGCAAACAAGGACTACCTCTTCAAGCCGGAAACCGTTTGATGCTGGCAGTGACCACGCCCCACACTTCCAGGGTTTGACCATCCTTTGGGGTGATGTCGGGATATGTGGCGTTGGCCGCTCTCAGCTTCACTCGACCGGCACGCTGGTACAGGTACTTGACCGTGAACTCCCCATCGACCACAGCGACCACAACCTGCCCGTGGCGGGGCTTGAGGGCTTTGTTGACCACCAACATGTCGCCGTCAAAGATACCTGCCTCGTGCATCGAGTCTCCGCTGACACGCAGCAGGAAGGTGGCCTGGGGGTGAGTGACCAGTTCCCTCGTCAGGTCAAGCCGATTGACGGCAAAGTCCTCTGCGGGAGACGGGAAGCCTGCACACACCTTGTCTCCTGCCAAGGGCAGCACCAGGCCCGAGTCGGCAAGTGGGATGGGTTGGCTGAAATCACTGACACTGGACATCCGTACAGTATAAGGTCGCCTACTATTTCTCCCCATGTGCTCCCACTACGAAACCGTTAGCAAGCCAGAACGCCTCAAGAGCGCCTTCCAGGTTGATATGCCAGAAGGAGCCAAGGCGGATGTGTGGCCTGGCTATACGGGCTTGTTCATCAGACACCCCAAAGAAGCCATGCAAGGTGAGGATGTCGCACCTTGGCGAGAGGCTATGGTGGGCTCGTTCGGCCTGATCCCGCACTGGGCCAAGGACACAACGATGGCCAGGCACACCTACAACGCACGCAGCGAGACCGTGGCCACAAAGCCAAGCTACCGTGATGCGTGGAGGGTCGGGCGGCGCTGCATCATCCCTGCAGAGGCTTTTTACGAACCTGACTGGAGATCAGGCCGTGCCGTGCCAACCAGGATCGCTCGCAGAGATGGTCAGCCCATGGGCATTGCTGGCATCTGGTCTGGATGGAGGGCTCCAGACGGCACCATCGTGCGCAGCATGAGCATGCTGACCGTCAATGCCGATGATCACGCGCTGATGCGGAACTTTCACCGGCCTCAAGACGAGAAGCGGATGGTGGTCATCCTTGACGAGGCCGACTTCGACTCATGGCTTGATGGTGCAAACCACTCTCCAGTCAGTCTTTTGACCCAGTTCGACGCTGACCGATTGGTAGCACTGGCCCAGTAGTCCCCCCCATCGCTGCAAAATGCAGAAAGGCCAGTCACGAAGACTGGCCATGGGATTGAACGGATAGCTGTCAATCGACAACTGCTTGTGGATGTTCAGAGCGGATCTTTTGGACCCAATCTGGCATTTCATCGCCCTCGTCATACGCTTCAAGAGCGTAGGTCTTCAGGCAGGCAGGACACACCTTCTGTCGATACTCTTCCTTATGCAGGGGAGCGTAGACAGCATGGACAGACTGACCATCTTGGGCCAGGCACAGTCGTCGGCCAGCGTAGTAGCCGGTCTCGGACAGGTGGATGACCTCTGCGCTCATTTCTGCGCAACTTTCACTGCCTTGTGTGGCAGATCCAGGCACACCATCGAGCCCGACTTGTCGTAGCTCACGCGTGTTTCGCACGACGCGATCACAGACTCTTCAGCTTGGCTCACCAAGTAGCGGTCCACGATCATTGCCGTTACAAGAAAGACGAGGGCAACGATGTTAAACATGATGCGTTGGCTTACTTTCATGGGATCTCTCCGGTTATGTGCCAGCGGTATTGCTGGATCACTGCCTGGAGATGTCCGGCCCGTAGAAAGTAGCTCCTGGCGGCGGCATCTGAGCTGCCCGGTCAGGCTGTTCTCGACAATTAAAGTCGACAACAGAAAATCAAAGTCGACAACAGAAAATTAAAGTCGACAACACGTCATTAAAGTCGATAACAGCCCTGCCCCATGACTTCGCAGTTGTGATCCGGCAGGGCTTTGTGCAACCAGATCAAGTCAGAAGCGTGTTTGTGGGGTTCCAGCGGCATCTGTATGAGTCGCAAGGTCTTACGACGCGGCAGTGAGGGAGCCTAGTCATGCCGCTGAGATGTAGCAACGCTGGGCAGGATGTCTTTGCATTTGACTTCGAGGCGGATGCCGATTGGGAGCATCTTCGGCAAGAAAATCAGAAGCGCCAGCATCTTTCGATGGCGTGCTGTGGCTCCCCTGTGGTGCCACGGACCAGCAAGCTCGGTGTTCGACACTTTAGTCATGCGAGACATGAAAAAGCCAGCCCCCGAAAGGGCTGACCGTGGGTGAGTGCAATTCAGTCAACCTGAGATCAGGTGGCTGGGTACAGCGTGCCGCAATGACACCTCTTTCAGCTTGAGGGCTGCGGCTGCATCTTCATGCGCGATGTACGCATTGGCCTCACGTCCACATCTGCGCGGGTCTGACCAAGGAAATCTGTTTCTCTCGGTCATCTTCTGCATCAGGGCTCTGTACTCGACGGAGGATCGATACTCTGTCCGTGCAGCCTCTACTCTCCTGGTCAACTCAGCTTTGATGTCGCTGTTGAGCTGCGCCTGGGTACGCCCGGTGTTTCGACGCGCACACACCTGTCCGTAGTGCGCGATCTCGCCGTCATCAAGCTCTATGGCCACAGTGAATTTCAGGTCGCTTCTGCCGCAGCAATCGCAGACCGTCACACTGTCATCCAGGCCGATGGCCCGGCTCATGGTTTAGCCTCTTTCATCACTGTCATCTCCCAAGGGTTGTGTGTCGGCGGCATGCCGGTCACTGCCTGGAGATGTCGCGCACCTATGAAAAAGCCCCAGCAACGCAACATGCGAAGCCGGGGCTTGGGGTTGATCAGTGATCAGGCGAAGTCAACCTCGCGAATAGGAATCATCACCTTAAATTCAAAGTGCAGTGTTTCGGTGTTGCAGTGGTCATCCACATGGGTGACGATGGCTTCACCGCTACTATCGATGGTGATCTCCTGATCGGCAAGCTCGACTGAGAAATCGTCTGCGCTTTCCAGGCGGATCATGCTGTTCGGCATGTGGCAAATCACGTCCACTTCTCGCCCATCGCAAATGGTGACGCTCGCATAGGCCAGTGCGCTGGCCAGAGATTTCTTGAAAGCCATAGGTACTCCAGGTTGTGTTCGACCGGGATGGTCGCAACTGGCCTGGATATGTGCCCACTGCCCGAAATTGATTTTTTGAGCACCCCCGCGCCAAAACCGTGACAGTCACAAATAGCAGAATAGAAAAGCGTGACAGTCACAAAATATCCGATTATAATTGTGTGACAGTCACACAACCATTGCAGAGATGTCCGACACCGCCGACACCCCTACCCCTCCGGCTCGCCGAGGCCGCAAGCCAGTGCAAGGTAAGCCCATGACGGCTGCCGAGCGGAAGAGCCGTCAACGCAGCCAAGCACGAGCGAAAGTCTTTGGTGCCCATCCCGGCTCGCTTGACCTCACAACGGTCTCTACCTACGACCTCGCCGCCGAGTTGGCCACCTGCATAGAAAAGGGCTTCCTCAGCACTTCTGAAGACATCATGGAGGAGCTATCGGCTCGCCTCGAAGCACTTCGCAAGAAGAAAGCCGAGGAGCGATTGAAAGAGTTGGCTGACGGGCCAAACAACCAGGGCTCCACAGACTGACTTTGGGCACCACAAAAGAAAAGGCTCCTGAAACGAATCAGGAGCCTTGGGGGGTTGACGATCAAATTGCTTCTAGCACTCGCTCAACGGCATACCGACCAAGGCCGGTGCTGACATTGAGGTTCTTTGCCTTGAAGCCAAATCGTTGTGCCAGAGCGGCAATGGAAGGAACCAGCGGGCCGATCATCACGCTTGCCACCTCGATACCCATTTCCTGGGCCTCGGCGTAGCAAGACATGAGCAAATCCAGATCGCGAGTGTCGCCGTCCGTGATGACCATCATCAAGCGTCGCTCTTCAGGTCTGACGACCAGATCACAAAGCGCCTTTTGAACAGCCAGCCCGGTACAGGTGCCGCCAGAAATGTGAGGTTGCTCAGCTTTCCTGCGAACTCTCGTCCAGTCATCGTCGAAGCGTTTGAGCGTCGCGTAACTGTCGCTGTAGGTATTGACCTGGAAGGGAACTGAATACTCTTCGAGTATGTCGCCCATCCCAAAGGCCAACCCAATCGCAGCTTCGAGCCGAGACACCTTGCCGTCCGAAAGCGGGTCTGTCATTGACGAGGACATGTCCACGACGAGATGAACCGCTGTCGAAAGACCTGCGCCTTCATGCTTGTGCCGAAACACCCGCGTGTTGCCAAGGCGTACCCGGCTGAGCACACGACTGTTGAGACTCTTGCCCACGAGCTTCGTTGACTTCACACATTGCGTCTCCGCAATGAGGGCATCTTGCAACTCATCGGCAACGCTCTTGACTTGGCTGGCCACTCGCAAAGCGGTATCAGGTACAGCAATCGTCCTGTCAGATTCGACAAGATTTTGGCGATACCCCTGCTCAGCACACTTCTGAATCGCTTCAGAAATGGCTTCACCGATCTCGGTTTGCGGCATCTCTTCGTCTTGCGACTCGATGATGCTGCGGGCTGCCTGGATCTCCTTTTCGGAGCGCCCTGCTTGACCCGCACGAGGCTTACCACTGGCACCAGCGGAGCTTTCAGCATCAGCGGCCTCATCGGAAGGCTGATCACCAGGGCAGGAAGATGAACTCTGGTCAGCACTAGGCTGGCCTTCGCCCTTCATGTTGCCGTCCTCACCAGGCGTACCAACATCATCACCGTCATCCTCTTCGTCAGAGGCTTCTGGCGTGGCCGGAGCGTCACCAGAGGACTGCGATTGCTGATCCTCATCGTCGGATGACGATTGATCTGCACCGCTGGCTTCCTGCTCTTGCTGCTGGTCTTCGTCCTGGTCCTGGTCTTGACTGTCGCCACCCTCCTCCGCGTCTTGTGGACGCTGATTCGCGGCGTCTTCGATCATCTTCATGATCCGAACAGTCAATCCGATGTTGTCAGCCGTTGAAGTGGAGTGTTGAACCTCCATCGCAACCGCGAGCACATCGTCCCAGAGCTGGCCCAGCATGGTGGGCAAGATGACCTCCAGCGCCTCTACGTTCTCGCGCAGTGCCTCTTCTTGACCTGGCACCAAGCGTGAACGCAAGACGTTCAGCAAGCCACCTGTCAGCAGTTGAGCGCCTTGGGCCTTCAGAAACAACTCGGGCGAACCGAAGAAGTCTCGTTTGACCAGGATCTCCACTGTTCGAGCGAGGTTGGCTTTGACACCTGGGTAGGTGGCAATGGCCCGGTTCTCGATGTAGATGTCTTCCAGAATGTTCTGGATGCCAGCCGACAACGCATTGAACTTGATCAGCCCTTCGTCCTCAGCTTTCTTGCGGCCTTCCAGATCGGTGAACCGACCGTGGCCGAGAGCCTCGTGATCGATGACACCTTCCAGCAGATCCGCAGCTTCAGGGTCGGAGCTGTAAGACCAGTGCGATGGAATCTTGATCACACGACGACCGTTGACGAGGCCGATGCAAGCTGTGGAGCCTGCGTACTCAACAACGTCAACCGCGGCACGACCGGCCAACCACTTAGCCAGAATCAACAAATTTCTCATGTTCATCTCCAGTTTGTGTGAGGCGGGAATCGCCAAACTTCGTGGAGATGTCGCATTTGAACCAAACTCAGATTTCACAATGTGGGCGAGCCACTTTCAAACAAATTCCTGATTAGAAACGTGCCTCAGCATGCGACCTGACAGCCTTTTCCTTGATGGGCTTTGCTCTCACGACGTCGACGATGAGACTTGCGACCAGACCCCGCAGATCGAAGCGGCGGTTGAACCTGTAGGCGAAGCCAGCAAGGTAGTGCTCGGCGTACTTGCGGTAGTTCAGGGCATGGAAGGCTCCGGCCAACGTGGTCTTGAGATTGCCCAGCACGGTGTTGACCCACTTGAAGCTGGGCAGGTCGCGCGGCTTGAGGGAGCCGACCACCATCGGGAGGT
>Ga0209066_10005401_pt1 | contig 13489 bp, 6 predicted proteins | sample All_14_2_FD_187198 | JGI IMG/M metagenome (GOLD analysis project Ga0209066, IMG submission 187198) | Freshwater microbial communities in response to fracking from Pennsylvania, USA - Allegheny Zone_MetaG_DW_15 (SPAdes) (version 2) ...
GAACACATCACATCCGCCTACCGCCAACGCCGCCGCCGACAAGGTTGACCCCTTGATAAAATCGCGCCGATTGAACTGCATCATAATCCCGTTTCCCTCTCTACAAATTAATTCCCGCCGATGTCACCGACCAGCCGGGTTAAACAATGAACAGCAAAACAGGCCATAGAATAATTCAGGCACCCCGGTTTTGCAACCGTTTGTTGCCGGCAACTTTCCCGCGCGGCAGCTATAAGGCATCGCCTGTTTTTCCTTCCCTGTTTCAAAACTGCCTGTTATTTTATTTTGCGAATGAGTAAAAAGGCACGGAAATTCTATCGCACCCTGCGACGTCCTTTAGAATGGTGTGCCATTTTTCTGGCACAGGCTCTGATCCCCTCTTTGTCCCTGACTGGACTGTTACGCCTTTCACACTGGGTGGGCGACATCGGTTATGCGTTCGATGTCCGCGGGAAAAGGATCGCCCGTGCCAACCTGCGCCTGATGTTCGGCGATCGCCTGACCCCGACCCGCTCGCGGGCCATCGTCCACGGTTCTTACCGCAACATGGCTCGCGTGCTCCTCAACGTCTTCTGGATGTCGCGCGACACACGGGCACGCATGGCCGACCAAGTCACGTTTGATCCCCGCGTGCTGGACGACCTCCGCGCACATCAGCCGGCCATCACCGTCAGCGCCCACCTCGGCAATTGGGAAATCCTCTCCCAGGCCTGCGTCGTTCATGGCATCCCCATGATGTCGGTGGCCAAGGAGATCGGCTCGCCTGAAATGACCGTGCGCCTGATGCAACTCCGCTCCACCATCGGCCAGCAGATCATCCCGGCAAGCGGCGCCCTGCGCCAATTGCTGTACGCCCTGAAACATGGCATCAGTATCGGACTGCTCGTCGACCAGCACACCCACATCTGGGACGGAGGCGCCTGGGTCTCACTCTTTGGCGTCCCAGCCGGCATTTCCCTGACCCCGTCGATCATCGCACGCAAGCTCGCACGCCCCATCATCTTCGCTTGGTCGCGCCCGCTCAAGAATGGACGTTTCCACATCGAACCCGGGAAAACTTTCCTGCCTGATCCGCACATGGACGACACGGCGTTGACCCAGCAGATCGCCCACGCCTTCGAGCAGGTCATCCGTCGGCACCCCTCCCTCTGGTGCCTCAACTACCGCCGCTGGCGCTATATCCGCCCCGGCGACACACCCTCAAACTACCCTTTCTACGCGAAGCCTTCACGTCATCGCGGCAAAGCGATCCCTAGCCCCAGCGCAACTCTATGAACGACGCACCTTCGTACGCCCGGCAGTGGTGCCAACTGCTGGCCCTCACCTTCGCCCACGCCATCGCCGACACCTACGTCGGAATCATCGCGCCTGTGCTCATCCCCATGCGCGACCACTACGGCGTATCAATCGCCCTCCTGATATTTATCGCCTCCCTGCTGGGCTTCTCTTCCAACATCTTTCAGATCCCGGTCGGCCACCTTCGCGCCTCGTGGACGGGCCCAGGGCTGATCGGCCTCGGCGTGCTCTTGGCCGGCGTCTCTGTGTTCATCCCCTGCCTGCCGGCCGGCCCGTTCAGCGTGGCCTGGATGTCCCTGCTCGCGCTGACCGCCGGCTTCGGAGTCGCCACCGTTCATCCCGAAGGGTTGCGCGCGTTGCACGGACTCGACAAGATACCCTCCTCCCTTTCGACCGCCGTCTTCATGGTGGCGGGCTTCACGGGTTTCGCAGGCGGCGCTCTCCTGTCCTCCACCCTCACCGAACACTTTGGGCTGGGCAGTCTCGTGTGGCTCTACGCGGCCGCCCCTATCGCCGCCGTGCCGCTCTATCTCAGCGGGATCCGCCTGCCGATCGAGACCGACAAGGAGAAGAGCGCCCTCGAACACAGGGAGAACATCCCGAGCATCCCTTTCGCGCCGCTCTTCGCCATGGCAGCCCTTCTGGCCACCTGTTCGCAAATCCAAGCCACCCTGCTTCCCTCCTACTTGCATGAAGAGGCCGGCTATTCGCTCTCCTTCAGCGGGCTCTCTTTCACGCTCTTCGGCCTCGGCGGCATGGTCGGAGCCATCACTTGGGGCACGCTCGCGCCGCGACTCGGCCATTTGCGTGTGTTGCTGTTCTCGGCGCTTGTGGGCGCGCCGCTCACGGCCCTCTATTTGCTGCTTGCGCCGCATGCCGTTTCTGCGATTGCGCTGCTGACCTTCACCGGCTTCATCGTCTACACCGGATTTCCGCTCTGCATCACGCTCGCCAGATATGCGGACTCTTCCCTGAGGTTCGGCACGCGCATGGGGCTCATCAGCGGCGGCTCTTGGGGAATAGCCGCCGTCGTGCTGTGGGGACTCGGGCCACTCACCGAATACACCGGACTGGGTCTTCCTCTACACCTGATTTGGATCGGTTATCTCGGGGCCGCACTCATGACGGCCCGCATGATCCGACATCACAAAACGCGAGCACACTGAGCGCTCAGGGCGACAGGGTGCTCAGTATCCATGCATAGACTTGGAACCCGATGCTGCGGTGGCCGTCCAGTCCGGGATGCACACTGTCGTCCCCTCCGATGGTCACGCGCGGCCAAGAGTCAATAGTTTCCGCACACTTCGACCACGAAGCCCCCATCGGATCCATCGTGAAGAAGGTCGGCAGAAAATACAGGCCCGACGCCTCCTGCGCCACCCTGTTTCCGAGCTTAGCCCTCAGGGCCGCCATACACTCGAACTTGTACCCGTTGAGCGAAGCACTCTTTTTCCTCACCACGCGGTCCTCGTGCCGCTCAGGGTGCCACACGCCCAGCGACGGGTGGGAGACAAACGCAACATGGATTGCGGGGTCGAACGCACGGCACAGCTTGCCGATCAGAATCATGTCGTCGACCACCTTTCCCGCCTCCGCCCCCGGGAAATGCCAACGGTCGTTCTCCCCTAGAAACACCGCGACATGCGTCGGGCGACACACGTCGAACAGTTCGACATCGGCCACCTTCTTGCCCGCCGTCTGACCAACGACAAGCCGGGTTATGCCGTCCTCGGCGAGGGTGCGGTAACGCTCAAGATACAGGCCGAGGTTGAAACCATAATTGTTCCCTGCCCGGACGGTTGCGACATCAAAGAACGGGTTCTCGGGGTTTTCCTCGAAATCGGTCACCAGTTTGTCGACGGCTTTCCGCTGTTCTGCCGTGTCCGCCCATTGCTCTTCCGGCCTGTTGATGCGCCGGTCTGTCCGATACCTGTCCCAAAGCGCCTTACCATAGTCGTGCGGATATTTTCCCTGCGCTGTTTCGCGGATCAGAGTCCGATCCTCCTGTGAGTTGCCGAATTCCCGCCCTGTCGCGCCCTTCAAGCCCAGCATTTGCCAAGCGGCCGGCAGGTCTTCCCTGCTCCAGTGCACGGCATGGCGAAGGTAGAAAGCCGTGGTTCGGCTCCCTCGCCCCTCCGCACATCCGTCCATCACATTGTTCGTGCCCTTATAGAGAAAGCTTCGGCCGCGGCGCACGTTAACCGTTCCCACGGCCAGCAAACGGATATCGCCCTTGCCGCGGTCGAGGTTGTCCTTGGCAAAGGCCTCGACCGGAAAGGTCCACCAGCTCGAAGCCCCGGCGGATAAGCCCTCACGGGTCTGCAGATCCGACGCCGTGATGCTGTCGCCGATCGCCAGCAAGCAGACCGGACGACCCACTGAAGCCGAAGCCGGAGAGAGGACAAGATCGACGGCCTGTGTGGTGCTCTCCACGCCCCGGCCGTCGAGCGTGAAGGTTTTTTTCACCACCTTTTTTTTGACGGGCGCGTCTTTTCTCCCGGGACTTTCCCAGAGCAAAAGGCGGTTGAGGCCTCCGTTGAAAAACAGGTCTCCGTCTTCTTTGGTGAGACTGTCGACAAAAAGGGAGGGCACGTATTCGCGGCACCCTTGCGAACTGTCCAGGTCGTTGAAGACGCCATAGACGCATTCCGGCGTCACCCCCCCGAACACCTTGTTGGTGACCGCGGCACCCTCGCCAAACGCCACACATACTGCTGCCGCACATGCGGCGGTGAACCACAGACTCCCCATGTCCCGCTCCCCTTAAAACAGCGACAAGAACGTCCCCCTCGGAATCACCCGCGCAGTCAGCGTCTGACCATCGTTCGAAACGTTTGCCCACCAGTAGGGATGCGAGGCCCCGTTCAACGTGACGGGAATCTTTCCGGACAACCGGAAGCTGCCTGCGCCGACGGCCTGAGCCAACGCGATGCCTGACGACAACTCTTCAACCGAATAGCCGGTCAAGCTCACAACAGCCCCCTGTTCAAACGACATCATTCCTGTCACCTTCAGCGGCCCGGCATAGAGGACCTCATCCTGCGCCCACACGCTGCCTGCGGCAAAGGTCACGCCGCCGGTGACCACGCCGCTGCCGCTGAACACCGACCCCACGCCGTTGGTCAACACGCCGCCGGAAGCAAGGCAGAGCGCGCCGTCCACCCGTGACGTGGTGCCGGCGCCTGTCATCGCGTCACGCACGGTCCCCGCGCTGAGGTTCAGCACAGCGCCGGCGTCAATGGCCACACCGCCAGTCAGATAGATCGTTCCCGATACCGCCAACTCGCCTTGTTCCACCTTGACAAGCCCCGTAAAGGTATTCGACGAAGAGGTGAGTGTCACCTTTCCCTCACCCCGTTTGGCGCAACGTCCCGCAAATCCCGGTTCGTTACTGAACGTTTGGGAGAGCGTGGTTGTGCGTCCGTCCGAATCGAGCACCAAACCCCGCTCCGTCAACGTCGCCTGGTCGAAACCATAGACAAAGGGATCCCAGCTGTTTTTCGAACACTGCAACACGCCGCCGTCGAACAGTGCCGTCGCGTAACCCGTGTTGCCGAAGACGCTTCGTGTTGTCAGCACGCCTCCCGCCAACTCCAACCGCCCGGTGGAGCTTTCCAACGCATTCCCGAAAGCAAAAAGGAAATTGACATCGTTTGTGACGTAGGTGCGTCCGCCGTCAATACGCAGAAAGCCGGTCCCTCCCGAATGACCGATCCGAAGCGACCCGATCTCGTTCGTTCCTCCGCTGATCAAAACGGATCCGAACGCACCCGCCGTGCTGCCGGCAAACAGAGAATACTTGTTCGTCATGACCAGTCTTCCGCCTGTGACAACCAACACGCCCGTGCTGCCGCCAACGTTTCCAACGGACATGCACATGTCGGAAATGCTCCGCGAATAGAACGCTCCTGCGGAGAGATGTAATTCGCCCCGAGCCCCGCCTGTGGTGCCAAGCGTCACGGAGTTGCTCGAAATCAGCTCTCCGCCCGATATCCGGACCGTCCCCAGGCTGCCCGCATATGACCCGATACTCATCCCTCCAGGACGAACCAGCGTGCCTCCTGCAATCTCCAGTTCGCCCGTCGCAGACACGGCCGCGCCGACCACCCAATCGTCACGGACGTAAAGCGCGGAGCCGTCAACGATCGCCTTACCCGACGCACCCGACGCATTCCCGATCCTGACAGACCCGTTGACTGTCGCAAGCCCTCCGCCATACCGATAGTACCCGTACGCTCCTGAAGCGTTACCGACATGGACATTTCCGTTGACCAAGGAGTTTCCCTCCTCCTGCCGAAAAAACCCTGCCGAGTTGACCGCCCCGCCGACCACCACCGAATTGCTGATCACGAGATCACCGCCCGTCTGATAGAGGACTCCCGTGCACGTGGCTGCATTTCCCAAATAGGGGGAAGCGGCCAGAGCCAGTGTGCCTCCCGAGAGATAGAGCTCGCCGCGCGCGCCGGTGCCGCCGTTACCCAGCAAGATGCTGTTGCACCACGCCGTGCCGGCCGACTGCGTGTAGACGCCCAACGTGCCGGTGTTGCCACCCACCGAACACGTTCCGTTCAAGAACAGACGGCCGCCTGACACTTTGAGGAGGCCCACCGAATTCGTTGTCCGGCCATCCGACGAACCGCCCAGATTGATGCCTGCCGAGTTGTGAAGGATCCCATCGGCCAAATTTACGACACCTGTCGCTGGGAGATAGAGTGTCCCCATACCCACAGACAGCGCATTACCCGTATAGTTGCTCACCGTGCCGCCATAGATGTTCACCGTGCCGATCTTTCTCGTACCGCGGCCGATACTCGCCGCAGAAGTCAGGCAAGTCCCGTTTGTGAAGACATTCAGATTGCCCTGATACACGTCGAGATTGCCGAGTTTCAGCGTGCCACCCTCGACGCGGACCTCGGTCGTTTCGGTGGCGGCACCCTCGTTCAACACGAAACGCGCATTGTTGATCGCGCGGACCCAGAAGACCCCGTTGGTGATGCGGAACGAGACGCCTCCCGCCGTCGTCGGGGCTAGTCCCATCCCGTTCGAGACCGAGTGATCTCCGCCCAACACCTCGATCGCCCCGCTGGAAGTCGTGCTCAAACCGCCGAAAGAACAGGAACCGGCTTCAAGGCTCAGACGCTGATTGGCTCCGACGGTCGGCCACCCGAAAACATCCAGAAGACCGCCTCCGAAACGCGCCGTCGTACTCCCGCTAAAGGAAAGATTTCCCAAACGCCATGTGCGGCCGGCCAGAACGAAGGCGACATCCCTCGCTCCTGAGGCCCCCACCGTCGCCAACGTATTCTGCGCGTCCTCCGCAAAAGAAACCCCGTACGTGCCGGCAATCCCGAACGTCACCGAATCCGCGGCTCCGGGAACACTTCCTTTATCCCAATTTTCTGTCGCCTGGAACGAGTTTGTCCCGTTTGACGGAAGCCAAGAGAAGCTATCCGCAAGAACGACCGGCCCTCCAATCGACACTGCAACCAACACCCGAAGCCATTGCCCGTTTCGCATAGAGACAACTCCTTTGATCGTCCCATCAACACAGCAGATATGAGAACCTTGATAAAAAAACATCACTCAGAATATGGGTGATTATTGTGTGCATTCATAGAAAGGTCAACTCTTAAAACGCCCCCGCTTTTGAACGCTTCTCCCCACAGGCTTATCGCTTGATCTCCAGCTTGAAGATCGCGACTTCGTGGGGCTGGAGTGTGACGGAAACGCCCTCGGTTCGCAGACGTGCGGCAGGCTGTTCTCCGAACTCGCGCGCGTTGATCAATTCGGTGACACGATAGGTCCCTTCCGGCAGTCGCGGCCACCAGGTGCGCCCGCTGACGGGCTGGCCGTCATGCCCCGCATGGACGAGCCCGTACCAGGCCGCGCCGTCTTCTCGCCTGAGGAGATTTGTCCACAGCAGCGTCGAATCGGAGTCGGCCGGTACCTGCACGCCGGCCCAGCGGGCGAAGTCGCGGAAGAAGGGACGCGTTCCGCCATGCGATGCGCTGGCAAACGGGGGAACCACGGTCTCCGCCCAAATCACCGCCACCCGGCCCTGACCGACCGGCCGCCACGTGATCGCCACGCGGTTCGTGTCGCCGGCAACGACGGCGGCAGTCCGCTCGCCCTCGCGTGCCGGCACGTTCCACAGGTCGCGCAACACAAAATCACCGGGCTGGGTGCCGAAGACGGGCCCCGGCACGGGACGCGTGAGCGTGTAACGCCCCGGTTCCACCGGGCCTTCGGGCGGAGCGAAGCCGAAGCGCCGCAACAGCACCCACTCCTCCACAGGGAGGTCCGGGTCCTTGCTCCCGGCAAAGGCCTTCATGACCACCGTGCCGCCGCGCTCGGCGAAACGCACCACCTGCTCGCGCGTCTCCTTTTCCATGAACCGTGACGGGGCCGCCGTAACGAAAAGCAGCTTGCCGTGCCCGGCGAAATCGGGAGGCGTGTTGGCGAACGGGATTTGGGCTTGGAGCAGATTGAGCGTGGTCCAGTAGTCGCCGGCCGTGCCGGTGTAGGTGCTGCGGTTCTGCATCAGGCTGCTGTTGAGCTCATCGAAAGTGAAAACCTCGACCGCCGGTGTCGACGTGTTGCGCAACTCGCTCCAGATCGGGATGAAGCGCGTGTAGCGGCCAAACGAGTGCGGCGGCTCTTGAACCTCTGCGAAGCGCTTGGTGGTGTCGATGAACGTCTTGCAGTGGGCATGCGCCCCGCCTCCGGCCATGACGAAGAACAGGCTCTGGTCGAGCTGATAAGGTCCTGTGCCGCTCCAGAAACGCGGGGTGATCTCCTCCGTGCGCATCTGCAGGCCGCGCAGGGCCTTCTCGGCGTAAAAGGGAATGAACCCCGAATGGGCTCCGCCGTTGGCCGTCATGCAGCCGTGGTCGCGATACCACTCGTCGTTTCCAAAGGTCGAATACACCATCACGAGCCGCAGCGGGTCGTGCTTGCGGACCGCAAGCACGAAGTCTCGATGGAAGGTCTCAAAGGCGTCCACCTTGAAGCGCAGCCAATCGAGCTGGTAGCGGTCGGACGAGCCGACCCTCTGCGGTGCGGTCAACTCCTTCCACGAATCGAAGCGCGTTCCCCAGCGCGCATTGACGGCCCTGAGGTTTCGCCACTGGTCGCGGCTGAAGCGCCGAAAGTCGTCCACCGACTCGCGCGAATAACCTTCGAACCAGTCGCGGAAGGGTGCGTCCCCCGGATGCTCCATGCACAGGTAGTAGCCGTCGAGCGCGGGATGCGAGCGGTAGCGCTGCGCGACGGCCTCAAAGAAGCGCATGCACGGCCCGCTCACCTCCTTGCTGTGAAAATAGTTCGGGTGCATCCCGTGAAACAGGTAGGCGAAGTGGCTGAACACGTCGCCCTCCTCGTTGGCCATGGGAACGGCAGGCATCCACTCCGGATAATCTTCGGCACGCACCGAAGCCCAGATCAAGACGCGCAGCCCGTTCGTCGCCGCGGTGTCCAGATAGCGGTCGACCGCGCTCCAGTCGTAAACGCCCGGCAACGGTTCCACAAGCGGCCAGGGGACGATGACCTCGACGTCGCGCGAAACCTTGGCCGCCTCTTGGAGGAAGGGCTTCGTCGCCCGCTCCCAGTGGGTGTCTAGAGGAAACCGGCCGATACCGAACCGGTCGGCATCGGCGAGATGGAAAAAGGCCCGCTTGCCCGAGAGCACCGCTTCGGCGGGAATGACCGAGTCGGGAATCGGCGCCGTGTCGGCGACATCGGTTCTCGCGCGTTTCCCGACCACGCGTTCAACGCGGTCATAGGGGACCTCGCCGTCGCGGATTTCCGCGCCAATGCGATACGCGCCGGCGGGCAGATCGGAGAGATCGAGCTGAACAGTGAAACGTCCGTCTTTGTCCCACTGCGGCTGGATCGCCTCCTCGCGCAGCAGCGCGTTACGGCTGAAACTGCGGACTGCGAGCGTGTAGCGCCCCTCGCCCTTCAGGTCGGTCGGCCGTTCGAACACGACCGGGACTATCAGCGCTTTCTTCGGCTCCCAGATCAGAGACGCACGGCCAGCACCCATGCGGATCGGACAGTTCTCGACGGGCGCAGCCGAAGACAAGGGCTTGCGCGTCACGGCCGGCCGGCCCCGGAGCACATCCAGCCGGTACTCCTTCTCGTCGACGCGGGAGTAGTGTTTATAGTTGCGGGGCTGATCCGTGCGCTGGATACGGCAGCGGACCCAATACGTGCCCTCCTCGCGGACCGGAAACTCAATGCGCTGGGCGAGCTGCAGTTCCAGCGGGGGCAGGTCAGACTTTTCGGCAAGGATGAAGGTCTTGCCTCCCGCGAGGAACGGCAACGCGTCATATCGGTCGCGGATCTCCCACGTCAGCTTATACGTGCCGGGCCACCACCAGAAATCAGCCAGCGTGAGATACGGCACCGGCTCGACCTCGCCGAACGCGGCCTGGTCGCGCCACTGGTAGTACATCTCCGTCGCACGCGGAACCAGCCGTGTCCACGCCAAGTCCTGCATGAAGACGGACACTGATCCCGGCTTGGAGGCCGCTTCGCACACGAAACTGAACCCGACGAGTGTCCACGGCTTTACCGGGACAAGACCGCGGCGGGGCGCTTCGAGCGTCGGGTCAGTGCTCATCCTCGGGTGTTTGAGTCCAGGGACCGTGAAGCGGACCTGGGTGCAGCGGCGGTGCGTGGCCGTCGGTCCGAAATGGCCCCGCTGATAGCTGAACGGGGACTGTGTGTAAAACGTGAACTCGTTGTCCTTCGCATCGCGGATGACCGCGTCGATGCGGAGCGTGACCGGTTGCTGGCTGCAGACGGCGAGAAAGGTCAACCCGTCAGCCCACTCCGGGACAGCGAGAGGCTTTTTCAGGCGCATCTGCGCGTTCGTGCCGGCCTCGTAGGCAAAACGAGCTACAACGTTACTGGGGGCCTCGCCGATCGCGAGCCGCACGGCATCGCCCTCCCGCACCTGCCACGCAGAGGCGCTTGCCAAACCTGGCAACGCTTCGACGCGCGTGCTGGAACCATCGTCCGCCACGGCTCCTGAAATAACTCCGACTCCGAACAGAAACGAGGTGAGACAAACCGCAATCGAACGCATATGGGGATTCCTGATGTGTTGAGGGTTATACGGAGAAGTCCCGTTCCTGGAGGTTGGCGGCGGATCAGAATCGGGCGAAGTGACCTCCGTTTCGCCAAGCCTCGCCCGTCTGTGTGACACCAACTATGCCGACGCCCGTGACAACGACACATACGCTGTTTTTCGTTTCAAGTATAGTATACGCGGACCTGTTTGTCTTCCCCGCGAAGCTGAAACACCCCGTTTCCATGAGGAGTCGCCAACATAACTGGGTGCCCGATCTAAGTGCTCAATCGCCGCATAAGAGGTTGCTGCCTCGACAACACCGGACAACTTAAGCCCTCGGCTCAGACTCTCGCCTTGGCGCGACAGTTCATTCGGGTCAAACTCAATCGACACCCGTCAGCCGCACGCCTGCCTAGAGAAAAAGGGTCATCGGATTCAGGGGCTGATGTGTGTCTGCCGACTGCCGTCCGGGAACAAAGGCGTCAGGTTCCACTCGTCAGAACGTCTGATGTTTGCGACAGGCGCGAAGCAGAACTGCCACTCATTTGAAAATATGTTAAAGTACTCAGGACTTTGGAGACCGTGCACCATGCGCAAACCTAAACGCAAACGACTTCCGCAGGTTGCCGTACTCCTCGACTCCTGCCACGAGACTTCACGCGGCATGCTGCGAGGAATTTTTGAGTACGTGCGCCTCTACAGCCCGTGGGCTTTGAACATCGTCACAGGCGGCGCGTTCGAACAGAAGATGCCGGATTTCCGATATTGGAAAGGCGCGGGTGTGATTGCGAACAGCTACAGCCGCGAGCTGGCCGATGCGATCATCGCGGCGCGCCTTCCCACCGTCATCTTTGATGTGAGCGACGACTGGCAGGAACAGTGGTCGGCGCTGTCGTACGCCAGCCAGGTGCAGTGCGACTCGACCGCCACGGGGCACCTGGCGGCCGAACATCTCCTCCAGAAAGGGTTCATGCACTTTGCCTTCGTGGGCCAGCAAACCGGTATCAACTGGTCCCGCTGGCGCAAAGAAGCCTTCGTGGCGCGACTCGAGAAGGAGAACTTCAACTGTCATGTATATGCCGACCCTGCATCATCAGTATCGGAATGGGAGCTCGAGAGGTCTCAGATGATCCGCTGGCTCAGGAAATTGCCCAAACCGGTCGCCATTTTCGTTGCGCACGACATGCGCGCGCGCCAAGTTCTGGACGCCTGCCAAGGTGCCGGAATCCGAGTCCCTTACGAAGCGGCCGTGCTGAGCGTAGACAACGACCCGCTGATCTGTGAAACCTGTACCCCTTCGCTATCAAGTATCAGGCTGGACGTCGAACGCGCAGGCTACATGGCCGCAGAACTGCTCGACAAACGCATGTTCGGCGCGTCCGGTCTGAAGCAGACCAAAGAGATTGCGGCCTACCCGCCGCTTGAAGTGGTCCTGCGATTGTCGACGCAGACCATTCACGTCAACGACACACACGTGATCGAGGCGCTCGAGTTCGTGCGCATCAACGCCGGGCTCAACATCCGCGTGTCGGACGTGGCGGATCATGTCGGCGTAACCCCGCGCTGGCTGGAGAAACGGTTCGATTGCGCATTAGGTCGCTCCATCATTGACGAGATCAAGCGGGTTCGGATGCACACCATTTTGCGGCTGATCACTGAAACGCGACAACCGTTTGACCACATCGCCAAGAAGTGCGGCTTTTCAAGTGTCAATCACCTCCGGAAGATTTTCCGGGAAGAGTACGGCCAGTCCATGTCAGACTACCGTGCAGAACACCGGGACCCATGCAAGGCGTAAGCCGGCAAGCCTGCTCGATTCCGCATGCGGAAACACGGCCATGTTCTGGCGATCGGACACCTATCCCTCCCCTTGCGAGAACCCTCTATCAGCCGGGCCCTCTGCCTGTTCCTTGGCAAACACAAAGCCCATCTGAAAACCGCAGCACCCCCGCGTAAACGGCACATCTTCAATACGAAACAAACGTGAGCACTCTTCGTTCCTGTCGGCCATGGTCAGTGGCGAGGTCAGAGGCTGAACATCCCACCACGCCACGCGATCCCACGATGCAAGCCCATCCGGTCCGCAAGAAATAAAAAAGCCCGCAATCATTGGGTTTAATCAACAACTGCGGGCTTCCAGAGTGGCTCCGGCGGCAGGATTCGAACCTGCGACCAATTGGTTAACAGCCAACTAGATGACATGCTAAAAAGCCAATACTTTAGCTGTTTTTAGCCTTTTCATTTTGGTGTTTTTGTCGTTATTTTTGTTTTTAGCTTGCTTTGCGTCCCGTTTTGTCACACACTCCCCCACATCGAAACAACGGGAAGGTGGAGGTGGTTATGGGACTCGCAATACGCAAAGACAAGCACGGCAAGAGATACCCCAACTGGTTCGGGGAGTTCCGCGACTCGAACGGCAAGCGTGTGTGCCTAGACCTCGATGTAGAGATCCAAGGCACCCCGCCCGAACCCTTCTCACTCAAGAAACAGGGTGACGCCGCTTTCGAGGTGTCCCGGCATGCAGCCGAGAAGGCGCTAGAGGACAAACAGGACGCGGCAAGGCAGAAGGGCACCGACATTCACCGCGTCGCCAAACTGATCGAGCTCAAAACGGGGGCGACCGTGGAATACGCCAAGGTGTCCGCGCTCCCCGCCTTGTGGCGCTCTATCGACCGGACGGACGGGAAACCCTCCGAAAGTCATCTGAAATGGTGCGATTCGGTATTCCGCCGCTTTGCCGACACTGTGCCCTGCTCCTATCTCTACGAGGTCAAGCCCGAGCACACAACGGCGTTTCTGGACACCCTGCGCAAGACCCGCACCCGCAAGACCATGAAGGACGCGACAACCCTCCTGCGTTCGGCGTTCGGGCGCTTCCTGCCCATCGGCATGACTAACCCGTTCGGCCAGTCCATCCGGCGCAAGAAGGCGCGGACTTCCGACGGGGGCGACATGATCGGACGCCGCCCGCTGACCGAAGCCGAGCTAGACCGCCTCTACGAGACCGCCCGCCCCGACCCGTTCATTTACCCGCTTGTGGTCTGTGCCGCCTGTACCGGCATGCGCATCGGCGACGTGTGCCGCCTGCGCTGGAAGTCGGTTGACATGCGGGCGGGC
>Ga0209066_10005402_pt1 | contig 13487 bp, 12 predicted proteins | sample All_14_2_FD_187198 | JGI IMG/M metagenome (GOLD analysis project Ga0209066, IMG submission 187198) | Freshwater microbial communities in response to fracking from Pennsylvania, USA - Allegheny Zone_MetaG_DW_15 (SPAdes) (version 2) ...
GGTCGGAGCGGCGGGCACGTCTCCCTCCGGCCGGGCGGCCGGCGGCAGAGCCTCGGCCTGGTTCTGCAGCGGTGCCGGAGGTGCAGCCTGGGCGGGTGGCGACTGCTGCCCCGGGGCGGTTGGAAATCCCTTCGTCGCCGGCATGTCGGCGGCCGGGACGATCGAAAATCCGGTCTTCTCCTTGACCTCATCGCTGAGGACGAACTCCACCTCGTAGCGACCAACCGGCCAGCCGCTTTCCGGCGGATTGAAGGCGTAGCTGAGATAGTCGCTGCCCTCGGCCTTCGCCGTATTCTCGGCAATCTGCTGCCGGCTTCCCTCCAGGTAATAGAACACCGCCTTGACGGCGGTGTCCGCCGGGACGTTCTTCACCCTGACCGTGGCATAAAGCGTCTTGACATCGGCGGGAAAGATCGTCGCCTTCTCCAGCGGTGCCTTGGTGTTGAGATCGACGGCGGTACTGATGGCCGGATCGCTGAGTCCGGCAGTCGTCAGCGGCAGGGGTGAATCACAGCCGGCAAGGGCCAGGGACATGACAACGAGGAGAAGGGCAAAAAGGCGCATACGGATCCTCCCACAATGGCAATGTGGTTACATTTGCTATGAAATTCAGCAGGATTGGGGCGATATTCGGCCACCCGGTGCCATCCCGGCGCGGCTGACAGCAATCTAATGTGTTTTGCCGGAGTGTTCAAGCTTCTCGGGCAAGCCTGCCGTCAGACCCCTTGTCCCGGCGGCGGATTGCCGTCGTAGACCTCGGCGGCGCGGAAAGAGACCCCCTGCATGTCCTTGGCGGACAGCACCGGGGCGCCGTCCAGCGGCCAGGTGATGCCGAGGTCCGGATCGTTCCAGATGATGCAGCGTTCGTGCTCCGGGGCATAGTAATCGGTGGTGCGATAGAGGAACTCGGCCGACGGGGAGAGCACCAGGAAGCCATGGCCGAATCCCGGCGGCAGCCACAGCTGTCGCTTGTTGTCGGCACTGAGGATCTCGCCGACCCACCGGCCGAAGGTCGGCGAATGGCGGCGCAGGTCGACGGCGACATCGAAGACCTCACCGACCACCACCCGCACCAGCTTGCCCTGGGCCTGGCGGACCTGGTAATGCAGCCCGCGGAGGACGCCGTGGATCGAGCGGGAGTGGTTATCCTGGACAAAGGTCGTCGTCAGGCCAGTCTTTTCCCGCCACTCCCGCTGGTTGAAACTCTCGTAGAAAAACCCCCGGTCGTCGCCGAACACCTTCGGCTCGACGAGCAGCACCTCGGGAATGGTTGTGCGAATTACCTGCATCGTTGCTCCTGCCTGTCACCTCCCTGCGGAAGCGCAGCCTCCGTCCTTCAGTTGGCGCCGTACATCGTCCGGTAATATTCCTGGTAGCTGCCGTCGACCACCGAGGCCACCCAGTCCTGGTTGGCCAGGTACCAGTCGACGGTCATCTCGATGCCCTGCTCGAAACCGACCTGCGGCTGCCACCCCAGTTCCTCCCGGATCCGGGTGGCGTCAATGGCGTAGCGGCGGTCGTGGCCGAGCCGGTCCTTGACGAAGGTGATCAGCGACCGGCGGGTCATCCCCGTTGCCGGCAGTCCGAGCCGCCGGTCGAGGATATCGCAGATCAGGGTCACCACCTCGAGGTTCATCTTCTCGTTGTTGCCGCCGATATTGTAGCAGCGACCGGGCACCCCGTGTTCCAGGACCTCGAGCACGGCCTCGCAATGGTCGCCGACATAGAGCCAGTCGCGGATATTGCGGCCGTCGCCGTAGACAGGGAGGCTTTTTCCCTGCATGGCGTTGTGGAGGACGAGGGGAATGAGTTTTTCCGGAAACTGGTACGGGCCGTAGTTGTTCGAGCAGTTGGTGATCAGCGTCGGCAGGCCGTAGGTGTGGAAATAGGCGTTGACCAGATGGTCGGAGGAGGCCTTCGAGGCCGAATAGGGCGAGCGCGGGTCGTAGGCGGTGGTCTCGTGGAAATAGCCTTCGGCCCCGAGCGAGCCGTAGACCTCGTCGGTGCTGATGTGGACAAAGCGCGGGTCGGCGTCTTGCCGCCCTTCGCCCGACCAGCTGTTGCGGGCCGCCTCGAGCAGGGTGAAGGTGCCGACGATATTGGTCTCGATGAACGCGGCCGGGCCGGTGATCGAGCGGTCGACGTGCGATTCGGCGGCGAAGTGGACCACCGTGTCGATGCGTTCGGCGGCGAACAGCTCCTCGACCGCGGCGGCATCGCCGATATCGGCCCTGACAAAGCGGTACCCCGGTCCCTCGTCGATGCCGGCGAGGTTGTTGAGGTTGCCGGCATAGGTCAGCTTGTCGAGGTTGATCAGCCGCCAATCCGGGCGTTTGGCCCGGAGCAGGCGGACGAAATTGGCGCCGATGAAGCCGCAGCCCCCGGTCACCAGGACGGTGCGTGTTTTTTGCATGGTATCTGGTTTTCTGTTTGCATTATATAAAAAAGGACCTATTCTGCTGTGTTCTTCCCAGCCTGTTCTTATAATACCAGTTGCCGATATCGCAAAGGACAATCTTTCACCATCGCATCATGAGCAAACAACTCGAAGCAGAAATAGCCAGGCGGCGGACCTTCGGCATCATCAGCCATCCCGACGCCGGCAAGACCACCCTCACCGAAAAGCTGCTGCTGTTCGGCGGCGCCATCAACCTCGCCGGGGCGGTCAAGTCGCGCAAGGTCGAACGCCACGCCACCAGCGACTGGATGGCGATCGAGCAGGAGCGCGGCATCTCGGTGACCACCTCGGTGATGAAGTTCACCTACCGCGACTACGAGATCAACCTCCTCGACACCCCCGGCCACCAGGACTTCTCCGAGGATACCTACCGGGTGCTGACCGCCGTCGACTCGGCGATCATGGTCATCGACAGCGCCAAGGGCGTCGAGGCCCAGACCGAGAAGCTGATGGAGGTGTGCCGGATGCGCAACACCCCGATCATCACCTTCATCAACAAGCTCGACCGCGAGGGCCTGGCGCCGCTCGACCTCATGGGCGAGATCGAGGAGAAGCTGCAGATCGAGTGCACCCCGCTGACCTGGCCGATCGGCATGGGCAAGACCTTCAAGGGGGTGTACAACATCCGCCGCCGCCAGCTGCACCTGTTCACCGCCGGCCAGGACAGCCGGCTCAGCCCCGGCATCACCATCGACGGCCTCGACGACCCCGAGCTCGACCGGCTGCTCGGCCACCAGGCTGACGAACTGCGCACCGACATCGAACTGCTCGATGGGGCGGCCAACCCCTTCGAGTATGACCACTACCTCTCGGCCAGCCAGACCCCGGTGTTCTTCGGCAGCGCCATCAACAACTTCGGGGTGCGCGAGCTGCTCGACACCTTCGTCGAGATGGCACCGCCGCCGGGTCCGCGCCAGTCGGCCACCCGCGTGGTGAAGCCGCAGGAGGAGGCCTTCTCCGGCTTCGTGTTCAAGATCCAGGCCAACATGAACCCGGCCCACCGCGACCGCATCGCCTTCCTCCGCATCTGTTCCGGCACCTTCACCCGCGGCATGAAGGTCCGCCACCACCGCCTCGGCAAGGACATCACCCTCGCCAACGCCACGATCTTCATGGCCCAGGAACGCTCCCACGTCGAGGAGGCCTACCCCGGCGACATCATCGGCCTGCACAACCACGGCACGATCAAGATCGGCGACACCTTCACCCCGAAGGAGGAGCTGAAGTTCACCGGCATCCCCAACTTCGCCCCCGAGCACTTCCGGCGGGTGCTGCTGAAGAACCCGCTGAAGATGAAGCAGCTGCAGAAGGGCCTGGTGCAGCTCGCCGAGGAGGGGGCGATCCAGGTGTTCCGGCCGATCATCGGCTCGGACTACATCATGGGGGCGGTCGGCGTCCTGCAGTTCGAGGTGACGATGGCCCGGCTGAAAAACGAGTACGGGGTCGACGCGGTCTACGAACCGGTCGAGTACCAGACCGCCCGCTGGGTCAGCTGCGGCGACAAAAAGAAGATGGCGGAATTCGAGCGCAAGAACCAGATGGCCCTGGCCTACGATGCCGAAGGATTCCTCACCTACCTGTCACAGAGCGAATGGATGCTGAAGTTCTTCATGGAGAAGTGGCCGGACATCGAGTTCCACAAGACCCGCGAGAACATCTGAGCCGGCGGGGCCGGCAAAGATGCGCCGGAGAGAGTCGCGAAGAGAGAAGATCTATACCTGTTCGTCCTCATTGACGAAGATGAGGGCCTGGCCTTCGGTGAGGGCGGTGGCCGTCTTCTTTCTGGCCAGGGTGATGATCCGCTGGATCGTCCCCCGCGACACCCCCATCCTGTGGCCGGCCTCTTCCTGGGTCAGGCCCTCGCCGTCGCACAGACGCAGGGCCTCGAGCTCGTCCCGGTACAGATGGACCTGCTCGAGCTCGGTCAGGGGGGTGCCGGTCGGCTTGAAGGCCCGGCCGCAGAACTGGCCCTGGCAGTGGCGGATCTTTTTAGGTCGTGGCGACATCGACGGCGTATAGGCGGAGATTGAGGCAGGCCCGCAACCACGGACCTGCCGGAAGGGCTAAAAGCTCCTTATACTGCCGATCGGTGCAAAAAGCAACGATTCTGTCAATGATGACAATTACCTGAGCCTTGGCACACCTGGCCTGGATGCATCACCGGCAATCGGTTGGCGGCCAGATGGTCGATGACCGCACCGACGCTGGGAACAGCGTCGCGATTGGCGAAATAGACCTTGATGCCGACCTCGGCGAACCCCTGCATCGGCCTCGCCCCCATGCCGCCGACGACAATCGCGTCGACGCCGGCATCGTGGAGGATCCTGACCGGAACCAGGCATCCGCCCGCCGCATGGTCGCCGTTGGCCACCGTCTCGACCGCAGTGACGGCGTTGTTGTCATCGAGATCGACCACGGTAAAGATCTCGCAATGGCCGAAATGATCCGATCGTACGGCATCCAACCCGCCGGGTCGATCCGTTGGTATCGCTACGCGCATTTTCATTCTCCCGTTGATAAGATTTCCGGTTTTTCCTGTGCCTACGCACCTGTATTCGTGTATATGCACATATAGTCTGCCGGCCGCCGTTTGTCAAGATGTGCTGCCGGGTCTCTGGCGGGAGCCGGCGGCCCAGGGCCGGCGGGAACAAGCGATGGACAGTTGTTGCCAATTCAGGTAGATTGTCGGCATGCTCAGACGTCCCGTCACCATCTGGGACCCTTGTAAATACTGCCTTTACAACAAAAAGTTAGCGTATTGATGTTGAAACGAATTGTTCTCCTTCTGCTGCTGCTCGCGCTCACTGCCCAGGGGCTGTCCCCGGCCGGGGCGAAGGGGAATGAAGATGCGGCCATCGTCGATCTCACGGCGGCCAGTTCCGACACCCACCTGCTCCTCTTCGGCTCTCTGCGCAACAGTTTCACCGAAGAGATGCTCGAGGGGCTGCACAGCGGCATTCCCATCCGCTTTTCGTTCTTCATCGAACTGCATCAACGGACGAACGCGATGGCCGACAAACTCGTCGTCGCCCGGTCGTTCACCCACACCTTGACCTACGATATCCTCAAGGAAACCTACCATGTCGAGCTCGAGGAGGACAGACGGCAGGACCATACCTTCGCCTCGTTGCTCGATGCCCAGACCGTCCTCAACGACCTCAACGGCGTCAAGGTTATCGAACTGTCGCAATTGGCCCCGAACGCCCCCTACACCCTCCAGGTCAAGGCCGAACTGTTCAACAAGACCCTGCCCCTGAGCCTGCAGCATGTCGTCCCGTTCGTGTCATGGTGGGATATCAAGACCGACTGGAACAGCCTCACCTTCAAACTCGGATCTCCCGACAGGCCCCGATGAACCCCACGCCTCCACAACAGAACACGCCTTTGCCGGACGACAACCAGGCGCCGGGAAAACGTCCCTACACCCCGGAGCAGATCGCCCAGAAACGTCGGCTCATCCGCTGGGTCATCGTCATCTGCCTCGGCTTCATCCCCCTGTCGGTCTGGCTCCAGGGGTCGCTGCTGGGGCACGAAACGACATTGCCGACCGGCAACAACATCCTCATCTTCGCCCTGCTCAACCTCAACGTCCTGCTGGTCCTGTTCGTCCTCTTCCTGGTCCTCCGCAATCTCGCCGAACTGCTGTTCGAGAGGCGGATCAACCGGCTGGGCAGCAAGCTGAAGACCAAACTGATCGTCTCCTTTCTGTCGCTCACCCTGATCCCGACCATTCTCCTCTTCTTCGTCTCGCTGCAATTCGTCTCGACCAGCATGGAGTACTGGTTCAATACCAGCATCGAGAACTCGCTGCAGGAATCGCTCAAGCTGGCCCAATCCCTGCTCCTCGAGACCGAAGAACAGGTCAGCCAGATGAGCAAGGGCGTCGAAGACCGGCTGCAGCAGCTGGAATTGAAGCCCACCAACGCCCTCGAGATCAACCAGTCGCTCAACCATATCCTCGCCTTCAACGCCATCAATGGCCCGGACAGCCTGGCGCTCATCTCCGACGACAACAACCTCGAGATCTCGGTGGTCAGCCCCGACCTCAAGGACGTCAAACTGCCGAAGATCCCGCTCAGCCTGATGCGCGAGGTCAAGGCCAGCGGCAAGCGCCGGACCACCGTCCAGGATACGCCCAAGGGCGACCTGGTGCGCTGCGTCAGCAAGATCGAGGTCGGCAATCTGCCCTCGACCCTGATCACCTCGCTGCTGGTCAACCGCGAGCAGGTATCACGGATGGAGGTGATTTCCAAGGGACTCGAAGGCTATCGCCAGCTCAAGCATTTCAAGGACCCGTTCAAATTCTGGCTCTTCGTCATCCTGCTGATCGTCACCCTGCTGATCATCTTTGCCGCGATCTGGTTCGGGCTCTACATCTCCCGCGGCATCACCGGCCCGCTGGAAAAGCTGGCCGCCGCCACCCGCCGGGTGGCCGAGGGCGATCTCGAATTCGAGATGGAGGCCGAATCCGACGACGAGATGGGCCAGCTCGTCAATTCGTTCAACACCATGACCCATAACCTGAGCACCAGCAACCGCCATCTGGCCGAGGCCCATGCCGCCCTGCAGGCCAGCTCCCAGGAGGCTGAACAGCGGCGGCGCTATACCGAGATCATCCTCCAGAGCGTCTCCACCGGGGTCATCTCGCTTGACGAACACGGCCACATCACCACCTTCAACCGTTTTGCCGAGAAGCTCCTCCACATCGACCGCTCCCTCTTTCTCGGGCGGCGTTATAACGAGATCCTGCAGCCGCAGCAGGCGGCCATCGTCTCCAGCTTCATCGATGAGCTCAATGCCACCGGCAAGACCACCGTCGAGCAGCACCTCCGGCTCAACATCATGGGCCGCAACTACTCCCTGCTGGTCACCTTCATGCGGCTGACGGACGAGGGAAAAAATCCGCTCGGTTTCGTCCTTGTCTTCGACGATCTGACCAAGATTGAGAAGATCCAGCGGGTGGCGGCCTGGCGGGAGGTCGCGCGCCGTATCGCCCACGAGATCAAGAACCCGCTGACCCCGATCCAGCTCTCGGCCCAGCGGTTGCGCAAACGCTACCCGGAGATCCTGGCGGAGGAGGACGGCATCTTCGATTCCTGCACCAGCACCATTATCACCCAGGTCGACGAGCTCAAGCGCCTGGTCAGCGAATTTTCCAAGTTCGCCAGGATGCCGAAGGTCCACAAGGCCCCGGCCGACCTGACCAGACTGACCCGCGACACCCTCTTCCTCTACGAACAGGCGCACCGGGATATCGTCTTCCGCTGCAACGAACTCAGCCCGCTCCCGATCTTCAGTTTTGACGCCGAACAGATCAAACGCTGCATCATCAACCTGCTCGACAATGCGGTTGCAGTTTTGCCGGGCGGAGGTACAATAGACATTGAATTATCCCTGTCCCAGGAAGGGGAAAGCGCCATCATCAAGATATCCGACGACGGACCGGGAATCTCCAAGGAAAACAAGCTCAAACTGTTCGAACCCTATTTTTCGACGAAGAAGGCCGGAACCGGCCTCGGGCTCGCCATCGTCTCGACCATCGTTTCCGACCATAACGGCTATGTCCGGGTGCAGGACAATCTGCCGCAGGGCTCGACCTTCATCGTCGAACTCCCCGTCGCCTCACCGGAATCGCGCAAGGGATAACCAATCGGAGCGGGCAGACGCATGCCGGGCAGCACCGGCGTACCGGGCGTCCGGCCGGACAGTCCCTATCACATCTCAACCACAGGAGCAAAATATTATGGTTTTCCCAGAATATCGACCACGCCGCATGCGCAAAAACGAGGCCTTCCGGGGTCTGATCCGCGAGAACCGGCTTGATGCCGCCCAGTTCATCTATCCCCTCTTCGTCATGCCGGGCAAAAACAAACGCGAGGCCATCGCCTCGATGCCGGGGGTCTTCCGGGTCTCCATCGATCGGCTGGCGCAGGAGGCGAAGGAATGCCTCGAGCTCGGCGTCAATTCCGTCATCCTCTTCGGCCTGCCGGAGAAGAAGGACGCCATGGGGTCCGGCGCCCACGCCAAGAACGGCATCATCCAGCAGGCGATCCGGGAATTGAAGAACAAGGCGCCGGAGTTGATGGTCGTCACCGATGTCTGCCTCTGCGAGTATACCGATCACGGGCACTGCGGCTGCCTGATCAACAATGAGGTCGACAACGACGCCACCCTGGAGATCCTGGCCAAGACCGCCTTGTCCCATGCCGAGGCCGGCGCCGACATCGTCGCCCCCTCCGATATGATGGACGGCCGCGTCGCCGAGATCCGTGCCGCCCTCGACGAGCACGGCCATGAGACCGTGCCTATCATGTCCTACGCCGTCAAGTACGCCTCCGCCTTCTACGGCCCGTTCCGCGACGCCGCCGACTGCGCTCCCCAGTTCGGCGACCGCCGCGGCTACCAGATGGACCCGGCCAACAGCCGCGAGGCCCTGCGCGAGGCCACCCTCGATGTCGACGAGGGGGCCGACATCCTGATGGTCAAACCGGCGGTGGCCTACCTCGACATCATCAGCAAACTGCGCGACGAGTTCGACCTGCCGATCGCCGCCTACCACGTCAGCGGCGAATACGCGATGATCAAGGCCGCCGCCGAGAGGGGCTGGATCGACGGCGACAAGGTCATGGCCGAGACCCTGCTGTCGATTAAACGGGCCGGCGCCGACATCATCATCACCTATTTCGCCAAGGACATGGCCCGCCTGCTGCGGGGCTGATCACGGCATAGGGGGCACAACGCACAAAGGGAGCCGAAGATGTCCCCGGCTCCCTTTGTGCGTCAGGCGGATCAATTGAACGGCGGGCTCAGCCCGCCTCTTCTCCGGTTTTTTCCGACGGTTGCCGGAAAACAAGCGCCCCCAGGGAGACGACGATCGCCCCGATGGTGTCGGCGCCTATGTCCGCCAGGCTCGGGGATCGGCCGGGGATAAAGGACTGGTGGAACTCGTCGGCGATGCCGTAGATCAGGCACCAGAGGATGATCGCCCCGGCCGCCGCCCAGGGCCGACGCCGCCGCAGGTCCGGGGGAACGGCGCCGACCAGGGTCGCCGCCAGCAGCCCGTAGATCGAAAAATGGGCAAGCTTGTCGAAGTGCGGGAACAGCGGCGGCAGGTCACCCGCCGGCTGGTGCGACAGCAGAAATATGACCGCCATGACCCCGAGCGCCGGCAGTAAACGGGCCAAGGGCGGAACCGACCGGCTCATGCGACGGAACTGCCCCCCTTGTTCGGCAGGTGAATGGCCCGCAGCTGGCTATCGGAAAAGCGGCGGCGGATCCGCCTGATCGCGGCGCTGATCTCCCGGCTGGGGGCATCGGCCAGGACCTGCACCGATCTGTCGGCATAGGCGGTGATCTCGAGCCGCTTGTCGCGGATGGCGAAGGTATGGCTCCAGTTGACCTCGATGATCTCCGGGTTTTCATCAATCGGCGACTCCAGGATCTCGCCGGCCCGCGCCACCTGGACGCAGTCGCAATCGGTCATCTCCAGCAGCCAGGCATCGCCGGCCGCCGTAGCATACAGGAAAAAGACCCCCAGTTCGCGATTGACCGCCCGCTTATCCCGCGCCGCCTCCTGGATGGCCCCGACCCCGCTCATCAGGGTGATCTTCAAGGCCGCCTCGGGGCTGACCTGCGGCGTGGCCGTCCGTTCCTTCAGACCGCAGCAGTGCTTGTACTTCCGGCCGCTCTGGCACGGACATTTGTCGTTTCTTCCTATTTTTCCCATATCGTCACACCATCCTGTCGATGATTCAACCCGTTATGAACATTTGCTGTAGCCGCAGGAGCGGCAGGACTCGCACCCTTCCTCAAACACCAGCCGGCCGGAACACTCCGGGCAGATGCTGGAAAAGCCCTGCTGGGTACCGGCCAGAAAAGACTTGAACAGTTTACTCAACTGCGCCGGCAGGTCAAGCATATGGCCGCTCGAGCGGTCGAGCTGCTTGATGATTTCATCCATCGGCACGTTGAAGCGGAGGGCCAGCGACACCAGACGGCAGGTCGTGGTCCACATCGTCGACTTGTCTTTGAGGTCGAAGCGGTTGTCGAAGGGGAACTTGGCGAAGACCTCCATCGGCTTCTCGTTCTCGTCGAAGCAGACGATGATATACACCGACTTCTGGTCCTGGTCCTTCAGTTTGTAGCGCTTGGCGTCGAGGATGTCGGGCAGGGTCTTCTTGACCGGGCCGCTGGTCGAGACGACCGCTGTCTCCTCCTTTCTGGCGCTGTCCTTGGTGTTGAGCACCTGCGAATCGCGGGAGCCGTCGCGATAGACGGTCAGCCCCTTGCAACCAAGCCTGTAGCCGGTGATGTAGGAGAGCTTGACGTCCTCGCGGGTCGCCGAATTCGGCAGGTTGATGGTCTTCGAGATCGAGCTGTCGACGCCGCTCTGCTGCAGGATCCCCTGCATCCGAATGTGGTCCTCGGGGCTGATATCCTGGGCGGTGCGGAAGACCTCCTGCCAATCCCCGGGGATCTCGGGATGACCGATGACCGTGCCGCTGTCGGCGACCTTGCTCATCAGCTCTTCCGAATAAAAGCCCTCGATCCTGGCGATCTGTTCGAAATGCTTGTTGACCAGGATCAGCCGGTCGCCGTCCATGACGTGTTTGACCATGACGATGGAGTAGTACGGTTCGCAGCCCGAGGCGCAGTCGGCGATCATCGACACGGTGCCGGTCGGCTGGATCGAGGTCAGGGCCGCATTGCGCCGGGCCGGATAGTCGTTGACGACCGGATCGTAGGCCGGGAAGGGGCCTTTGTCGGCCGCCAGTTCCATCGAGCGCTCTTCGGCCGCATCCCGGATAAACTGCATCACCGTCGCCGCCAGCTGCCGCCCCGGCTCGCCGGCGTAGGGAATGCCGAGCTGGATCAGCATATCGTGCAGTCCCATGATGCCGAGCCCGATCTTCCGCGTCTTCAGGGTCATCTCTTCGATCTCGGGGATCGGGAAGCGGTTGCAGTCGATGACGTTGTCGAGAAAGTGGGTGGCGATCCGGGTGACAACCTTCAGCCGCCTGTAGTCGACCTCTCCCCCTTTGACGAAATTGGCGAGGTTGATCGAGCCGAGATTGCAGCTCTCATAGGGCAGCAGCCACTGCTCGCCGCAGGGATTGGTGGCCTCGAACTCGCCCAGCTGCGGCGTCATGTTGGCCTTGTTGGCGGCGTCGATGAACAGGACCCCAGGTTCGCCGTTATGCCAGGCGAGATCGACGATCTTTTCGAAGACGGCACGGGCACTCAGGGTTGCCGTGACCTCTCGGGTCGACGGTTCGATCAGGTTGTAGTCGTCCCCCTCTTCCACCGCCTGCATGAAGGCATCGGTGATGGCGACGCTGAAATTGAAGTTGTTGAAGCGGTTCGGGTCTTCCTTGGCGGCGATGAAATCCATGATGTCGGGGTGATCGACCCGCAGAACCCCCATATTGGCGCCGCGCCGCTTGCCGCCCTGCTTGATCGTTTCGGTCGCCGCATCGAAGACGGCGGCAAACGACAGCGGCCCCGAGGCGACGCCCTGGGTCGAGCGGACGGAGGCGTTCTTCGAGCGCAGACGGGAAAAGGAATAGCCGGTGCCGCCGCCGGTCTTGTGCACCAGGGCGCCGTTGCGGATGGCGGAGAAAATGCCGTCCATCGAGTCCTCGATCGGCAGGACGAAACAGGCCGACAACTGCCCGAGATCGGTACCGGCATTCATCAGGCAGGGGGAATTGGGCAGAAAATCCATGCGATAGATCAGGTTGAAAAAGGAATCGCGCAGCAGCCCGACCTGCTCGGGTTCCCGGTCGACCGCCGCCACGGCCCCCGCCACCCGGCGGCACAGCGTCTCCCAGGACTCGGTGGGGTTGCCTTCGGCATCTTTTAAATAGTACCGCCTGGCCAGAACCGTCTCGGCGGTACTGGTCAACACCTGTTTCGTCAAATCCGGCGCCATCTCACACCCTCCTGAAGGTGCAAAAAATTACATGGGAATAGTCTCTTCTCCGTGCCACCCGGCGTAGATCCGTGCCCCACGGATGGCAGATACAGGTGCCCGACACAGTCTGCGAAAAGCGGCAGTCGAGTCAGTTTATACACCACATTTATTGGCCGCTCAAGCCTTATCTACAATATGTTGTATCTATGGAAATAAACCGAAAAACAACGGGATGGCGTTCCGCAACCGGTTTCCGACGGTTCAAGAAGGATAATTGCCGGGGTCAGGATGTCCCCTTGCCCCGGTGACGAACGATCGTCATCCCAATCAGCCGGGAAACAACGACGGCGATATAGGCGACACCGGCAAACTGTTCGAGCATCACCAGCACCCGCGCCGGCGGGGTGAGCGGGACGATATCGCCGAGGCCGGTCGCCGACAGATTATTGAAGCTCAGCGACAGCAGTTCGAGAAAGGTCTGCGGTCGACCGGCTGAGGGGTCGCCGCCGAAGCTGCCCGGGATCCAGATCTGGCAGGCCAGGTACGCATAGGCGAACCCCCAGGCAAGCAGGGTGAAGGTGGCGCCGGCGGCGAACAACTCGTCGGTCGTCACCCGGTAATCCTCCATCATATACGTTATCAGGCTCGCCGCCGCGTACAGGTACAGCACCGCCTCCATCGACGACGACCACAGCAGCAGGGTCGGGTTGACGATCATCACGGACAACAGCGACAGCCCGATCGCCGGGGCCGCGAGGAGCCAGGTGATCCAGCGGACCAATGGACTGCGGTCGATGATCCAGACGACAATGGCCAGCAGCAACACGCCGAACGTGCCGAGAACGGCCGGCCCGCCCGAACTGCCGTCAAGCACGGCATACAGGAGCAGGCTCACCAGTTGCGCGACGAGCAGGAACGCCGACGGGTGGCGGCGCGCAAAACTCCGCCGGTTCAGCGACAACGGTTCAGTCGTCATAGCGGCTGCGGCCCCCTAAGTCCTGTGCGGCCAACAACTTTGTTTTTCCCGTGTTCATCCCATCCCTCCTTTTTTATCAACGCGACGGGCCACCCCTCCCTCCCGACCGGATCATTCCAGTCACGGAGGCTGTCCAAGCC
>Ga0209066_10005403_pt1 | contig 13487 bp, 12 predicted proteins | sample All_14_2_FD_187198 | JGI IMG/M metagenome (GOLD analysis project Ga0209066, IMG submission 187198) | Freshwater microbial communities in response to fracking from Pennsylvania, USA - Allegheny Zone_MetaG_DW_15 (SPAdes) (version 2) ...
CGCTCACCATTGCGCCGATGATCGCCCGCTCGCGCGGTCACCGGCTTGCCGTCGATGGTAATGGAAATGCCAGGGCCCTTCTCAGCCAGCCGCTTGAACATGGAACCTCCGGGCACTGAAGGGCGCGACGAGCGATGCGTCGAGCGCGCCGCGGGCGATCATCGGCGCAATGGTGAGCGCGTGGTTGGCCGCCAGGGTCACGCCGGAATGGCAGCAGACGGTGAAGGCGCCGGGGTGGGTGTGCGACTCGTCGTAGATCGGAAAACCGTCCTGGGTCATGACGCGGATGGCGCTCCAGGTCCGCACCACACTGACGTTGGCCAGCAGCGGGAACTGGCGCACCGCGCGTTCGGCCTCGGTGGCGCTGACGCCGATCGTCAGGCCGCTGGGATCGACGCTCTCCTCCTTGGAATCGCCGATCATCACAGTGCCCTCGTCGGTCTGGCGCAGGGTGACGACGGGATGGTTGAGGAAAGGCCGCAGCCGTTCGGTGACGACGATCTGCCCGCGCTCGGGGCGCATCGGCGCCTCGAGCCCGACCATCGGCGCGAGGCGCATGTTGGCGTTTCCGGCCGCCAGCGCCACCTTGGCGGCGCGGATCTCGCCGCGGGGCGTCTTGAGCCGGAACTCGCCCGCCTCCTTGGTGATGGCCTCGACACGGTGGCTGGGCAGGTAGGTAACACCCCGCGCGTTGAGGGCGGCATGCAGCGTGCGGAACAGGCGCAGCGAATTCACGTGCCCGTCGAGCGGACAGAAGCTCCCGCCCACCACCTCGGGCCCGATGTCGGGCAGCATCGCCTTCACCTGATCGTGGGTCAGGATCTCCGTCTTGTAGTCGACGATGCCGGGCTGGTTGTGCAGGCGCTTCAGCACGTCGGCGCGGGCTTCCAACTCCTTCTCCGACAGGCAAAGGTGGAAGCCGCCGGGCCGCTGGAACGAGACGTCGAGGCCGGTCTCCTGCTTCAGGAGATCCGAGAAGCCGCGCCAGGCGTTGGACGAGCGGATCGTCCAGCCGGCATAGGGAGCAAGGCCCAGCCCCTTGCTCTGCACCCAGACCAGCGCGAAGTTGCCGCGGCTCGCCCGCACCGCGCGGTCGCCCTCGTCGAGAATGACGACGCGGCAGCCCTCGCGTGACAGGCCCCAGGCGGTGGCAACGCCGACCAGCCCGCCGCCCACGACCGCGACGTCGAACTCGTCGGCAGCCCTTGCTTCAATGGCCATGCCTCAATCCGGATCGTGCGAGACGATGCGCGCCGCGGTGTCGCGATGCAGCCGGTAGAACGCGTCCTGTGGCTGATCCATGTCGAGGATCTCCGCTTCGGGCACGCACAGGAACAGGCCGCGCAGCACCCGGCCGATGGCGCCGTGCGCGAACACGGCGACGGGCCGCTCGACCGCAAGCGCTACGATATCGTCCAGTGCTGCCTGAGCACGCGCGGTGGCCATGATGTAGTTCTCGCCGCCGGGCGGCTCGTAGGTCCAGCGATCGAGCCGGCGCGCCGCCATCGCGCCTGGCCAGCGCGCCTCGATCTCAGGACCGGTGAGGCCATCCCATTCGCCCCAGCTCATCTCGCGAAGACGAGGGTCGAAACACTGCTCATCGTGCGTCAGGCCTGCCGCTTCGGCAGCCAGTGCCAGCGTCTCGCGGACGCGGCCCAGCGGACTTGCCCGTACGACAACGCTTTCAAGCGCATGCCCCGACCCCTGCAGCTCCTTTGCCAGTGCCTGCCCCATGGCGCGAGCCTGCGCCCGTCCTGCTTCGGTCAGCGGCGAATCGAGGAAGCCCTGCGCACGCTTCTCGGCGTTCCAGACGGTCTCGCCATGGCGGAATACGTAAATGGGATGATGCACGATTGCCTTCTCAGCGGTCAGCGCCCTTCGGAAAAGCTTAGCATGAACGTCAGCTCGTGCTTGTTGTAGTGCAGATGCAGGACGCGTGCCCCCGGCAACCTGGCGAAGGCGGCCGCCGTCTCATGATCGGTCTCGCCCTGGAATTTTATGGTGCAGACGAAGTTCTTCGCCAGGCCTGAGGCCCGCCAGCGCTCGACCAGTTTGAACAGCCGCGCCGGATAGCAGATCACGTCGGAGAACAGCCAGTCGATCGGCCCGACGGTGGCGGGGTCGAGCCCGAATGCGCTTTCGCCCCGCCATTCGACGCCCGGCATGGCCATCACTTTGGGATCGAGGGGCGCCTTGTCGATCGCAACCACGGTGGCGCCCAGCTTGGCCAGTACCCAGGTCCAGCCGCCCGGACAGGCCCCGAGATCGAGGCAGCGCTCGCCCGGCTGCGGCCAGTGGCGCAACCGCACCAGCGCTTCCCAGAGTTTCAGGTAGGCACGGCTGGGCGGCCCGACCTTGTCTTCGACAAGCTCGACCTCGCCGTTGGGAAAGGGCGAACTGCAGGAGGCTGCCGCCAGCATCCGGTCCGATGCGACCAGCGTCCAGGATCCCAGCGGCGCGGCCGGCGCGGCAGCGGGAAAGACCACGGGCTTGGCCGAAACGTGTGGCAGCTTCTCCTGAATGAGCGCGGCACGGCGATGATGGACCGGTGCGTACATGGCCCAGTTGCGCTGGATGTCGCGCAGGGCCTTTGCCGCGGTGCCGATCGAGGCCACCGGCAGCTCGACGCACTCGCGCCAGATGTTGGCAGCCCAAGCGGCCTCGTGCGCCGGCGCGTCGGACAGGAGCAGGCGGCCATGTTCGGCCCGCACCGCGACGCCCGCCCGCCCGAGTTCCTCGCGCAGCTGGCTCTCGAATCCTTCGGCGGCAAGATAGGCCGTGGTCACGCGATCGTTCGGCATCGGAGATTGAACATAATCAATCCCACTGTATCAGGCTGGCCATGGAAAATCCGGCAAACCTCATGCTAGCGTTACGCAACAACGAGGGAGAGAGTCTCATGTTCACCAAACGCTTCCTGCTTGCCGCCATGGTCGCCGGATCGATCGCCGCCACCGGCGTAATCACCAGCGCCGCTTACGCGCAGGGGCAGCCGATCGTCGGCATCTCGACGGTCGTCACCTACTCGATCGACGCGACCATCAGCGCCATCGATCCTGCCAAGCGCAGCGTGACGTTCACCGGTCCGGCCGGGCGCTCGCTGACCTCGAATGTCGGCCCCGGCGTCAAGATGGACACCAGCAAGGTCGGTGATCGCGTGTCGGTGGCGTTCGAGGAGAAGCTCAGCTTCGTGCTGTCCGGCCCGAACACGGCCACCCCGGGCGGCCGCGACGTCAGCGTCACCGCCGCCGCCACGACGGGCACTCGCGCCGCCGGCGTCATGGCCGATCAGACCGTCGCCAACTGGTTGGTCACTGGCGTCAACACCACGGCCAACACGATCTCGCTCGTGAATCCGAATGGCGGCGAGGTCAAAACGTACAGCGTCGTGGCACCCGAAGGCCGCGCCCAGCTGCCGCGCGTCAAGACCGGCGACAAGCTGACGGCGATCGACACGCAGGTGCTGGTCGTCGCGATCACGCCCAAGAAGTAGCATCTCTGGGAAAGCGGAACCGGCCTCAAGTGACCGGTTCCGCCGTCCGCAGAGGCATTATCCGCCGCGCCGGGAAAGCGTCCCCTGAATGCGCAGACCCGCGCCGCGCAGGTCGAGTGTCAACCGATCGCCAAGGATGCGCCCCTGGACGCCGAGGGCAATCGGGGAACAGGTCTGATCGGCCTGAAGTCGAACCTCGCCACCGACATCGCCGCCGGCGGAGATCGCGAGGGCGATCGTCACCGAACCGCAGGTTGGACTTGAGATCCGGCCGGACAGCCGGTCGCCCCTGGCGTCCAGCTCGGCCGTGAGAACGCGGGATATGCCCCCTGTATCCACGGCGGCCAGCGAGCCGACATAGGTGCCCTCGAAGGGACTTGCGGCGCTGCGAGGGGCAACGGCCTGTAGAGGGGGCGACGGCGTTCCACGATTCAGGTCGGCAGAGCCGCCGCCCACCGCGCCGCCGAAGGTCATGTGCAATTTGCCATTGGAGGCCTGCCCCTGGATCACCAGGGGAAACCGCGCGCACGATGCATCCACCCCCTGCGCGTCGCCCGTAATCGCGCCCGACGGCGATATGCGAACCGACAGCGGCGCGGCGCCGCAGCTCGTGCTCGTGATGGTCCCGCCGCCCGCGCCATTGGCGACGCGAAGGGAGATCGAAGGGGTAGCACTTGGCCGAAGAGCCACCGGTCCCGAGGGCGAGAAGAAGCCGACATAGGTCCCGTCGAAAGGCCCCGCTGCGGGCGCGGGGGTGGACATTGGAAGGGCCGGCGCATTCGTGACGCTGCGGGCGCGGACCTCGTCCTCGACCTTCCGTCTCTCTTCCTCGCCTCGGCGCAGCAGGTCCTGGAACTGAGCGGCGGTCAGAAATCCGGTCGCCGGTTGAGACTGGGCCTTCTGCCAGGCCGTGATCATCTCGCGCGACCGCGGACCGAAAGTGCCGTCGCTGCCGCGCGTGTCGAAGCCTGCAGCCGTCAATGCCCTCTGGACGTTCTGTCGTTCCGGCACGCCAAGACGCAGGCTCGCTTCAACGGATTCGGCTGCCTTGCGCTCGTCCCGTTCCGCCTGTGGCGCGGCCGTGAGCGATTGCGCTTTCGATGTGTCGGCCGTCGACGCGGCACTCAAGCCTTTCGTTTCCCGGGCCTGGCGGTCTCCGTCCCCCACCAGCCATGTGAAGTATCCGCCGGCCGCCACGGCGGCGATCAAAGCCGCTGCACGTGCGCGTTTCCAGATGTTTGTGCGGGTCGGCGGGCTGGCCGGCGGACCCTCCGGGGGCTCGACCGGCGAGGGTCGTGCGGCTCGCATGATCACGGTTACGTCGTTGTCGCCCGCCGCCGTCTTGCCGAGAACCGTCCGCCAGGCGGCAATCGTTTGCGGTCGTTCACCCGCCTTCACGGCCAGGCCAGCGTCGATCCCCCGCAGCAGGGCAAGGCTGAACCCGGGGGGCCGGAGGTGCACCAAGGGCTCGTAGCGGTCGGCAACCATGCGGTCGAAGACGTTGGGAGGCGGTCGGCCGCCAATGGCGCGATAGAGCGTGGCCGATAGTGCGTAGATGTCGGTCCATGGTCCCTGTCGCGCAGAGGTCACCTGCTCGGCCGCCGCGTAGCCGGGGGTGAAAACCGCAGTCAGCACGGCACTGCGGTCGGCGATCGCCGCGCGTGACGCTCCGAAGTCGATCAGGGTGGGATCGCCCTCCTCATCGACGAGGATGTTCGCCGGCTTGATATCCCGGTGCAGGAATCCATGCGCATGAACCCGGGCCAGTCCATCGAGCAGCGGCCACAGCAGGCGCTCAGTCGCGGCCGGAGAGAGAGGACCGGCGCGATTCAACCGATGTTCCAGCGTCTCGCCATGAACCAGCTCCATGATGATGTAGGCCGTGCCATTGACCTCGAGGAAATCGAAGACCCGCACGATCGCCGGCGATTTCTGCAGGCGCGCCAAGGTGCGCCCCTCCTCGACGAAGCGTGTTCGCCCCCAACTGAAATCGTCCGCTTCCTCCGGCGAACGCGGCAATACCGTCGTGCCATCCTGGCGGACGGCGAGGGCCGCTGGGAGGTACTCCTTGAGAGCGACCTCTCGCCCGAGCTGCCGGTCGAGCGCGCGATAGGTTATGCCGAAACCGCCATGACCGAGGACACCCAGCACTTCGTACCGGCCGACTGTCTGGCCCGTCCGGAGCGCTACGAAGTCGGCCCCCGCTGGCGTATCTGGCGGCTGGTCCATGCGGGGTACTATGCGCCATTGCCTCTACCGCGACGAGTGTCGACTGATCCCGTGGTCCCGAAGAATCAACCGCCTCGGCGGCCCAGGCTCCCCCGCATAGACCCGCCAGTCGCGCGCAGCTCGAGCATGACAGCGCCGCCCGCCGCCTTCCCCGATGCGGTGAAGGCACCCACCGAACAGTCCTGGCCCTCGTACAGGCGGCCGCTTCCGGAAATGTCACCATTCGATGACACCGTGAGCGAGAGGGAGGAATTGCCACATCCCGGCTGGGTGATGCGTCCGATCAGAAGACTGCCGGCGATGCTCAGCTCTGCGGTCACGACGCCCGACGCCTGGCCGAAGCCGCTGCTCGACATGCCGCCGCCATAGATGCCGTCGTAGGCGCCGGCCTGTCTGGAGGTCGGGGTCGACGACGCCGATGGCGTCGAGGGGCGAGCCGCGGCCGGGGCCGGCGCCTCGCGCAGCAGTGCCGGCACCTGAGCCGCCGTGAGATAGCCCGTCGCCGTTTGGCCTTTGGCCTTCTGCCACGCCGCGATCATCTCGCGCGAGCGCTGGCCGAATGTGCCGTCGGAGCCGCGCGTGTCGTAGCCCAGGGCGGTGAGGATCACCTGAATGCGCTGGCGATCGGCCGTGATGAGTTTGAGCGCCTCCTCACCTTCGCGCGCGGCCTCGACAGAATCGGCCGTGCTCTCGGACACGGGCGCCTCTGCAGTCGGCGTGCTTTCGGTCGTCTGCTCCTGCTGCTGCCGTAGTTGCGTCAGGTAATAGGCGCCGGCCGCCAGCGCCAGCAACATTGCAACGGCGCCGAGCAGCACAGGCTTTGTGCGCGATCGGCTCTTCGGCCCAACGGCAAGAGCCGACGGTTGGCTGGGAGGCGTCGGGGGTGTCGGCGGGGTTGGTGGCGTGGGTGGTGTAGGCGGCACCACCGGCTGGGGCATGATCAGCGTCGCACTCGCGTCGGCCATCGAGCCGCCCAGTATTGCACGCCACGCGGCGATCGTTTGCGGTCGCTCTTCGAAGCGTACGGACAAGCCCGCATCGATTCCGGCAAGCAGCGCCGGCGAGAAGCCGGCGAGCTGCAGGCCCCTCAACGGCTGGTAGGTATCCTCAAGCAGGCGATCGAAGGCGCTGGGCGGCGGCTTGCCGGTAATGGCGTGATGCAACGTCGCCGACAGGCCGTAGATGTCCGTCCACGGCCCCTGCTTGCCGGTGGTGAACTGCTCGGGCGCCGCATAACCGGGCGTGAAGATCGCCGTCATGGTCGAGGACCGGCCGGCAATGGCCAGTCGCGCCGCGCCGAAATCGATCAGCGTCGGGATGCCGGCCTCGCTCAGCAGGATGTTGCCGGGCTTGATGTCACGATGCAGGAAGCCGGTTTCGTGGACCTTCTGCAGCCCCTCGAGCAGCGGCGCGAGGAATGTGTCGACTTCCTGCGGCGACAGCGGCCCGTTCGCCTTGACCCGTTCCTCGAGCGTGCCGCCGCGCACGAGTTCCATCACCATGTAGGAAGTGCCGTTGGTCTCGACGAAGTCGAATACCTTCACGATGGCCGGGGCGTCGTGGAGACTGGCGAGCGTCCGGCCTTCGGCCACGAAGCGCTCGCGTCCCCAGGAGAAGTCTTCCGCCACGGCGGTGGAGCGCGGCAGGACCGATGCACCATCCTGACGGATGGCGAGGGCCGGCGGCAGATATTCCTTCAGAGCGACCTCGCGGTCGAGTTGGGTGTCGCGTACGCGGTAGGTGATGCCGAAACCGCCCTGGCCCAGTACTTCGAGAACCTCGTAGCGGCCGACCACGCGCCCCGGCGCCAGCGCGACATAGTCGACGATAGCGTCCGCTGCCGGCGCGCCGACGGGTTCTCCAGGCTTCTCGCCCGGATCGTCCTTGATATGCATGTTACTCCTGCCCCGCATGGCAACGTCCCCGGAGCGCGGGCGTTCCTCCCGCACACGCCCAAGCTCAGAGGCGCAAGCGAGGTCTCCAAATGGCACCGGCTTTCAACGCTTCGGACGAAGCCTCGCCTCCCCTGGCTGAAAAAGATGAAATACGCGTGCCCAGAGCCGGAATCTGGGTGGGTCTCGGTGCCGGAATCCTCGTCGTCGTCGCCGGCTTCGTCTGGACGATCCTGTAGCGAGCCCCCTCCCGGCGGGTTAACCTCCGGACAACACGGAGGAATTTCATGGCGAAGTTCGGCATTGGTCAGTCGGTACGCCGGGTCGAGGATCCGCGTCTCCTCACCGGCGGTGGTCGTTACACGGACGATACCAAGCTCTCGACCCCGGCGGCGCGGGCATATGTGCTGCGTTCACCGCATGCGCATGCTGACATCAAGCGCATCGACACGACGGCTGCAAGGAAAGCGCCGGGCGTTCTGCTGGTCCTGAGCGGCGAAGATGTGAAGAAGGCCGGCTACGGCGATCTGCCCTGCCTCGTGCCCGTGACCAACCGCGACGGCACGCCCCGCGGCGAGACTCCCCGCCCGATGCTGGCGCAGGGACGGGTCCGCCATGTCGGTGACCCGGTGGCGCTGGTGGTGGCCGAGACGCTGGAACAGGCCAAGGACGCTGCCGAGTTGATCGAGGTCGACTACGAAGCCCGCGCGCACACGGTCGGCACCCTCGAATCGGCCCAGCCTGGCGCACCGCTCGTGCACGATCACATTGCGGGCAACCTCGTCTTCGACTGGGAGATGGGCGACCGCGCGCGCACGGAGGCGGCCTTTGCGAAGGCCGACCGGGTGGTGAAGCTCGAGATCGTGAACAATCGGCTGGTCGTGAACTCGATGGAGCCGCGCGGCGCCATCTGTGAATACGATCTGGCGGACGACCGTTCGACGCTGTGGGTCTCCTCGCAGGGCGTGAGCGTCATCCGGCCTGTGGTCGCCGACATGATCCTCAAGATCGGCCAGCCCAAGCTGCGCGTGCGCACCGGCGACGTGGGCGGCGGCTTCGGCATGAAAATTTTCGTGCACCCCGAATATCCGCTGGTCGTATGGGCCAGCCGCGAGCTCAAGCGCACGGTGAAATGGATTCCCGATCGCCAGGAAGCCTTCCTATCGGACGTGCAGGGCCGCGACCATGTCTCGCTGGCCGAGATGGCGCTCGACAAGGATTGCAAGTTCCTCGGCCTCCGGGTCACGACCCATGCCGCACTCGGGGCCTATCTCAGCCATTTCGGCGCATTCATCCCGACGATGGCCGGCAGCGGCATGCTGGCCGGCCTCTACCAGACACCCGCGATCTACGTGAACGTGAAGGGCGTGATGACCAACACCGTGCCGACGGACGCCTATCGCGGCGCCGGCCGGCCCGAGGCGGCCTATCTGCTGGAGCGCTTCGTCGACCATATCGGACGCGAGACCGGGCTGGGACCGGCGGAGATCCGCAAGCGCAACCTCGTGAAGCCCGACCAGATCCCCTGGAATACGGCCCTGGGCGACACGTTCGATTCGGGTGACTTCGATACCGTCATGCTGAAGGGCATGGAGAAGGCTGACTGGAAAGGCTTCCCCGCGCGCCGTGCCGCCTCTCTCGCCAAGGGCAAGTGGCGCGGCATGGGCATGGCCACCTATGTCGAGAAGTGCTCGGGCGGCGCACCGGAAAGCGCCATCGCCAAGTTCAACGACGACGACACGATCACCGTCTTCGTCGGCGTCCAGACCAACGGTCAGGGCCACGAGACGGCCTTCACGCAGATCATGTCGGCACGGCTCGGTGTCGATGCCGATCGCATCCGCATCGTGCAGGGCGATTCGGATTTCACGCCGGAGGGCATGACCGGCGGCAGCCGTTCGATCCCGGTGGCCGGCGCCGCCGTGCTGGGTGTCAGTGACAACATCATCGAGAAGGGCAAGCTGGTCGCCGCCTCGGCGATGGAGGCCGCAGTCGGAGACATCGAGTATGCCGATGCGACCTTCCGCATCGTCGGCACCGACCGGACGATGAGCCTGTTCGACGTTGCCCGCGCCGCCCGCGATCCCAAGCATGTGCCGGACGGTGGCAAGCCCGGCCTCGACGACGCTTTCACGCGCACGCCGCAGGCCGCGACCTTCCCCAATGGCTGTCATGTCTGCGAACTGGAGGTCGATCCCGACACCGGCACCGTCGAGATCCTGAATTACACGATCATGGACGATTTCGGCACGGCGCTTAACCCGCTGCTGCTGCAGGGTCAGGTCCATGGCGGCGTTGGCCAAGGCATCGGCCAGGCGCTGACCGAGAAGACGATCTACGATCCCGACTCGGGCCAGCTGATGAGCGGATCGTTCATGGACTACGCCCTGCCCCGCGCCGACGTGGTGCCGCATGTCCATTTCGACATGCACAACAGCCTGTGTACGACCAATCCCCTGGGCGTAAAGGGCGCGGGCGAGGCCGGCGCCATCGGCGCGCCGCCCTCCGTGATCAACGCCATCGTCGATGCGATCCATCCGCACACCGGCTTGCACCACATCGACATGCCGGTGACAGCATCGTCCCTGTGGGCCGCCATCGACGCCCACCGAACCAAGAAAGCAGCGTAGAGAGTCATGACCGAAAACAAGAGCGATCCCACCCTCGCCGCCGCCCTCGCCGATTCGGTGAAGGCGATCGACGCGGATTACACTGAAGAGATGCGTGAACTACGCGCGCTCTTCGAGGAGGCCCGCCTCGAAGCAGAAAAGGACGAGCCGAGCGACGTGAAGCTCAAGGCGCTGCTCAACGACGCCAACGAAATGGCCCGCACCTTCGCCACGCTCGACCCCGCCTGGGGCGCCGTGCAACGGGTGGCGCGCCTGTTCGGAATTCTCTGAGGTCAATTGCCGGCGCTGCGACGCCGTTCCAGAGCGCGACGGATGATCCGGGCCACCTTCTCGTCGAGATAGAACGCGCGCTCGCTGCGATAACTCTCGTAGCGGGCGATCTCGATTGCACCTACGGCGGCGGCCAAGCGGTCGGCGTCGATCTTGCGCTCGAAGGCGCAGTGGATGGCAGGACCGCATTCGTCCTCGACCGTGCGGACGGAATAGTGACCGTGCGGCGGGAAGGTAACGATTAGATCATGCAGGGCCCGGGCAGTTTCGATGATCGGCTGACCGCCATCGTCCGCCTGGCCCAGGACAAGGTAGGGACTTATGTCCTCCAACGTCGTGCTGTCGTTCATGCCGGGTCAACGACGGGTGCACTGCAATAGTTGCATTCATCCGGCGACTCGTTCCGAACGGCAACCACTTGCGGCAATCGTCGTTAGTGGTGGAGCACGGACTGAGCCGCGGATGTACCGGTGAGTTCGTAAGGCCCGCCCGGCACTGTCGGAGCGGGTCTTTTGCGTAGGTCGCGCGACATTCCTCCGCCTATCGTCTAAGACTCCGGCATCTGCTTCAGCCCCGGAGTACTGCTTGTCACCTTCTCTCGTTCGTTCAGGTTTTTTTGGGTTTCTCCTCCTGTCAGCCTTCCCTGCCGCGGCGCAGGACACCGTGACGGTCGGAGGCGAGAAGAAGCGGGCATTCGGAACGCCGACGGCGTTCCAGAATGGCGACACCGCTTGCTATGTCACCCTGAAGGATGATCGCGGTGCCACCTTCGAGGAGCTTGCGGATTTCGATCTCTGCGGCATGGAAAAATCCCTGAAGGGCAAGCGCCTGGCGCTGACCTACAAGAGTGCGCGCGTCATGGCGGCTTCGTGCCAGGGCAATCCCGACTGCAAGAAGAGCGAGACCGTCGTTCTGATTGCCTCCGCCAAGCCCGCACCGCTCCCCGCGCCGACGCCTGCTGCCCCGGCGCCGACAAAAAGCACACAGACCTCATTTTGTACACCGAGCGAGACGATCGTATTCTCGTGCCGCACCAGCCCGACCAAGCTCGTGTCGGTCTGCGCCTCGAAGGAGGCCACCCCGAACAGGGGGTACCTGCAATACCGGACCGGCAAGCCCGACTCGAGCGATCCACTGGACCTCACCCTGCCGGCTGCCAAGGTGCCACCGCCTCAGGCGGCCAGCGGCGAATCGTTCCCGCTCGCCGGCGGCGGCGGGACGTGGTTGCGCGTCTCGGCGAAGAATAACATCGCCTTCGTCGTCTATTCGGCTATCGGCAATTGGGGACCGCGGGGGGAGACGCGCGAGAAAGCCGGCGTCTCCGTCGAACGCGATGGCAAGACCGTCGCCAACCTCAAGTGCACGGGCAAGCCGCTCGGCCTGCTCGGCCCAGACTGGTTCGCGAAGGTTGGCATCACGGCCAAGGACCAGGATTTCGACCTCCCCGACTGACGTGAATGGCCATGTCGCAGCTCCTGAAGTTCGGCACCGTCGCTCTTGCGCTCCTGCTGCCCTCTATGGCGGGAGCCCAGGCGCAGGAACCCTGGCGCGCCTATGAAGGGCACGAAGCGATCGAGATCCCCTTCGCCAACGGGCCCATCTCCCTGCAGCAAGTACCGCAGATATGGCTCAGCCTGAACGGCGCCCGGCCGCGCTGGTTCGGCATGGACACGGGCTCCACCGGCATCGTCGTCTCGGCCGAGCATTTCACCCCCGGTCCGGGCGACGTCTCGCAGGGGCCAGGGCGGCTGGTCTACAACAGCAGCGGACGGGTGCTGAGCGGCGAGCACTGGATGACGGATGTGGTGATCCGCAGCGACGAGCATACCCCGGTCGCGACGGCGCGTGTGCAGGTGCTGCGCGTCAACCGGATCACCTGCCTCGAGCATGCGCGCGATTGCCGACCGGAGGCCGAGCCGCGCAACGTCGGGTTCATGGGCATCGGATTCGATCGCGGCGCCGCCCAGGCCACTGCCGGCAGTACGTCGCCCAAGAACCCCTTCGTCAGTCTGGTGTCGCTGGCGTCGGGCCGCCCGGCTGGCGCGGTGCGGCCGGGCTATGTGATCACGCGCACCGGCGTGCATCTCGGCATGACGCCCGCCCTCACCCGCCACATGGCCTTCGTGAAGCTGACGCCCAAGGCGCACCCGCCCAGCGTACCCGACTGGAACGGCGCGCCCATGGCGGTATCGGTGGACGGTGTGACGGGCCGCGGCACGATGCTGATGGATACCGGCATCAACTACATGTTCCTCTCGCCGCCGGCCGGCGCGCGCCTCGAACATGGCCGCCGCGCTCCCGAAGGCATGCGCATCGAGCTCTTCATGCCCGATCGCCAGCGCCCGCAGCCTGCGTTCTATGAGTTCAGGGTTGGTCGGAACGGCAACCCGCTCCATCCCGAGCGGGTCGAAGTCGTGCGCGATGCGACGGTCTTCGTGAATACCGGCCGCATGTTCCTGGAGGGGTTCGACTATCTCTACGACGCGATCGGGGGGTATGTCGGCTACGGCTGGAACGGTCGTGTCAGTCACGAATATGGCGGCGTGACGCCCGGCGCCTTCAGCGCGCCATAGGATAAATGTCGCGCCCGTGTCGGGAGAGGTCGGGCTCCGCCGTCCTTGGGGCAGAACGACCTCACCAGGAGCCGGAAATGACTGTCGTACCCGCCAACGACCGCGAACTCGTCCTCACCCGCCTCATCGACGCGCCGCGCGAGAAACTCTATCGCTGCTGGACTGAACCGGCGCTGCTGAAGCAGTGGTTCGCGCCCAAGCCCTATGAAACTCCCGTCGTCGAGGTCGACGTGCGGCCAGGCGGCTCCAGCCTGATCGTCATGCGCGGCCCGGATGGCCAGGACATGCCAAACCGAGGCGTCTACCTCGAAGTCGTGCCCAACGAGCGGCTGGTTGCCACCGATGCCTTCACCGAGGCTTGGAAGCCCTCGGCAAAGCCCTTCATGACCATGATCCTCAC
>Ga0209066_10005404_pt1 | contig 13486 bp, 6 predicted proteins | sample All_14_2_FD_187198 | JGI IMG/M metagenome (GOLD analysis project Ga0209066, IMG submission 187198) | Freshwater microbial communities in response to fracking from Pennsylvania, USA - Allegheny Zone_MetaG_DW_15 (SPAdes) (version 2) ...
CCTGTAGGCCGCCCCCCGTGGGTGGCGCCCCCCTCCTCCACCGGCGGGCACGAGGCCCGCCCTACAGAGATTCCCCAATCCAAATCCCCCTCATGAATGAAGTCCTGGAATTCCTGAAATGGCCGGGGGCGGTTTCGCCCACCTACGAATTGCAAACCCCCCTTGTTGCCGCCATTGAACTGTTGGGCATATGCGTCTTTGCCATCACCGGGGCCCTGGCCGCCCGCGGCAAGGAGATGGACCTTGTCGGCCTCACCGTCATTGCGGTCGTCAGCGCCCTGGGGGGAGGAACCATCCGCGACCTCTTGCTGGGCACGCTGCCGGTTTTCTGGGTGACCCAACCGCTGGGCATATTCGCCGCCATGCTCTCCGGGTGGATCACGTACGCCCTGATGCTCCGGGTTCGGGTTCCGCTGAACCTCTTCCAATTTCCCGACGCCCTCGGGCTGGCCCTGTTCACGGTGGTCGGAGCAGAAAAATCTCTAGTCGCGGGACACGGCTGGCTGGTCTCGGCGCTGATGGGCGTGATTACCGCGGTGTTCGGCGGCGTGCTACGGGACATGATGTGCCGCGAGATCCCCTCGGTTTTCACGAGGGCGGAGTTGTACGCGACCGCCTCGCTGGCGGGCGCGCTGGTCTACGTGGTGAGCCGCGGACTCGGCTGGCCGGCATTTGTTTCCGTATTGATAGGCATCTCCGTGGTGGCGGCGGTGCGCCTGGCCGCCATCCGCTGGCACTGGACGTTGCCAACGCTGAGCAACGAATAGGGCCTGGGCGTATTGTTAGATCTGCCACCCGTTCTCTTACTCGTGCTCATTCTCGCTCTCTCCGGGGCTAAGAGAACGAGATCGAGTACGAGCAACGAAAGAAGCCTGGGGCCAATAATACGGGGAAATGGGTGATTGAGAGTCGGCAAGTGGCCGGATGGTTCCGTCATCCTTCTTTGTAGCCACGAACGTGAGTTCGTGGTCCCCGTGCGCGATCCACGAACTCACGTTCGTGGCTACAGGGCATGAAAAACGGGTGGATCCAGGCAACCGTGTCCCCCACCCCCTACGCGATGGACCATCGCGGCTACAGGGGACACAAAGAGGCGGAGGCCGGGCGGGTCTTGTAGTGGGGGCGGTTCCACACCTTGAGATCCCGGAAGGTCATGTCGGTGCGCATCATGCACCGGATGGCGATGCGCCCGTTCAACAATACCGGACCGTTGTTTCCGTAGGCATCGTCAACCACGTCCATGACCGTGACACCGTCAATGGCCCCGCGCAACCTTGACCCCTCCTGGACGAAATCGAGATGGTACCACCGGTCCGTCTCCCAGTGGCGGTTTTCAAATTGGAAGGACATGGGCTTGAACCACGGGTTTTTCAAACAGGCGTGGCAGACAAGGTGGTTGGGCACATCCACCATATCGCGGTAAAATTCCCAATGGTAATTCCGCACGTCTTCCCAGCACACCGTGGCCATCGACCCATTGACCCGGAGCGGGTAGTCGGAGAGGAAATCCTCGCCCTGCATGCCGGCCGCCTGGGTCATGAGAAGACAGAGCCCCCCGGGGGCGTTGAGCTTGAAATCAAAGCCCACGGCCAGGTCCCCCTCAAAAACTTCCCGGGTCCAGAGATACATCCGGGTCATGTCCACTCCGGGCCGCACGGGATGCCGCGAGGCGGTGTAGGCCTTCATATCGGGGGTGCGGATGCGGAATCCCTCGTCTGTGAAATTCACCGCCGTGCCGCAGCCCTGGAGGAAGAAATCGTGGTAGTGGTCTTTGGTTTTGAGCGACCGGTCGAGTTTGGGAACCCAATCCGGACCCGGCTTCCAATCGAGGCGGGGAAGGTTGTCCCCCACGAAGGTCCGTTTCAAATGATCCTGGAAGGCCCCGGTGATGGCGGCGCTGCCGGGCAGGTTCCCGATTTCCTCCGGGGTCAACAGGCGGTCGAAAAAATGCACCTCGGAAACCGCCAAGGCGGGACAGCCCAGATATAACGCCGGCCCGCAGGGAAAATGGGGCAGGTCGGGCGTGGTGGTGTCGGCACTGCCGATGCGGATCCCGTTGGCAAACATTTCATACAGATTGTTCTCCCGGTCCCATCGCACACTGATGAGGGTCCATTCGAGGCGGGGAAAAGTAAAATGGCCGGCCATGGCCTCGGCCCCCCGTTCCGGACCCCAGGCGTTCTGAAGGTGGCTGCCCGGCGCGAACTTCGCATAGAACACCGGATGCCAATAGCTTTCCCACACCAGGGAGAAATGGGCCGCTTCCGAATCGGGCACGACTTCGCGGTCGGACAGCAGTACGTATTGGGAAAAATGGGGATTGGATTGGCCGTGTTTCGGGTATTGGGCCGCGGCCGAAAGGTCGTCCAGGGCCATGACCCACATCGAGAGGGTTCCGCGGGGTTCGTTGAGCGTATGCTCCGGGAGGGCGATCCGGCCGCGGATGCTGGTGAAGTTCACCCCCTCCCGTCCCCCCGCCCCGACCACCCTCGCCGCCGGACTGGGCAGGACCACATGGGCTGATCCCGGGCGGGTGAGATGATAACTGTGGCGGGGAGTGGCGGCGGTTGGCTTGGACATGGTTTTGTCTTCCGGCGGGCCGTTGATTGGCGATAGTTGTTGGCTAGAATCTAAAAGCGGTCGATGTTGGAAAAATCCGGGGTGTTGTCCGGATCGGCCACGATGATCCACGGCCCGTTGGCCTCCACGGTCATTTCCCGGAAGCGCCCCCCTTTCGCGTCGGTTTGCAGTTCTCCGGCCGCGACCGGCTGGCCCTTGGAAGTGATGACGACCCCTTTCCACTCCTTGGGAAGATGAACCCGGACAGTGGCCGAGCCCGAGCCCTTGCGTATTTCCACATTGAAGACGTAGCCGTGCCGGCGTACATGGGCGACATTGAGCTCCGCCTTGTCGGACGGGTTGACCAGTTCGACCAGGGGGGTATCCCCGGCGGAGCCTTTGGTCCCCATCATCACCCGCGGAACGGCGCGGAAGGGGAAGGCGGGGTAACCTTCCTTGTTGAACAAGGTTTCATGGGGATTCGCATTCCAGCCGTAATAGGCATTCACCGGGTTTTTCACATCCGGGTGCGAAAGCACCACGGTATCGCCCTCGATGGCCACCTCCGCCCAGTGCAATCCCGCGCCTTTATCCTCGATGACAAAACCGGAGATACCGTCCACCGATGGTTCATAGACGAGTCCGCCCCCCACGTAGCGGAATTTGGCGCGGATCTTCGCGCCCTCGATTTTGGCCTCCACCAGTTCGGGACCCGTGAACACGGTTTCCGGCTTGCCGTAAACCGTGGCGAAAGCGGCCCCGGCCATGCGGTGCCCCGCCTCTTCCATCCGCGCCCAATGGGTCCCAGTGTTGCCCAGGTCGAAAAAGTTGACCAATACGGCATGGCCTTCCGCCCCGAAAGCCTGCGAGGCCAGGAGGAAGTCCTCGTTGATATTCCCCCGGAATGCCTCGAGGCTGGGTTCCATCGGCGGGGCGTGTTGGGTTTTCCGGGTGAGTGCCCCCCAGATAAAAGTGAAATCCTGGCCGTAAAGTTTCCGCCACTGCGCGATATTGGCCATCAAGCGTTCCTTGTGCTTCTCGCCCGGCCCGGCTTCTCCCTGGTGCCAGAGCACCCCACGCAGGGCCATCGGGGCCAGGGGGTGGATGAGCGCGTTGTAAAGAACGCCGGGATAATCCGGGAGCACGCCATTGGAGGCCCCCGGCCATGGGCCTGTCGGGTTGGCTTTCCATGCGGTTTCCGCGGCGAGGAATTCCGCCCAGCTCTTGAAACCTTGCTTGCCCTTGACCTTGGCCAAATCGGCGTCCTTGGCGGCGAATGCCTTCTTGTAATCGGGCAGTTCCGGGAACGTGGCGGCCAGGGAATCGAAGGTTTCAGCCGCCATCCAGGTGGTCAGGGGCGTGCCACTCACGGCGACCTGCAACAATCCGACCGGCACGCCCAGTTTTTTGTTCAGTTCCTTGGAGAAAAAGAAGGGGATGGCCATCACATCCAGCGAAGTGGTTTTGTTCACCGCTTGCCAAACCGACTTGCCCTGCATTTGGGGATCCAGGTCCTCCAGTGGTTTGTCGGAGATATAGGTGTGGCATTCGAAAAAGCGGATCTGGGGATATTCGGCATCTTCGGTGTATTTCTTGAAGAAAGGATAATCGAAGGAACAATTCCTGAGGGGGCGGGCCATGTTCGATTGTCCGGCACAGAGCCAGACCTCGCCCACGAGGACATCCTTGAGGGTCAGGGACTGCGATCCGGCCGTGACCTTGAGTTCCCGGCTTTCGGCGGAAGTGGTGAGGGGGTCGAAGGTGATGCGCCAATATCCCTTGTCATCCGCCTTGCCGGTTTTTTCCTGGCCGGCGAAAGACGCAGAGACCGGGGTTCCGGGGTCGGCCCATCCCCACACCGGCACGGGTTTCTCCCGTTGGAGCACCATGTGGTCTTGGAAAACGCGGGCCAGGCGAAACTCCGCCGCCTCGGTCAGGGAGAGAAAAGATAAAAGCGGCAGGCACCAAAGTAAAAGGCGCATCACATCTTTGACCATTGCTCCATCATCCCCAAGCGAAAGAAGCATGGCGAGAAGGAATTGGGGTTGAAACCCTCCCGGACTTGTAGCCGCGATCGCCAATCGCGGGGCCTTTCCCCTCCCCCGGCGAACTTAATTTCGGTTGAAGGAGGCGTGTTGATGCGACTATTGTTTTTCAGGCTGGTGCCCTCATGGGTTCCAGAAGTGATGAACCGCTTCAATCGATTGATACTTTGTTTCGGCCTGGGGTTGCTTCCCCTGTCCAGCCCGGCGGAGCAACTGCTCAGTTTGCCTGTGCCCGCGGATGGATTGCGCTACCACTCCTACGCGGAATTGGACATCCAATGGCCCGCCACCCACGGCGCGGGCAGTGTCTGCCTTTGGGGCGATGACCGGTTCGCAGCGGTATCGATCACCATCGATGACAACAATATCTCCGACTTTCCATTTTGGCGGCAGGTCAGTGCGGACAACGGATGGAAGCTCACCTGGTTCGTCATTGTCCATCCCTACCTATGGGACATCTACGACAATGAACAGGGGAGCAACACCGGGTATTTCGGGACGGCTGACGATTTCAAAGGACTTTACGACGAGGGACATGAGGTCGAACTCCATGGTAGCGGGGGGTCGATGAACACCCTTAGTGATGTGGATTACGAAGACCATGTTCTACGCTCCATCAACCACCTCGAGTCCATCATCGGCCACAACATCACCACTTTTGCCTACCCCAGCGGGGAAGTGGACCGCGGGGACCACACCAAGTCCTACCTGCAAGTAATCAGCAACCATCTTATCAGCGCCCGGGGCACATCGGGGGGGGCGACTCCGGTGACGAATCAGGACTATCTCCAAACCAAGAGCATGGGTACGGCGGATAATCTCGATCCAGCGACCTCCAATTGGAGCAAGATGGAACAGAAACCGGTCAATCTCAAATACTCTTCTTACCGCGGATGGGCGGTTTGTCTCTTCCACAAGGTGCAGGACCAGGCATCGACCCTCGCCACGATGAATTTCATCAAGACCGGGGAGACGGCAGGCAAGTACTGGGTCAAACCCTACAGCCACGTGGCCCGGTATGCCCAGGAGCGGGAGAGCAGCACCCTGACCGTCACAGGGGTCAGCGCGTCCAAGATCGCCTTCACCCTGACCGACCGGATGCACGACGGCCTTTTCAATGTCCCGCTCACGGTCAAATTCCGGACCAATGGCTGGACCGGGGCGGCGGCGCACCAAAATGGCAATCCAGTTCCCGTCCGTCTGGTCACCAACGCGGGGGCCACTTATGCGCTGGTCGATGCCGTGCCCGACCAGGGCCCCGTCGAATTGCGCGCCACCCTGCCCGACACCGACAGCGACGGCATGCCCGACCTTTGGGAGACGGAAAATGGATTCGATCCCGCGGATCCCGCCGATGCGGCCCTGGATTCCGACAAGGATGGGCAGACGAACCTGGCCGAGTTCCTGGCCGGCACCCACCCCACAAATCGCTCGAGCCACATGTCCTCATGGCTGGAACGTCAGGGGGAGGGATTTGCCTTTGCCTTCAGTCCGCTGCCCCAGTGGGCGGCTGCGCTGGTGGAATACAGCCCGGATCTCGTCACCTGGTATCCCCTCACCCCCTCCGCGGTGGCGAAGGAAGACCAAGTGACCCGGTGGACGGATCCGTCCCCGCCGGCGGACCGGCGGTTCTACCGGCTGAAGCTGACGCAGCCGTGATGGCCCACGCAAGGGACGCTTGAGAGGGGGCGATGCCGTTGGATTGTTCCGTAATCCCTCTTTGTAGCCACGAACGTGAGTTCGTGGATCGCACGGGGACCACGAACTCACGTTCGTGGCTACAGGGCAAGATTCCCGCGGGGCATCAAGGAACTGCCGACCGTCGATCCGATTTCAAGGCGCCACGTAGTTTTGGGGGCCGCCGAGTTTGAGGAACTTCCGGTAGACCACAGCGAGGGCGATGAAACCGGCCGTGGCGAAGAACGCACCCATGACAAAGGTCAGGCGGTAATTGTGGTGGCTCCAATCGAGGACAAGGCCAATCAGCGGTGGCATGGCACCCCCGCACACCGCACCCAACAATCCGCCGGCGGAGGCGAACTGGGCGAATTTCTGCTTGGGATAAAGCCGCTGGCCGAGGGAGGCCATGGAGGTGAAGTAGGTGCCTGAAATGATCGTGTGGGCCAGAAAGGCAAAACCGAACGTCCTCGGGTCGGTGGCAAACAAAGCGCCATAAATCGATATGGCGGCATAAAGACCGATGGCCACCATGCCCAACCGCAACGGATGGAACCGGTCGGCCAGGTATCCGAGGAAGAAAGCCAACACGAATGAACAGGCAAAAGACACGGTGAGGTACTTGCCATAAAGTTCCATGCTCATGCCCAGGCTCTTCGCATAAAAAATGCTGAAGGAATTCACCGGGGAAAAGGACATGCCGCACACAATGCCCCCGATAAAGACCCAGAGGTAGAACGGGGTGGTGTAACACTCCCGGAAATAATCCCGGATCCCTTGCAACCTGCTCGGGCGGGCCGTTTCATCGACCGGCTTCGGCGGGGGATATTCCCCCTCCTTGACGTTCAGGAGCATAATCGCAAATCCGATTCCATAAAACAGGCCGGTGCCGATGAAAATCCAGAAATAATGGGCCTCGGCGTGCTTGATGATGAAGTAGTTGAAGATCATGCCGTCAACCAGACTGACCATGCGGAAGAGCGCAAAAAACCGGCCGATGACCGCCTGGGGAACGACGTCGTTGATCAGGCCGCCAAAGACGGCATTGGCCATGATGGAGAAGATATCGAAGATCCCCCAGAAAAGAGCGAAGGTCCCGAGCACACAGAAATTCAGTCCCGGCGAACCCGCACCCAGCCACAGGTGGACCTGTCCGCCGACCGTGGGGGCAAAGGCCAGACCGGCCATCGAAGCGACCACAAATGGCAGGGGAACGAGGATGAAGGGAATTCTCCGCCCCCATTTACCACGGTGGCGGTCGGAGCGGACCGAGATCACCGGTCCGATGATCATCCCGATGGCCGCGGGAATCGAACTGAGCAGCAGACCCACGAGAAAATCGCTGGCCTGGAATTTTTTCAGAACCAACTGGGCCGTCGCGCCGACCGAACGTTCCTTGAGCTGCCAGGCGAAATCCCCGAAAAGCAGCAGACAAAACAGGAGCACCAATCCCCCGGCGGTATAGGTCAGCGTTCCGACTTTCCAAACCTTGGGCCCGCTAGGGGGTAGAGGTGCGGAGTCGGAAGGAGAACTGGGAGAGGCAAGCATGCGGAAGAATGGTAATACTGACGCAATCTTCGGAACACAAGCAGTTAAAAATCAGAATCTTCCCGCGGTCCACAGGAACTCCGTCCCCTCCGTGTTCACGATGCGCCACGTAGCAGAACTTGGAACAAGTTTCGTGCCTTTCACGCCTTTGCCTCCATCCCCTTCGCCCCTCCGCGATGGGCCATCGCGGCTACAGGGACTCAGGAGTCAGGCAGCAGGGGGCACAAAAAAACCCAACCTTCCGGGTGGGGCGTTCCTGCTGTAGGCCGCCTCCGCCTGAGGCGGACGGGCGGCAGGCTCAACCCCGGCGGACACCAGGTCCGGCCTACAGAATTGCGAAATAAGGCCTCAGGATTGTTTGCGACGGCGCAGGAAGGCCAGCAGGCCCAGACCGCCCACCAGCAGCGCATACGTGCTCGGTTCGGGGATCGCACTGGTGGTGAACTGCAGGCTGTCGGCATTGAGCGTGAAGATGCCCGTCAGACCCGAAGCCAGCCCGGAGTAGCTGAAGTCGTCCACCGTGAAGTCCGTCAGGCCGAAGTTGACCAGGGTGTAGGTGTAACCCGAACCACCCGTGCCCAGGAAATCAAAGGCAAAAATACTGCCACTGCCCTGGTCGAACACCCCCGCTCCCAAATTCAAATTATCCGAGGTGTTGTCGATGGTGCTCAGCTCAAATTGCATCTGGCCGAACGATCCACTGGTCTCGCCGTTCCACACCATATTGCTGTTCCCGTTCTGGCTGGTGCTCAGCATCCCGATGCTGTTGCCCGGGGCGATCGCGCCCCCGGCCATCAGTTCGATCTGCGCCGTGGTGCCATTGCCTGCCAGCTTGGCCCCGGAGCTGACCGTCGTCAGCATCGAGTTGGCGATCGACCCGTTCACAATCAGCGTTCCCGTTGTGACAATGGTGGGGCCATCGTAGGTGTTGGCATTGCTGAGCAAAAGCGTGCCCTCGCCGGTTTTGACCAGCCCGCCGTGGACGGTGGAAGAGATCACGCCGCTCAATTCCGCATCGACGGCCGCCGAGCCGTTATTCACGCGGAATTCCTTCAGGCTCATGGTGGTGGAACCGCCCTGCAGGTTGAGCGGATTGGTGAAGATCAGTTTGCCGTCGGAGTCCGAGGCCCCGAAGATCAGTGCGTCATGTCCCGACACAAAATTGGTCGCTCCCCAGGATATGGCCGCCCCCGCATTGAGGGTCACGGTACGGTCGGCCCCATAGGCGGCAAAACCGCCGCTGTTCAAAAATTGCACCCGCCCATTGGCCGGAGTGTTGAGCGTGGCGGCATAATCGCCCGCAGTCAGTCCAAGCACCCCGCCATTCAATACCAGCCCGCCGGTCCCGACGCCGGCCATTTTCAAAACACCGCCGGAAATAGTCGTCGCGCCCGTGTAGGTATTGGTGCCGCTCAGGGTCAGGATGCCGTCACCCGTCTTGGTGAAGCCCGTGGCCGAACCGTTGTTGGCGATGGTCGAGGCGATTTCCGCCGTGCCCGATGACTTGTGCTGGAAGACCACCAGTTCCTTGGTGGCGCCTCCGCTTCCGATCATGGAGCCCCCGGTAATCAGGGTGTTGCCCGTCCCGGTCAGGAGGATGCCGCCTGCACCCACCGTGAGGCTGTTCGAAGGATCGATGGTCACCGTCGAGGCGCCGTTCAGCCGCAGGGTATTGATCGTGGTTGTGGCCACATTGGCCGAGGGATTGCCCGAAAGACTCACGTTGTCCGTCGAGGCCCACGAACCCGGGCTGGTGGCCGTCTGGTAGCTTCCCAAGGCCTCGATGTTGCCCGCGTTATAGGTCGCCCAATCGCTGCCATTGACCGTGGCGTAGGCCACATCGTTGCTGGAAATCACCGAGTTGGTCATCGTCGAAGTCGAGGTCGTCACCACCCCCGTCGAGGCCAGGGTGACGTCCAGGGTCGTTCCCGCTCCGGAGCGGGTGATCGTTCCCAGGTTCAGCGTTGTCGAGGTGCCGCCGTTGCCGTCGGCCTCAAGTTTCGAGTAACCGCTGTTGAGGGTGAGGTTGTTCACCGTCTGCGAGGAGCTTCCAGTGGTTTTGCCGCGCAGGGCCAGCGTGCCGCCTTTCATGATCAATGCACTGGAGGAAGAAATGATGTCCGTGCTCGGCGCGGAGGCGTTGGAGAAATCCAGGCGAAGAAGCCCGGAATTGATGGTGGTGTTTCCCGTGTAGGTATTCGCACCCGCCAGGTTCCACGTGCCCCCGCCGCTTTTGGTGAGCGAAGTAAGCCCACCCGACGTGGAATTCGAAATTATACCGCCCACCCGGTTTTCCACCGTGCTAGTGCCTGCGAGACTAAAGCTATGCGCACTGCTTTGAGTGGCCCCGATATTCCCATCCCATTGCAAGGCACCCGTGCCATAGGCCGTCAGGTTGGCACCCATGGTATTTGACCCCCCAACATTAATGGCCCGGTCGGTGGTATGCCCGGTTCCGGTGTAGACCATGCTCAGCTCGTAAACCCCCGTCGAAGCCCCGGCCGTGATTGTACCGTTCGCCACCGTAGTGGGAGCCCCGAACGAACTGCCGGCTCCGCCGACGGTCGAAACGGAATCAAAGAGGACAATCCCACGGGTCAACAACGTGGTTCCGGTGTAGGTGTTGGTACCCCTGAGAATAAGGTAGGACCCGTTAAAATCCCTGCTTATGCTGGTCGTGCCGCCGCCGGGATTGTTGATGATATTCCCGCGGACGATGATGCCGGTTCCTGATCCGTTAAAATTGACGCCCCCGCTCGCAGTGCGGGCGGCAAGATCCCCGTTCAGATTGAAAACGACTCCCTGGGTGGTGGAATTATTGGTGAAACTGGGCCCCGAGCCCGACGCATTCGCCGTGATGTTTGTCCGGAAGGTCTGGGAATTGACAACTCCAGCATTGAGGGTCATCGAGGTATTGTTCAAGAGCAGGGGCCCCCCGCTGAACTGGAAGGCTCCCGCCCCGGTGTCAAAAATCATCGACCCGATGACCCGGCCGGAGTCCACGGTGATTGCGGTGTTCGTATTGACATTGAAAGTCGCCACGTCCGTGATCGCACCGCCCCCCGGTGTCCCCGGGACGGAAGGAGACCAATTACCTGCGTTCGTCCAATCGCCGTCGACTGCTCCGGACCATGTGGCGCTGGCCGCCTTGAGCGCCAGTGGATGAAAAACTAGTAACACGCTCAATACACCACCGATGGATTGAAATATTTTTTTCATATAAGTACCACTGCGCGTATGGGTTTCGTTCTACTATCTATGAGTCTAATCTGTTCATTAATGTTGTAAATGGATTATTTACACACATAAGCGACAAACACTCAATCCTGCCCGCGTATTCTATTTAAGTTGTTCTTACACTACGTCTTACCAAGTATTTAATGCGCCTCGGCCTCTCGATGTTACCCGGGGATTGGGCACCCAAGCAGCCTCTTACCGGCATTGCTGGAGTTGATCGAGCAGGGGCAAATTGCGCCGGGCCAGGTCGTTACCGGGATCGATCCAAAGTGCGCGTTCGAGATAACGGCGGGCTTGGTCCAGTTGTCCCCGGTTCGCAGAGAGGACCCCGGCTTCAGCGAGTGCTGTGGGGTCCCAGGGGTTGTACCGGATGAGTTCCTGGTACTGGGAGGGTAAATCCGCCAGACGATCCTGCCTGAGGTAAAGATTGATCAACTCCCGCCGGGCGGATGTGCTCGACGGGTCCAACCTCAGGGCCTCTTTGTAATGGGTCTCGGCCTCATCCAGGCGGCCCTGCCACTGGCAGGTCGAGCCCAGGTTGACGTGAAGCGCGGGATTTCCCGGATCAAACCGGAGGATTTCCCCGGCCCGGCGCCGGGCTTCATCGAATTGCCGGTGCTGGATCGCCAGGATGATAAGCCGGGTATGGGCGTTGATATAATCGGGCTGGAGCTCGATCGCCCGCTGGAACTGGGCGACAACCTCGGACTCCGGCCGTCCGGCCGATTGCAGTGCCAGCCCCAACAGGTAACGGACAGCGGCATTGTCCTCGCCCACCGCGATGCTGTGCCCGTAGAGCCGGATGCTGTTTTCCCACACCGGAACCTGCCGGCGGGTGGCGGCAAACGATCCTGCCAGCACCACCAGGGCGGCCGTGATGGCCAGGGGTCGCAAACCCGGCCGACGGGAGGCCAGGCCCGCGAAGGCCCAGGCGATGATCGTGAAGACACCGAGCAGGGGAACATAGGTGTAGCGATCGGCCATGGACTGCGATCCGACCTGCACGAGACCGATAACCGGGACCAGCGTTCCCAGAAACCAGAGCCATCCGAACAGGAACCAGGGCTGGGACCGCCTCCGGCACCAGGCCCAGCCGGACAGGATCGCAAGCAGGGCGAACGACCCCGCCACCACCCACACCGGCGAGGATCCGGCCATGTGGTAAAGCGGGGAAAGCGTCTCCGGCGAGATGGTTTTGCCCAGGTAGCGGACGTAGGAGACGAGGGCATTCCCCACGCGGGTGGCGAGGGAGAACCGTTCGCCGAACCGCGTGGCCCCGTCGGCATGCTGGACCAGCAGCGTGACCACCGCATGCACCAGGACCAGGGCAAAGAGGGGGATTTTTTCGGCCACGAGCACACGCCATTTCAGCCCCGGCCAGCGCCCCAGAGGCCAGCCATCCAGCAGGAGCAGGGTAAAGGGGAAGGTGACGGCCATCGGCTTGGAAAGCAGGGCCAGGACCAAACAAGCCAGCATCCCCCCATAGCACCAGGCGGTACGTTTCCGGACCCAATGCAGGTAGGAGGCCAGCCCGAGGAGCCAGAAAAAAGTACAGAGGAGATCCTTGCGCTCGGAAATCCACGCAACCGATTCGACATGCAGGGGGTGGAGGGCGAAAAGCGCGGCGACGAAGGCGGAGCGCCACAGCCCTCCCAGGAAAGTGTGCCAGATGTAAAACACCAACAGGGCGTTGAGCACATGCCATGCAACATTCTCCACATGCATCGGCACGGGATTGGGGCCGAACAGGCTGCAATCAACCATGTGGGAAAAACTGGTGAGAGGATGCCAATTGGAGGAATGAACGGAGGTCACGGCCCAGACCAGGGAGGCCGCCCCCACCCCCCGGTTGACCATGGGGGCGAATTCGACGTAGGCATCATCGTCCAGGTTGACAAAACCACATATCCTAACAGGTTCATAGGCGATAATAGAGGCCAGGGCAATGGCAAGGGCAACCCACCACCGGGTTCGGCCGCCACCAGCGCCGAAGCCGGCCCCAATCCATTCAACCAAGCGGCGCAAGGGATGGATACGGTGTGTTTGCATGGGCCCAAAAGCAGGAAACCGGAAGTCGTTTGGTTCGATCATCAACCCCCGGTGAAACCGTCTTTCCTTGATACAAGCGTGATGAAATTGGGAAACGAAGTCAAACCCGGGATGGGCCATTGCGGCTACAGGGAGTCGGGAGTCGGGGGACAGAAAGCAGGGGTCAGGGGTCAGGAAACGGGAGACACAAAAAAGCCCCAACCTTTCGGATGGGGCTCTTTGGATGAAGGTTTTCTCAGGATTATTTGCGGCGGCGCAGGAAGGCCAGCAGGCCCAGGCCACCCACCAGCAGCGCATACGTGCTCGGCTCGGGGATCACCCCGGTGTAGTTGATATACAGCTTGTCCAAATCCCCGCCCAATCCATCCCCC
>Ga0209066_10005407_pt1 | contig 13480 bp, 14 predicted proteins | sample All_14_2_FD_187198 | JGI IMG/M metagenome (GOLD analysis project Ga0209066, IMG submission 187198) | Freshwater microbial communities in response to fracking from Pennsylvania, USA - Allegheny Zone_MetaG_DW_15 (SPAdes) (version 2) ...
CCGTGGTCCAGGCCACTGACCTGATGGCGCGCATGGTGGCCGGAAAGCCGCCACGCTATCCGATCGAAAGCCGCCGCAAGCACGAAGAGGGCACGGTCCTGCTGTCTCTGGTACTGGGGTTGGACGGGAGTGTGCAAAGGATTTCCATAGCCCGCAGCAGCGGCTTTGAACGGCTGGACAAGGCCGCGCTACAGGCTGTGCGGGATTGGCGCTGGCAACCGATGATGCGCAACGGCGCACCCATTACCGTACAGGGCGTAGTCCCCATAACATTTGAACTGCCCACCTGATTGCGACTGTCATGCTGATTGCCATTCCCGATGTGTTCGACGCTGATGGCGTCCGCGCCCTGCGCGCCGTTATCGACGCGGCCGAATGGGTCGACGGCAATGTCACGTCCGGCTACCAGTCGGCGCTCGCCAAGCGGAACCAGCAACTGCCGGAGGCGTCCGCCGCCGCGCAGCAGGCAGGCCAGATGATCGTCGATGCGCTGGGCCGCAATCCGCTGTTCATCGCCGCCGCCCTGCCGCTCAAGATTTTCCCGCCACTGTTCAACCGTTATGCGGGCGGCCAGAATTTCGGCACCCATATCGACAATGCCGTGCGCATTCAGGCGGGCACGGGCTTCCGCGTGCGCAGCGATCTTTCGGCGACCCTCTTCCTTGAGGACCCGGATGCCTATGATGGCGGCGAACTGACGGTCGAGCATGATTTCGGCGTGCAGCAGGTAAAGCTGCCCGCCGGGCACATGGTGCTCTATCCCGCATCATCGCTGCACCGGGTGGAACCGGTTACGCGCGGCGCGCGCGTCGCCAGCTTCTTCTGGATCCAGTCGATGGTGCGCGACGGCGCCGCGCGCCAGACCCTGTTCGACCTTGATCGCGCGATCCAGACGCTGGCGACGGAACGCGGCCAGAGCGACCCTGCGATCATCCAGCTTACCGGTGTCTACCACAATCTCCTGCGTCGCTGGGTCGACGCCTGACGCTGTTCCACGCGGGCATTTTGCTCCCTTAACTTCGTCGAAACCGCGCCGTTCTATCCCGTGGGCAAAAGGGATCGTACATGGCCGTCATCGCGTGGGTCGTCAGCTTCATGGCATTGTTGGGCGGCCTTGCCTTGCGACAGGATGTGCCGTTTCGGCATGCCGACGAAATCGCCAACGGCCTCCTCTTTGCCGCGTTCCTGGCCTGTCCGCTATTGTGGCGGGACAATCCCCTGGGTGTTCCCGGCAAGTCACGCTTCATGCTGTGCCTGGCGATGATCCTTGCGCTGCCGCTGGTGCTGATGCCGGGGCGGTAGGCCCGGCGCGTCAAAGTGCGGGTCGCGCAAGCATCAGCCAGACGATGACAAGAATCGCGCCAAAAGCGGGAAAGCCACAGGCAAACCACAGGCGATAGAGGCGATGATAGGCCTGCGGTAATGCGCTGCCGTCCCTGACGGCCGCCATTGCCAGATCGCGCATCCTGATTTGCATCCAGACGACTGGCAGCCAGAAGACGCCGATCAGGATGTAGAGGCCGATCGATGTGACTATCCACGGCGTATCCAAAGGCCACCCCAATCCCCGCGCGAGCAACATGCCGGTGATCGGCTGGATGACTACGGCGCTTGCCGTAAAGAGCCAGTCGGCAATCACGACAATGCGCGCGGTGTGAGCGATCATGGCAGGATCACGGGTACGGTTCGCCATGACCATGAAAAAGGCGATGCCGGATCCGGTGCCGATCAGCACGCACGCGCCCAGCACGTGCGCCCACCGCAGGAGCATGACGATCTCCTCGCTCATCGCTCCTCCAGCACGGCAGCGGCCATGATCGCAAGGACAAGGGCGGTCACGGCTTTGGCAAGCGGCGCGTAAGGGTCCATCCAAAGGTCCGGTCTCAGCCAGCTCCCCATCAGCAGATATGCACCCGTCAGCAACGCCATGCCTATGACCGCGGTGCGCGCCCAGCGTCGCACCAATATGCCGATGCCCAGTGCAATATCCGCCATGCTGCCCATGACGCCCAGAATGCGCGCCATGTTTTCGGCGGGAGTGCCGTTCAGTTCCTGCGTGACCCGGTCGATCTGCACCAGGCTCGCAATGCCGGACAGAAGGAACAGCAGCGAAAGGGCGAAAATCAGGAACGGCATCATCAGCACAAGCCGTCCGTGCCAGCGGTCCTGTATCCCGGAAGGATTGCGTGCAAGCGTCTGGCCGAGGGTCAGCATCGGCCGTCCAAGTAACGCAGCACCTTGTGTGGCGTCACCGGTCACGCCACGCGCGATCATGCCCATCGCGTTGCTGCGGAGCGGTGAACGCCAGCCCAGCACCCCCAGCGCATCGGCGCACCACCCGACAACCGTTGCGATGAAGGGAGGCAGGTCGATTGTGGCAAAGGCGGGCCGTATGCCGAGCCAGCGGCGGTGCTGCGCGATCACTTCGGTCAGGGACAGGCGTGGCGCGGACACCAGATCGATATCGATCGGCTGTGGTCCGCTGGCCAGAAGGCAACGCTCCACGGCTTCCGCGACATCCTCCAGTGCGACCGTCTGGATTGATGCCGACCCATGCACCGTGAAGCAGAGTAGCGGGGTCGTCGCCAGCGCCCTGACCAGCAATGTGCCGCCATAGGCATTGCGGCCGACGACGAGTCCGGGGCGAAGGATCGACCATTGCAGCGTGGACGACCGCAATCGTTCGTCGGCCACGGCTTTTGTCGACAGGAAATGGCTGGAGTCCGCGAGCGTTGCGCCCGGCGCGGATATTTGCACGAAGCGTGCGGCGCCGGTTTGCTCGCACGCTTCGATCAGTGCGACGATGCTGTCGCCATGGATGGCGCGCAATCGATCGCCGGCGCCGCTTTGCAATGCACCGCCCGCGTTTACGACGGCATCGATTCCTTCAAGATGCGGCAGCCAACACGAAGTGTGTGTCAGCCGGTTGAGGTCGCCCTCGATCCAGTCAATGTCCGGGATGAGGCGCTGTCCGGTGGCTACCGAACGCGCAAGTCCGACGACGCTGTGACCCGACGCCAGTAGCCGACGGGCGATCCCGCTGCCGATAAAGCCATAGGCGCCGATTACCAGCACCCGCATGGCGCGTCAGTCGAACAGGCTGGACACAGAGCTTTCGTCCGCGATGCGCTTGATCGCCTCGCCCAGCAGCGGTGCGATCGGCAGTTCGCGAATACGCTTCGATTGCGTGACGGCATCGCCGCCCATGATCGAATCGGTGATGACCAGTTCCTTGAGCTCCGACGCATCGACTCGCGCTACCGCGCCACCCGACAGCACGCCGTGCGTGACATAGGCGACCACATCTTCCGCGCCCGCCGCCTTCAGCGCGGCGGCGGCGTTGCACAGTGTGCCGGCCGAATCGACGATGTCGTCGATCAGCACGCAGAAGCGGCCCGACACGTCACCGATGATGTTCATCACTTCCGATTCGCCCGCCCGCTCGCGACGCTTGTCGACGATGGCCAGGGGGGCGTTGTCCAGGCGCTTGGCCAGCGCGCGGGCGCGCACCACGCCGCCCACGTCCGGCGACACGACCATGATGTTCTTGGATCCGAATCGCGCCTGGATGTCGGCCGACATCACCGGCGCGGCGAACAGATTGTCGGTCGGAATGTCGAAAAAGCCCTGAATCTGCCCGGCGTGCAGGTCGACCGAGAGGACGCGGTTGGCGCCTGCCACGGTGATCAGGTTCGCCACCAGCTTGGCCGAAATCGGCGTGCGCGGGCCGGGCTTCCGGTCCTGTCGGGCATAGCCGAAATAGGGGAGGACGGCCGTGATCCGCTTGGCCGACGCGCGCTTCAGCGCGTCGATCATGATCAGCAATTCCATCAGATTGTCGTTGGCGGGATAGCTGGTCGACTGGATCAGGAAAACGTCCTCGCCACGCACATTCTCATGCACTTCGACAAAGACTTCCTCGTCTGCGAAGCGGCGGACGCTCGCATTCGTCAGCGGCAGCTCCAGATATTCCGCTATGGCGCGCGCCAGCGGCAGGTTGGAATTGCCGGTCATCAGTTTCATGGAAGCGTCCTCGTGACAATGCTGTGACACATCGTGGTCGGCGCCCCTTTAGCGATGCCATGAGACGCTGGAAAGGCGCTTTTGCCCCGCTCGACAAAATGCTCTAACGGCGCGCCATGACGACGCGCCTTACCATCGCTTTAGCCCAGATCACACAGTCGATGGGCAACCTCTCCGCCAATGCCGATGCGATGCTGGCATGGCGTGAAAAGGCGCGTGAGGCGGACCTGATCGTCTATCCGGAATTGCAACTGGTCGGCTATCCGCCGGAGGATCTGGTGCTGAAGCCGTCCTTCGTCGAACGTGCGGGCGAGGAGCTGCTGCGGCTGGCCAGGGCGACGGCCGATGGTGGCCCGGCGATGCTGGTCGGCGCCGTCATCGCGGCGCAGGGCGTGCTGTTCAATGTCGTCGCGCTGCTCGATGGCGGCGAAATCGCCGCCATCCGGCAGAAACGTGAACTGCCCAACTACGGCACTTTTGATGAAAAGCGGTTGTTCGCGCCGGGGCCGTTGCCCGCGCCCGTCGACTTCCGCGGCGTCAAGCTCGGCATTCCGATCTGTGAGGATATCTGGTTCCCCTTCGTCACGGCGCATCTGCGGGCGGAGGGGGCCGAAATACTGATCAGCCCGAACGGCAGCCCCTATGAAGTGAACAAGGACGATCACCGCATCAACGGCGTGGCCGCGACGCGCATTCAGGAAACCGGGCTGCCGCTCGTCTATCTGAATCGCGTGGGCGGGCAGGATGAACTGGTGTTCGACGGGTCGTCCTTCGTCCTCAATGCCGATCTGACGCTGGCGCACCAGATGCCGGACTGGGATGAAAGCCTGGTCCTGACGCACTGGGAAAAAACCGGCGGGGCATGGCGTTGCGCGCCCGGTGATATCCATCAGCTCGATCCGCTTCCGGCGGACATCTATAATGCGATGGTCCTGGGCCTGCGCGACTATGTGAACGGCAATCGTTTTCCCGGCGTCGTGCTGGGCCTGTCGGGTGGTATCGACAGCGCGCTTTCGGCCGCCGTCGCGGTCGATGCGCTGGGTGCGGATCGCGTCTGGGCTGTCATGATGCCCTCCCGTTTCACCAGCGATCACAGTCTGGACGATGCGAAGGCCTGCGCCGACATGCTCGGCATCCGCTATGACAGCATCGTCATCGAACCGGCCGTCCACGCCTTCGACACGATGCTGGCGGACGTGTTCGCCGATCGGCAGCGGGACCTGACCGAAGAGAATATCCAGTCGCGCATCCGCGGCGTCACGCTGATGGCGATCAGCAACAAGTTCGGCCACATGGTGCTGACCACCGGCAACAAGAGCGAGATGTCGGTCGGCTACGCCACCATCTATGGCGACATGGCCGGCGGCTATTCGGTGCTGAAGGACGCGTACAAGACGACCGTGTTCGATCTGTCCCGCTGGCGGAATCAGGACATGCCGTCGCTTGGCCTTGGCCCCGATGGCCCGGTGATGCCGGAGCGCGTCATCACCAAGCCGCCAAGCGCGGAACTGCGCGAGGACCAGAAGGACGAGGATAGCCTGCCGCCCTATGAGGTGCTGGACCCCATTCTTTACGGGCTGGTCGAGGAAGAACTTTCGGTTGCGCAACTGGTGTCGCGCGGCTTCGATCACGACACGGTCGCGCGCATCGAGCGCCTGCTCTACGTCGCCGAATATAAGCGGCGGCAGGCGCCGCCCGGCGTCAAGCTGGGCACGCGCAACTTCGGCCGCGATCGCCGCTATCCCATCACCAACGCGTTCCGCACGACATGACCGTCATCACACGCTTCGCGCCCTCGCCCACGGGGCATCTCCATGTCGGCAATATCCGCGCCGCGCTCCACAACTGGCTTTGGGCGCGCAAGCATGGCGGCCGGTTTCTGCTGCGCCTCGACGATACCGATCTGGAACGCTCGCGGCAGGAATATGCCGATGGCATCCGCAGGGATCTCGCATGGCTGGGCCTCGTGCCGGATGCGGAAACGCGGCAGTCCGACCGCTTCGCCTTGTACGAGGCGCGTTTCGCGGCGCTGCGCGACGCAGGGCGCGTATATCCCTGCTATGAAACCGCGCAGGAACTGGACCTGCGCCGCAAGGTGCTGCTCGGGCGCGGGTTGCCGCCGGTCTATGACCGGGCGGCGCTAGGCCTGACGCCGGACGACATTGCGCGGCTGGAGGGGGAGGGGCGGCGTCCCCACTGGCGCTTCAAGCTGGATCATGACGCGCCGATCGCGTGGGACGACCTGATTCGCGGGGCCCAGTCCTTCGATCCGAAACTGCTGTCCGATCCTGTCATCCGGCGTGAAGACGGCTCCTGGCTCTACATGCTGCCGTCGGTGATCGACGACATCGACATGCAGGTCACGCATGTGGTGCGGGGCGAGGACCATGTTTCCAACACGGCGGTCCAGTCGCAGATGTTCGCTGCGCTGGGCGCAACGGCACCGGCTTTCGCGCACGAGGCGCTGTTGACGGGCGCGGAAGGCAAGCTGTCCAAGCGTCTGGGGTCGCTGGGCGTCGCGGCCTTCCACGATCAGCATGTGGAACCGATCGCGCTGGCTGCGCTGCTCGCGCGCCTGGGCACCAGCGATCCGGTCGAGCCGGTGACGGACGTGGCGCCGCTCATCGCCGGCTTCGATTTCGCCCGCTTCGGCCGCGCGCCCGCCCGCTTTGATGAGGCTGAACTTTTGGCTTTGAATCAAAAGGTTGTGCATCATCTGGACTATGCCGCCGTCGCCGATCGCCTGCCCGCCGACATGGACGCAGCCGCCTGGAGCGTGATCCGGCCGAACCTTGCCACCGTGGCCGACGCAACCGACTGGTGGGGCGTCGTAAAGGGGCCGGTCGACGCCGCCGGACTCGAAATCCACGATCAGCTTTACGTCGCGCAGGCGGCGGACCTGCTCGAAACGCTGCCGTTCGACGCTATGATCTGGTCCGCCCTGACCACCGCGCTCAAGGACAGCACCGGTCGCAAGGGCAAGGCGCTGTTCCTGCCGCTCCGCCGCGCGCTGACTGGCCGCGACCACGGCCCGGACATGGCGGCGCTGCTGCCGCTCATCGGCAGCGAAGCGGCGCACACACGCCTGCGCGCCGCCGCTCAGAGCTCCAGCGCCGCTTCCAGCGCAAGCATGTAAGACAGCGCGCCGAACCCGGCGATCGTGCCCTTGGCCGCCATGCCGACATAGCTTTTGTGGCGGAACGGCTCGCGGGCGTGCGGGTTGGACAGGTGTACTTCGATCACCGGCACGCTGATCGACTTGATCGCGTCGTGCAGCGCGACGGACGTGTGCGTCAGCCCGCCCGGGTTCAGGATCACGGCATGCGCGCCTTCGCCATTGGCCTCATGCAGCCAGTCGATCAGGTGCCCTTCATGGTTCGACTGGCGGAAATCGAGTGTGACATGCTCGCGTTGCGCCGCATCGTCCATGCGGTCGGCGATGTCGTCCAGCGTATCATAGCCGTAGATTTCCGGCTCACGCGTGCCCAGCAGGTTGAGGTTGGGACCGTTGAGCACGAAGATCTTGCGTGTTTCGGCCATGGTGCGGCGTCCTTAATATGGTTGCGGGGTGCCCGATCCCGTCCCTATATGCGCGGCGACGGCCTATCCCCCGGTCGGGAGTGTCTTTAGCCGTTCGTGTCGCGCCAAGTCGAGACGCGTTTCCAGAACAAAGGACGGCATGCATCGTGAGCATCGACGGCACCATCTCCATCCGCATCAATGGCGAACACCGGCGCGTGCGTGACGGACTGACACTCGCGGAACTGGCGTCCGAGATGGGGTTGGTGCCGGAAAAGGTCGCCGTCGAGCGTAATCTGGAAGTCGTGCCGCGTTCCACGCTGGCGCAGGTCAGGGTGGAAGATGGTGACGAGCTGGAGATCGTGCATTTCGTCGGCGGTGGTGATGTGGTCGCAGTGGAGGATGACAGCTGGACCGTTGCCGGGCTGACGTTCCGTTCGCGTCTAATCGTAGGTACGGGTAAATATAAGAGCTTTGAGCAGAATGCTGCGGCGCTCGAAGCATCTGGCGCGGAAATCGTCACCGTCGCGGTGCGCCGGGTGAACGTATCGAATCCCAATGCGCCGATGCTGACGGACTATATCGATCCGAAGAAGGTCACCTATCTACCCAATACCGCTGGATGTTTCACGGGCGAGGAAGCGATCCGCACGCTGCGTTTGGCACGCGAGGCTGGCGGCTGGGATTTGGTAAAGTTGGAAGTATTGGGAGAGGCGCGCACGCTTTATCCCGATATGCACGAAACGTTGCGGGCGACGGAGGTTCTGGCCAAGGAAGGGTTCAAGCCCATGGTCTATTGCGTGGATGATCCCATCGCCGCCAAGCGGCTGGAGGATGCCGGCGCTGTCGCAATCATGCCGCTTGGCGCGCCGATCGGGTCGGGTCTGGGCATCCAGAACAAGGTGACTATCCGCCTGATCGTGGAGGGCACCAGCTTGCCTGTGCTGGTCGACGCGGGCGTTGGTACGGCGTCCGACGCGGCAGTGGCGATGGAACTCGGTTGCACGGGCGTGCTCATGAATACCGCCATAGCCGAAGCGCGCGATCCCATCCTGATGGCGGGCGCTATGAAAGCAGCGGTGCATGCGGGGCGCATGGCATATCGTGCGGGGCGCATGGGGCGCCGCATGTATGCCGACCCATCAAGTCCGCTCGCTGGCCTCATCTGATTGCTCTCAATTCGATAACTCGGGGAACGCTTCTATCTTTCCTGCATGGATCATGCAGGTGCGGCGCGATTTTCGCATCGTGATTCAAAAGGAGTGCGTCATGGGTGAATTGATCGACAAGGTGAAGGGTTACGCGAACGAAGCGGCGGGCCACGCCAAGCAGATCGTTGGCGAAGCCCGCAACGACCCCAACCAGAAAGCGGAAGGCAAAGGACAGGAATTGCGTGGCAAGGCGCAGAAACTTGCCGGCGCCGTGAAGGGCGCGCTGGGCGATAAGGTTTGACGGCCAACGCCTGACATCTTGCCCGTAATTGATTATAGAGGGTCGTCTTTCGGGGCGGCCCTTATTATTTGCATACTCACGAAATTGACCATCGCCGGGCGGCTGCTTAAGGGCGTGATGCGTACAATTTTCAAGAGAGGGAATCGCCCGTGAAGAAGCTGTATCCTGATGCTGGAGCCGCGCTTGAGGGACTTCTTTTCGACGGCATGCATATCTGCGCAGGCGGCTTTGGTCTGTGTGGTATTCCTGAACGCTTGATTGATGCGATCCGCGACAGCGGGGTCAAAGACCTTACGATCGCGTCGAATAATGCGGGCATTGACGGCGAAGGGCTCGGCAAGCTGTTGCGCACGCGGCAGGTGAAGAAGATGATCTCTTCCTATGTCGGGGAAAACAAGGAATTTGAGCGCCAGTTTCTTTCCGGCGAACTAGAGGTCGAGTTTTGTCCTCAGGGCACTCTGGCTGAACGCTGCCGGGCCGGTGGCGCGGGCATTCCCGGTTTCTATACGAAAACGGGCGTCGGCACGCAGGTGGCCGATGGCAAGGAAGTGAAGAATTTCGACGGCGAGGATTATATCCTTGAGCGAGGCATCTTTGCCGATATTTCGATCGTAAAGGGTTGGAAGGCAGACGAAAGCGGTAATCTTATCTTTCGCAAGACGGCGCGCAACTTCAATGCGCCAATGGCGACGGCAGCGAAAATCTGCATTGCGGAAGTCGAAGAAATTGTGCCGGTGGGTAGCCTCGACCCCGATGCGATCCACCTCCCGGGTATTTATGTGAAGCGTCTGGTTCTGGGGGCGCCCTACGACAAGAAGATCGAGTTCCGCACGACGCGGGCGCGCGAGGCGGCGTGATCTCACGTCGCGCGGTGGCGCGCGCTGGTCTTGTCTGTGCCCTCTCCGCTGCGCTCTCGGGTTGCGCTACGGTGAAATATTACCGCGGAAAGGCTGCCGAGCGCGACGGCGTCATCGTTGCGCCGCAGGTCTTGAGCGCGTCGCAGTCTGAAGCATCGCCGCCGGCCGGAATGCAATATCTATATGGTTCCGGAGAAGGAGCGGCTGCTTCCATTCAGGCTTTTCGCGCGCTGCTCGACTATGTTCAGCTACGCGCTTCGGTGCGTCCGGCGGAGGGTGCAGTACTCGCCGAAGGTTCTACATTTTCGGTTCCACGTTTTCTGCCTTGCGGCGACAGGCCGTTCGCCGTGATATTCGATGTTGATGAAACCCTGGTGCTCAACCTCGGCTTTGAATATTTTGACGCACGTGTTGGGCGCGGTTCCGATGATAGGAGCTGGACTAAATGGGAGCAGACCGGTGAGACGAAAGTCGCGCCGGTGCCGGGAGCCGTATATGCGGTAGATTTATTGCGCCGCTTGAACATCAAAGTCGTCTTCAATTCTAATCGGGCGTCGGAAAATGCCGAACAGACGCGCGCTGTACTTCGCTATGCTGGTCTTGGAACCGCCGTCCATGGTGAAACGCTGTTCCTAAAGGGCGACGACGCCATGGGGTCGCGCAAAGACGGGCGGCGCTGGACCATAGCCGAGAGATATTGTGTCCTGGCGATGGTCGGTGATCAGTTGGGTGACTTCTCCGACCTCTATGCCGGAGCGCCCTCCATCCCTTCGCGCCGTGCAGCGGCGACGGATGGAGAGTTGAGCAAGATGTGGGGCAACGGGTGGTTCCTGTTGCCCAATCCCGTTTACGGAAGCGCCCTGAAGGGTGACTTTGACGATGTTTTTCCTGTCGACAAAAGGTGGGGCGTCCCCACCGCCAAGGAGGCCAAGTAATGCCCTGGAGCCGTGATGACATGGCGGCGCGCGCCGCGAAGGAACTGAAAGACGGGTTCTATGTGAACCTGGGTATCGGCATTCCCACGCTGGTGGCAAACCATATTCCAGCAGGCGTGGAAGTGACGCTGCAATCGGAAAATGGCATGCTCGGCATCGGCCCCTTTCCCTACGCGGGGGAAGAAGATGCCGACCTGATCAACGCCGGCAAGCAGACGATCAGCGAGTTGCCGCAGTCAGTCTACTTCTCCTCGTCAGACAGCTTCGCAATGATCCGTGGTGGCCATATCGACCTGACCGTCCTGGGCGCAATGGAGGTCGCGGAGAATGGCGATATCGCCAACTGGATGATCCCCGGCAAGATGATAAAGGGCATGGGTGGCGCCATGGATCTGGTGGCGGGCGTCAAGAAGATAATCGTGGTGATGGAGCACACGTCGAAGAACGGCGACGCGAAGTTCATTCCGACCTGTACCTTGCCACTGACGGGCAAGAATGTCGTCGATATGATCATCACCGATCTGTGCGTGTTTCAGCGCCCCGACCATGACAGTCCGTTTAAACTCGTGGAACTGGCGCCCGGCGTCACCGCCGAAGAGGTCAAGGCGAAGACCACCGCGCATTATGTGAGTTGAAGGGTTCGCCGGTCGGGGATGTCGTTGTTCTCGACCGGTAAGCCATAAGTTCTGCTGATTGATTACTTGGAATTTTGTTTTCCGCGCAGGTGCGTGCCGCAGTAGGTGTGGATCATCAGGAGGCAAGCATGGCTTACGCGTTGATTACGGCCAACAGGAACTATTCGAGTTGGTCGTTGCGGCCGTGGGTGCTTATGACAGCGCTTGGCATTCCGTTCGAGAACCGGTTGGAACTGTTCGCGGAGAGCGTGAACTATCAGACGTTTCGATCCTTTTCGCCGACTGGCCAAGTGCCGGTTCTGGTCGATGGCGATCGCACGGTTTGGGACTCGCTTGGCATCGTCCTCTACCTGGCCGATCGGCATAAGGACGTGTGGCCTGCCGGCGAGGCAGCGCGCGCTTGGGCGCAGTGCGCCGTCGCTGAGATGCATGCCGGCTTTTCGACGCTGCGAGGAGATTGTCCGATGAATGTGGGGGTTCGGGTGGAGATGCCTCAACCTTCCCCTGCCCTGCGTAAGGACATCGCTCGGCTGGAGGAGTTGTGGAGCGAGGGGGTGTCACGCTTCGGTGGGCCGTTCCTGGCAGGGTCCGAATTCTCCGCGGTGGACGCTTTTTTCGCGCCGGTGGCTTTTCGTGTACGGACCTATGGCGTGCAACTGGGGGTGGCCGCACAGGCCTGGGTCGATCGAATGCTGAACTTGCCGGCCATGCGGGAATGGGAAAGGCAAGGACTGGCGGAAACCTGGCGCGAACCGTCCCATGAACAGGAAATGGGCGCCGCAGGCAGGATTGTTGCGGATTATCGCGCATCGCCAGTTTGAGGCGATTTTCGAATCACCCCCTTTAACCAATGCCATGATCGGTCTAGGGGAGAGCGATCATGGCAAAATTACGCACGCTGTACGAAAAGATCTGGGATGCGCATGTAGTCGAACGACGGGATGACGGCACATGCCTCATCTACATCGATCGCCATCTTGTTCATGAAGTGACAAGTCCGCAGGCCTTCGAGGGGCTGCGGATGGCCGGGCGTAAGGTGCGTCGTCCTGACCTGACCCTGGCCGTCCCCGATCACAATCTGCCGACGACCGCGCGCCGCGATGCGGGTGGTAACCGGATTCCGATCGCCGACGTGGAAAGCGCGCAGCAATTGGCGGCGTTGGAGCGCAATGCGCCGGAGTTCGGTATCCGCCTTATTGGCGACGCCGATCCAGAGCAGGGCATTGTTCATGTGATCGGTCCGGAGCAGGGCTTCACCCTGCCGGGTACGACACTGGTGTGTGGAGATAGCCATACTTCGTCACACGGAGCGCTGGGCGCTCTGGCCTTCGGCATCGGCACCAGCGAGGTCGAGCATGTGCTGGCCACGCAGACCTTGCTGCTGAAACAGGCGAAGACGATGGAAGTGCGGGTCGAGGGCGCGCTCGGTTTCGGCGTTAGCGCCAAGGACGTGATTCTGGCGATCATCGGTCGCATCGGCACGGCCGGCGGGACCGGACATGTCATGGAATATCGCGGCTCGACATTCGACGCGATGTCGATCGAGGGGCGGCTGACGGTCGCCAACATGGCTATCGAGGGCGGTGCACGCTCTGGTCTGTTCGCGCCAGATGAGAAAACGTTCGCCTACTTGAAGGGGCGGCCGATGGCCCCCAAGGGCGCGGATTGGGATGCGGCCGTCGCCTGGTGGCGTACGCTGGCAACGGACGAAGGCGCGAAATTCGACACATCCGTATATCTCGACGCAACGCAGATCGCACCCAATGTGACCTGGGGCACTAGCCCTGAAGATGTGGTACCGATCACCGGTACGGTTCCGGACCCCGACAGCTTTGAGGATGCGTCCAAGCGTGCCGCGGCTGCTAAGGCGCTCGAGTATATGGGGCTGTCCAGTGGACAGCGGATGCAGGATGTTTCCGTGGAGCATATCTTCATTGGCAGCTGCACGAACAGCCGCATTGAGGATTTGCGTGCCGCCGCAAAAGTAGTCGAAGGCCGGCATATTTCGGCGGGCATCAAGCAGGCGCTGGTCGTGCCGGGATCGGGTTTGGTCAAGCGG
>Ga0209066_10005408_pt1 | contig 13478 bp, 10 predicted proteins | sample All_14_2_FD_187198 | JGI IMG/M metagenome (GOLD analysis project Ga0209066, IMG submission 187198) | Freshwater microbial communities in response to fracking from Pennsylvania, USA - Allegheny Zone_MetaG_DW_15 (SPAdes) (version 2) ...
CCGGCGCGCTCGGCGGCCTCGGGGTTGCGCGCCCCCTGGTGCTGCCCCACGAGGGTCGAGGCCGCCAGCCCGAACCCCAGCAGCGGCGCGAAGGCGAGGTTGTTGATGCTGAAGGCGATGTTGCTGGCCGCCAGCGCCACGTCGCCCATGCGCCCGGTGAGCATGATGAACAGCGCGAACGAGCCGATGTCCATCAGCAGCTGAAGCCCGGAGGGCGTCCCGAAGCGCAGGATGCGGCGCAGGAGCGCGGCGTCGGGCCGCAGCACCGCCCGGCGGCCGGCGACGCAGACGGACGGCTCACGGACAAAGAGGATGAGCTGCAGGAAAAAGGTGACGAACCCCGAGGCGAGCGTGGCGTAGGCCGCGCCGGCGATCCCCATTTCCGGAAAGCCGAAGTGGCCGAAAATCATGGCGTAGTTCAAGAGGATGTTCAGCGAGCACCCGAGCGTGTTGGCGACCATGTTGATCCGGGTCTTGCCAATGCCCATGAAATACCCGCCGATGGCCGAGTTCAGCGGGACCATGACCCCCCCCGCCATGAGAATCAGGAAATAGGTTTTCTCCGCGGCGAGAACGTCCGGCGCGTGGGCGCTCACGGTCATGAACCAGAACCCGAGCGGGATCTGCACGAGGATCAGCGGCCAGGAGGCGAGCGCCAGCCACAGCCCCTGCACGGTGGCGCGGACGCCTTGGGCCGGGTCTTTCGCGCCGTGGTAGTGCGCCGTGAAGGTGCCCGCATACCCGGCCAGCGCCTGAAAGAAACAGGTGAGCGTATGCGCCAGGATGCCCGCGGGCAGTGCGGCCTGAATGGTGACGCTGCTGTAGCGCGAAAGGAACACGCGGTCGCAGAACTGCATCACCGTGTACGACCCCATGCTGAGGATCAGCGGGGCGGCGATGCGCCACATCTCGCGATACCCGCCCGGCAAGACACCCGCGCCCGCGCTATCCCCCATGAGCTTAACACCTCTCTAGAGCAGCGCGTTGACTTTCGTCATCACCTCGAACGCGTCGGCCACGTAAACCACGTCGGCCTTGCCCTGCGCCCAGCCGCAGTTGGGGTCGAGGTTGACGGCGCGGCGCTCGTTGATGAACCGCCAGCCCACCGCGTGCGGCTCCTCGCCGTGGCAGCAGGTCGCCAAGCCTTTGGCGTGGCGCGGCGTGGAGCCCGTCTGCCCCACCTGGTTCATGTGCGACATGAAGCTCAGCGTCTCGCCGCCCTCGCTCTGGATGTCCACCAGCGACTTGCTGCTGCCGAGCGACGCCTGCGCCTTGCCCAGGAACGCCTGGATCAGCGCGCCGGCCTCGCCGATGTGCGCCTGCCCGTCCTTCTGCTTCTTGGTCCAGCCCGCGCCCGCCACAAAGAGCAGCGCCGCGTCCGGGCGGATCGTCTGCGCGTCCGCCGCCGGAGACTGGACGCCCGTCACGGTCGTGCGCAGGTCCTCCGCCGCGAAAGCCACCGCCACCTCCTGCGCCTGCGCCGCGCCCGCCGCGCCCTGCCAGGCCGGGCTCACGCCGCCGTCCACCAGCAGCATCCAGGGACGCGCCGCGCGGCTGAACGAGCCGAGAATGCGCTGCCGGTAGAACCAGCGCTGCGCGTGCACCGCGCCGCCTTCGCCGCAGAGCGCGACGATGTGGGTGTCGATCTGCGCGCCCGCGCGGTGCGCCACGCCGGGAAAGCAGCGCGCGAAACGCGAGGTGCCCGGCGCCAGCACGATCTCCGCGCCGGCGGCCTGAACCAGCGCCGCCGCCGCCGCGACGTCCGTCGCGTAGCGCGGCTGGCTGACCGCCGCGTCACCGACCGTGAAAAACGCCGCCGCGCCGCACCCCGCGACCGCGTCGGCCGCAGCCGCCGCGCCCGCGCCGAGCACGCCGACCGCCAGGGTCGAGCCGGTCTGCGCCTGAAGTTTGATCGCCGCGGCCAGCGTCTCCAAGGCGGCCTTGGACAACGACCCGTCGGTCTCCGTATGCATGCATGCCAGAATTTTCATGGGAATATTTCCTTTTCGAAAGAGTCGATTGAATCGGGACGCATCGTCTGAATCGAATCGTTCGCTTCAGCCGGCTCCCCCGACCGTTTTCACTTTACCCCTTGATCCACTCGACGAGTTCGCGCGCGATCTCGTCCGCAGGCACATCCTTGACGATGCGCGTCTGCCGCTTCTGCGCCGGGATCTCGGTCTTTTCGTACGCGATTCCGCCCACGTTGGCGGCCGCGGGCTTGGCCTTCTGCAGCGCCGGCATCACGCCGCGCATGTTGGCCATGCCGACCTGCGGGTTGTTGGGCGGCTCGGGCAGGTTGCCCGTGGCCCACGCCAGCACCGCCGGGGCGCCCGCGCAGGTCGAGGCCAGATACCGCCCGCCCTCGATGCGCTCCAGCACCGCGAAAGAGCCGTCCGCCTGCACCTTGATCTCGTCGACGCCCGCGAACTGGTCGCGGATGCCGAGGCGCTCGCCGACCAGCTGCATCGTGACGCTGGCGTCGCGGGAGGCCGAAGCGCAGCCGCCGAAAACCAGCAGGCGGCTCTTGTCCAGCCCGGGAATCGCCGCGATCGCGTCCGCCAGAGCCGCCGCCACGCCGTGCGCGTCGGTGAAGCCGCTGGCGCTGCCGTCCAGCGCGACCAGCTCGAACGGCACCTTCTGCGCCACGGTCATCATGAGCTGCTGGAGCTTGGCCTTGGGCCCGAGGCTCACGAGCCACACCTTGCTGCCCGCGACCTGCTTGGCCAGATGCGCCGCCTCGAACAGCGCGTGGGCCGACCACGGGTCGAGCACCGACGGGAGCATCGTTTCGTTCTTCAAGCCCGGCCCCTGCGGGGTCGTCACGGGCTCGAGTGTCTGAAGCGGGTCAGGCACAAGGCTGCCGCATACGACGATCTGAAATCCTGGGGTCATTGTTTTCTCCTTGTTCAGAGGGGTTTCCGGTTCTCCGCTCCTGAAAGGCGGACAAACGGGTATGGCCGTTCACATGTACCTCACTATAGCAAAGGGAGGAGGGCGTTGGAATGCCCTTTTTCGCCTTGTCACGCCCCCTCCGCAGGACTAAAATAACGACAAAAGTCGGGGACAAAGTATCCCCCTCTCGTGAGCCCCGCAATAAGAACCGAAAGGAGCACTCCATGAAAACATTCGATGTGCAGACCAGCACGCACGACCAGGTCGTGAACATCACCGACCGGATCCAGCAGGCGGCCAAGGCGCAGGGCATCGCCGACGGCGCGATCACGGTCTTCACGCCGCACACCACCTGCGGACTGACCATCACCGAGAACGAAGATCCCGCCGTGACGACAGACCTGCTGAAGCAGCTCGACGTGATGGCGCCCTGGAAACAGCCGCACTACACGCACGCGGGCGGCAACTCGGCGGCGCACGTGAAAACCTCGCTGGTGGGCTCGTCGCTCCACCTGATTGTGGCGGGAGGGACCCTCCAACTCGGCATGTGGCAGGGGGTTTTCCTCTGCGAGTTCGACGGCCCCCGCATCCGCCACGTCTGGGTGCAGTGACGGCGGGGACGATGGACGAAAACCGTGCGACCGCTTACGAATTCGCCTGCGTCACGCCCGGCGGTCTGACAAACCGGGCAGACATCCAGACTGGTCACTGGAAGCCGATGCCACCGACGCGCCTGAATGAGGACTGGCCTTCGGCCGACACGGCAGCGCACCAAGCGCGAGGACACGCCGGTAATCCCCGTTCGCTTTCGACTCAGGTGGCCTGTGGCCGCTGACATTGGGCCTGAAAAAGAACCACGGAAGGTTCAGGGCTTCTAGACCGTGAAGGTCTTTCGAATGCTTATTCACTTCTCATGAGAAGTGAATACGACGACCGAACGACGGACGGACAGACACGGGTTTCATTGGGTCAAGCCCACAAAAAACCGCGTAAACACGAATGCCTACGCGGTTTTCTGAGATTCTGAAGTGGTGGAGGTAAGGAGGGTCGAACTCCTGACCTCTTGAATGCCATTCAAGCGCTCTACCAACTGAGCTATACCCCCACTGGCCTTTTCAGGCGAAAAGCGGGGGTATTTAACCATCCCGCCGCCGCCTTGTCAACTGCGCGCACAGATTTTTTTATCTCTGGCCGCCTTCCGTGTTGCCAAAGCCGCGCCGATCGGTTATATAATTACGGGAAAGCGAAATGGTTCGGAGGTCGTTTATGCACGTTAATGCTCAGGTCGACGCTTTCATGAAACAGTTCCCGCATGAGGGGCTGACGTTTGATGATGTCACGCTCGTCACGCGCTATGCGGACTTCCTGCCGGACGAGACCAGTCTCGCCACGCGCCTCACCAGCCGCATCACGCTCAACATCCCCTTCGTCAGCGCCGCCATGGACACCGTCACCGAGGCCGGCATGGCCACCGCGATGGCCATGCTCGGCGGGCTCGGCGTCATCCACAAGAACCTGCCGCCGGAAGAGCAGTCCCAACACGTGCGCCGCGTGAAGCACCACCTCAACGGCCTCATCATGAAGCCGGTCGCCTTCCGCTCGCGCGACTCGCTCGCCTACATCCGCGAGTACCGCGACGAGCACCACCTCTCCTTCAGCGGCTTCCCCATCCTCGACGACCAGGACCGCCTCGCAGGCATCGTGACCTCCAGCGATATCCGCTTCGCCAAAAAGACGGCGACCCGCGTCTCGGATGTCATGACCACGCGCGTCATCACCGCCGCCCCCGGCACGACGCTGGAGCAGGCCTACACCATCATGATGGAGAACAAGATCGGCAAACTCCCGCTCGTCGACCCCGACGGACGCCTCGTCGGCCTCTACTCCTTCACCGACGTGCTCGAGCTAGTCGAAAACGCCCAGCCCCTCTACACCCGCGACAGCCGCTACCGCCTGCGCGTGGCGGCGGCCGTCAGCGCGGGCGACCACGACCGCATGGCCATGCTCGCCGAAGAGGAGGTCGATGTGGTCGTCGTCGACAGCGCCCACGGCCACTCCAAGGGCATCCTCGACATGGTGGCGTGGATCACGAAGCACTACCCCGACATCGACGTGATCGGCGGCAACGTGGCCACGGCCGACGGCGCGCTCGCGCTGATGAAGGCCGGCGCCCACGCCGTCAAGGTCGGCATCGGCCCCGGCTCCATCTGCACCACACGCGTCGTGTGCGGCGTCGGCATCCCGCAGATCACCGCCGTCTACAACGCCGCCCAGGCGGTCAGCCACGCGATCCCGGTCATCGCCGACGGCGGCATCCGCCACTCGGGCGACGTGCCCAAAGCGCTGGTCGCGGGCGCGGACACCGCGATGCTCGGCTCCATCCTCGCGGGCACCGAAGAGAGCCCCGGCGAAAAGATCATCCACGAGGGCCGCCACTACGTCGTCTACCGCGGCATGGGCAGCCTCGCCGCGATGAAAGAGGGCAAGGGCAGCCGCCAGCGCTACGGGCAGGACAACGTGAAAGAGGACGACCTCGTGCCGCAGGGCATCGAGGGCATCGTGCCGCTGGCCGGTTCGGTCAAGAAGCTGATGACGCAGTTCTGCGGCGGCCTGCGCTCCTCGCTCGGCTACTGCGGCGCGCGCACGATCGCCGAGCTCAAGCGCGACGGCCACTTCTACCGCGTCACCAACGCGGGCGTGCGCGAAGCCCACCCGCACGACGTGAAAATCATCAAGGAAGCCCCGAACTACCGCTCGTGACGGCCTTTCATAGCGGCCTGTTTTTGTTTGCGCGGACCACCCGTTTCGGCTAACATACGGGCTTTCAACAACGGATTTGAAGCGCCGGAAGCATGCGCGGACGTATGAGCCGGCCACAACCCCAGGAGAACACATCATGGCTTACCAGATCACAGACAAGTGCGTGGCTTGCGGGCTCTGCAAAGACGCCTGCCCGGTCGAGGCGATCAGCGAGGGCGCTCCCCTCTACACGATCGACGCGGACAAGTGCATCGACTGCGGCGCGTGCGCGGGCGAGTGCCCGAACGAGGCGATCGTCGCGGGCTAAAAGCTCCGGCGCAAGAAGCGGGCGGCAGGTGAAAACCTGCCGCTTTTTTTGTGCCGCCGGCACCCCTCGCCGTGCGGACACGCCCCGTTTCCAGCCTTTTGTCTTGAACGCCCCTTGTTCACGCGTTAAGCTATGCGCACTAAACGAACGTTTATCTTCCTTTATGCGCTACGCCATCGTTTCCGATATCCACGCCAACCTTCCCGCGTGGAAAACCGTGCTGACCGACATCGCCGACATGCGGGCGGACAAGATCATCTGCCTCGGCGACGTGGTCGGATACGGGTCGCAGCCCGTCGAGGTCCTCGAGTCGGTTTACCGCGTCGTGAACGTAACCCTCATGGGCAACCATGACGCCGCGGTCTGCGGCAAGCTCGATCCGGACACCTTCTCGCCGCGCGCCAAGGCCGCCGTGCTGCGCCACCGCGAACAGCTCTCCCAGACCGGCATCGACTGGCTCAGCCGCCTGCCGCTCTTGCTGACCACGCCGGGATTCCGCTGCGCCCACGGCGACTTCTCAGATCCCGCCGCCTACCATTACATCATCGAGCCCGAACACGCGCTCCCCTCCTGGAAGGCCACGCACGAGCAGCTGCTCTTCGTCGGCCACTCCCACCTGCCCGGCATCTTCGTCATCGGCGCCAGCGGAACCCCCCACTTCATCGACCCCTGCGATTTCCAGCTCGAAGAGGGGAAGCGCTACATCGTCAACCCCGGCAGCGTCGGCTACCCGCGCGTGGGCGACTGCCGCTCCTCCTACTGCCTCTACGACGACGCGACCCGCACGCTGGTTTACCGCCAACTCCCGTTCGACGACGAGCTGTACCGGCAATCCCTCCGCGACGCGGGGCTGGAGGACGATCCCTGGCTCGAGCGGCACACGTCGCGGCGGCTTCTGCCGGGCGTGCGCGAACAGCTCTCCTTCGCCAAGCCGACCCTGACCCTGGCCGGCCAGCCCCCGCAAAAGCCCGCCGCGGCCGCGCGCACGCGGCCCCCGCCCGCGCGCACGCACCTACTCGCGTTCGCCGCGCTCGCGCTGTGCGCGGCAGGCGCCGCCACGCTGGCTGCCTTCAGCGCCGGTCGGGGCACCGGACAAACCTCCCTCGCGGTCTCGGTGCCGGCTTTCGACCTGCCCGCGCTCGCCGCCTACCCCCTCGCTCCGCCCGACAAGAACCTGCTGCCGCCCTTGCCCGACAGCCTCACCCCGGACGGCCGTTTGGCGGGATGGCGCTACGCCTTCGAAGACCGGACCCAACAGGCCTTCAGCATGGGTTTGCGCCAAGCGTCGCTCACCCTTCGCATCCGGAACACCGGCACCCGCAAGGCCCAGCTCGAATCCCCGCTCATCGACCTCGCCGGCACCGGCATCCGCAACCTGCGCCTGCGCGGCCGGATCAGGAAATCCGAACCGTTCTCCGGAACCGTCTTCTACCAGCTCCTCTCGTACACCGCGAGCCCCGACGGCTCGCTCCGGCAGAGCCGGGTCGACGCGTATGAGATGCGGACCTCCAAACGGAAGCTTTCACCTCCGGCCGCAGAGCGAGACGTCGGCATCCGCCTCGTCCGCCCTGTCACGCACGTGCGGTTCTGCATCGAGGCTGCCTTCGACGGCACCCTCGAGATCGAGCAACCCTGCCTCATGAACGACCTGAAGGGAGCGACGCCATGATCAAAACTGTCCGCGATGAAGTCTGGGCCTTCGACTGCGAGTGGGTGCCCGACCTGCAGGCCGGGCGCCTGCTTTACCGGCTGCCGGACGACCTGCCCTCCGGCGAAGTGCTCCGGGTCATGTGGGAGCAGGGCGGCGCCACGCCCGAGAACCCCACCCCCTTCCTGCGCACGCTCCTCTGCCGCGTGGTCTCCATCGCGACGGTCATCCGCCGCGTCGCGAAAACGGGCGAGGTGCAGCTCTTTCTTCAGGCGCTCCCGGAAAACCCCGACGACCCGGCGCAAGAGGAGGCTTACATCCTGAAGCGCTTCCTCTCGGACGGCCTCGCCACGCGCAGCCCGCAGCTCGTGGGGTTCAATTCCCGCAACTCCGACCTGCGCATCCTCACCCAGCGCGCCATCGTCAACGGGCTGCCCCAGAAGCACCTCTGCGAGCGCCTCGACGCCAAGCCCTGGGAAAGCCAGGACATCGACCTCATGGAGCTGGCCGGCGGCTTCGGCAAGAATTACGCGGTCTCGCTGAACGAGCTGGCCACGCTGTCCGGCATCCCCGGCAAGCTCGACACCACCGGCGACGACGTGTGCGGGCTCTGGTACAGCGGGCGCCGCCGCGAGATCGTGCAGTACAACTGCTTCGACGCGCTCACCACCTACCTGGTGTGGCTGCGCATGGCGTATTTCTCGGGCTGCTTCGGCGCAGGCGAGTACGCCGTCGAGCAGCAGCGGGTCAAACGCCTGCTCGACGAGCGCAGCCAGAAGCCGGAAGACGCCTTCCTGCGCACGTACCTCGACGCGTGGCGCGAGCTCAAGGAGCGCACCGGCCAGCTCGGCGACGGCGTGTTCGCGCCCGCCGCTCAGTGAACGCCGCGCGTGCTGGTCGCGTAAAACTCGACCAGCGTCCGCACCTCGGGAAGATCGGCCACCTCGTACTTGATGCGCTCCAGCGCCTGCGAGCGGTTGAGCCCCTCGCGATAGAGCAGCTTGTAGGCCTCTTTCAGCGCGGCCCGCACCTCGGAGGAGAAGCCCCTGCGCTGCAGCCCCACAATGTTCGGCCCCAGCACGCGCACCTCGGCGCCCGTGTTCTCCGTCACCATGTAGGGAGGGCAGTCCTGGCGGATCTTCGTGGCGCCGCCGATCATGGAATGCGTGCCGATGCGGCAGAACTGGTGGATGCCGGTCATGCCGGAGATGATCGCGAAATCTTCGACCGTCACCTCGCCGGCCAAGGTCGCCGCGTTCGACATGATCACGTCGTTCCCGACCTTGCAGCCGTGCGCGATGTGGCAGTACGCCATGATCAGGCAACGGCTCCCGACCCGCGTCACCTCGCCCGGCTTCGTCCCGAGGTGCAGCGTCGAGAACTCGCGCAGCACCGTCTCGTCGCCCACCTCGACGTAGGTGACGTCGCCCGCCTGATACTTCAGGTCCTGCGTCTTCATGCCCACGCATGCGAACGGGAAGATGTCGCAGCGCTTGCCCAGCGTGGTGTGCCCCACCACGTAGGCGTGCGACTGCACCACCGTCCCTGCGCCGATTCTCACGTCGGGCCCAACCGTCGCATACGCGCCGACCTCGACGTCCTCGTCAAGCACGGCCTTGGAATCCACGATTGCGGTCGGATGAATTTTCGTCATCGTTAATCTCCTTTTTCAGACACTACAGATTTTTGGGGATCAGATAGGCCGCGAGCACCGCACAGGCCGCCACGGGGATCCACACCAGCACATACGGCTGGCACGCGGGCATTTTCTCCAGCGAGTCCGCCAGGATCACACCCAGGTAATACGCCATCGCGACCGCCAGACTGACCGACATGCCGATCGTCGACTCTTTGCGCTGCGTGCGGATGCCCAAGGGAACGCCGATCAGAACGAAGCTGAGCGACGCGAACGCATAGACCAGCCGCGTATGGTACTGCGTCCGGTAAATGCTCAGCAACTTGCGCTGGACCGCACGCGGCAGCCCTTTCGCATTGGCGCGGATATCCGCGATCGCCTGCCGCAGCTCATGAAAGTGGAAGTCCTTCTCTTTGCGGACATAGCTGCGCCGCTTCAACGCTCCGGTAATCACATGCTTGAAGCGGTCGGCGGAAGCCACGCCCGGGCGGTTGAACTCGATCGGGTCCACACGCACCTTGTACATCTCGAGCACGATGTCCGCCGCATTCGTCGAGACCAAGGCTTTTTCGGCCCGTATCTCGCGCGTCAGCCCCTTTTGGCTGTGGTCGAACACCAGAAGGTCCGAAAGCCAGTTGCCTTCCTTCTTCGCGAACCAGAGCGTCAGGTTGGGAAAATCGGTGATGAAGCGGCCGGGCTCCAGCAGCTCGAGACCCACGTCCACACTGATCAGCGAGCGCAGATTGCGGCGCACCTCGTGGCTGCGCGGGCCGATCTCGTTGTTGAGGTAAATCCCGAGGAGGCTGCAGGCGAGCCCCACCAGCAAGGGCCACTTCATGATGTGGACCAGGTTCACGCCGCACGCCCGCATCGCCGCGATCTCGCTGTCGGCAGACAGCCGGCTGAAGACCAGCAACGCGCTCACGAGCAACGCCAGCGGCACCGTGAGGGTCAGGGTCTCGGGCAACCCGACCAGCAGGAAAAGCCCGATCGCGTGCAGGGGCAGCCCTTCGATCATCAGCCGCGTGATCCGGACCAGCAGGCCGATGGTCAAGACGAACGACAGGACCAGCCAGGCCAAGAAAAACGCGGCCAGGAAAGACTGCAACACGTAGCGTTCGATGATCTTCATCTTCGACTCCAAGCGAAAAGGCCGCAAAAGAAACCCGTGTTCCCTTGCGGCCTTTTATCAGCGCACCGTCAGAAACGGCCCCACCTGATTACGGATTCACATACTTGATCTTGTCGGCGTTGGTTCCCGCACCGCGGATGTAGATCTCCACGCGGCGGTTTTCGGGATTGCCGTTCACCAGATCAGGCTGCACTTTAGGCCGGCTGTATCCATAGCCGAGCGCGTTCAGCTTGCCCGCCTGAACGCCCTTGCCGACCATGTACGACTGCACGGCCTGCGCGCGGCGCTCGGAGAGGTCCTGATTGTATTTCTCGCTGGAGCGCGTCCGGCGGTCCGCATGGCCTTCGATGACCGCGCTCGCGTTGGGATTACGCAACAGCACGCGCACGACCTGGTCGATGTCCTTGAAGAACTCGGGTTTGATGATCGTGGTGTCGTAATCGAACGGGATGTACACCTCGAAGAGCATCAGGTCGTCGGAAGGATCCAAGGGGTTGGTCTTGTCCTCGATCACCTCGTGCCCGTCTGCCACGCCGCCCTTGTCGGTGTCACGGTCCAGCGGATTGGTCTTATAGGTGAAGACTTCCGGCCCGTCTTTGAGCCCGTCGAAATCGGTGTCCGGGTTGAGCGGGTTGGTCTTATAGACCTTGACCTCGTCGCCGTCCGTCAGCCCGTCGGCGTCCGTATCCTTGTTGAAGGGATCCGTGCCCAGCTTGGCTTCCTCGTCGTCCATCAGGCCGTCGCCGTCGGAGTCCTTGGGCAGGCCTTCGACCAGGGCGCCGCTCCCCTCCGTCGCGCCGCCGCTGCCGCCGAAGCGGTAGGCCACGCCGGCGTCCGCCGTATAGATGAACTCGCAGTCGTCCTGCAGCGAATTGAACACGCGTCCGTCCGCGCGCAGCGACCAGCGGTCATTCAGGTGGTACATCACGCCGGCGCCCAGGCGGGGCCCTGCAAAACTGAACTTGTCGCCGTCGTTAAACACACGGTCATTCGCGCGGTAGTAGCCGACGCCGGCGGTCAGAAAAGGATCCAGCCGGTTGAACCGGTTGAAGTGGTACATGCCGTCCACGAACAGGCCGCGCACGCTCTGCCCGCTGAAGCCGTTCTCCTCGCCGTCGTCATGCCCGTCCTGGCCGTTGCCGGTAATGTTGGGTGCCCACGAGACACCGCCCTCGACGGACCAGTGCTCCGAGAGGTCGTAGCCCAGGCGCAAGACCATGTTCAAGCCTTCGTCCGTAGGCTGGTTGCCCTCAAAAAACATCATTCCGACGCCGGGGCTGACATACCACCTCGGAGCATCGGCCAACTCGCCGGCATGAACCGCGAACACGCCAGCCAAACCGGCCAAGCTTCCAACAAACAGACGCATCATTTTCTTCATCTCTTTTCTCCTTTGTGTAGAAATAGATTGAAGATAGTTTACTACAGGCGGGCCTCTATCCGCAACACGAATCTGCGAAGATTACAGTTTCGTAACTTCTCATCGACGCAGCATCTTTTTTTACAAATGATGCCGCCTGGTTCACCGCATGCGTCACACGGCCTTGGAAATGAAGAGCCGGCGGCCCTCACAAGACCGCCGGCCATGTCAAGCGAACCTTTTCGCGTGTTGAACTCACGACGTGTTACCGTCGTACCCTCGGGTGAAGATGTTGCCTGGACACCCTCGGCCCAAAAGGTCAAGATCCCCTCCGGAGTCACTTGCCTTTCGGCGCAGGCGGCACCTCGACTGTGACGCTGCACGCGACGGCTTGATTTCTCTTCATCGGCCCCGGCAGCGCGCTGTCCAACAGGCCGGCGAACCAGAGCGCCGCCGCAACCGCGACGAGGACCAGGATCATGATGACCCTGTTGCGAACGCTGTTGTCGTCGGCGAACGGGTCGGTCAACTGACGCTCCGAACCGGCTGGAATCGCCGCCTCGGTGGTGAAGAGCCGCCCCAGTTTGAGCGAGATTCGCAGGCGGCGGTTGACGGCCCAGCCACATGCGTTGAGGATCGGCGCCACGTCGCGGGCCCGCAGTTTGAACCAGGTGAGGATCATCGAGGGCCCCGACACCAGCAGGAGGATCGCGACCAGTCCCAGCGCGGTCTTCCACAAGGGCAGGCCGGCGATCGCACCGACCACCCCGGCGATGGCCGTGCTGATCAAGCCGACCGCGATGCCGAGCGCCGCCGCCGTGGACGCGAGCGCCGCGCCCTCCATCTTCTTGGGGGCTTCGGCCGCAGCCGCACCCGGGGCCTCGACCTTCTTGGCGGCGCTGGCGAGCGCCGCGTCCTGCTTGGCGGCCAGCATCTTTCTGACCTGTCCGCCGATCATGGCCGCGATTTTGCGCCACGGATCCCAGAAGGCCTCTTTCAGGCTGATCGCGTTATCCACCATCTTGACGATGACCGCGTCCCAGTCTTTGCCGTCGAGATCGTAAAAGATGCCGTTGCGCCCGACCCAGAGCGACTGGGCGAAGCCCGACGTGAAGGCCGCGCAGATGGTGCGCGTCTCCTTCGTGCCCGGACGGGTCAGCGTGCAGTAGGCGAGGCAGCACTTGCTGGCGGCGGCCTGGCCCGAGTGTGCGGCGATGTCGTCCACATGGAAGCAGAGGTTACAGGCGCGGGCGTCCATGTAGAGCGTCCCCACCTGAAAGATCGAAAGGGTCTTCGGGTCGTAGAGGCGCCCCATATTGACGTAATTGCTGATCAAGGTGAGCAGGTTCGCGTGATAACGGATCAGCCGCTCGACCTCCGTGATCTGGGCGTTCTCGGCCTCGAGCGCGGCGTCCTTGGCGATCAGTGCGGAAATTTCCGCTTTCGCGTTGCCAGCCACCACGCCTGCGAGGCGGGCCTCCCCCAAACCGGCCACTTCAGCGCCGGCCTTGGCGGCGGCCCACGCCTCGTAAGGCGCGAATGTGGCCTTGAGCGCCTGCCACTGCCCATCGGACAGCGTGACACAGTCCGGGCCGAGAAGGGGTTCGACGACTGCGGACTTGAAGGCCTTCAGCGCGGCGGCCCAATAGGGATTGACGCCCTCGGTCAGCGGCACGTCGCGTCCGGCCGCGATCTTCGAGAGCGGAAAAGCCGCAAGGGCGGGCAGCCCGACCGTGAGGT
>Ga0209066_10005409_pt1 | contig 13478 bp, 11 predicted proteins | sample All_14_2_FD_187198 | JGI IMG/M metagenome (GOLD analysis project Ga0209066, IMG submission 187198) | Freshwater microbial communities in response to fracking from Pennsylvania, USA - Allegheny Zone_MetaG_DW_15 (SPAdes) (version 2) ...
GGCGTGGCGGGCGTGGGCCGCCCCTCCTGCTGGGCCACCGCCTTGGCGGCGGAGCTGGTGTAGAGCCACTCGTCGGCGCCGCGGGTGGTGCCTTCCTTGAAGATGGCAATGGCGCGCTTCCTGTCGCCGGCCTTCCAGTAGGCCTCCGACACGTCGCGATAGACCATGCCGGTGGCGCTGGGCTTGTTGTCCTTCGGCACCCGCTGGAGCGCGCCCTTGGCACGGTCGAAGCTGCGTTCGCCGGCGGCCAGGTTGCCGCTCAGGATCTGGTATTCGGCCAGGCTGCTATAGGCGAGCGCGAGGGTGCCGCAATTATAGTTGGTGGTGGAGGAGCACTGGTCGGAGGCCGAGTATTTCTCGACCTCCTTCTGCGCCAGCAGCGTCGCCGTCTTGAGGTCGCCGCCCTCCGACGCCCGCAGCGCCTGCTCCTGGTAGGAGGTGCTGTCGCTGGCGCAGGCCGGCAGAAGTGCGGCAGCCGCGCCGGCGACGACGAGCTTCAGGACCTGCGTCCCACGATCCCCCAGCAGCCCGGCCATCTCAGTTCCCTGTCGAACCCGAAGGCCGTCGATCGGCCCTCCCCCACCCCGTCTTATGGCGGGCGACCGCTCCGAACGAAAGGGGGGATTTGCGGCCCGGGCAAACGCCCAGCCCCTTGGTCTCCGCGGCTTCGAGCGGTTAGATTGCAGTCGCATGCGGCAATACTGGTGGGTCAATCACAAGCAGACGTTCAATCAGGAGATTGAGCACCAGTACCTGTGGTCGCCCAAGACCTCCAGCAACGGCGCCCGCAATCGCTTCTACGACAATATGCGCGCAGCAAACCCGGGGGACCTCGTCCTCTCGTATGCCAACCAGCTCATCCGCTATGTCGGGCGAGTGGCGGAGTTCGCGTTCACGGCGCCCAAGCCGTCGGAATTCGGTGCGACAGGCGCGTACTGGAATAACGAGGGATGGCTGCTGCCGGTTTTCTGGAGCCGCTTAGACCCGCCGGTGCGCCCGAAGGATCTGCTGGCCCTGATAGGACCGCTGCTGCCCGAAAAGTACTCCCCGATCAGAGCCTCCTCCGGCGATGGCAATCAGGGCGTTTACCTCGCGGCCATTCCGCGGGAAGTCCACGACATCATCACAGCGCACGCGCATGTCGACGTGGTCGGGCTTGAAACCGGTGGAGCCAACCGGCTGAGTTTCCGCGCCGTCACCGACGAACTCGAGGACCGTGTCGAAGTCAGCATTCGCGGCGACCTCAGCCTGCAGGATACGATCCGCGAAGCCACGATCCAGGCGCGTCGTGGGCAGGGCACATTCCGTTCAAACGTACAAAAGATGGAGAATGCCTGCCGGCTCACCGGCATCACCAACCCCACCCTTCTGATCGCCAGCCACATCAAACCCTGGCGCTCTTGCGAGACTCCGAACCAACGACTCGACGGCGCCAACGGACTTCTGCTGACGCCCGATGCCGATCTTCTCTTCGATCGTGGCTTCATCTCCTTCGAGGACAGCGGCGAGGTGCGCGTTTCGCCTCGCTTCGATCAGGACGATCTCCGTCGACTCGGTCTCGGGGAGCATGCATGGAAGCAGCTCGGTTTTTCCGAGGCACCGGTACCGTGGTTGGCGCGAGGCTTCTCCGACAGCCAGAGAGCATACCTCACCTACCATCGTGAGCAGGTGTACATCACCTGACGCTGATATAGACGACGCATGTCCACGCTTGGATCCGGTGTGAGAGCTAGTGCGGCGAGATGGCTCGCAGCCGTTATCGGGTCATTCCTGCTGGAACCGGCAGCGGTGTTCGCGCAGGCCAGCAAGCAGGAATATCCGATCCCGCGCAATCCGTCGGAGGACCTGACGGCGATCGAGCGGATCTTCACGCCGCCCAAGCCGCCGCCCCTTACCGCCTTTCCCGAACTGCGCGAACGGTGGAAGGACACGCCGGCCTTCCTGCGCGATTCCAGGGTGAGCATCGACGCCCGCAGCTACTTCCGCGATGCTGTGAACGCACCGGGCAGCACCAACATCGAGCAGGCATGGGCGAGCGGCGGCTCGATCTCGGCCGAAACCGGCAAGCTGTTCGACCTCGTCTCGCTGGGCGCGGTGCTCTACACTTCCTTTCCCGTCGTGGCGCCGCCGCAATACGGCAATACGGAGTTGCTGCTGCGCGACCAGCAGGGCTATGCGGTGTTCGGCCAGCTCTATGCCCAGGTGCATCTTGGCGACGCCCACGAGATCACGTTGGGCCGGTACCTCTACAACACGCCCTTCGTCGGGCCGCACGACAACCGCATGTCGCCTAACACCTTCTCCGGCTACCGGCTGACCGGTACGTTCGAGGGCGACGCGGGCGGGCCGAGCTTCCGCTACGGCATCGCCTATCTCGACGCCATCAAGCCGCGCGCCGCGCTCGCCTTCCAGTCGATGGCCAGCGCCGCAGGAGCCCCCACCTCGAATGCCGGGGTCGGCCTCGTGGGCGGCCTCCTGACCTGGGGACCGGCCTCGATCGGCGCGATCAACTATTACAGCCAGGACCTGCTCAACATCTTCTACACCGAGGGCAAGCTCGGCCACGATTTCGGCGGCGGCTTCACGGCCCTCGCCGCGGCGCAGTTCGTCGCCCAGAACAGCACCGGGCGGACCCTCATCAATGGCGGCAACGCCTTCGCCACCAACCAGCTCGGCATCAAGGTCGATCTCGGCTACGACACCGGCATCCTGACCCTGGGTTATTCCTTCACCAATCCCGGCCTCGGCATCCTGACGCCATGGAGCGCCAACCCCTTCTATACCGATGCGCTGATCCAGGGCTTCCAGCGGGCCGGCGAACAGGCGGTGATGATCGGCCTGTCCCATACCCTGAAGCCGGTCGGCTTGCCCAGCATCGCGCTGGCCGCCCACTTCTTCAACGGCTGGACCGCCGCGCCCGCCGCCGGCGCGCCGCTGGTCGAGACCGAATGGGACTTCCACATCGACTGGCGCCCCGAACACAAGCCCCTGGAGGGGCTCTGGTTACGCGTGCAGTACGGCCGCTCGACCGTCTGGCAGGCCGGTACGGTCAGCACTTCGGAAGAACTGCGCGTCGTGCTGAACTACGATCTCAAGATCTACTGAACCAAGGTCGACGGAATCGCCAGCCGGACCCGGAGCCCATGGGGCGTCCGGTCGTGCAGGCTCAACGTGCCCCCATGGTGCCGGGCCACCGTACCGGCGATCGCCAGTCCGAGGCCAAAACCGCCGACACTGTGGCGTGCATCGTCGCCACGATAGAAGGGTTCGACGACCCGCGACTTCTCGGCGTCCGGAACGCCCGGCCCATCATCTTCAACGTCGATCGACACCCGGCCTGCCTCCGTCGTGTCGAGGCGGACGGTGACGGCAGTGCCGTACTTGACGGCATTGTCCACGAGGTTGGAGATGCCGCGCTCGAGGGCAAGCGGCAGGCATTGCAGCGTATAGTGCCGGGGACCTTCGTAGACGATGGGATGGCCGGCATCCTCGAACCGGCTGCAGACCGTTTCAAGCAGCGACGGAAGATCGGCCATTTCCGGCGTTTCCCTCGCGCCGCCCTCGCGAACATAGGCGATCGCCGACGCAATCGATTCATCCATCAGGGCGATGTCGTCCAGCATGCGCTGCCTGGGCTTCTGCTCGGGGATTTCTTCCAGCCGCAGCCGCAGGCGCGTGAGCGGCGTCCTGAGGTCGTGGCTGATCGCCATCAGCATGCGCGTACGGTCCTCGATCAGGCGCAGGATTCGTTGCTGCATGCGATTGAAGGCTCTCGCCGCCTGCCGGAGTTCCGCGGGCCCCTCCTCCCGAAGCACGGCTTCGTCGCCATCCCCGCCGAACCGGTCCACCGCCACCGCAAATCGGGACAGCGGCGAGGCGAGCCGGCGCACCGCCCACACCGTCAGGAGCATGATCGAGGCGAACATGAAGGTGACCAGCAGGACGATCGGCAGACTGAGGAAGCTCGGGACGTCCCGCACCAGGCGGAAAACCACGATCTGGCCGTCGCTCAGCCTGGTCACGACCGTGCCCACCTTGCCTTCGAAGTGAATGCCGAGGACCTCCACACCCGGCGGAATCTGGCTGAAGAACCACGAGCGGAATTCGCCCTCCGAGTCCACGTCGTTCGACGGCAGGCGCGGCGCTTCGTCGACCAGACTCGCCGTGAAGTCGCCCCGCTGAAAGGCCGAAATCAGTTGCGCGCGACTGGCCGCCGGCAGGGCCTCGAGACCATGCAGGACATTGAACACACTCACGACATGCCGGGTCACCGTCGGCGACAGGAACAGTATGGACTCGGGCGCCAGCGTGACGAATAGCGAACCTATGCCGATCCAGGCCATGAGGCTGGACAGGACGAGGACGACGATCATCTGCGTGGCCACCCGGCTCATCACGCCGAACGGACGAGCGAACCTCACGGCGCGTCCACCGCCGGCGTGAAGACGTAGCCGCCGGAACGGACCGTCTTGATCAACGCAGGATCGCGCGGATCGTCCTCGATCTTGCGTCGAATCCGACTGACGAGAATGTCTATGCTGCGGCTCACCGCCTCGGTCCCGCGGCCCTGCGTGAGATCGAGCAGCTGATCCCGCGTCAGAGTTCGTTGGGCATGCTGGCAGAACGCGAGAAGCAGGTCGAACTCGCCGCTCGTCAGCATGACCCGGACACCCGCCGGACTGCGCAGCTCGCGGCCCACGGGATCGAGCTGCCACCCGGCGAACCGCATCGGTCCCGCCGGCTTCTCGGCCTCAGGAAGCGCCGCCGCACGGCGCAGCACGGCCCGGATGCGGGCCAGCAGTTCGTGCGGATCGAATGGCTTGGCCACATAGTCGTCGGCGCCCATTTCCAGCCCCACGACTCGGGCAACCGGGTCGCCGGCCGCCGTCAGCATGATGATCGGCACCGACGAAGCAGAACGAAGGCGCCGGCAGATGCTCAACCCGTCTTCGCCGGGCAACATGATGTCCAGAATGACGAGATCGATCCGCGCCGCCGCGATTGCACGGTTCATCGATTGCGCATCGCCGGTCGGCGTGACCCTGCAACCGTTCTTCGTCAGGAAGCGCGTAACCATCGTCCGGATTTCGGCATCGTCCTCGACGATCAGAATGTGGGGGCTCTGCATTTCACCTGCATTCTACATGCCTCCGACGACGGATCGCCGGATCAATTGTGTTTCGCAATGTTTCCCGTGCGGCACCGCCATCGACCACCGGCAAATTTGTTTCCGTCTGTTTCCCGATGCGCTCTCGATACCTTCAGAGACAAACACGCCGGCTCGCCGACGCATCGTCGCCCTTACCCCATGTCATACCGGGTGGATCGAACTGCACTGCAGGAGATCACCACGTCATGACAATTCGAGCGAAACTTCTGTCGGCCACCGGCATCTCGGCAGGCTTCCTCGCGGCAACCTTCGCCGTCGCGCCCGCTGCGGCCCAGCCCCTGAACGATCCGTTCGCCAGCGGAAGGACGGGCAAGGACTGGCAGGTGACGCTGGGCGCCGGCGGGGCGCTCCGGCCCACCTACGAGGGCAGCGACACCTATGCCGTGATGCCCCTGCCGTACCTGAACGTCATCTGGCGCGATATGATCGCGCTCGATCCTTTCGGCCTCAGTGCCTACTGGCGTCTCGACGGGCTGCAGATCGGCACCGGCCTCACCTACAATTTCGGCCGCAACCAGAGTGGCGGTCTGTTCCAGCCGGGCAACTGGCGCCTCAACGGCCTGGGCGACATTCCGACGGCCCTCGGCGTCCGCGGTTTCGTGAACTACAAGCTCGGTCCGGTCCTGCTCGGCGCGACACTGACCAAGTTCGTCACCGAAGGGAACAACGGGCTGCTGATCGACAGCAGCCTCGGTGTGCCCTGGCGCATCGACAACCGGTTCATGGTCATGGGCCGGCTCTTCGCGACGTGGGCCGACTCCACATACATGCAGACGTATTTCGGCATCAACGCCACCCAGTCGATCAACTCCGGCTACGCACCCTACAGCGCCGGAGCCGGGATAAAGAACTTCGGATTCGAACTCCGGGCGAACTACGCTCTCGCCCCCCACTGGATGCTCTCCACCAGCGCCCGGCTGTCCCAGCTCGGGGGCAGCGCGGTCGACAGCCCGATCTCCGTCTCCGACACCGCCGTCACGCTGATCACGACCGTCGGCTACCGTTTCTGAGACGGATGTTTTCCGAAGTTCGCCGAGCCATCCTGCCGCTGGCGCTGCGCCGCATCCGGGGTCGGGACGATCTGGAGCGCGCCAGCCTCCTGATCGACTCCCTGGGGCGTCATTGGCAGGACCCGCTTCCGCTCGAACTGCTGATCATCACGCCCCGGCACGACGTTGCACCGGTTCGTGCAAGCATCCCGCACGCGAAGAACGTGGTCGTCACGGTCCGCCCCGAGAGCGACTTCTTCGCGCCCTTCAGCCCCTTCTACCTGATGCCGGGCTGGTTCCGGCAGCAGATCGTCAAGCTCTACGTTCCGGCGCGCCTCGGCTTCGGCGGCTATCTGACCCTGGATTCGGACATCGTCTGCGTCGGGGATTTCGATCGCAGCACGTTCGTCCGCGAGGGTCGAGCGGTGTCGCGCTGGGAACCCAAGAGCGGTCAGGCGTGGTGGCGCAACGTCGCGGGGTCGATCGGCGTGCCCTACGATCGCCAGGGCCACGGCCTGTCGGTCACGCCCAACATCCTGCACAGCGACCTCGCCTTCCAGGCCCTCGCGCATATCGCCAACGGCGCGATCGACGCCACCACACAACTCTGGCTCCGACTTGCCCGCAGGATCGGAACCGTTCCGTGGACGGAGTATTCGCTCTACACCAGCGTCGCGGAGCTCAAAGGCAATCTGCTCGCCTACCACCAGCATTGGGACTCCTGCTACGGCGGCGACGTGCATCTCTTCTCGGAACGTTCGTGTGTCTGGGACGCGGACGACTTCGTACGCCTGGCCGGACTGCCTCAGGGCAGCGATCCCGGCGGCACGTTCATCGTCGTTCAGAGCCATGCGCGCATTCCCGTCGAACGGGTGCGCAGCTACAGCCGGCGCTTCACGGGTTGACCGGCGCCGCCGCGGCCGTGCCCGACCGGGCGGCGACGATCCGGCCATCCTCCATTTCGAGGAGCCTGTCCGCGAAATCCAGCACGCGGTTGTCGTGCGTCACCATCAGCACGGTCATGCCGCGCTCGCGGGCGACACGGCGCAGGAGCGCAACGACGTCGTGGCCCGTCTGCTTATCCAGCGCAGCCGTGGGTTCGTCGGCGAGGATGAGCGGCGGCTCGGCCACCAGTGCGCGCGCAATGGCCACGCGCTGGCGCTGGCCACCGGACAGCTGATGCTGGAATTTGTCCGCATGATCGGCGAGGCCGACCACCGCCAGCATCCGCTCGCTGCGCTCGTCGGCATCGGGCGGCAGCCCGCGGCCCTGCGCCTCGAGCCCCATCCGCACGTTCTCACGCGCCGTCAGCGAGCGATGCAGATTGTGCGCCTGAAAGATGAAGCCGCATTTCCGCCGGTTGGCGATCAGCCGCGCCTCGTTCGCGCCGGCGAGTTCTATCCCCGCCACGCGGACCGAGCCCTGCTGCACCGAGCGCAAGCCGCCGACCAGGGTGAGGATGGTGGTCTTGCCGCAGCCCGACGGTCCCATCAGGAAGACGACCTCTCCGCGCGGGATGACGAGATCCAAATCGAACAGGACCTGCCGCCGCGTCTCGCCGACGCCGTACCAATGGGACAGGCGCGAAAGCTCCACTGCCGGCTCCTGCATCAGAACACGTCCGCGGGGTCGGCCTTCCGCACGCGCCGCATGGCGAGCGCGCCCGAGAGGGCGCACATGGTCACGGCCAGCCCGAACACGAGCACGAGTCGTTCGGCCGTCATCGCGATCGGCATGGTGAGGGCGGACCTCACGACGGCGTAGAGCCCCAGCGACACCAGCAGCCCCGGCACGAAGCCGGCGACCGACAGGATCAGCGACTGTTCGAACACCACACCGAGCAATGCCCGGTTGCTGAAGCCCATCGCCTTGAAAGTCGCATATTCGGCCAGATGGTCGTGCACGTCGGCGGACAGGATCTCCAGCACGATCACGACCCCCACGATCATGCCGATGATCGTGCCGAACGTGAAGACGAACGAGATCGCTGAGTCGCGCCGCATGCGCCCCTTGGAGTGCTCGATGAAGTCCTCCATCGTCATGACCATAGTGTCGTCATAGGCGCCGAAGCGCGCCCGGATGGCCGACGCGACCTCCGCAGCGTCGTGGTTCGGTACCACGTTCACCAGCCCCACGCTCGGCGCCGAGGGAACCCTGTTCAAGGCGAACTCGAAGAAAGTCTGATCCGATACGATCAGCACGCCCTCACTGCCGAACGACGAACCGATCTGCATGGTGCCGACCAGTGTCACCGTGCGTCCGCCCAGCTCGGTCTGCGGCCGCTCGCCCCGCTCGATGGCCTGGCGGAACGGAATGAAGTTGCCGCGCGTCTTGCGGTCGAACAGGGCCGTTCCCGTCTCGACGAGCAGAGGCAGTTGGGCCGCGATCTCGGGATCGCGGAACGCCGCGAAATCGGGCCCGACGCCAATCATCAGCATCTGGGCACGCTCGCCGCGATTGGTTTCCGACTGCTTGATCCATTCGCGCGGGGTCACATACAGCGCCTCGGCGTCGGCGACGCCAGGCACGCCCACCGCCTGCAGGAGCCGGCTGCGCGGGAAGGTGCCGGGATTTGCGAAGTCGCGCGACGTCGAGGACACCAGCACGATGTCGGCATTGAGCCGGCGATGGATCATGACAGCCGACTCGAACAGCATGTTCATGAAACCGAGCTGCATGAAGATCAGCAGCACGGCGAAGGCGACCCCCGCCGTGGCGATCGCCATCCGGCCCTTCGAATGGACGAGCTGCTTCCAGCCGAGCGGCGTGCGGCGGCCGGGAAGAATGCTAATCCGCACGCGACAGCCGCGACGGGTTCAGGCCGGCGGCCGGCGCGGCGCTCCGGATCGCCACGCGCACCTGCAGGTTGGTGAGCGCCGAAACGCGGGCCGACGCGGCGGGGTCGAGCTTGAGATACACTTCCACCACCCTCGAATCGAGAACCGCCGCGGGATCTTCGCGAATGACGCTCTGGGTTCCAACGGCCATGCCGATCCGCTCGACGGTCGCGTCCAGCGGTGTCGCGAGCGACCTCGACGTAACGGTCGCAGGCTGGCCAACGGCAACGGCGGCGATGTCGGCTTCGAAGACCTCGGCGCGCACCATCATCGTCGAGACGTCGCCCATCTCGGCAAACCCGTCCGTGCCCAGCTGCTGTCCCAACCGCGCGTGAAGTCGCAGGATCGTGCCATCCACCGGGGCCCGGAAGTGCGACAGGGCGTAGTCGGTGAAGGCCTTTTCGGCAGCCGCCTCGACGGCCTGGAGTTCTGCCCGCACCACCGCCTCCTCCAGGCGATTGCCGGCCGCGTCGCGGTGCTGGATGCGCTCGAGCGCCAGCGTCGAGGCGTTGAGCTTTCGGTTCGCCGACAGCAGCGCCAGCCGCTTGTCGATCAATGCCGGGTCGCTGTAGAGCCCCGCCTTGGCGAGTTGGCGCGTTCGTTCGTAGTCCCACTGGGCTCGATCGCGTTCGGCCATCTGCTGCTCGACGGCGGCGCCGAAGCTCTTCTCGCTATTGTCGAACTCGGCGAGCTTCTGGGCGAGCTGCGCCCGCTTCGTCGCAACGTTCGCCCGAGCCTGGGCCAGCGCCGCCGCCAGCCGCGGCTCCGTATCGAGAACGCCCAGGACCTGGTCCCGTGTCACGCGCTCGCCTTCGGCGACGAATATCCTGGCAATGCGGCCGGCGTCGTTGCCCAGTGGTCCGTCCAGCCTGAGCAGCCGGCTGGACGGCTCGATTCGGCCCAGCGCCACGATGGCGGTACCGGCGCTCTCGCCGGCGGGACGCGCCGAGAAGCTGCTCGCCGCGGCCGCCGCCGGCGCCGCCGGCGCATGCACAGGCCATGACAATAGGACCAGGGCTACCGCCAGCAGGGCAGCTGCTGCCGCCATGAGCAGATGCTTTGGCGATATCTTCATGGAAGGCTCCACGGACGCATGATGACGATGAGGGCTGCGCCAGTGCGGGCGGCCACGCTCAGTCCGTTGCCGGACTGCCGCCTGGAGCGGTCTGGGGGTTCATCCCGGCATCGCCGACCTCACCGGCCCTTCCCTCGGCGACCAGCGCCGCGCGACGCTGGGCGGCGGCGGCCCGCACGGCCGCGTAATAGTCGAGCGATTCGCGTTCCAGGGAGTTGGTGACGCCCAGGGCGCGCGCGCGACCGTCGACGATGCCTGCCGCCTTGCTGGCGGTGTCGACCGTCGCGATCATGCCGCCCGGAATCAGCGCCACCGGGTTCGCCACGAAGTCCACGACCTTGCCGACGCTGTCGCGTACGTTCGACGGACCGAGCAACGGCAACTGGACGCTCGGCCCGGGGCCCACCCCCCATACGCCCAGCGTCTGGCCGAAATCGGCCTGGTGTCCGGGCCGGTCCCAGTCCGTGGCGACATCGAACAGGCCGGCGCCCCCTACCGTCGTGTTGATCACGAATCGCTGGATCGTGTTCCAGCCCCGGCTGAAGTTTCCCTGCAGAGCGTCGTTCAACGCCACGGCCGGCTGTCCGAGATTGCTGGTGAAGTTGTGGACGCTTTTTTGCACCCGGCTGGGAACGTGCTCGTGATAGGCCCGGGCGACGGGTTGCAGGGCGTTGTCGTCGACGAACTTGTTACCCTTGAAGATCACACGGTTCGTCGGCTCGGCCGGATCGTTGTTGCGTTCGTGTTCCGCGCGCGCCTCGGCTTCCGCCGGCGCATGGGCACATCCGGCCAAGGCGACGATCCAACCGGCACAGATCACGGCGGGCATCAGGTATCTCACGGCGATGGCGACAGGCATCTCAATCTCCTCTTCCTAGTAGGGGCACGACGGATGAGCTGCCCGAAGTCCGCAGGCACTGGGCGCTGCCGCAGGCGAGCTCGCTGCGAGGGCGCGCCACGACGAAGGCTGCCGCCATCAAAGCGATGGCCGCCGCCAGAAGCGGAAGGACCTTCAGAGCTGGTTTCATGTACAGGCGGCGCGATGCGGCGAGCGATGTTCCGGACAGGACATGTCATCGCTATAGCGAATCCGCCGAACCCGGACGGATTCGAGTTGTTTCGTGCCGTGTCTGGCGGCGGCCTGGTTACACTCCGTTACAAATATGCCGGAGCAGCCGAGGTAAGGTCGCCTCTTACGCCCTCAGCCTCCAATGACGTCGAGCTTGAACACCCGACGCGCATTCGTCTCGTAGATCTTCTTGCGCTCCTCCTCCGCGACGCTCGCACCGTCCATAAAGCGGACGGCTTCGGCGTCGTCCTCATAGGGGAAGTCGGCGGCGAAGAGGATGCGGTCCACGCCCAGCTCGTCGAGGGAGAGGCGAAGCGCCGGCATGGAGGTCACGCCCGAGGTCGTGATGACGAAGTTGTCGAGGAAGTATTCGCTGGGCAGCCGCGCCAGCTTCTGGCAGGCGCCGATCTGCACTTCGAGGCGATAGCGGTTGTCGATGCGCTGCAGCCAGAAGGGAATGCCCTCGCCCATATGGCCGAGCACGATCTTGAGTTTCGGGTGCCGTGCGAACGTTCCAGACATGATGAGGCGCATCGCATGAAGCCCCGTCTCGGCGGCGAAGCCCCAGCCGGCGAACCACAGCGCATAGTCGAGATAGGGTGCGACCCAGGAGGCGGCGGGCTCGCGGGGATGGAGATAGATCGGCATGTCGTGCGCCTCGGCCGCCTCGAGGATCGGCCGGAACTTCGGCGCGTCGAGATACTCGCCCTTGGTGTGGGAGTTCACGATCAGGCCGTTGAGCTTCAGGCTCCCGGCGGCCCGCTCGATCTCCTTCGCAGCCGCCGCGGGATCCTGCGGGGCGATCGCCGCCAGGCCGGCGAAGCGCGTCGGGTGGGCGCGCACGGCCGCAGCCAGCCTATCGTTCGACTCGGCCGCGAGCCGTGTCGCCACCGAAGCCTCGAACACCTGCACGCCCGGCGAGGTGAGCGAAAGGACCTGCATGTCGATGCCGATCGCGTCCATATGGGCGATGCGGGCCGCGCCGATGTCGAGCAGGCGCTCGTCCATCGGCTTGTTGATCGGCGTCTGCGCGAGGATCGTCTCGCCCATCTTCGCGAAACCCGGCTCGACGTCGGCCCCCGCCAGCACCTTCTGCCATTCCGCCAGGATCTCGGGCGTCACGAAGGCTTCTTCGACCGCGATACGCCGAACGGACATGTTCACGCTCCCTGCTCCATGGCGCCGAGCCTACGTCAACGTGCGCGAAACGCCGAGTACATTTCGTGTGCAACCCGTCGCCGGGTCCGCGTAGCATGAAGGGCGTTCACACAGGAGCAACCGGATGACGATCCCCGAAGACGACTCGTCCCTCCCGTCACGCCGCGCCGCCATGACGTCAGGGGCGGCCCTGCTGGGCACGACCCTGCTGGCCGGCGGGGGCTCGCAGGCGCAGACCCCGGCCTCCTCGCCGGCCGCTCCGGGCAACGCCGCGATGCCATCAGGCTACAACATCCTCTTCGTGCTGGTTGACCAGGAACATTTCTTCCCGCAGTGGCCGTTCCCGGTGCCGGCGCGCGAGGCGATCAAGAAGAAGGCCGTTACTTTCCTCAATCACCAGGCCGCCTCCTGCGTCTGCTCCTCGGCACGCTCGGTCGTCTATACCGGCCAGCACATCCAGCACACCGGGATCGCCGACAATCTCAACTACATTTGGCAGCGCGACCTCTCGACGAAAATCAAGACGATCGGCCACCGGCTCACCGAGCTGGGCTATCACGCCGCCTATCAGGGCAAGTGGCATCTGTCGGCCACCATGGACCTCAACGACAAGCCGGTCGACGCGCCTCTGCTCGACTATCGCAAGACCATGCAGTCCTACGGGTTCCAGGATTTCTTCGGCGTCGGCGACCTGATCGACGGCACGCTGGGCGGCTACAAGTACGATGACGGCACCCTGGCGACGGCGGTCACGTGGCTGCGGACGGAAGCGCAGACGCTGCGCACGAAGGGCCAGCCCTGGTACCTCGCCGTCAATCTCGTGAACCCGCACGACACGATGTACTTCGACTCCGATACCGGGACCGAGACCATCCAGGGCAAGCGCCATGCGCTCCCCATCGCCGGCGCGCCGGACGACGAGCTCTATCGCGCGACCTGGGACAATGTCCCCCTGCCGCCCAACAGGCACCAGCCGTTCGACGCGCCAGGCCGCCCGAAGGCGCATCTCTATTATCAGCAATCGATCGACCTTCTGGTCGGGCAATGGCCGGACGAGGATCGACGCTGGCGCGCCCTGCGCAACTACTACTTCAACGCCATCCGCGACTGCGACGCCAAGGTCGAGCGCCTGATGGCGGCGCTCGAGAACAACGGCATGGCGCAGAACACGATCGTCATC
>Ga0209066_10005410_pt1 | contig 13475 bp, 11 predicted proteins | sample All_14_2_FD_187198 | JGI IMG/M metagenome (GOLD analysis project Ga0209066, IMG submission 187198) | Freshwater microbial communities in response to fracking from Pennsylvania, USA - Allegheny Zone_MetaG_DW_15 (SPAdes) (version 2) ...
GCTCGGCGCAGCCAGCAGCGAGGATCCATCGAGCCAGCCGGCCTGCGCGAAGCCGCCGACGACGAGTACGCGCGTGGGCTCGAAGCGATGGAAGGCGAAGTCGCCAAGTTGCAGGAAGCGCTCGGCGGCGGGCTGGTAGCGCAGGTAGCGAGCGACCAGCAGCGCGTCGGGCTCGACGCGCACGATCGTGCCGACGAGCGAAGCGCGCGCGATCTCGCCGTCCGCAAGCGTCTTGGAGACCAGAAATCCGGCTCGCGGATCGGCAGCCAGGTTGCGCGTGTGCTCCGCGAGCTGCGAGATGAGGAACAGCGGCCGGTGGTGCTCGTCCGGCGCGAAGGCGACTGTAGTCGCGAACGGATGGCCGGGCAGCGTCGACGAGTGCGTCGCGAGCGCAGCCGTGTCCTGCGAGTGCAAGAGGTCGACAAGGATTTCGAGCCGCGAACGCATGCGCGGAGTTTACCCGCGCCGACGGTGCGGCGTCCTAGCGGACGGGCGCGGGCCGGTCCGGCGGCCCGCGCGTGCCGCCGAGTGCCGGAAAGGCGCCGTCCTCTTCCATGTCTCCGGTCTTCAGGATTTCGAGGCGCTGCTTCATCGCCGCGATCTCGACCGACTGGCTGGCGATGATCTCCTCGGCCAGGCGCCGCGTCGCCGGGTCGTAGCCGTGCACGAGTAGGGCCCGCGCCATGGCGATCGCGCCCTGGTGGTGCGGGATCATCATGGCGAGGAAATCGACGTCGGCGTCGCCGCTGGGGTCGAATCCATGCATGGCTTCCATCATCGCCGCCATGCCGGTTTCGAGTTCGAGGGCGAATGGATCGTCCATGATTCCTCCTAGCCCGTCTGGCCGCGCTGGCCGGGGCGCACGTAAACGAGGTTGATGCTCTTCTTGTTGCGCAACTCGCCCGACGGCAGGCGCAGTGCGCCGAGGGGGATCTGGGCGATGAAGCGCGGACGCAGCGGATCGCTGACGTCGAACGCGGTGCAGCACGTCTGGCCCGCGTTCGGCGTGCCCGGTAGTTCGTCCTGTTCGTGGGCGACGTAGAGCAGGTCGTTGGCGGGGTTTGTCCACAGCCCGTGCGCCTCGCGCGCGTGGGAGAAGAACGAATCGACGACCCTGCGCGCGCCCGGCGCGGCGCTGCGGTCGATGATGGCGATGCGGCTCGACGCGCGGCCCTCCGGACCGTCGTCGTCGACGCGGGCAAGGCTCGCGTAGACCACGCGTCCATTGCGGTTCTCGACGAACTCGACGTGGTTGGGACGCGCCTTGTCGCCGAGCGCCACGGTGTCGAGCAAGTCGAACGGAGCTGCCGTCGACCGGGCCGAAACGGCGTCGGCGAGCTTGTGCGCGAACCAGACTTCGCGGCCGTCGGGCGAAGTCTTCATGAACGGCGTGAACCCGGGCTTGTCCTGCGCACCGATGTCGATCGTGGTCAGCCGCTGCGGATGCGAGTAGCCGTGCGCATCGGGCGCGACACGCAAGACGTCGATCTTCGATACCTTCTGGCTGGCGATGAAGGCGTGTTGGCCGTCGGCGTCGAACCACACTTGGGCCGGACCCTCGACAGTGTCGATCATGCCGACGATGGCGCCGGCGGCGACGCCTCGCGCCTGGCGCAGCGCGCGCTCGACGTCGAGGATTGCGATGCGGTCCTCGCCGCGCAGCGCGACCCAGAGCTCGCGGCCGTTGCGCGTGAAGGTCGGCTCGTGCGGCTCGCGGCCGACGAGGATGCCGCTCGACAGGCGCTCGGGATTCGTCTGCGCGCCGGCGAGCGGATTCGGCCGGTTGCCGACGACGGCCCTGCGCACGACATCGATGAGGTAGACGTTGCTCGATCCGCGCCCGCTGGTGGCGAGCAGGCGGCCGTCAGGCGAGGGCACAGCCCCGTGCGCGTCGATGCAGCCGTGGTAGAGCGCCTTGTGGACCATGGCGGCATGCGCCGGCATGACGCCGCCGGTGACGAAGCGGAACGGCGGGCGCGCATCCTCGTCGAAGCTCGTCAGGTTGATCGTGGTCTCGACCGTGTTGCTGCGCGGGTCGATCACCGAGATGGTGTTCGAGTCCTCGTTGGTGATGAAGACACGGTCGCCGGGCTCGGTGCTCGCGGCGGCCTGCTGCGCCAGCGCGGGATGCGCATCGATCGCGGCGGTGGCCGTCGCCGCTGCGGCGAACTTCAAAAAGTCGCGTCTCGTCTCGTCCATTGCCGGCCTCCGCTCGTTGCTGCGAGGGCAGTCTAGGACGCGAGGCAGATGCTGGATATCCCGCCTTCCGGTGGCGCGCGTACCGGCTCGTCACTACCGGCGGCGGGCCGCCGGTAGTGCGCTGACGGCTTGCGGTAGGCTTCAGCCGCGAGTCGTGATCGAGGCGAGTTCGTCGCTGAGGCGGCCGAGGGAGGACTGCAGGGTGACGCCGCCTTCTTCGACGAAGTCCATCAGGTCCGCCATGCCCGAGCGGAACAGGTTCTCGACGTGGCGTTCCTGGTCTTCCGTAAGCCCGAGATGGACGAAGGACTTGGCGAGGGTCTGCTCGACGCGGAAGACGATTTCGGAACTGGTGAGCCGGTGCCGCTCGTGCGCCTCGGCGAACTGGTGCAGCGCCTTGCGCAGGCTGTCGAGCGTGCTCAGGAGCTTCTGGCTCGTCCGCTCGCGCGCCTCGGCGGTGGCAAGCGCCTGCAGGCGGCTGTCGGCGCCCTGGCTGATGATGGCGAGCGTGTCGCGGATGCGTCCGCATAATTCGTTGTCCTCGGTCGGCATGTTGGTGACCATCGCCGTGATGCAGTCGAAGTTGTAAACCGAGCGGTTGCGGAACTCGAAGATGCGGTCCATGTTGCGCAGGTGGCTGAGGATCGAGCCTTCGAGCGGCTGGTTGGTGCCGTGGGTGCTCAGCACGTGGCTGCGCGTGCCGATGCGCGTTTCGACGGCGCCGGCGAGACCGAAGTAGCCCAGCACGCCGAGGAAGCCTTCGGCGACTTCCTGTTCGGACGTGCAGCCGACGAGCTTGCTCATGTACTGCAGCGCGACGCCGGAGTCGCCCATGCTCGCCAGCGCGATGCCCGACATGTGCTCGGCGCTCGCCACCTGTTCGCGCAACGCCAGGTGCTCGGCGCGCATGCGCTGGGCGACCTGCACCTTGCGCAGCAGCACCTCGGGCTCGAACGGCTTGACGATGAAGTCCTCGCCGCCGGCGTCGAAGCCGGCCAGGCGCGCGTCGAGCGTGTCGAGGGCGGAGACGAAGATCACCGGGAGGTCGCGCATCGCCGCGTCGTCCTTGATCCGGCGGCACAGCGAATAGCCGTCCATGCCGGGAAGGGCGACGTCGAGCAGCAGCACGCCGGGCAGCGACTCGGCGAGGCGGTTGCGGCAGGTTTCCGCGCAGCCGAAGGTCTCGACCGGGTAGTGGGGGGACAGCATCGAGGCGATCATGTCGCGCACGATTTCGTCGTCGTCGACGGCGAAGACCGTAAAGTCGTTGTTCATGGTGTCGTCTCCTTTTGTGAATTCGGGCGATGGCGCTGCTGCTCCAGCAGGCCGGAAAGGGTGTTCCGCGCGGACGACATCGCGTCCCGGAACGAGGCGCGCGGCACCTTGGCGGCCGCGCGCTGCTTGAGTGCGGCTTCGTACGCGGCGGCGGACGAGGCGACGGCGGCGAGGCCAAGCATGCCGGCCCGGCCCTTGAGCGCATGCAGCCGCGCGCAGGCCGTTGCAGCGTCGCCGGCGCGGACCAGCGTGTCGACCTCGTCGGCGGTGGCGGCGCTCTCAGTGACGAAGGCGCGGAGCCAGTGGCGATATTTCTCGTTGCTGCCGCCGCAGCGATGCAGGGCGCCGGTGAAGTCGTAGCCGTCGAGGTCCGGCCACGAGGCGCATGCGTCGCCCGTGTCGGGCGGGGGAGCGAAGCCGGTGTGCTTGCCGGCCGGTATCCAGCGGCACAGCAACTCATAGAGGCGCTGCGTCTTGAAGGGCTTCGCCAGATGGTCGTTCATGCCGCTGGCGAGGATCTCGGCGCGCTCATGGACCAGCGTGTGCGCGGTCATGGCGACGATCGGCAGATCCTTGAAGCGGGGACGCGCGCGCAGCAGCCGCGTTGCCGTCAGTCCGTCCATCTCCGGCATTTGGATGTCCATCAGCACCAGGTCGTGGGCGCCCGGGGGAGCGGCTTCGAGCATCTCCACGGCACGCCGGCCGTCGCCGGCGTGGTCGACGGCGATGCCCAGAGGCGTCAGCAGGTCGGTGACGATCTGCCGATTGAGTTCCTGGTCTTCGGCGAGCAGTACTCGTGCCCGTGCGAAGCGCGGCGGCGTCGAGAACTCGAATTCCGACTGGCGCCCCGCCTCGACCGCTTCCCCCACCGGCAGGCGCAGTTCGAAGCCGAAGGTGCTGCCCTTGCCGGGCGCGCTGTCGACTTCGAGCGATCCGCCCATCATGTCGACCAGGTGCTTGCTGATCGCGAGGCCAAGGCCGGTGCCGCCGAAGCGGCGGGTAATCGAACTGTCGGCCTGGGTGAAGGGGGAGAACAGCGAAAGCTGCGCCTCGCGGGCGATGCCGATGCCGGTGTCCGTGACGGACAGGCGCAGCAGCGCCGTCCTGGCGTCGACGTCGAGCGCCTCCGCCCGCAGCACGATGCGGCCGGCGGCGGTGAACTTGATGGCGTTGCCGAGCAGGTTCATCAGCACCTGGTTCAAACGCAGGGCATCGCCGACGAGATGGTCGGGCACGCCGTCCGAAATCTCGAGGCGCAGTTCCAGTCCCTTCTCGGCGGCGCGGTGGGACATCATCGCGGCGAGGCGCTCGAGCAGGGCGCGCGGCGCGAACGGCGCGTCGACCATGTCCATGCGGCCGGCGGCGATCTTCGTGAGGTCGAGCAGGTCGTCGATGATCGCCAGCAGCGTTTCGCCGGCCCCGGAAATTTTCCCGAGGTAGTCGCGCTGGCGTTCGTCGCGCGCGTTGGTCAGGGCCAGTGCCGAAAGCCCGATCACGGCATTGAGGGGCGTGCGCATCTCATGGCTGACGTTGGCGAGGAACGCATCCTTGGCGCGGTCGGCGGCACGCGCATCCTCGAGCGCGGTCTCGAGCGCGCGCGTGCGCTCGAGCACCAGTTCCTCCAGGTGGGCGCGGTGGCTCGCGAGTTCGTCCATCGCGGCATGGCGGGTGGAAATGTCCGCGAAGATCCAGATGCTGCCGTCCTGCGGCCGCTCCGGATCGAGCGCATGGCCGGTGATGGCGCCCCAGAACGGCGTTTCCTCCTTGTACTTGAACTTCACCTCTTCGCTGAAGGTTTCGCCGCGTGCGACGCTCGCCTGGGCACGCACGCCGACTTCAAGGTAGCTCTCGTGGTCGGCGTAGAGCTTTTCCACCGGCGCGCCGTCGAATTCACCGGACGCGTAATGGAACAATTCCTCGCAGCGCCGGTTGCACCAGACGATGCGCTCGTTGCGCACGAAGGCGATGCCGACGAGCGCGTTCTCGAGGATCGCCGCCTTTTCCGAGACGAGGTGGCGCAGCTTCTGCTCGTTGGCCTTGCGCTCCGAGATGTCGATCATCAGGCCGTGGAGGCGCCACGGCTCGCCCCGCTTGGCGATCACGGTGACGAGGTTCTGCAGCCAGATGCTGCGGCCGTCGCGCGCAAGGAAGCGGAAGTCGAACTGGTAGGGAGCGAGCTGCTTGTTCTGCGTGCGGCAATACTCGGGCACCCAGCGGCGATCCTCGGGATGCAGGTGCGCGTGCCAGAAGCTCGGCTGCCGCCAGGCCGAGACCGGGAAGCCGAGGGTCGGCTCGGCGCGGTCGCTGACGAACAGGAAGCGGAAATCGTGCGCGTCCGCCTCCCAGACGATTGCCTGCGTCGTTTCGACCAGGTTCTCGTAGAAGCGGCCGAGATCCGCCGTGCGCGCCTCGGCGCGCTGGCTGATCTGCCAGATGCCGAGCAGGCCGAGCGGCACGAAGACGAGTCCCCAGGCGTGGTTGCCGCCATGCTCGCCCGCGATGGCGCTGGCGCCGATGGCGGCGAAGACGATCGTCGCGGCCACCAGCGCCGCGAGCGCGAGGTCGAGGTAGCGGTTGCGCAGGTCGTGTGCGAGCAGGTTCTTGATGACGTTACCTTCGTTGTTCGCGGCACATTCGCTTCCCGCTTCCCGTCGATGGGAAGCGAGTCTCATGACTGGGGATCCGGGCGGGCGCTGCGGCCTGTCCGTGCGGGAAGTCGCCGACTTTGCATGCGAACAAGCAAGTGCCATACCCCGATGCAGGGGAATGCCTTGCGGTGCTCGACTACGCGGTCGGATCGGCGAAGCGGCGCGGCTGCCGGGCCATCATCGCTATGGACGCTGGCCCGCCGGGTCTCTCGAAGAATGGCACCCGCGACACGGTCCGTTGGGCGGCCGTCGCGGTAGAGGGCGGCGCGGTTGAGCGCCGCGCGGGTCAGCGGCCGTTACGTACTTCCGGCGGCTCGTTGAGCACGAGCCAGTAAAGCCCGAGCTGGCCGACCGCCTGGATGAACTTCTCGAAGTCGACCGGCTTGCGGATGTAGCTGTTGGCGCCGAGCGTGTAGCCTTCCTCGATGTCGTGGCGTTCCTTCGACGTCGTCAGGATGACGACCGGCAACAGGCGCGTGCGCGGGTCGGCGCGGACGCGGCGCAGGACTTCGAGGCCGTCGATGCGCGGCAGTTTGAGGTCCAGCAGGACCACGGCGGGCAGGGCGCCGGCGGGCTTGCCTTCGCCGCCGTGCAGGTAGTCGAGCGCCTCGACGCCATCGCGGGCGACGACGACGGGGTTGCTGATGCGGTTCTTGTTGAAGGCGCGCAACGTCAGCGCCTCGTCGTCGGGGTTGTCCTCGACCAGCAGTATCGGTTTTTGGTTGCTCATTTTGCCGCTCCCTTCGCCGGTTCCTGCTCTATATGCTACTGCGTTTGCCCTTGCGCGTGCCCGGATTCGGCAGATCGTCGGCGCGGACCAGGAACAGCTTGTCTTCGCTGCTCGGCGTGTCGATCCAGGTCAGCGGCAGTTCGGGGAAGGCGGCATCGACGATGTCGCGATTGTGTCCGACTTCGATGGCCAGCAAGCCGCCCGGTTTGAGATGTTCGCGCGCGCCGGCGAGGATGCGGCGCACCACGTCGAGTCCGTCCGCGCCGGCGCCCAGCGCCAGCGCCGGCTCCTGGCGGTACTCGGCCGGCAGGTTCGCCATCGCTTCGGTGGTGACGTAGGGCGGGTTGGAAATGATCAGGTCGTAACGCCGGCCCTTGAGGCCGTCGAAAACGTCGGACTCGACGAGGCGGACGCGATCCTCCAGTTGGTAATCGGCGACATTGCGCCGCGCGACCTCGAGCGCCGGCGGCGAGATGTCGACCGCATCGACCTTCGCACAGGGAAACGCGTGCGCCATCAGGATCGCCAGGCAGCCCGAACCGGTGCAGAGGTCGAGCGCATCCTCGATGTCGTCCGGATCGTCGACCCACGGCGCGAAGCCTTCGGCCAGCAGCTCGGCGAAATAGGAGCGCGGCACGATGACGCGCTCGTCGACATAGAAGCGGAAGTCGCCGAGCCAGGCTTCCTTCGTCAGGTAGGCCGCCGGAACGCGGCGTGCGATGCGCTGCTGCAGGAGGTTGAGCACGGCCAGCCGCTCGGCGTGCGCGAGGCGCGCATCGAGAAAGGGTTCGAGGCGGTCGAGCGGCAGGTGCAGCGCGTGCAGCACCAGATAGGCGGCCTCGTCGTAAGCGTTGTCGCTGCCGTGGCCGAAAAACAGGCGCGCCTCGTTGAAGCGGCTGACGCCCCAGCGCAGCCAGTCGCGCACGGTGTGGAGTTCGGCGAGCAGGGAATCCATCAGGCGACGATCCGGCGCAAGGCGCCTTCGTAGATGTCGGTGAGCGGTTCGAGGTCGGCGACGGCCACGCATTCGTCGATCTTGTGGATGGTGGCGTTGAGCGGGCCGAACTCGACGACTTCGGCGCAGATGTCGGCGATGAAGCGGCCGTCGGAGGTGCCGCCCGAGGTCGAGAGCTGCGGCGTGACGCCGGTCGTCTGCTCGATGACCTCGACGAGCGTGTCGACCAGCCGGCCGCGCGGCGTCAGGAAGGGTTTGCCGCTGAGCATCCATTCGATCGCGTATTCGAGTCCATGGCGGTCGAGCAAGGCGTGCACGCGGCTCTGCAAGCCCTCCATGGTGCTCGCGGTCGAGAAGCGGAAGTTGAACCAGACTTCCATCTCGCCGGGAACCACGTTGGCGGCGCCGGTGCCGGCGCGCACGTTGGAGATCTGGAAGCTCGTCGGCGGGAAGTATTCGTTGCCGTCGTCCCAACGCGTCGCCGCAAGTTCGGCGAGCGCCGGCGCCGCCTGGTGCACCGGGTTGCGCACGCGCTCCGGGTAGGCGACGTGGCCCTGGATGCCTTTGACCTTGAGGCGCGCCGACAGCGAGCCGCGGCGGCCGTTCTTGATCATGTCGCCGAAGCGCTCGGAGGAGGTCGGCTCGCCGATGATGCAGCAGTCGACGGGCTCGTTGCGCGCCCTGAGCGCTTCGACCACGCGCACCGTGCCGTCGACGGCGTCACCTTCTTCGTCCGAAGTGAGCAGCAGGGCGATCGAGCCCTTCGGCTGCGGCGTGGCGGCGAGGAAGCGCTCGATGGCGACGACGAAGGCGGCGACGGAGGATTTCATGTCGGCGGCGCCGCGGCCGTACAGGTGCCCGTCGCGGATCGTCGGCACGAAGGGATCGGAGGCCCACTTGTCGACCGGGCCGGAGGGCACGACGTCGGTGTGGCCGGCGAAGCAGAGCAGGGGAGCGGCGCTGCCGCGACGCGCCCAGAGGTTCGAGACGCCGCCAGCATCGATGCGTTCGAGCGCGAAGCCCAGCGGCGCGAGGCGCGCGGCGATCAGGTCCAGGCAGCCGGCGTCGTCCGGCGTGACCGACCTGCGCGCGATCAGCGCCTGGGCAAGTTCAAGCGTCGCGGTCATCAGGCGTCGAGCTTGATGGTGAAGGCGGAGAAGGTGCCCGTGGCAGCGGGGTTCGGCTGCTCGTCTTCCTTGGGTCTTTCCTCGGCCGTGCCGGGCTCCGGCGCCGCTTCGGTGTTGCTGATCAGCCAGTGCAGGTTGTTCGCCGAGTCGGCGTTCGCCAGCGCTTCGTCGAGGGTGATGATCTTGTCGCGATAGAGCTTGTAGAGCGCCTGCTCGAAGGTCTGCGACCCCGGCGACATGCTCTTTTCCATCGCTTCCTTGATGCCGTCCATGTCCCCCTTTTCGATCAGCTCGGCGATGTGGCGCGAGTTCAGCATCACCTCGACGGCGGGCGTGCGGCCGCCGTCCGGCTTCTTGACCAGCCGCTGCGAGATCGTGCACTTCATCGTCACCGCGAGGTCGGCGAGCAGGGCCGGGCGATTCTCGAGCGGGTAGAAGCTGATGATGCGCGACAGCGCGTGGTAGCTGTTGTTGGCGTGCAGCGTGGCGAGGCAAAGGTGGCCGGATTGCGCGTAGGCGATGGCCTGCGACATGGTTTCCTTGTCGCGGATCTCGCCGATGAAAATGCAGTCGGGCGCCTGGCGCAGCGCGTTCTTCAGCGCCGCCTGGAAGGTGCGCGTGTCGGAGCCGACCTCGCGCTGGTTAACGATCGACTTCTTGTTCTTGAAGATGAACTCGATCGGGTCTTCAAGGCTCAGGATGTGGCCGGTCTTGCGCTCGTTGCGGTAGTCGAGCATCGCCGTCAGCGTGGTCGACTTGCCCGAGCCGGTGGCGCCGACCATCAGGATCAGGCCGCGCTTCTCCATGATGACGTCGGCCAGCACGTCGGGCACGTTGAGCGTTTCGAGCTTCGGGATCTCGGCCGGGATGTAGCGCACCACCAGCGCCGGCGTGCCCTTCTGGCGGAACACCGAGAGGCGGAAGTTGCCGACGCCTTCGAGCGCGTAGCCGGTGTTGAGTTCGAGCGTCTCCTCGAACTCGTGGTACTGGGTGTCGGTGAGGATCTCGTGCAACAGGCCGGTGATGGTCGCCGAATCCATCACCTGCTGATTGACCGGCACGGCGACGCCGTTGATCTTGATGTTGATCGGCGAACCGACCGAGACGAAGATGTCCGAGGCCTTCTTCTCGGCCATCAGCTGGAACAGCCTGTCCATTGCACCCATCGTCGTCTCCCGGTAAATATCTCAGTGTCTACGGCCGGCCTGCGGCCTTAACTTGCTGCGCAAGTTAGCCTGCGACGCTAGCCACGGCTTTGCCGTGGCTAGTCGCGCAGCAGTTCGTTGATGGCGGTCTTGGCGCGCGTCTGCGCGTCGACGCGCTTGACGATGACGGCGCAGTAGAGGCTGTACTTGCCGTCGGCCGACGGCAGGTTGCCGCTGACGACGACGGAGCCCGAGGGCACACGGCCGTAGGTGATCTCGCCGGTGGCGCGGTCGTAGATCTTGGTGCTCTGAGACAGATACACGCCCATCGATATCACCGAGTTCTCCTCGACGATCACGCCCTCGACGACTTCCGAGCGCGCGCCGATGAAGCAGTTGTCCTCGATGATGGTCGGATTGGCCTGCAGCGGCTCCAGAACGCCGCCGATGCCGACGCCGCCCGAGAGGTGCACGTTCTTGCCGATCTGCGCGCAGGAACCGACCGTTGCCCAGGTGTCGACCATCGTCGCCTCATCGACGTAGGCGCCGATGTTGACGTAGCTCGGCATCAGCACGACGTTCTTGGCGATGAAGGCGCCGCGGCGCGCGGTGGCCGGCGGCACGACGCGGAAGCCGCCCTTCTGGAAAGTGTGCGTGTCGTAGTTCGCGAACTTGGTCGGCACCTTGTCGAAGTAGCGCATCGGACCGGCGTCCATCAGCCGGTTGTCCTCGAGGCGGAACGACAGCAGCACGGCCTTCTTGATCCACTGGTGGGTGACCCACTGGCCGTCGATCTTCTCGGCGACGCGCAGCTTGCCGGTGTCGAGGTCGTTGAGGATCAGTTCGACGGCTTCGCCGATCTTGGCCGGCGCCGAGCCGGGCTTGAATTCGGCGCGCTGTTCCCAGGCTTCGTCAATGATGCTTTGCAGTGCGTGCATGTTGGGTCCCTGAATTATTGGCGAGATTTGCAGAAATCGGCGATCCGCTGTGCGGCTTCGAGGCATTCGTCGAGCCCCGCGACGAGCGCGATGCGGATGAAGTCCGCGCCCGGATTGACGCCGCCGGCCTCGCGGGCGAGGTAGCTTCCCGGCAGCACGACGACATTATATTGGCGATGCAGTTCGCGGGCGAACTCGGTGTCGCTCATGCCGTAGCGCGCCACCGAGGCCCACAGGTAGAAACCGGCGTCCGGCATCTGCGTGTCGAGGTGTGCGGCGATGAGCGGTGTCACCTGCGCAAACTTCTCGCGATACAGGCGGCGGTTCTCGGCCACGTGCGCCTCGTCGCCCCAGGCGACGGCGCTCGCATGCTGCACGGCCGGGTTCATCGCGCAGCCGTGATAGGTGCGGTAGAGCCAGAACTTCTTCAGGATCGCCGCGTCGCCGGCGACGAAGCCCGAGCGCATGCCCGGCACGTTCGAGCGCTTCGACAGGCTCGAGAACATGACGAGGTTGCGATAGTCGTCGCGGCCCAGCTTGCGCGCCGCTTCCAGCCCGCCGAGCGGGCGCTGCACCTCGTCGAAGTAGATCTCCGAGTAGCACTCGTCGCTGGCGATGACGAAGCCGTATTCGTCCGACAGATCGAACAGCGTGCGCCATTCGTCGAGCGTCATCACCTTGCCGGTCGGGTTGCCGGGCGAGCAGACGTAGATGAGCTGCACGCGGCGCCAGACGGCGGCCGGCACGGCGCGGAAGTCCATCGCGAAGCCGTCCTGCGGCAACTGGTTGAAGAAGGCCGGCGCCACGCCCGCCAGGTAGGCCGCGCCCTCGTAGATCTGATAGAACGGATTCGGCGACAGCACCAGCGCATCCGGCTTCGAGGCATCGACGACGCACTGCGCGAAGGCGAACAGCGCCTCGCGCGAACCCGTGACCGGCAGCACCTGCGCCGCCGCATCCGGCGCCGGAATGCCGTAGCGGCGCGCGATCCAGTCGGCAATCGCCTTCCGCAGCGCGTCGCTGCCGTTGGTGGCCGGGTAGGCCGCCAGCCCGCCGAGTCCCGCGATCAGCGCATCCTTGATGAACTGCGGCGTGCCGTGCTGCGGCTCGCCGATCGACAGCTTGATCTCCTTGAGCCCCGCCGGCGGCGTGTTGCCGGCAAACAGCGCGCGCAACTTCTCGAACGGGTAGGGCTGGAGCTTGGAGAGATTCGGATTCACGTACGGGGCGCCGCAACGAAAGCGCGAATTATAGGGGAGGCGGTGCGGTAAGCCGCCGAAAACCCTCAACTCGCGCTCCAGGGCGGCACCGTCAGTTCGGCACAAGTCCGGAGCGATGATGAGCGCGGATTCTCCCCCGCGATCGCAGTCGGCCCCAGACACCGTCTCCGGATCCAACCGGAGGTCAGTTAAGTTATTGGATCGCAGCCTCGCTGGCTACGCCATCACCGCCTTGCAGACCGAGAGTCGCCAGTGCTGCAAGATCATCGATAGACAGCACACGCTGAATGTCGAGAATGATGACGAACTTGCCGTTCACCTTGCCCATGCCGGCAATGAAGTCGGCGCGGATCGTCGACCCAAAGCTCGGGGGCGGCTCGATCTCCTTCGGGGATATCTCGAGCACCTCTGACACGGCATCGACCATGATGCCTACGTCGTGCTTCATGCCGTCCTGCCGAACCTCAACGATGACGTTGCAGGTGCGCTTTTGTACTGTCGTCGCCTTGCCGTGGAATCTGGACGCCAAATCAATGATGGGAACGACGGCTCCACGCAGGTTAATCACTCCGCGGACAAACCCCGGCATCATCGGTATCTCGGTGAGGCTGCCGTATTCGATGATTTCCTTGACGTTCAGGATACCTACAGCGTACATCTCGGCGGCCAGAGAAAACGTCAGGTATTGGTTGTCCTCGCCGGCTGCAAGTTGCCGGGCGGCAAGGACCGCAGGCGGCAGGGATGCGGACTGCACTTGTGTGTTTTCCATGAGGGCCTCGCTCAAAAGCGCTCGAAGTCGGATTCGCTGGCGTCGGCCGCTGGGGTCGCCGGACGCGCACGCGCTGCGGCCGGGGCGGCGGCACGGGTGGTGGCTGCCGAACGCGAGGCGGTACGCTTCACGGCAGCACCGCCCTCGATCCTGAAGAAGCTCATCAGTTCCTGCAGCTGCTGCGCCTGGCCGCCCATCTCCTCGGCGGTGGCGGCGAGCTCCTCGGAAGCCGAGGCATTCTGCTGCGTTGCCTTGTTCAGTTGCCCCATGGCACCGTTGATCTGCCCGACGCCCGCGCTCTGCTCCTGGCTTGCGGCGGCGATCTCCTGCACCAGGTCGGAGGTCTTCTTGATGCTCGGCACCATTTCGTCGAGCAGCTTGCCGGCCTTCTCGGCCATCCTGACCGAGGAACCCGCGAGTTCGCCGATCTCCTGCGCCGCGACCTGGCTCCTCTCGGCGAGCTTGCGCA
>Ga0209066_10005411_pt1 | contig 13474 bp, 12 predicted proteins | sample All_14_2_FD_187198 | JGI IMG/M metagenome (GOLD analysis project Ga0209066, IMG submission 187198) | Freshwater microbial communities in response to fracking from Pennsylvania, USA - Allegheny Zone_MetaG_DW_15 (SPAdes) (version 2) ...
GAGTCCGTGCCGGCCGTTCGGGAACACATGGAGCGCGTGACGTACCCCGGCGGCGGCGAGGGCCATGCCGAGCAGATAGCTGTGCTGCACGGGGACCACCGGATCCTCGGCGGTGTGCCAGACGAAGAACGGCGGCGCGTCGGGGGTGACGAGCAGGTCGACACTCGCGGCGGCGCGCGCCTCGGGGGTGGCGTCGGCGCCGAGCAGCGTCTCGCGGGAGACCTGATGCGTCGGCAGCATCATCGACACGACGGGGTAGCACAGGAGGGCGAGGTCGACGCGCTCGTCGTCGGCCGCCCCGGGGGCGAGGGTCGCGTGCCCGGCCGCGTGCCCGCCCGCTGAGAAGCCGAGCAGCGCGATGCGGTCGGTCCCGGCCTCCCGGCGCGCGCGGATCTCCCCGCGCACCGCCTCGAGCACCGCCGGATGCCGCGTGCCGACCGGGTAGGCGAAGTAGCTCGCCGACAGGCCGAGCGTCTCGAGCCACGCGACGATCGTCGTCGACTCGTTGTCGGAGATGCGGGTGTAGCCGCCGCCGGGCAGCACGATCACGTGGTCGCGGGTCACTCGTCCATCTTCTCTCGGGTCACGGGCGGGCACGCGCGGTGAGGCGCTCGAGCTGGGTGACGTGACGCGGCTGCAGCTCGGCGAGCGACGCGACGCCGAGCAGCTTCATCGTGCGCACGATCTCGCCGCGGAGGATCTCGATCGTGCGATCGACCCCGCGCCGCCCGCCGGCCATGAGGCCGTAGAGGTAGGCGCGGCCGATCATCGTGAAGTGCGCCCCGAGGGCGATCGAGGCGACGATGTCGGCGCCCGACATGATGCCCGTGTCGACGCCGATCTCGACGTCCTTCCCGACCTCACGCGCGACGTCGGGGAGCAGGTGGAACGGGATCGGCGCCCGGTCGAGCTGCCGCCCGCCGTGGTTGGAGAGGATGATGCCGTCGACGCCGAGGTCGGCGAGTTTCCGCGAGTCCTCGAGGTTCTGCACGCCCTTGATGACGATCTTCCCGGGCCACATCCCGCGGATGACGTCGAGGTCGGCGTAGGAGATCGTCGGATCCATCGCGGCGTCGAGCAGCTCGCCGACCGTGCCGCCCGTCGACTGCAGCGACGCGAACTCGAGCTTCGGCGTCGTCAGGAAGTCCCACCACCACCACGGCCGCGGGATGGCGTTGACGATCGTGCCGAGGGTGAGCGCCGGGGGGATCGAGAACCCGTTGCGCTTGTCGCGCAGCCGCGCCCCGGCGACGGGTGTGTCGACGGTGAACTGCAGGGTGTCGAAGCCCGCGGCCGCGGCGCGCTCGACGAGTGCGTACGAGATCGACCGGTCGCGCATGACATAGAGCTGGAACCAGTTGCGGCCGTCGGGGTTGGCCGCCTTGACGTCCTCGATCGACGTCGTGCCGAGGGTCGACAGGGTGAACGGGATGCCCGCCGCCCCCGCCGCACTCGCGCCGGCGAGTTCGCCCTGGGTCTGCATGAGCCGGGTGAACCCGGTCGGCGCGATCGCGAGGGGCAGCGCCGACGGGCCGCCGAGGATCGTCGACGAGGTGTCGACGTCCGCCGCGGGCCGCAGGATCGAGGGGCGGAACTCGACGTCTTCGAAAGCCTGCCGGGCACGCGCGAGCGACAACTCCTGCTCCGCGGCGCCGTCGGTGTAGTCGAACGCGGCCTTCGGGGTGCGGCGCTTCGCGAGGAGCCGGAGGTCGTGGATCGTGAGCGCCCGCTGCAGGCGTCGGTCGGTCGCGTCGAAGTTGGGCGTGCGGAACTTCAGCAGTTCGAAGATCTGAGCGGGACGCGGCACCTGACGGCGCTGGGTACGGGGATCTCGAGGCATCTCTGTCGTCCTATCGGGTCGCGTCGTAGTGGGCGAGCAGGGCGCGGCCGGCGGCGTCGAGGTGGGCGCCGACGAGACCGGCCGCAGCGTCGGCGTCCCCGGCGGTGACGGCATCCAGGATGTGCTGGTGCTGCGCCGCGACTTCCGCGACGGGCAGCAGGTGGTGGGCCTGGACCTGCCCGATGCACAGCTCGATCTCGCCCATGAGGGTCGCATGCATCCGAGCCAGCCGGGCACTCGGCGACCCCGCGACGAGCGCCCGATGGAAGGCGGCGTCGTGCGCGGCGAAGGAGCCGCCGGTGCGAGCGGTCTCGAGCAGCGCCCGGTGCGCCGTCAGGGCGGCGGCGGGAATCTCGCCGCCCGTCGCGAGCGAGGCGGTCGCCGCGGCTTCGACGAGCCGCCGGGTCGTGATCAGGTCGAGGATGTCGTCGCGGCTCAGTTCGGGCACGCGGGCGGCGCGGTGGGCCTCGCGGCGGAGCAGCCCGTCGGCGACGAGACGCTCGATCGCGAGTCGCGCGGTCGGCCGGGCGACGCCGAAACGCAGGGCGACGGCCGACTCGGTGACGGCGGAACCCGGGGGTTCCGACTGGTCGAGGATGCGGTCCCGCAACGCCGCGACGATCGTGTCGGGCATCGTGGTGGGTGTCGCGGAGAGTGACATTGTCAGGCAATCTAGCAGATTGTCTAACAATCACGGGATGAGGACGTCCGCGGAGACGGGGGCGGGCGGCGTTCGCATTCGGGGGTTCCCCCCAGGGCGGCGGGGACCCCGGCCTGGCTACCGTCGGCTCATGATCCTTCGTCTGCTCGCTCTGACCGCCGCCACCGCGCTCGCCGCGACCGCTCTCACCGGGTGCGTCCGAATCGGCCCGATGACCTCCGAGTCCCCGGAGATCGACGACGTCACCGCCGTCGTGCTCGACACGAGCGGCGACCTCACGATCACCGAAGGCGACCCCGCGCTCACGATCCACGCGCCCGAAGGCGTCGTCGACCGGCTCACCGCGACCGTGCGCGACGGCGTGCTCGAACTCGGTCGCCGTCCCGGCATCCCGTTCGGATTCGGCCGGGGCGAGATCCGCTACGACCTGACGCTGCGCCACCTCGACGCGATCGAGGTGAACGGCTCGGGAGACATCGCCTCGACGGTGTCGGGCGGCGACATCACGATCGAGATCAACGGCTCGGGCGACGTCACGGTGTCGGGCATCGACGCCGAGGCGATCGAGGTGCGGATCTCGGGATCGGGCGAGGTCGAGCTCGAAGGCCGCGCCGACGACTTGGCCGTCGAGATCGACGGATCCGGCGACGCCGACGCCGACGCCCTCGAGGTGCGGGACGCGCGCGTCGAGATCGGCGGATCCGGCGACGCGCGACTCCATGTCACCCGCACCCTGCAGGTCGACATCTCGGGGAGCGGCTCCGTGCGGCATCGCGGGGGCGCCGACGTCGACGCCGACGTCTCGGGCTCGGGCGACGTCGAAGCGGACTGAGCTCAGCCGAGCACGGCCGCGGCGACCCGCGCGAGGGCGTCGAGGTCGCGATGATCGAGGAACTGCAGGTACAGCCGGTCGACCCCGAGCTCGCGGGCGTGGGCGACCTTCTCCTCGACCGCCGCGATCGGGAGGCCGCGACCGAGCGACTTCACGACGGAGTACCGCAGGTCGTCGGGATCGCGACCGATCGCCTCGGCGGCCGCCCGCACGGTCGCGAACTTCGCCGCGGGGTCTTCGCGTCCCATGTCGAAGTAGTTGAACTCGGTCGCGTAGCGCGCCGCGAGGGCGGGCGTGCGCGCCGGACCCCCTCCGCCGACGATGACGGGCACGCGGCTCTGCACGGGCTTCGGGAGCGCGGGGGCGGCGTCGAGGCGGTAGTGGGCTCCCGCGAAGTCGAAGGTCTCGCCGACCGGCGTCTCCCACAGGCCCGTCACGATCGCGAGCTGCTCTTCGAGCAGACCGAAGCGCTTCGCGGGGAACGGGATGCCGTAGGCGGCATGCTCCCGCTCGTTCCATCCGGCTCCGAGGCCGAGTTCGACGCGGCCCCCCGACATCGCGTCGACGTTCGCGACCTGGATCGCGAGCACCCCCGGGTGCCGGAAGGTCGCCGACGAGACGAGGGTGCCGAGACGGATGCGCGCCGTCTCGCGGGCGAGGCCCGCGAGCACCGTCCACGCGTCGCTCGGCCCCGGCATCCCGTCGCCGGAGAAGGCGACGTAGTGGTCGGAGCGGAAGAAGCCGTCGAAGCCGAGCTGCTCGGTCGCCGTCGCCCACGCGAGCTGCTCGGCGTAGCTCGCGCCGTTCTGAGGTTCGATGAACGTGCAGATCTCCACGGCATCCACTCTGCCACTCGGAGCGGCACCGCCCGTTTGTGAGGGAAGCCTTACCTGCGTAGGCTGGATGCTCGTGACCCTCCGCCGCGCGTTCGCCCCGATCGGGATCGCCGCCGCGCTCCTGCTCGCCGGGTGCTCCGTGCCCGGCGGAGCCGCGACGACCCCGTCGCCGACGGTCGCCGACGACCGGCCCCTCGCCGAGCTCGACCTCGCCGCCGACCCGCGCGCCCACGTCGGGCCGAGTACGGCGCTGCTCGCGAGCGAAGCCCTCGAGCCCGTCGACGAGAACCCCGAGCAGACCCTCCCCGCGACGGTCGTCTCCCGCGACGCGAGCGGCGACGTCGAGGTGACGGTCGACGACACCTCGCGTGTCATCGGCCTCGACATGGCGGGATCGATCGCCGCGACCATCTGGGGCCTCGGACTCGGTGAGACTCTCGTCGGCCGCGACATCTCGACGACCTTCGACGGCGTCGCCGACCTGCCCGTCGTGACCTCCGGCGGGCACGCGATCGACGCTGAGAGCGTGCTCGCCCTACGACCGACCCTCGTCATCACCGACGGCAGCATCGGGCCGCGCGACGTGCTCACCCAGTTGCGGCAGGCAGGCGTCGACGTCGTCTTCGTCGAGAACGACGCCTCGTTCGCGGGCGCTGTCGACCTCGCCCGTTCGGTCGCCGCAGCGCTCGGAGTGATGCCGGCCGGCGAGGAGCTCGCCGCGCGCATTCAGGCGGATGTCGACGCGAAGATCGCCGAGATCGCCGCGATCGCGCCGGCCGATCCCGCGAACCGGGTGCGGATGATGTTCCTCTACCTGCGCGGCGCCTCGGGCATCTACTACCTGTTCGGCGAGGAGTCGGGGGCCGACGACCTCATCGACGGCCTCGCCGGAGTCGACGTCGCGGGCGAGATCGGCTGGAGCGGAATGCAGCCGATGACCGACGAGGCCATCATCGCGGCCAACCCCGACCTCATCCTCGTCATGACCGACGGGATCGAGTCGGCGGGCGGCATCGACGGGCTGCTGCGGGCGAAGCCCGCGATCGGCCTCACCGCGGCCGGGCAGAACCGCCGCTTCGTCGACATGGCCGACGGCGACATCCTGAGCTTCGGGCCGCGCTCCGCGGCCGTGCTCGACGCGCTCGCGCGGGCCGTCTACGCACCCGCCGACTGATCGCGGCGCGCAGGCGAGCGAAACACCGCCGCAACATCCCGCCCCTAGGCTCACACCATGGGTGACCTGTTCGACGGCTACGGGGCCACCGCCACCCGGCGGCACGGGGCTCCGCCGTGGGACGAGATGTTCTCCGACATCGCCGTCGCGGGGCCCGACGTCACGCGCGAGGCGTACCGCGACATCCACACCGCCCTCGCCCGCATGACGCAAGAGGAACTGCGCGGGCGCACCGAAGCTCTCGCGTCCTCGTACCTCGCGCAGGGCGTCACCTTCGACTTCGCGGGCGAGGAGCGACCCTTCCCGCTCGACGCCGTGCCGCGGGTCATCCCCCAGGAGGAGTGGCTGACCGTCGAGGCGGGGGTCAAGCAGCGGGTGCTCGCCCTCGAGCGGTTCCTCAGCGACGTCTACGGCGAGCAGCGCGCGGTGAAGGACGGCATCATCCCCGCTCGCCTCATCTCGTCGAGCGAGCACTTCCACCGCGAGGCCGCCGGCATCGTGAGCGCGAACAACGTGCGCATCCAGGTGTCGGGCATCGACCTCATCCGCGACGAGAACGGCGCCTGGCGGGTGCTCGAAGACAACGTGCGGGTGCCGTCGGGCGTCTCCTACGTCATCTCGAATCGTCGGGTGATGGCGCAGACGCTCCCCGAACTGTTCATGTCGATGCGGGTGCGCCCGGTCGGCGACTACCCGAACCGGCTGCTCGGGGCACTGCGCGCGTCGGCTCCCGTCGGGGTCGACGAGCCGACGATCGTCGTGCTCACCCCCGGCGTCTACAACTCCGCCTACTTCGAGCACACGCTGCTCGCGCGGCTCATGGGCGTCGAGCTCGTCGAAGGTCGCGACCTGTTCTGCTCGGGCGGACGCGTGTGGATGCGCACGACCGCCGGTCCGACGCGCGTCGACGTCATCTACCGCCGGGTCGACGACGAGTTCCTCGACCCGCTGCTGTTCCGCGCCGACTCGATGCTCGGCTCGCCCGGGCTCATGCTCGCCGCCCGCCTCGGGAACGTCACGATCGCGAACGCGGTCGGCAACGGGGTCGCCGACGACAAACTCGTCTACACCTACATGCCCGACCTCATCCGCTACTACCTGGGCGAGGACCCGATCCTGCCGAACGTCGACACCTGGCGCCTGGAAGATCCGGCGTCGCTCGAAGAGGTGCTCGACCGGCTCGACGAGCTCGTGGTGAAGCCCGTCGCGGGCTCGGGGGGAAAGGGCCTCGTGGTGGGGCCCGACGCGTCGAAGCAAGAGCTCGAGGATCTGCGGGTGCACCTGCTCGCCGACCCGCGCGGCTGGATCGCGCAGCCCGTCGTGCAGCTCTCCACCATCCCCACTCTCGTCGAAGACGGGATGCGGCCGCGGCACGCCGACCTGCGCCCCTTCGCCGTCAACGACGGCTCAGACGTCTGGGTGCTGCCCGGCGGCCTCACCCGGGTCGCGCTGCCCGAAGGGCAGCTCGTCGTCAACTCCTCGCAGGGCGGCGGCTCGAAGGACACCTGGGTCGTCGGGCTCGACCCGCTGCGCACCCTCGAGCACGACATCTCCGGGCTCGTCGCCGACCAGGCCACGGTCACGACGTCGATCCCCGTCATCTCGGCGGAGTCGCACCTGCAGGACCACAACCCCGCCGACGCCCCCCGCCAGGACCAGCAGCAACAGCAGCAGCAGGCGGCGCAATGCTGAGCCGCATCGCCGAGAGCCTGTTCTGGATCGGCCGCTACATCGAGCGCAGCGACGGCACCGCGCGCATCCTCGACGTCCACCTGCAGTTGCTGCTCGAAGACCCGTGGATCGAAGAGAACCTCGCCTGCCGGTCGCTGCTGTCGGTCATGGGCACCGAGGTCGACGACGAGGCCGACGTGACCCGGGGCGACGTGCTCACGATCCTCGCGGTCGACCGCAACCAGCCGGCCTCCATCGCCTACTCGCTCAACGCCGCGCGCGAGAACGCCCGCCGGGCGCGCGAGGTCGTCAACACCGAACTCTGGGAGGTGCTCAACACCACCCGTGCCCGCATGCCGCGCAAGGTCGCGAGCGACAAGGTGCACGAGTTCTTCACCTGGGTGCGCGAGCGCTCGGCGCTCGCCGTCGGCATCGTCGAGTCGGCCACGAACCGCGATGAGGCGTACCGGTTCTTCACCCTCGGCCGCTCGATCGAGCGCGCCGACATGACCGCGCGGCTGCTCGCGACCCGGTCGCTCACCGAAGCCTCGGGACCGTCCTGGACGACGATCCTGCGCAGCGTCGGCGCCTATGAGGCGTACCTGCGCACCTACCGCGGCGTGCCGAGCGCGCAGAAAGCCGCCGAGTTCCTGCTGCTCGACCGGCTGTTCCCGCGCAGCATCCTCTACTCGGTCACCCGCGCCGAGCAGCAGTTGCGCGAGATCGAACCCCGGGCCGACCGGTTCGGCGTGAGCGACCAGGCGCTGCGGTTGCTCGGGCAGATCCGCAGTGAACTCGAATACCGCTCGGTCGCCGACCTCATCGCCGATCTGCCGACCCACATGGATGCCGTGCAAGCCATGACGACGAGTGTGAGCGAAGCGATCCGGCAGCGGTACTTCCCCACGAACGACGTCGCCGCCTGGGTGGGGGAGAACACGTGAAGCGGCTGCGCATCCGTCACCTGACGGGCTTTCACTACGACGGCGAGGTGACCGCGTCGTACAACGAGGCGCGCATGCTGCCGGTGAGCGCCGACGGGCAGCTCGTGCTGTTCTCGAACCTCGAGATCCTGCCGATCTCGAGCCAGCACACCTACGTCGACTACTGGAGCACGCGGGTGTCGTCGTTCGAGATCCTCACGCCGCACTCGGAGCTCTCGCTCACGGCGACGAGCCTCGTCGAGGTGCGTGATCGTCCGCATCCCGAGCATCGCCTCGAGTGGACGGCGCTCGCCGACGAGATCGAGACGGCGACCGAGTACGTCGAGCAGCTCGGGCAGACCAACCGCACCCGGCCGCCCGCCGAGGTCGTCGAACTCGCGCGGAACCTCGTGGCGACAGCGGAGTCGCCGTGCGATGCCGCCCTCGCGATCTGTCAGGAGATCGGCAATCGCATCGAGTACGTCTCCGGCTCGACGAGCGTCTACACGACCGCCGCCGAGGCGTGGGAGCACAAGAAGGGCGTCTGCCAGGACATCACCCATCTCGCGCTCGGCGCCCTGCGCGCGGTCGGCATCCCGGCCCGCTACGTGAGCGGCTACCTGCACCCGCAGCCGGATGCCGAGGTCGGCGTCACCGTGACGGGCGAGTCGCACGCGTGGGTGGAATGGTTCTGCGGTACGTGGCAGGGCTACGACCCGACGAACCTCATCGACATCGGCGACCGGCACGTGACCGTCGGTCGCGGCCGCGACTACGCCGACGTCGCCCCGTTGCGCGGCGTGTACGCCGGCCCGTACGGGTCGCGGCTCTTCGTGACCGTGGAGATCACGCGCGAGGCCTAGCCCCGAGCGAGCGCGACGAGGGCGTCGAAGCCGGCGTCGAGCTCCGGCCGCACAGTCTGCCGGCGCGGGTCGGCGAGGTGCCACTCGACGATCTCGCGGGCTCCGTCGGCGAACGGGATGACGGCCTCCCAGCCGGGGACGAGTCGCTTCACCCGGGTGTTGTCGAACACGACGGAGTGCGCCTTGTCGCCGAGGAGCCCGGGGCCGAGGTCGGGCAGGACACGCGCGATCGTCTCGGACGCGACGTGCACGAGGTCGGGAACGACGCCGAGCGCGGCCGCCAGCGCGTGCGCGATCGCATCCCAGGTGAGCACCTCGTCGCCCGTGAGGTGCACGGCTGATCCGAGGGCGTGCGGGTTGCCGAGCAGCCCGACGAACGCCCGGGCGAAGTCGCGGGAGTGGGTGAGGGTCCAGAGCGACGTGCCGTCGCCGTGGACGACGATCGGCGCGCCGCGGCGCATCCGCTCGAGCGTCGTCCAGCCGCCCTCGAGCGGGATGGACCCCCCGTCGTAGGTGTGCGACGGACGCACGATCGTCATCGGGAAGCCCGACTCGCGGTAGGCGGCGACGAGCAGGTCCTCGCCCGCGATCTTGTCGCGCGAGTACTGCCAGAACGGGTTGCGCAGCGGAGTCGACTCGACGATCGGCAGGGCGGCGACGGGCTTGGCGTAGGCGGATGCCGACGAGATGAACACGTAGTGGCCGGTGCGCCCGGCGAAGGTCTCGATGTCGGCGGCGACCTGCGCCGGGGTGAACGCGCGGAAGTTGACGACGACGTCGAACTGCTCGTCGCCGAGCGCGGCCCGCACGCTTTCGGGGTCGCCCGCGTCGCCCGTGAGTTGGCGCACCCCGTCGATCGGCGGGCGCGTCGAGCCGATTCCGCGGGTGAGGTGGGTGAGGTCGTCGCCGCGCGCGAGCACCTCGCGACTGCACGAGGCACTGATGGTTCCGTTGCCGCCGAGGAAGAGGATGCGCCGCGCTGCCATGGAGCCACCGTACGCCGACGCGCGCGGTCAGGTCTTGCGGGCCTCGGCTTCGACGATCGCGAGTTCGGTCGTCGCGAGTTCGCGGTCGGCCGCGCTCGTGCCGTACTGCAGGCGCAGGGGCCAGCGGCGGCGCACGAAGTGCACGCTCACCTCGCGCGTGCGGATGAAGTAGATCGCCGCGATGCCCGCCGCGAGGAGGCATCCCGCGGCGCCCGTCGCCACGGCCCACCGCGGCCCGGCGGCGTCGGCGATCCAGCCGAGCAGGGGCGCGCCGAACGGGGTGCCGCCGAACAGCACGGCGAGGTAGAGGGCCATGACGCGTCCGCGGAAGGCGGGGCTCGTGCCGGTCTGCACATAGGCGTTCGCGGTCGTCAGCACGCTGAGCGAGGCGAACCCCGTCGCGGTCGCGGCGAGGGCGAACAGCGCGAGGTCGGGTGCCGCCGCGCACGCGAGCAGGCCCGCGCCGAAACCGGCCGCCGCGAGGGTGATGGTGCGCAGCCGGGGGCGCGAGCTGCGCGCGGTGAGCAACGACCCGGCGATCGACCCGACCGCGGTGATCGACGACACGATGCCGAGCGCCTCGGGTCCGCTGTCGAATTCGATGCGCACCATCGTGGCGGTGAAGAGCGCGAAGTTGAGCCCGAACATGCCGAGGATGAACACCATCCCGAGCACGAGCTGCAGGTCGGAGCGTCGCCGCACGTAGCGGAAGCCCTCGACGAGGCCACTCGCCGACCGGGGCGAGCGCGTGACGCTCGTGAATTCGGATCGGCGGAGCAGGGCGAGCGCCGCGAACACCGCGAGGTACGTCGCGGCGTTGATGAAGAACACCCAGCCGGTGCCGATCGCCGCGACGAGCAGGCCGGCGAGGGCGGGCCCGACGAGGCGGGCGGCGTTGAACGCCGTCGCGTTGAGGGCGACCGCGTTGCCGAGCTTGTCGGCCGGCACGAGTTCGCCGACGAAGGCCTGCCGAGCGGGGGCGTCGAAGGCAGAGGCGATGCCGAGCGCGAGCGCGAAGCCGAAGGCCATCCAGAGCTCGACGAGGCCCGTGACGGTGAGCACCCCGAGCGCGATGCCGAGCAGGGCCATGACGGTCTGCGTGATGATGAGCATCGTGCGCCGGTTGACCCGGTCGGCGACGACCCCCGCGAACGGGGCGAGCACGAGCTGCGGGCCGAAGTTGAGGGCTGCCGTGATGCCGACCGCGGTCGCGTCGTCGTCGGTGAGCTCGGTGAGCACGAGCCAGTCCTGCGCGATGCGCTGCATCCACAGTCCCGTGTTGGACACGAGGGCGCCGGCGAACCACAGGCGGTAGTTGCGCACCCCGAGGGCGCGGAAGGTCGCGATCATCCGCCCGCGAGTTTCCGCAGGGCCGGCCGGGCGGCCTCGAGAGCCGCGCGTTCGGTCGGCGTCAGATTCGCGAGTTCGTCGGAGAACCACACCGACCGCAAGCGGCGGGTTTCGACGAGCAGCCGGTCGCCGGCGGGGGTGAGGCGCACGAGCACCTTGCGGGCGTCGTCGGTCGCGCGCTCCCGCACGATGAGCCCGGCCTCTTCGAGGCCGTTGACGGTGCGGTTCATCGAGGGCGGCGTGACGTGTTCGAGCGCCGCGAGTTCGGTCGGGGTGAGCGCCCCGCGCACGTCGAGGTAGAACAGCACGGAGAGCTGGGAGTCGCCGACGTCGCCTTCGGCGCGATTGCTGCGGATGCGGCGCGCGACCTTCTGGATGAGGATGCGCAGCTCGTCGTCATCCCGTTCGTCGACCACCGTTCCCGCCACGATTCGTTAGCCTAACTCATTAGCCACGCTAATGGGTTGTCGGAGGTCGGGACTCTACGATGGGGAGCCAGCGAGGAGGCTCGATGCCGAAGTTCACCGCGATCCGCGACGACGCGACGTTCGTCGACGCCGAGGGCGTCACGATCCACTACTCCGCATGGCGGGTCGGCAAGCCGACGGGCCTCGTGCAGATCGTGCACGGAGTCGGCGAGTACGCGGCGCGCTACGAGCACGTCGCCCAGGCGCTCGTCGAGGCGGGCTACACCGTCTACGCGGGCGACCTGCGCGGACACGGTCAGACGGGACTGGGGCAGTGGGGGCACGACCTCACGCGGCTCGGCCGTCTGGGGCCGGGAGGCGTCCGCGCGACGATCGCGGGCATCCGGCAGCTCTCCGGCATCGCGCGCGACGAGAACCCCGGCGTGCCGCTCGTGCTGCTCGGCCACAGCCTCGGGTCGATCTTCGGGCAGATGATGCTCAACGCCGACGCGTCGCCGTACGCCGCCGCCGTGCTCTCCGGCACGCCGTACCGCACGCTGCGGCACATGAACGGCGGCGACCTCTCGAAGCGCCACCGCCCGGCGGGCGGCGGAGGTACGGGCACCGAGTGGCTGAGCCGCGACCCGGAGGTGTGGACGCGCTTCGCGGCCGACCCGCTCACGTTCGACGCGAAGGTCGCCCAACTGTTCGGGGTGCGCGAAGCCGCGCGACTGCTCGGGCGTCCGTCGAAGATCGACCACGACCTGCCGCTCTACATCGTCATCGGCAGCGAAGACCCGCTCGGCGGACCGAAAAGCGTCGACCTGCTCGCGCGTGCGTACCGCGAGCGCGGCGGGCTGACGGATGTCACGGTGAAGATCTACGAGGGCGGCCGCCACGAGATGTTCAACGAGATCAACAAGGACGAGGTGCTCGACGACCTCGTCGCGTGGCTCGACGACAAGGTGGCCGCCGCCGGCAGAAGTTAGGCTGGCCTTCGCTCGGTTCGAGCGTTCCCGACCGATCCGACTCTTCCGACCTCTCCGACTCCTCCGACCGAGAAGGTGCGACATGCACGGCGAATTCAAGGTGCCCGGCGGCAAGCTCGTCGTCGTCGACCTGGATGTCGTCGACGGGGTGCTCGCGAACGTGCGCCTCTCGGGCGACTTCTTCCTCGAGCCCGACGAGGCGCTCCCCGCGATCGACGCCGCGCTCACCGGACTCCCGGTCACCACCGACGCGAAGCACCTCGCGGCGGCGGTGACGGCCGCCCTTCCCGCCGGAGCGGTCCTGCTCGGCTTCTCGGCCGAGGCGGTCGCGACGACGGTGCGCCGCGCGCTGCAGCGCGCGACCACCTGGGCCGACTACGCGTGGCAGATCGTGCGTCCCGGACCGCTCGAGCCCCTCATGCACCTCGCGCTCGACCAGGTGCTCGCCGAGGAGGTCGGCGACGGCCGGCGGCCGCCGACGATCCGGTTCTGGGAGTGGGCGAGCCCGGCCGTCGTGATCGGGTCGTTCCAGTCGGTGAAGAACGAGGTCGACCCCGAGAACGCGCAGAAGTACGGCTTTCCCGTGGTGCGGCGCATCTCGGGCGGCGGGGCGATGTTCATCGAGCCTCCGGGAGCGGTCACCTACTCGATCTACGCCCCGATCGACCTCGTGCACGGCATGTCGTTCGCCGACTCGTACGCGTTCTTCGACGAGTGGGCGGTGCAGGCGCTGCAGGGCCTCGGGATCGATGCCTCCTACGTACCGCTCAACGACATCGCGAGCCCGCAGGGCAAGATCGGCGGTGCCGCGCAGAAGCGGCTCGGCAACGGCGGCGTGCTGCACCACGTGACGATGGCGTACGACATGGACGGCGAACGCATGGCCGAGGTGCTGCGCATCGGTCGCGAGAAGCTCAGCGACAAGGGAACGAAGAGCGCCAA
>Ga0209066_10005412_pt1 | contig 13467 bp, 17 predicted proteins | sample All_14_2_FD_187198 | JGI IMG/M metagenome (GOLD analysis project Ga0209066, IMG submission 187198) | Freshwater microbial communities in response to fracking from Pennsylvania, USA - Allegheny Zone_MetaG_DW_15 (SPAdes) (version 2) ...
GACGCGCAGATCCGCGAGATCGAGCAGCGCGTGAACGCCGAGATCGTGGCCAACGCGGCGACGCAGGCGCGCGTGATGGACATCGAATCGGCGCAGAAGACCGGCGCCATGATGCTGTTCGGCGAGAAGTACGGCGAGACCGTGCGCGTGCTCGACATCGGCTCCAGCCGCGAACTCTGCGGTGGCACGCACGTCGGGGCCACGGGCGACATCGGCTTTTTCACCATCACCGCAGAAGGCGGTGTGGCTGCGGGCGTGCGCCGCGTGGAAGCGGTGACGGGTCTGAATGCGCTGGCCTATGTGCAGGGCATGGAAGCCACGCTCGGTGGCGTGGCCGGCACGCTCAAGGTCACGCCCGGCGAGGTGCCAGCGCGCGTGGGCGCGTTGCTGGACCAGATGCGTGATCTGGAGAAAGAGATGAACGCCCTCAAGAGCCGTCTGGCTTCGGCACAGGGCGACGAGCTGGTGAACCAGGCGGTCGAGGTCAAGGGCATCCAGGTGCTGTCGGCGGTGCTGGCCGGTGCCGACGCCAAGGGCCTGCGCGAAACCATGGACAAGCTGAAGGACAAGCTCAAGTCGGCGGCCATCGTGCTGGCCGCCGTGGACGGCGGCAAGGTGCAGATCGCTGCGGGTGTGACCGCCGACGTGATGGGCAAGGTCAAGGCCGGCGAGCTGGTGAACTTTGTGGCCCAGCAGGTGGGCGGCAAGGGCGGTGGCAAGCCCGACATGGCCATGGCCGGCGGTACCGATGCGAGTGGCCTGCCCAAGGCGCTGGCTTCGGTGCAGGCCTGGGTGGCCGAGCGGGTGTGATCGCTTGCGCGCCTGTCAGCGATTGCCCGGGACCCTGAAGCCATGCCGCGTATCCAGATCGATCTGCCCGACCACTTCGCCTTCAGCACGGAGATGTCGATCTACATCAGCCACGTCAACCAGGGCGGCCACCTGGACAACGCGCAGCTGCTGACGCTGGTGTCTGAAGCCCGGGTGCGTTACTTCAAGTCCCTGGGTTACACCGAGTCCGATGTCGCCGGCCATCCCATCGTCGTCGGCGACATCGTGGCGCAGTACAAGGCCGAGGGCTTTCATGGCGAGACCATGCGGGTGAGCCTGCTGCCGCAGGACCCCAACAAGTACGGTTTCGACCTGGTCTACCGCATGGACAACGTGGACTCGGGCCGCGAGGTGGCGCGCGGCAAGATCGGCATCGTGTTCATCGACCGCGAAACCCGGCGCGTGGCGCCCATCCCGGCCCGCTTCCGGGCGCAGGCACTGGCTGAGGGCTGAACGGTATCAGGTGGGCCAGTCCAGCACCCGCTGGCTCTGGAAGGCACGCGGCTCGCCCGTCACCGGGTCCGTGAAGGCGATGCCCCGCGCCAGCAGGCGCAGCGGGTTCGCAAAATCTTCCGCTTCGTCCGGCCCGTGCAGCACGGTCGGGTAGAGCTGGTCGCCCACGATGGGCAGTCCGAGTGCGTTCATGTGCACGCGAAGTTGATGGCGTTTGCCGGTGACAGGTTCCAGCGCATAGCGCGCCCAGTCGCCGCGCCGCTCCAGCACATCGATGCGTGTCTCGCTGTTCGGCTCACCAGCAACCTCGTTCATGCGGAAAAAATCGGCCGGGTGTTCCACGATGCGGCTGCTGCTCGTGCGCGGCCAGGTCCATGCGTCGGTGGCCGGCGCGATGGCCTCGTAGGTCTTTTGCATGGTTCGCCCACTGAAGAGCGCGTGGTAGGTCCCGCGCTCGGCGGGATTCACGGCCAACAGCACCAGCCCGGCGGTTTCGCGATCAATGCGGTGCAGCGGTGCCAGCTGTGGCAGGCCGAGCTTGCGTTGAAGGCGCACCAGCAAAGTCTGCTGCACATAACGCCCGCCCGGCGTCACGGGCAGAAAGTGCGGTTTGTCGGCCACCACCAGGTGCGCGTCCTGGTAGAGCACCGTTTCTTCAAATGGCACCACCTCCTCGTCCGGCAGCTCGCGGTAGTAATACAGCCGCGTATTGCCCCGGTACGGCGCCTCGGGCGGTACGACCTGGCCCGCTTCGTCCAGCACCGCGCCCGTGGCCAGCCGCTCGGCCCACGCCGCGCGACCCACCGTGGGCAGGCGCTCGTCCAGAAAGTCGATCACGCCGGTCCAGCGGGCGTCACCGGCTTTGACCCCAGGCAGTGCGACGCAGCTGGGCGACACGCCGTCGCGGGCGGGAATGAGCGGGTTCTTGGAGGATCGGGCCACGGCGGAGGAGGGTGAGAGAAGGAAATGCGGGTATTCTCTGCGCCTTCACAACAGGACCCCGCCGTGATCAAAGCCGCCAACCTCTCCGACACCGTCATCCGTGCCCGCCTGGCGCTGGCGCTTGGCGTGAGCAGCCTGCTGTTGAGCGGCTGCGCTGTGGTGGCCGTGGTCGATGTGGCTGCATCGGCAGTAGTGGGCGTGGCCGGCCTCGCGGTGGACGCGGCGGTCGGCACGGCCCGCATCGGCGGCCAGCTCATCGGTGCCGGTGCCGACGCGGCACTGGACTCGGACGAGGACGATTGACCCGATGTTCGGTATCAGTTTTCCGCGGCGCGGGAGCACCACCCTCACCGCATGAAACAACGCCACCCGCAGGCACCGCCGGGCGGGCTTTGCCAGACGGCCAGTGCCGCCCCTGGTGGGGGGTGACGCGAAGCGGTGCGGGGGGTGTTGCAATTCAGGCGCGCACGAACACCAAGTCCCACACGCCGTGGCCCAGCTGGATGCCGCGGTTCTCGAATTTGGTCAAGGGCCGGTAGTCCGGCTTGGGCACGTAGCCGTCGCTGCCGGCCGCGGCCGTGTTCTTCAGCAGCGGCTCGGCGCTCAGGACTTCCAGCATCTGCTGGGCATATGGTTCCCAGTCGGTCGCGAGGTGCAGGTAACCACCGGGTTTCAGGTGCCGCGCCAGGCGGTTCACGAACGGGGTCTGGATCAGTCGGCGTTTGTGGTGCCGCGTCTTGTGCCAGGGATCTGGGAAGAAGATGTGCACGCCGTCCAGGCTGCCCTCGGGCAGCATGTGGTCAAGCACTTCGACCGCGTCGTGGCGGAAGATGCGGATGTTCTGCAGGCCCGCTTCGCCCACGAGCTTGAGCAGCGCGCCCACGCCGGGTTCGTGCACTTCGCAGCAGAGGAAATTGTCGCCAGGGCGCACGGTGGCGATGTGCGCGGTGGCGCCGCCCATGCCGAAGCCGATCTCCATGATCAGCGGCGCCGCGCGGCCGAAGGCGGCCGTGGTGTCCAGAGTCTGGCTGGCGTCGTAGTTGAGCAGAAACTGCGGCCCGAACTGCTCGTAGGCGCGGGCCTGGCCCGGGCCGGTGCGCCCGGCGCGCAGCACGTAGCTCTTGATCACGCGCATGAAGGGCACGCCATCGGGCTGTGGTGTTCCGGCGGGAGGGGGTGCCTGGTCGGCGGTGGCGTTGTCGGGGATGTCAGGGTTCATGGTGCGGCGCGAGAGGGGTGGGAGATTGTAGGAGCCCGGCTTGGTGGCGCGGCGCGTGCCGTGATTTCCCGTCGGGGGCAGAATGGGGGTGACAGACTCCACAACCTTTTCAGAGAATCACCATGAACGCCACCAAACTCATTGCCCTGGTCCTGATCGCTGGCGGCGCGCTGGCCCTGATCTACGGCGGCTTCAGCTACACCCAGGACAGCACGGCGGTGAAGCTGGGCCCGCTGGAGTTGACCGTGAAGGAAAAGAAGACCGTCAATGTGCCGCTGTGGGCGGGCATCGGTGCCATCGCGGTGGGGGGCCTGCTGCTGGTCATGGGCGGGCGCAAAGGCTGAGAGACTGAGCGTCCCTCCACTGAGCGACCCAGGCGGCGAGGGCTTCCGGCACCGATCCCGCAGCGGCCAGCAGTCCCAGTGTCGCGGCCGCCCGGTGCAGCGCCAGCACCGGTTCGCTCAGGTCCAGTGCCTGTGCCCCGTTCTGTTTGCTGAGCTTTTCACCGTTGGCGCCCAGCACCAGCGGGGTGTGCAGGTAAGCCGGCAGGGGCAGGCCCAGCGCCCGCTGCAGCGCAATCTGGCGCGGGGTGTTGTCGGCCAGGTCTTCGCCGCGCACCACGTGCGTGATGCCCTGCGCGGCGTCGTCCACCACCACGGCGAGCTGGTAGGCCCAGAGGCCGTCGGCGCGTCGCAGGATGAAGTCACCGACCTCGCGGGCCACGTTCTGCGCCTGCGGGCCCAGGCGGCGGTCGGTCCACGTCATGACAGCCGGCTCGCTCGGCACCGCAAAGCGCCAGGCGCGCGCGGGCTTGCCTTGCAGCCCGCCGTTTTCGGGGCGGCAGGTGCCGGGGTAGACGGCCGCGTGATGGCGCTCGCGACCCAGCCCTGCCGCGTGCAAGGCCGCTTCGATGTCCTTGCGCGAGCAGCCGCAGGGGTAGGCACGGTCCGTGGCGACGAGCTGGTTCAGTGCCTGCAGGTAGAGCGCCCCCCGCTCTGATTGCCAGACCTCGGGTTCGTCGCTGACCAGGCCGCAAGTGGCGAGCTGCTGCAGGATGAGACGGTCGGCACCGGGCACGCAGCGCGGCGTGTCCACGTCTTCGATGCGCACGATCCAGATGCCGCCGTGGGCGCGGGCGTCAAGCCAGCTGGCCAGCGCCGCGACGAGCGATCCCGCATGCAGCGGGCCGGTGGGAGAGGGCGCGAAGCGCCCGCGGTAGGACGAAGCAACCGACAAAGCCATGTACTCGGAGCGCGTGTCTGTGCCAGCACACACCGCGGGACTGGCTTCGCCAGACCGCTGGTGTGGTCCCCCCGGGGGGGGAAGCCGCGCAGCGGCGCAGGGGGGTCAAATCATTTCGAGAGCGAGTTCGAGCCCGGAGACGAAGGCGTCTTCCACGCGGTGGCCCAGGCACCAGTCGCCGCAGAGGCCGATGCCGAGCGACTTGTCGTACACATAGGGCCGGCCCAGCGGCTGCTGGGTCTGCGCGAAGCGCCAGCGGTGCACCTCGGCATGGGTCGGTGTGGCGCGGATACCGGTGATCTCGGCGAAGCCCTTGAGCAGCTTGGCCTTGACGCGTTCGGCATCGTCTTCCAGGTGTTTGCTGGACCATTCCGGGCTGGCCTGGATGGTCCAGCGTTCGATCGGTTCGCGGCGGGGCTTGCTGTTCTCGCGCGCGAGCCAGCTGATGCGGTGGTGCACGCTGCGCGCGGCGTTCCACTGGGGTCCGATGTGGGGCAGACCGGGTTGCATGGCCTGGGGGTAGGCGACCATGAGCGTCCAGCAGGGGGCCACCTGCACGTGCGCCAGGGACTGGCGCAGCTCGGGCGAGTGGCCGGAGACCAGCAGCAGGTCGTGGGCCTGAAGGTGCGGAATGGCGAGCACCACGCGATCGAAACCACCCAGCACATGCTGGCCGCCTTCGGCGTCTTCGGTGCGCAGTTGCCACTGCTCGGGATGCAGCACGTCGCGTTCGATGTGGGTGACGCGGGTTTCGGTGAGCGTGCGCGCGGGCAGGTCGCCGTGGAGCTCCGGGTGGGCCAGGGGCTGGAGCCAGTGCTCGACCAGGCCGCTCATGCCGGGGGTGGCCACAAAATGCGGTTCGGAGGGGGGCGGGGAGCTGGCCAGCACGTGACCGAATTCGTCGAGCACGCGCACCGTGTTCGCACTCCAGGGTCGCACCACGGTCTGGGCCGTGAGCAGGGCCTGGGCGAAGCGCTTGTCGCGCACGGTGAAGTACTGAGCTCCGTGGTCGAAGCCGCCAAATTCGCTGCGGCGGGTGGACATGCGGCCACCGAAGCCGCGGCTCTTTTCAAGCAGGGTGACGCGGTGACCCGCCTGCAGCAGTGTGCGTGCGCAGGCCACGCCGGCCATGCCGGCGCCCACCACCGCGAAGTGCAGGGGTGTGGTCATCTTGGTTTTTCTGGAAGGACTGGCCGGCTGGCGTTTGGCGGCAGCGGCGCGGGTTTTTTTGCTGGTGGTCATGTCTCGGTGCGCTGGGTGTTGCGGGAGTTTGAGGTTGACTGTAGCAGCCTGCATGGTGGCGTGAGCCCCGTTTGCATCAAATCTGGTGGTGGTTGTTGAGCAGGGCGGCGCGCGTGGTGGGGTGCTGCAGGCGCTCCAGCCACCAGCGCAGCGCGCGCCCGGTGTCGCCCGCGCTGCGCGGCTGGCGCCACGCGTAGGCCAGGCGGATGCTGCGGTTGGGCCGCTGCACGGTCTTCACGATCAGGCGTCCGGCGTTGATGAAGGGTTGCGCCAGCGGCAGCGGCAGGAAGCCCGCACCCAGGCCCCGCAGCTGGGCTTCGAGCTTGTGCTGCATGGTGGGCACGGTGAGCACGTCCTGCCCGGGCAGCAGGTTGTAGGTCACGCCATTGCCGCGCTGGGTGCTGTCGGCCACGGCCACGGCGCGGTGCACGCGCAGCTCTTCGTCGCACAGGCTGTGTGTGGCCGAGGCCAGCGGGTGGTGGGGCGCCACCGCATAGACGAACTGTGCGCTGCCCAGCGGCGCAGTCTGGATTTCGGGCTGTGCCAGCTCGCTGGGCACGCCGAGGGCCAGATCGGCCTGGCCGCTTTGCAGGGCTTCGAGCGTGCCCGAGAGCGTTTCGGCGCGCAGCTTCAGGCGCGTGGGAGCGCCTTCTGCGTAAAAGGCCTCGCACAGCTCGAACAGGGTGGCGCGGGCGATGATGGCATCGGCCGCGATGGTGATCTGTGGCTCCCAGCCGGTGGCCACGCGCTTGACGCGCTGGGCCACCGCATCGAGCTCGTTCAGCAGGTACTGTCCCGAGCGCAGCAGCTCGGCGCCAGCGGGGGTGAGCTGGGCGCGGCGCGCGCTGCGGTCGAACAGCAGCACGTCGAGCGCGTCCTCGATCTGGCGGATGCGGTAGGTCAGGGCGCTGGGCACCATGCCGAGTTCTCGCGCGGCGGCGGCCATGCTGCCGAGCCGTGCCACGGCTTCGAGAAGACCGAGGTTTTCGGGGGAAAGTGCGGCGCGGGGGCTGGAACTGGCCATGGTGCTTGCGAAATTGGTGCGTTCAATTGAATTGAATGATGCCATCAAAACCGTGCAAACACATCGGGGGGTGGCGGTTCCACAATTCAACTCATGCCAGCCGCTGCGGTCCCGCAAACGGCCGGCACCACCCCCTTGAAAGGACGAGACACCATGATGCAGATCCGACGTTCCGGCGCCCGCGGCTACGCCGACCACGGCTGGCTCAAAAGCTTCCACTCATTTTCGTTCGCCGAGTATTTCGACCCCGCCTGGATGGGTTGGGGCAACCTGCGCGTGATCAACGAAGACCGCATCGCCCCGGGCACCGGTTTCGGCACGCACGGCCACCGCGACATGGAAATCATCAGCTATGTGCTGTCGGGCAACCTGGCGCACAAGGACAGCATGGGCAACGTCAAGGGCATCCCGCCCGGCGACGTGCAGCGCATGAGCGCCGGCAGCGGCGTGCGCCACAGCGAGTTCAACCACGCACCCGACCAGACCACGCACTTCCTGCAGATCTGGATCGAACCCAATGTGAAGGGCATCGATCCCGGCTACGAACAGAAGAGCTTTTCCGAGACCGAAAAGCGAGGCCAACTGCGCTTGGTGGCTTCGCCCGACGGCGCCAGGGGCTCGGTCAGCATCCACGCCGACGCGGCCCTGTACGCCGGCCTCTTCAACGGCAGCGAAAGCGCCGAGCTGGCGCTGGACCCGAAGCGCAAGGCCTACGTGCACCTGGTGCGCGGCGCGCTCGACGTGAACGGCCAGCGTCTGCAGGCCGGCGACGCGGCGGTGATCGCCGGTGCCGAGCGACTCACCCTGGCCCGCGGCGACGACGCCGAGGTGCTGGTGTTTGACCTTGTGGCTTAGGGCCTGTTCACGCTATTTTTCCAAGATGCGTTGCAGATCAAAAAGGCCATGCGCAAGGCGCGAAACGCAGCCGGGGTTACCCCCCGGCAAGGCTTCGCAACGCCGCGCATGGCCTTTTTGGCTGCAACCCGAAGGGAATGGGGTGGAAACAGCGCCACTCGTTGTTGCACTCCTAGGCCAGACATCCAGTCTGGCCGTCGTCGCGCGCCTGGATTGGCGCTGTTTCCTCCCCATTCGCACTTGGAAAAATAGTGTGAACAGGCCCTAGCGCACAGACCAGCTTTTTGACCCACCCCAGACTTCATTCCAAGGACATTTCCATGCACACCCTGCAAAACCCCCTCGCCCTGTTGTCCCGCCTGCTGCTGGCGGCCCTGTTCCTGCCCGCCGGCATCGGCAAGATCACCGGTTTTGCCGGTACGGCCGGTTACATCGCATCGGTGGGTCTGCCCATGCCCACCGTGGCCGCTGCGGTGGCCATGGCGGTGGAGGTGCTGGGTGGCCTGGCGCTGATCGTCGGCTTCGGCACGCGCTGGGCTGCCCTGGCTCTGGCGCTGTTCACGCTGGGCGCCTCGTTCTTCTTCCACAACTACTGGGCCATGCCGGCCGAGCAGCAAATGATGCAGCAGCTGATGTTCATGAAGAACATCGGTGTGACTGGTGGCCTGCTGGCACTCGCGGCTTTTGGTGCCGGGGCCTTCAGCCTGGACGCCCGCCGCTCGGCCTGAGTGATCTTCGAGTCCCTTTTCCCCACCCGCGCTGCGGCGCTTTTCTGAAAGATCTCCAATGGCAAACGTTGTTGTGGTTTACCACTCGGGTTACGGTCACACCCAGCGCATGGCGCAATCGGTGGCCAGTGGCGCAGGGGCCGAACTGATCGCCATCGACGCCGACGGCAATCTGCCCGAAGGCGGCTGGGAAGCGCTGGCTGCGGCCGACGCCATCATCATGGGTTCACCCACCTACATGGGCAGCGTGAGCTGGCAGTTCAAGAAGTTCGCCGATGCCTCCAGCAAACCCTGGTTTTCCCAGCAGTGGAAAGACAAGCTCGCAGCCGGTTTCACCAACAGCGCAGGCATGAACGGCGACAAGCTGTCCACGCTGCACTACCTGTTCACGCTGTCCATGCAGCACGGCATGATCTGGGTGAGCCAGGGCCTCATGCCCAGCAACACCAAGGCTGCACAGCGCGACGATGTGAACTACCTGGTGTCGTACAGCGGCGCGATCGCTCAAAGCCCGTCGGACGCGAGCGCCAACGAGATGCTGCCCGGTGATCTGGAAACAGCGCGCCTGTTCGGGGAGCGTGTCGCCGAGGTGGCGGCAAAATTCAAGGGCTGAGCGGCCGGTTGGCGGCTTCGTGCGGCTAACATCCGCCGCATGAAGATCTTCGACATCCTCCCCTGGGCAGACTGGCTGGCGCTGGTCTGCTTTTTTGCCTTGTGGGTGGGCTATGCCTGGTTCGCCAAGGTCTGGGGGCGCCGCCGCTCCTCGCTGCTGGTGACCACCAACCGCTACCGGTCCTACTGGATGCGCCAGGCCGCGATGCGCGACCCGCGCATGCTCGATGGCCTGATCACCCAGACCTTGTCCAATACCCCGGCCTTCTTCTCGTCCACGTCGATCCTGGTGATCGGTGGTCTGTTCGCCTTGCTGGGCACGACCGACAAGGCGTCCGAGCTGATGAACGAGATTCCTTTTGCGCAGGCCACCTCGCTGATCGTCTTCGAGTTCAAGATCCTGGTGCTGGTGGCGATCTTCGTCTATGCGTTTTTCCGCTTTTCCTGGTGCATGCGCCAGTACACCTTTGTCGCCCTGGTGATCGGCGCGATGCCGCCACCCGAAGATTTTGAATCGGGCAAGTTCGACCGCAACCAGTACGCCGATCGCGCAGCCGCCATGGTGGGCGCCGCCGCCGAAACCTTCAACGACGGTCTGCGTGCGTATTACTTTTCGTTTGCCGCGCTGGCCTGGTTCGTATCGCCGCTGGCGATGGTGCTGGGCACGCTGACGGTGGTGGCCATCCTCTACAGCCGCGAGTTCCACTCGGACGTCTTGCGCGTGTTGCGCGACTGAAGCGAAACACCCCCTGCGGGGCTCATGAAGCGGCGGTCGGCTCTGCGGTGTTCTTCACATGGGCCAGCGAGGCGGCCGCGAAAACCAGGCCCACCGCAACACCCGCAAACACGTCGAGGGCCACATGCTGCAGGGTGGCCATGGTCGACCAGACGATCGCCACACATTGCACCGCCGAAATCCACCGCAGCACGGCGGGTGAACGCAGCTGGACCAGGATGCGGTGCATCCAGCACAAGCCGAACACCGCCGAAGCCACATGCAGCGAAGGGCAGGCGTTGCCGGCCGCGTCCACCCCCTTGACGACCGCCAGACCGGGGTACAGGCTCCAGTCCATGTGGACCAGTGGTGTCTGGGTCGGAAACCACCAGAAGAGCGCCAGACAGAACAGGCACATGGCCCCCACCCAGACGCCAAACCACACCAGGGCACGCAGGTTGCCCATCACCGCTGGCGGAAGGAACACATACAACCAGAGCGACACGTAGATCGGGAACGCGGACGGTACGAAGCCGACCCAGTGGTCCAGCCAGATTTCGGGCATGACCACGGCAACGCTGCGCGGGTGCTCCAGGATCCAGAAATAGCTCCAGAAAAACAACCCCATGAAAGCCGTGGTGCCAAACGCCTTGAGCGGCCAGTGGATGACAAACCGCCGCCCGAGCCTGCGCAGCCAGCCCGACGTCCCGGTCGGGCGGGGTGTGATTTCGGAGGCTGGCATGGCAACAAACGGCATTTGTGCGCGTGCGGCGTCTCGCGGAGGAGGGGTCATGGTGGGGAGCAGAGAGGAACAGCCTGCATTGTGCCGGCTGTACAATCAAATCACTGAAAATTACGCGCTGATCGGCAGTCTGCGCCCGGGTTGAAGCACTTTGCCAACCGGCCGGACCTGCCGGGCATTCGTTACCGGGTGTCGGGGTCGAGCAAGACTGCCAGCCATGAAATGTATGCCATGCAATCGACCGAACTGATCCGCCAATTTCTCCATGATCGCCTGGGCGCAGCGCCCGGGGCGGTGGTTCCTGATGCGTTGCTCGCTGACCTGGGTGTTGACTCGCTGATGCTCGCCGAGCTGATGTTCGAGGCGGAAGACCGCCTGGGGATTTCCATCGACTCCAGTGTGGCGATCCCGAAGTCTGTCGGCGAGATGGTGAAACTGATCGATTCCCTGCGCGCAGCCAAAGCTTCCGCATCATGATGCGGCGCCGGGTGGCCATCACGGGGCTGGGTTTGGTCAGCCCCTACGGCGGAGGTGTGGACCATTTTTTTGAACACCTGCTCGCGGGTCGTTCGGCGGTCAGCTACCTCCAGACCGATGACAAGCCCAGGCCCCTGTCCATGCCGTTTGTGAGCTGCACCGGGTTTGACCCGGTGGCAGCGCTGGGCAAACCGCTCGCAGCCATGATGGAGCGTTTTGCCCATCTGGGTGTGGCCGCGGCTTTCGACGCCTGGCAAGACGCCGGGCTGGAGCGCCTGCCCGCCGACCTGGAGCAACGCAACGACTGGGCCTGTATCTGGGGCACGGCGCTGGGCGGCATCATGGCCTTCGAAAAAGGTTACCGCGACATGTGGCAGAACGGGCGCGAGCGCCTGTCGCCGCTGGGCGTGGTGATGGGCATGAACAACGCTGTCAATGCGCACCTGTCCATCCAGCTCGGTCTGGGCGGGGTGAGCATGAGCCACACCGTGGCCTGCGCCTCTTCTTCGGTGGCGATCGGCGAAGCCTTCCGGCGCGTGCGCTCGGGCGAGGCGACGGTGGCGATCACGGGCGGCTCCGACGGCACACAGACCTATGGCGTGGCGCGCGCCTGGGAAGCCATGCGCCTGATCTCGCCGGGCAACGAGCAGACCTCGCCGTCGGCCTGCCGACCGTTTTCGTCCGATCGCCGCGGCCTGGTGCTGGGCGAGGGCGGCGCGGCGCTGGTGCTCGAAGACTGGGACCACGCTATCGCGCGTGGCGCCCGCATCCAGGGCGAGATGGTGGGTTACGGTGCGAGCTGTGATCGCAGCCACCTGGTGCGCCCCGACGCCCAGGGTCAGGCCCGTGCACTGCAGGCCGCCTTGCGGGACGCTGAGCTGACCCCCGATGACATCGATTACGTCAATGCCCACGGCACCGCAACCCAGGAGGGTGACCCGGTGGAAATCGCGGCCTTGCGTCAGGTTTTTGGCGATCGGGCGCCCTCGCTGCCCGTGAGCGCCACCAAGTCCATGCATGGACACCTGCTGGGCGCAGCGGGGGCCATCGAGGCGCTGGCCACCGTGCTGGCGCTGCGCGAGCAGGCCATCCCGCCCACGGCGCACCTGGAAGGCCGGCTTGACCCGGCCTGCGAGGGGGTAGACCATGTGGTCGAGGGCCGTCGCCAGATGCCCATGCGCGCGGCCCTGTCCAATTCTTTTGCGTTTGGTGGCAGCAATGCCGTGCTGGTTTTTGCCGCCGCCCCGACGCACACCCACTGAAAACCAGGGAATCCCCATGTCTGAAAACTTTGCCAGCGTTTCCTTCGACGACCTCATGAGTGAGGTGGCTGCGCTGATCGTGGAGGCCCTCAACCTGGACGTGCAGCCCCAGGACGTGAAACCCGACGATCCGCTGTACGGCGAGGGGCTGGGTCTTGACTCGATCGACATGCTCGAGATTTCGCTCGTCATTTCCAAGCACTACGGTTTCCAACTGCGCTCGGACAACGAGAACAACGACAAGATCTACGCGTCCCTGCGTGCGCTGACGACCCATATCGCCAGCCAGCGCACCAAATGAGCCTGGGCGTTTCGCGAGCCAGGGGTTGTTGGCGGTGTCAGGCTGGCGGCGCATGAACCGGCTGCCCCTGGTCAGCGCTCACGGGCTGGACGACGTGCTCGCCTGGCGCCCTTCGGGCCCGGTGACGGTGCGCGACTTCCTGGCCGATGCCCAGGCGGTGGCCCGTGTGTTGCCTGCGGGCCAGGGGGTGCTCAACCTGTGTGAGGACCGGTACCACTTTGCCGTGCTGTTTGCCGCCTGCGTGCTCGCGGGCAAGACCAGCCTGCAACCGGCCTCGCAATCGGGGGTTACCCTGCAGCGACTGGCGCAGGAGCATCCCGGCGCGTTCGGTGTGGTGGATGGTCCGTTCGACGTGGCCGACCTGCCTTGCTTCGATTTTCCCGATCTGGCCACTTTGCCCCGCTCACCCGCGCAAGAGATGCCGATGGTGGACGCCGACCGCGTGGTGGCGATCCTGTTCACCTCGGGCTCCACGGGCCTGCCGCAGCCGCACGCCAAGACCTGGGGCCGGCTGGTGCAGAACGGGCAGGCCGAGGCGGTCGGGCTGGGTCTGGGGGGCGGGCGAACGGTGCTTGTGGGAACGGTGCCGGCGCAGCACAGCTACGGATTCGAGTCCACCTTTTTGCTCGCGCTGCACGGGGGCTGCAGTTTCTGGAGCGGCAAGCCGTTCTACCCGCAGGATGTGGTGGACGCGCTGCAGGCCGTGCCGCGGCCGCGCATGCTGGTGACCACCCCTTTCCACCTGTCGGCCTTGCTGGCGTCCGATCTGGACTGGCCGGCGCTGGACATGTGCCTGTCCGCCACCGCGCCGCTGGGCACCGA
>Ga0209066_10005414_pt1 | contig 13464 bp, 13 predicted proteins | sample All_14_2_FD_187198 | JGI IMG/M metagenome (GOLD analysis project Ga0209066, IMG submission 187198) | Freshwater microbial communities in response to fracking from Pennsylvania, USA - Allegheny Zone_MetaG_DW_15 (SPAdes) (version 2) ...
GGGTTGGGGTGGTGAAGCGGCGGTGCGGCAAGCATAGCGGCACGGGTGGGGCGGTGGCTGCCCGGGCCGGTGGCCTGTGCGCTAGCATCCGCCGCATGAGTTCACACTATGAAAGCCTTCACCCCCTGACGCTGTACTCCGAGGTTTTCGGTGTGCCCTTGCCCGCTGTGGAGGTGGGGCGCGACGTGTGGCCGCGCAAACCGGGCGTGTTCATCCGCCAGGCGCTGGCCCAGGCCGATGTGGCCGGGCCCGCCGAGGCCCAGCCGTGGGTGCGCGAGGCGGTGGCAGGCCAGTTCGGGCTGGTGCCACGGTGGGTCAAATCGGCGTCCGACGCCAAGCTGCGCTCGCCCAAGCTGGTGGCCTTGCGCAGCGAAACGGTCAGCACGTCCACCCCCACGCGCGAGGCCTGGCTGGCGGGGCAGCGGTGCATCGTGCCCCTGCAGGCGTTTTTTGTGGACGACCTGCGCAGCGGCAAGCCGCTGCCCACGCGCGTTGCCCGGGTGGACGGCAAGGCCATGGGCGTGGCGGGCCTTTGGGCGCTGTGGGAGAAAGACGGGGAGCGCATCAGCAGCTTTGCGCTGCTGACGGTCAATGCCAACAGCCATGCCCTGCTGCACCGCTACGGGCACCCCGGTGTGGAAAAGCGCATGCCCGCCGTGCTGAACGAAGGGGCTTTTGACGCCTGGCTCGGGGCCCGTCCCGAGAAGGCGCGCGAGTTCCTGCGGCCTTACCCGGCCAACTGGCTGCTGGCCAACCCGGTGGAGCCCGCCAAACCCAAGCTGCCCCCGGCGCTCAGGGGGCTCTGACCGGGCGGTCAGCCCCCGTCGGCGGCGGGCGGTTGTTTTTGCCGTTGCTGTTGCAGCCAGCCGGGCAATGCCGCTTTGCTGCACTGCTGCAAGGCCACCAGCAGCGCGTGGTCGGGGTGGGCCAGTCCGTGGCGGGTGTGCAGCAGGGTGTGCATGTGGCGCAGCAGCTCGGCGGTCATCTCGGCATCGGCCAGGGCGCGGTGGGCCCGGCCGGTGGCGGGCAGGCCCAGGTGTTGCGCCAGCGTGCCCAGCCGGTGGTTGGGCGCGTCGGGGTACAGGCGGCGGGCCAGCAGCACGGTGCAGGCAAAGGGTTGTGTGGCGGGCAGGCCCAGGCGCTGCAGTTCGGCCTGCCAGTACTTGCGGTCGAACGAGGCGTTGTGCGCCACCAGGGGGGTCTGGCCCACGAAGCGGGCGGCCTCGGCCATCACCTGGGCCACGGGCGGGGCCGCCTGCACCATGGCGTTGGTGATGCCGGTGAGCTGGGTGATGAACGCCGGGATGCGGATGCCCGGGTTCATCAGGCTCTGGAAGCGGTCCACCACCACCCCGCGCTCGGTGAGCACGATGGCCACCTCGGTCGGCCGGTCGCCCAGGTCGGGGGAGGTGCCGGTGGTCTCGAAGTCGATGATGGCGATGGGTGCGCTCATGCGCCGACCAGCCTCACCCCGTGCACGTCGGTCCCGCTGGCCCAGGCCAGGAGGCGGTCGATGTTGGGGTGCGAGCCCGGGTGGGCCCGGGCGTCGGCGGTGTGTTCGGCGTACCACTCCAGGCCCAGGGCTGCGGCGGCAGGGGTGATCTGCCCGCCATACAGCGCCGCGAGCGCGTGGTAGATGGCCAGCGAGCCGCCCTGGCCGGGCTTGTTTTCGATGGTGGCCAGCACCTGGCCCTGTGGGTCCAGCAGTTGCAGGGCGGACAGGTGGGACACGGCGGGCAGTTGGCGCAGGCGTTCGGCAAAATTCATGGTTGGCAAAAACAATAGCTGTTGGCGCTTGTCAAACAAGCGGGGGAGCCTGTTTTTACCTCATGTTGTGGTGCGAAGGGGTGTGGCCAGCGGTAAGCTCTCGGCCCATGAGCCTCGACACCTACGACCACTACGGTTATGCCCTGGTTGCCCTGCTGGGCACGTTTGCCGCCGCTGCGGCGGTGCTCCGGTGGATGGCGCATCCCGCCTTTGCCCCGCACGTGGCCCGGCTGCGGGGCGTGGTGCCGCCGTTCATCAACATCGTGGGCGTGCTGTTTGGCCTGACGCTGGCCTTCATTGCCAACGACACCTGGAACGCGCACGACAAGGCCACCAGCGCCGTCTACCGCGAGGCCGACGAGTTGCGCAGCCTGGTGGTGTTGTCGGCCGCACTGCCGCCGCCCGAGCGCCAGGCGTTTCGCCAGTTGCTGAGCGACTATGCCCAGGCCAGCGCGCAGGAGTGGCAGCACTTGGCCCGGCGCGAGGCCAGCCCGCGTGCCGAGGCGCTGGCCGCCGCCCTGCTGCTGCGCGTGGCCGCCGCCGACATGGCGCAGGCCGTGGGCCACAACCCGCAGGCGCTGATGCTCAAGGCCGTGGCCGACATCCGGCAGGCCCGGGACCTGCGCGTCAGCCTGAGCCAGACCCACGTCAACCCCCTGAAGTGGCTGGGCATGGCCTATCTGGGCTTTCTGTGCATCCTGTCGGTGGCCGTGGTGCACGTGGACAACGTGCGGGCGGCGGCGGCGGCGATTGTGCTGTTCGCCCTGTCCGCGGCCCCCACGGCGGCCATCGTGCTCATCCAGGGCAACCCGTTTCAGCCGCCGTCCTTTGTGTCGGCCCAGCCCATCCTGGCGGCGGTGGCCGCCCAGGGGGGCTGAGAGGCCCTTCAGCGGGTGAAGATCTGGGGCGACGCGGCCCCCATGTCGCCGCCGGGCAGCGTGATCGACGCCACGGGCTTGAGCCGCTCGGCATCAAAGACCGACAACACGTTCCAAGTGCCGCCCAGGTACACCTTGCTGCCGTCTTTGTTCATGGCAATGGTGTAGTGCGAGTGCGGAATGTCCGCCGCCGCGAGCAGTTTCTTCTGTTTGATGTCGTACTTGGCCAGCCGGTTGAGCACGCCGAACATGAGGTTGGGGTCTTTGGGCGAGCGCACACCGGTGAAGTAGATCTCGGTGAAGGGGCCAAAGTCGCGCGTCTCGGTCTTGCCCGTCTTGAGGTTGACGTTGAAGTAGCCGTAGATCCAGTCCGCCGTCGCCGGGTCGTCGGTTTTGCCCTTGAATTTGGCGGTGGTGTAGAGGATGGTGAAGTCGTCCGCCGCGTTCTTGAGCGGCCACACGCTCAGCACGTCGGGCGGTGCGTAGCGCGGGCGTTTCCAGTGGCGTGAGGGAATGGCCACGGTGTACTGGCCGCTTTGCGGGTCGAACTTGTAGATGTCGGGCCCCACCATGTACAACGACCCGTCCTGGCCGGTCTGCATCACCGTGACCTGGCGTGGCACGGGCAGGGTGCGCACGGGCTTGGCGTCCAGGCCGCTGGCGGTGTCGTACACGGCCAGGCGTGGCTCCCCGATCACGTAGTGGTCGGTGTTCAGGGTGGTGGGCGTCTGGATGACATACAGCTGCTTGCTGTCGTTGCTAAGGGAAATGGCGAACAGCGCCTTGGCCCGCTCCTTTTCCTTTTGCTCCATCTTGGCCTGGAACACCACCTGGCAGGTGTCCAGCGCAATGCCGTGCACTTCGTCAAAGCGGTTGGTCACCAGGTAGGCCACGGTGTTGTCGGGGGACACCTGCAGCGTGGCGGGCCCCACCGAGCCGGGCACCGGGCAGGACTTGAACAGCGTGTCGCTCTTCAGGTCCACCACGTGCAGGTTGTCGGGGTAGTTGCCCACGACCAGGTACTCGTCGCCCTTGACCAGCGGTTTGTCTGCATGGAGGGCCTCGGCCGAGGCCAGTGCGGGCAGCAGGGCGGCCATGGCCAGGCCAAACCACCCCGGTTTGAAAGTCTTTTTCATGTTGTCGGCTCCTTGATTGGCGTCAGTCTTTGGGGAACACGGTGCCCAGGTTGCGCCAGTCGTCTTTGGTGCTGGCGGCCTGCTTGCTCCAGTCGGGGTAGGTGTTCATGGTGTCCGGGACCTGGGCCGGCCACCAGCAAGGGTCGGCGCAGCCGTACAGGTCTGCCTCCATGGGCTGGCACAGCGATGCCACGCCGCCGAAGGCATCGACTTCCCAGCCCGGGTCGAAGGTGCTGGTGCAGCCCACGACGCTGGACATGGCCACCACGTCTTCGACCTTGTCTTGCGCCGCAGCCTGGTCGAGCAGCTGGGCTTTCTGGTTGATGGCTTTGAGGTGTTTCATGTCAGTGCCCCTTTCTGGGGGAAATGAATTGGTCGATGAAGGAAGGGTTGCGGGCCATGATCTGGCTGTAGACCTGGATGCCGAAATCCACCCAGTCGCGCATCAGGTTGCAGTAGTGGTAGGTGGGGTGGATCGGGTCCTGGTAGCGGGCGTAGCTCTCGTGGTAGCAGCCGCCTGCGCAGAAGTTGCGGATGCGGCAGGTTTCGCAGCCCGTGCCCGTGCGGTCCAGTCGCGCATCCAGGAACTCGCCCAGCGCCTGCTTCTCGATGCCCTGCGCCACATTGCCGAAGGTCGGCAGGTCGGAGCCGGTGAAGCGGTGGCACAGGTTGAGCCCGCCCTGGTGGTCCACCGCCAGCATCTTCAGGCCCGCCCCGCAGGGCAAAGCCTTGCGCTGGCCTTCGTGCAGGTCGGTGATGAGCTGGTGCAGGTTGGAAAAGCCGATGCTCCTGCCCGCCAAGGCCTCGCTCAGGTAGCGTTCACCCAGGCGCTTGAACGCGTCGAACACCTCGGTCATTTCCCCGGGGGTGAGGTTGAACGTGTCCAGGTCGCCCGAGGTCACGGGGGCAAATCCCACTTCGGCGAAGCCCATGTCGTTGTACAGGTGGTCCCAGATGCGCTCGACTTCGGTGGTGCCGTGGGTCAGCGTGACGCGGGCCCCCACAGGCCGCGCTTTGTAGCGCGCCAGCAGCCGTCGGGCCTTGTCGCTGACCGTGCGGTACGTGCCTTTTCCACCCACCGTCAGGCGGTTGCGGTTGTGGATGGCCTCCGGTCCGTCCATGCTGATGGACAGCCCGAAGCGGTGTGCGCCCAGCCAGTCCACGGTCTCGTCGTTGAGCAGCGTGGCGTTGGTGGTCATCACAAAGTCCACCTGCTTGTCCGCCTGGGCAAAGCGGGCTTCGCAGTATTCGACCACCTGGCGGATCAACGGCAGGTTGGACAAGGGCTCGCCGCCGAAGAACACCACGCTGAAGCGCTTCTCTGCGGGCGACTCGGCCAGCATCAGCTCGATGGACTGCCGCGCCGTGTCGAACGACATGCGCCTGCCCTTGTCGGGCGTGTCCAAGTCCTCCTTGTAGCAATACGTGCAGCTGAGGTTGCAGCCGGTGTTGACGTTGAGCACCACGGTGGTGATGGCCAGATGGCCCACGGTGCTCACCGGCCGGGCGGCGGGGGCAGGGCTGCCGTCGCTCAGCAGGTCCAGCGTCAGCAACTCGCCAACGGTGTCGCGCAGGTCCTGCTCGTCAAAGCGGGTGCGCAGCTCGTGCACCAGCTCGTCGGCCGTCAGGGCGCGGGTGCGCACCCGCTCCAGCACGGTGTCGGTCATCTCGTCGATGCCGTAGAGCGCGTTCGTCGGGATGTGCAGCATCAGGGTGCTTTCACCCACCCGCACGCGGTGCAGGTTGTGTTCACGCAGGCTCAGGGTTGCGTTCATGTCGGGCTCCTCGCGGGTGTGCACCGGTCAGGGCAGGGGTGGGTTGTTCCAGCGTTGCACCGTGACGATGAAGTGGCCCTTGCCCACCAGGGCTTTTCCGCCCTCCTTCACCGTGGCCACCGCGTTCAGGTTGCCCGCGTTGTTGGTGCTCATGCGCCGTTTGGGGTTGGGCCCTGCGCCCGCAGGGGTGAACACGCCCGTGTCGGGGTTCATGATCCCGGCAAACTCCGCGTCACGGTCGTGGAGGGCCGTGGCGTCAAAGGGCTCCACCGACCAGGTCGCGGGCACCGGGCCGATCACCCAGTCGTCCCGTGTGCCTTTTTTGCCGTCTCGACCTGCCGAATGGGCGATCGCTTCGAACCGGCCTTGCACCACCGGGGTGGAGCCGCCGTTGCCCCCGATGCGGCCAATGGCGTAGTCGGGCGACACTTTCACGTAGTCAATGCGGCTGAACACCGCCAACTGTGCCTTGGCCCCGCCCACGGCAAGGGGCTTGAGCCCTCGGGGGGCTGCCTGGGTGGCGGCCACCTTCAGCACCAGTTGCTGCGCGTCGCGCGACACGGTTTCGACCAGCGTCAGACCGCGTGGCAGTTTCACCTCGCCGTCCAGGCCCGTGCCCACGATGCGCAGCGTGGCCGTTTCGCCCGTGCGGATGTGGCCCGGCTGCACCGCCAGCACCCGGGGCTGTCCCGCACCCTGGCGGGCGGCGGTCAGATCGGCACCGATCTCGTCGTGGTCGCGCTCGAACAGGCGGCCTTTGAGCTGGTCGCCATCCAGTGCCAGCACCTGGCGCATCTTCACGCCGTTGAGATCCAGGTCGGCACGCCATTCGTAGCCCGTGTAGACAATGGCCTGGCCACTGCCCGCCAGTGGGCTGCCGTCGGCAAACGTGCCCTTGAAGTCCACCGCATAGCGGTCTGCCGAGGCATCGGCCCGGATTTCCATCTGGCCCGCGTATTCGCCTTTGCCAGGCCAGTTGCCGGCCACCGTCCATGTGCCGGTGGGGCTGATCGGGGCCTTGGCTTTCCAGTCTGTCCAAGCCTGTGTTTCCAGCGGGTAGTTCTGGGCCAGCCAGGGCACCATTTCTTTCAGCGCGATGGGCACCCAGTCCCGGTCGCGGCCCATGGCCTGGTACTCGATGGTGGGAAACTGCCCCACGTGGAAGTGCACCAGGTGTTCCCACTCCGACACCGGGCGGCGCTGCAGCTCCACCCGTGCGCCCGAGTGGCAGCGGGCGCACATCTGCGCAAACTGCTCGGTCTTGTGGCTCTCGATGGTGTTGAGCCGCCGCTCCATCGCGTAACGGGCGGGCTGCGCTTCCGCTGGGGCCAGGCCTTGCGTATCGGCCAGGTGTTTGACCACCGTTTTCACCTCGTCGGGGCTCAGCTTGGCGCCGTGCACCACCCGCATGCGGTTGAGTGTCATCAGCCAGCCTTCTGGCGTTTTGCGTTGCTGCAGGCGGTTGACCTGGTCACCGTTTCGGGTGTGGCAGGCCACACATTGGGTGTTGATGATGTCCGTTGCGGACAGCACGGGCCCTGTGGTGGCGGCCCAGGCCGACAGCCCGGCACCCCATGCGCCCAGCGCGACCAGAGGGGCCAGCGATGTGCGCTTTCTCAACCAATTCATCATGGGTTTTTCTCCTTGGCATTGACTCCCGCCATGACGGCGTGAACTTCATGCTAGGGGGTATGCCCCTTGTGCCGTATCCACTTTTGGCAAACCACGCATGCGGTGTGTCAGGCATGTTTTTTGCGCGGGAGCGCGCCTTCCCGCTGCCCGATTCCCACGCCAAAGGTCGATCCATGTTGCGTTTCCAGAGCCCATCCAGCCCGCGCCGGGACAGCGATGCCGTCTCCGTCCGGTCGAGTGAAACGCACGATGCCGATGAGCAGGCTGCCTGCCTTCTGGATTGGGGGCAGTGCTATGAACAGATGAGCGGTGGTGCGTTCGATGGGCGCTTCGAGTCGTACACGTTTGGCGGTGTCGAGCTGTTTCGCGAGAGCATCAACCAGGTGGTCCAGCAGTACGGACAATCCCTTGCCGGCAGCATGACACTGGCCAGTGTGGTGCAGGCGCAGGGCGAAGGGCTCTTTTGTGGTGCACCGCTGCGCCCGGACCACCTCTTGTTTCTGCGCGGTGGCCGCGAGTTCCATTTCCGCACCCCGCAGCGGCTGGACATGCTGGCCATCACCATCGACATGGGACGCTTCGGTGCCTACTGCGAACGCGTGGGCGAGGTGCCACCGCCCGGCGCGTGCACCGACAACGGTCTCATGCGAAAAAGCCCGGCCGAAGACCTCGGCAGCGTGCTGGCCAGCCTGATGGGCAGCCTGAGACACGGCCCCGACATGCTGCGCCACGCCTCGCTGCGCCGCTGCCTGGAGGAAGGCCTGTTCAGCGCCGTGCTGGGCATTTGCGCGCCCACCGAACCCGATGGCAAGGATCTGACCAACTGCACGCGCCAGTACGTGGTCCAAAAGGCACGTGACTACATGCGCGAACACGTGGACGAACCCATCACCGTGGCCGACCTGTGTGCACACATCCGCGTGTCGCGTCGCAACTTGCAGTACTCGTTCCAGAACGTGCTGGGCACCAACCCAGCCCGCTACCTGCGCAACATGCGGCTCAACGGTGCGCGGCGCGAGATCCGACGTCAGAACGACGAGCGCGCGCCCGTGGCCGACATCGCGGCCCGCTGGGGCTTCTGGCACCCGTCCCGCTTTGCGTCGGAGTACAAGTCGCTGTTTGGCGAGCTGCCTTCTCAGACCCTCAAGGCGGCCACGCGGCACTGAGCCTGCGGGCCTGCGGGGCGATCAGCCCGGCGCCAGCCAGCCTTGGGCCTGCATCCAGGCCACCAGCCGTTGCGCCCGGGGCGCGTCGCAATCCAGGGCCTGTGCCACCGCCTGGGTTTCTCGCCCTGGTGCCGAGCGTGCCGCCCGCCACATGGCGCCGGCCTGTGCCCCTTCCACGTGCCAGACCCCCAGGGGCTGGTCCGCGGTCACCACCACTTCGGCCAGGCGGATGCGGTCTCGGTCCACCACCGGCCTTTGGGCCACGCGGGGGGCCGCATCGGCCGTCTGGGCATGGGAGGGCACTGCGTCCGGCCAGGCGCGGCGGGCGGCCCAGAACGGTTCTTGGGCCCAGCGGGTTTCCTGGGCGTAGAAGTCGCGACCGATGCGTGCAAACCGCTCAAACAGGCCGTGCACCCGCTCGTGGTGGAAGCGGCGGGCATGCCCCGCATCGGCCGGGTGGTTCAGCAGGGTGTGCACCACCACTGGCGCCTGAAGCGCCGACGACAGCGACTGAAAAATGCCGTTGCCCGACAGTGGGTCTGCCGCCATGGCCGCATCGCCCACACGTATCCAGCGCTCTCCACACACCGTGTCGGGCAACACCGCCGTGCTGGTGCGCGCCACCGAAGTCCACGCGGTGGCGCCCGCTGCCAGAAATGGCTGGGCCGAGGCCACCGTTTGCAGCCTCTGCCGGATGAAAGCCCCCAGTTGCGCGCGTGGCGGCAGTTCCGTGGCCTCGGCGTCCACGGTCAACTGCAGACAGCAGGCCCCCCCGGGCAGTCGGGCCATCCACGCCCAGCCTTCGGGCAGGCTCTCCACCGCCGATGCCGGCGCCAGCCCTGACGGCCCCTGGCCGCGCCACAGCAGTGCCACGGTGTCTGGCCCCCGGCGCAACCCCTGGCCCGCGTGAGGTGCCCAGCGGCCCCGGGCTTCCACCACGAATTCGGCTCGCACCGACAGCGCGCTGCCATCGTCCCGGCGCTGGGCCTGCAACCAGTGGCCGCTGTCATCGGCCTGCCAGCGCTGCACCTGGGCAGGCACACATTCGATGCCCTGGTCTGCCAGTGCCCGCCACAGCAGGCGGTCGAAAGCCGCACGGTCCACCAGACGCTCGCTGTTGACGGCGGTGGCCTGCCCGCCCCAATGCGCCTGGCGGGCGGAAGGTTCCTGCACCGCGGCCAGAGCGGCCTCCAGGCCCGCCCCGCGCAGCCCGGCCACCACCCGCGCCGACACCCCTTCGATGGCCCCAAACGCCCGGGGTGTGCCCATCACCGTCACCGCATGCCCCAGCTTGCGCAGCCCCAGGGCCACCGCAGCGCCCGCTGGGCCAGCCCCCAGCACCACGATGTGGCGTTCCAGCATCGTCATGACCGCCTCCTTTCTGGCCCCCGGAAGGTGGCCTGTGTCACCAGCGCTTCCCACACCCCATGGCGCGGGACACCCCCTGCCAGCAACGCTGCGATGCGCCCGGTGAGGTGGGCGCAGCCCATGCTGGCACCCGCGTGTGCCCGCTCCCCGTTGGGGGGCAGCACGCAGGCCCCGAAATCGGCGTGTGGCAGCAGCAGGGCCGAGTGCTCCCCCGGTGCACACCGGGCATCGCCCATGACACGGATCACCCCTTCGCACGCCGCCGGGTACACCGGCTCCCCTCGGGCGGGCGTGGCCGCGCACAGCACCGTGCCCCTGGCCAGTGCACGCCCGCAGGCGGCGCGCAGATCGGGGTGGTCCTGCCGCACGCCCAGGCTGAGGTTGATGGCCGCCACCCCTTGCCCTGCCAGCCAGTCGATGGCCTGCGCCACTTGCGTGGCCCGCGTGTGCAGGTGCGTGCCAAACACCTGGGCCACGCAGAACCCGGCCTCGGGTGCCAGGGCGGCCATGGCCTGCATGACACGGCTGCCATGGCCCAGGCGGTCCAAGCCCTCGTCCGGTGCCGGTGACCACGAGGTGCCACCCCCGCCATCGGCCAGAAACGACCTGGCCGCCCGCACGCGGCCGTGCAGTGCCAGGGGCCAGCCACTGTCCACCACCCCAATGCACAGGCCGGTGGACCGTTCAGCCATGCCAGGCCTCCTGGTGCAACTGTCCCTGCACCAGAGACACCCGGTGCGTGCAGCCTTGCCAGGCGCTGGGCCGGTGGCTGACGATGATGCGGGTGCGGTGGGCAAAACAGGCATCGATCTGTGCCAGTATCCGGGCCTCCCTGGCCTCGTCCACGGCAGACGTGGCTTCGTCCAGCACCAGCACCGCCGGGTCCTGCAACAGCGCGCGGGCAATGGCAATGCGCTGGCGCTGCCCGCCCGACAGCGTCTGGCCGCGCTCGCCCACGGGCGTGTGCAAACCCTGGGGCAGGGTGTCCAGCCAGTCTTGCAGGCCGGCGCGCTGCACCGCCTGTTGTACCTCTGCCTCGGTGGCCGTGGGGCAGGCGTAGCGCAGGTTCTCCAGCAGGGAAGCGCGAAACAGCACAATGTCCTGGCTCACCACCGCCACCGCACGGCGCAGGTCCGACAACGCCAGCTGCCGGGTGTCGATGCCGTCCAGTCGCACGGCGCCGGCGTGCGGGTCGTGGTGGCGCAGCAGCAGGTCGATCAGCGTGCTCTTGCCCGAGCCCGATGCACCGGTGAGCGCCACCCGGGCCCCCGCAGGGAACACCGCCGTGGCCGCGTCGAGCACAGGCGTGGCCTGCCCCGGGTGCGAAAAGCACACAGCGTCCAGCACCACCCGGCCCTGCAGCGGCCGGGGCAGGGGCTGTGGGTCCACGGGGTCCAGCACCTGGACTTCGGCTTCCCGCAACTCCGCCACGCGCTGCAGGCTCACCCGCACCTTCTGCAGCCCGACGTACCAGCCCAACAGGCTGTTGACAGGCCCAGCCGCCATGCCCAGGTAGGTGGAAAACGCCACCAGCGAGCCCAGCGCCCACTGCCCGTCGATGACCCAGGCCCCCCCGACCAGAAACGCCAGGGCCCGAGTCCAGGCCGTGAGTTGCCCTGGCACCGCGTGGGTGGCGAACTCCAGCACCTGCAGGCGCAGCAGCGACGCCAGGTAGCGGTCATGCAGGCCGCTCAGCGACTGCGCCTCGCGGGCCTCCTGCCGGCTGGCCTGCACAAATTTCAGCGCGGGCAGCCGCTCCACGAAAAAGGCCGACACATCGCCCGAGCGCTCGCGCAATTCGCGTGTGTGCTCGGCCACGCGCGGGCGCATGCGGCGCAGCCACCACCACTCCAGCGGCAGCAGCAGCGCCACCATCAGCGTCAGCTGCCACGACAGCAGCGCCATCCACACCACGGCCCCCACCAGGCCCAGCAGGTTGGACACCACGGCAAACAGGCTGTCCACGGCGAAGCGCTGCACCTCTGACACATCGCCGTCCAGCCGCGAGACCACGTCGCCCGTGCGCCAGCGTGCCCAGAACGAGGGCGACAGCCGCTGCAGGTGCACGAACACGTCCTGCCGCAGGTCGAACAGCACCGCCGCCGACAGCTGGGTGTGCAGGTAGCGGTTGAGGCCAGCCAGCAGGGTGGCGGCCAGGCCCGCGCCCAGCATCAGCAGCGCGGTGGACCACAGCACGCGGTGGTTGCGCGCCAGCAGGCCGTCGTCGATCAGGTGTTTGACCAGCATGGGTTGCAGCAGCACCAGGGCCGATGCCACCAGCGACAGCGCAAACACCACCGCCATGGGCCGATGCCGGGCACGCACGAAACCGAACAGCCAGCCCCAGTGGCGGCGTTCGTTTTCGGTCTTACGCTGTGCCAGCAGCGGAGCAAGCAAACCCAACATGGCAGGCATCGTCGCACAGGGCTGCGCCCCCGGCGAGCCGCCCGCTGCGGTGTTGTCGCCCTCTGGCGACACCCCTCACGGCTTGCCAAAAATGGCTACCGGCTGCACCGCCATGCGGGCCACGGCACCACACCCTGGCCGTGCGTGGTGGCCAACGGCAATTGCGACGGGATGTGGTGGGCCGACGCCGCGCTGGCACGGCAAGTTCGCTTCACAGCCAGACCTGCCCTGGCCCAGGTTGCGTCTGGATGGTGAATTCCGGTGAGCCACCCAGCACGAATGCGCCCAGGAAGAGGCTCAGCAGTGCCATGAAGATGCTGGCCCAGAACGCTGTCCAGAACCCATCCAAGTGAAATTCCTTCACCAGCTTGGACACCAGCATCAGCACCAGCGCGTTGATGACCAGCAGAAACACCCCGAACGACAGCAGCGTGAGCGGCAGCGTCAGCACCACCAGCAGCGGCCGCACCACGGCATTGGCCAGGCCCAGCATCAACGCCGACACCGCCAGCGCCCCTGCGTTGCCAAAGCGCAGGCCTTTGAACACGTGGCTGGCCACCCACAAGGCAAAGGCGGTGATGGCCCAGTGGAGCAGGAACGGGGTGAGGTTGTTCAGCATGGTGGTTGCAGGTGCGTTCGAGTCCAAATGCTACTGAATGTGCGGGTCGGCCTGGGTGCAACAAATCGAAACGGTTTGACCGCCGCCGCCGTGGCCTTTGGCCGAGGTGGTCAGCAAAATCGTGGGCCTCAGGAGATGAACATGATTCGACGCGATGTTTCTTGTGCCTTCGTGGCTTTGTGCACCGGTGCAGCCCTGCTCACCACGGGTTGTGCCAACCTTTCCCAGCGCCAGCAAAACGCCGCCATCGGTGCCGGTGTGGGGGCTGTGGCAGGCTCTGTTCTGACCGGTGGCAGCACCTTGGGTACCCTGGGAGGGGCGGCCATTGGCGGCGTCATTGGCAATGGCACGGCCCCCAGCAAGGGTCGCCGCTGACGTTGCCTCACGCCTGCCACACCCCGAACCCCGCCGAGCGCAGGTCAATGCCCATCTCCACCTCGCGTTCTTGCGCCGCCCGGTAGGGCATGGGGTTGAAGCCCTCGTACAGGTCGGGCAGCAGGCGCAGGCCGTACTTCCGCACATAGGCGTTGGCCTGGATGCCCGCTTTGTGCTTGTCAAACCGGACGTCCGGGTCCAGCCCCGTCATGCCCACGTACACGCAGGGCTTGCCCGCCACATAGCCGGGGTTGCAGCGCCGAAACCGAGGCTCCTGCCACACATCGGGGTGCAGCTCGACAACGTAAACGTGGTGGTGGGCGCGGGGCATGCGTGTGGGGG
>Ga0209066_10005415_pt1 | contig 13464 bp, 8 predicted proteins | sample All_14_2_FD_187198 | JGI IMG/M metagenome (GOLD analysis project Ga0209066, IMG submission 187198) | Freshwater microbial communities in response to fracking from Pennsylvania, USA - Allegheny Zone_MetaG_DW_15 (SPAdes) (version 2) ...
ACGCGTTTTGGTCCCGACCCAGAACGCATTCGCCCGGACGAAGTCGTTGACGAAATCGAGCGCTCGCTGCGTGACGAACTCGATCTGCAGCGCGAAGGGGCCAACGCCTCGGTGTTGCGGCGCAATTTTCTCGACTCCGATGACCTTTACGTGCCTGAAGTGCACTGGACCTTGACCGCCGAGTCGGTGCTGACGCTGGAGCGGGTGCGGGGCATCCGCAGCGACGACATCGCGGCCCTGGATGCCGCCGGTGTGGACCGCAAGGCCTTGGCCGCGAAGGGTGTGCGCCTGTTCTACACGCAGGTCTTTCGCGACAATTTTTTCCATGCCGACGCGCATGCGGGCAACATCTGGGTCGACGCGACGCGGCCGTCGCAACCGCGCTACATCGCGCTGGATTTCGGCATCGTGGGTTCGCTGCCCGATGCCGACCAGTACTACCTGGCGGAGAACTTCACGGCGATCTTCGAGCGCAACTACCGGCGTATCGCCGAGCTGCATCTTGAAGCGGGCTGGATGCCTGCCAGTGTGCGAATCGATGACCTGGAAGGCGCGGTCCGTGCGGTCTGCGAACCCTACTTCACCCGTCCGCTGTCGGAAATCGCGCTGGGCGAAGTGCTGCTCAAGCTGTTCAAGGTGGCGCATCGCTACCAGCTCACTCTGCAGCCACAATTGATCCTGCTGCAGAAGACCTTGCTCAACATCGAAGGCACCGGCCGCCTGCTGGATCCCAAGCTGGATATCTGGGCCACTGCCAAGCCGGTGCTGGCCGAGATCCTGCGTCAGCGCCACAGCCCGAAAGCCTTGCGCCAACGCCTGAAGCAACGTCTACCCGGCCTGCTGATGGCGGCACCCGATGCGCCGCAACTCGCGCTGGATTATCTGCGTCAGGCAGTGGAAGGGCGCGCGACCTTGCGACTGCACTCCGACGATTTGCGACGCATGGCCGAAGCAACCCAGAACGGCCATCGGCAGACCGTGTTCGCGGTGTTCGCCGTCGGCCTCATCATCACTTCCGCGCTACTGCTTGCACTGGAACCCGCAGGTGCGCGCTGGTGGGGCGCCCATTGGGCGGTGTGGCCGCTGGCTGCGCTCGCGCTGCTCGCCGGCGTGGCGGCCTGGCCGCGGCGGGCCTGAAAGCCCGTTCGCCTAGGAGTCTGTCGGACTTGAAAGGGAATCGGCTGCAAATCCGTCTGGGCGGTCCATTTTTCGCCGCTTCCTTGGGCAATAGTTCAACTATTGCCCTGCGAAACCGGCAAAAACTGTCCTCACCCAGCCGAATTTTCGCTTCGATTCTTCAAGTCCGACAGGCTCCTAGTTCGTCGTGGGCCTGGCGCGATGTGTGGTCGGACTCAATCCTGCGTCGCGGCTTGCCGCACCACATACGGTCCGAAGGTGTTGCCGATGAAGCCGCCCGCGGTATCGACGCTCAACAGGCTGGCGTCGAGGTTTTCACCCAACGATTGCCATGCATCGGTTTGGGTCGAGTAGTCCACGTCGAGCCGTGGTGCGTCCAGACGCAGACGGAAGCTGACCGTCTGGCTTGGCGATGCCAGCGGCTTGCGGGCCAGTTCGCGGCCGCGCACCGGGTCGTCTTTCCCTGCGCGCAGGTAGAGCACCAGATCGGCGTGATCGGCGTCGCGCCGCTCCACGCCCGCCACGAGGTGGTGACGCTCGTTCTGCACCAGCGCCAGACCCGCCAGTTCACCGGATTCGAGCGCACTCGGGTCGAGCGTGGCTTCCATGCTGGCCTGATGATGCTGCAGGCGGTGGCCGATGTAGCTGGGTTGGCCGTCCTGGATGGCATGCGCGCCGAGTGCGGTGTCGGAGGCCTGGATTCGCAAGCCGTCGTCCCCGGTGTGGTACCACGGGGTCTGCGGCGCGTGGAGAGTCAACCAATTCATCGGCAGACGGGCGCCGGTAAAAAGTTCTTCCCAAGCGAAGCTGCCGGTGGTCGGACGGCTCACGGGCGAGTTGACCAGCGCCGGGCGGGCCAGTTGGTCGGGCACGCGCGCGCCGCGCGGCAGCACGACCGGCCATTCGTCCTGCCATTCGAGTGGCAGCAGAAAGGTCTCGCGGCCCAGGTTGTACTGGTTGCCGCGATACGGCCGGGTGGCGAGGAAGACGGTCCACCAACTGCCGTCCTGCAGCGCGACGAACTGCGCATGACCGGTGGACGTGATCGGATCGGGGCGGGCGGGATCAAGGTCACGTTGGGTCAGCGTCGGGTTGCCCTTCCAGGCTTCGTAGGGGCCGGTAACCTTGCGACTGCGCCAGACCATTTGGGCGTGTTGCTCGCCGGTGCCGCCTTCGGCCGCGATCAGGTAGTACCAGTCGCCGCGCCGGAAGACATGCGGACCTTCGACGTGCTGCGGATTGCTGGACGGATCGACGCCACTGTCGACCAACAGATGCCGCTCTCCCACCATTGTTCGGGTGGCGGTGTCGAATCGCTGCAGCCAGATCGCGCGGTGTCCGTCATAGCGCGGTTCTCCGGCGGGCATGCCGTTGTGCACCATCCACGCCGCGCCGTCGTTGTCGAAGAACAGGGAAGGATCGATGCCATCGAAGGGAAGCCAGATGGGATCGGACCACGGACCTGCAGGATCGCTGGCGGTGATCACGAAATTGCCGATGCCATGGCCCGGGCAATAGAAGCAGGTGTTGGTGATGTAGAAGGTGCCTTGGTGATGCGCCAAGGTGGCGGCAAACAAGCCTCGTGTCAGCTCTTCGCGGGGGCCGTAGGGCATCTGGTCCGGTCGGTCGATGGCGTTGCCGATCTGCTCCCAATTCACCAGGTCGCGACTATGGAAAATCGGCAGGCCGGGGAAGTAGCCGAAGGTCGAGGTGGTCAGATAGAAGTCGTCGCCGACGCGGATCACCGAGGGGTCGGAGTAGAACCCGGCGATGATGGGATTGCGGTAGACGTTGGCCGGTACGGCCTCGCCGTCGACACCGGCATAGCGAATCGCGCTGAAGCGCGCTTCGCCCGCCCAAACGGGCAAGGACAAGAGACAGGACAGCAGGAAGGCGGGTCGCAGCAATGTCATGGGACGCTCCCGGTGGGGGCAGAGGATTGATGGCGCGACCACAGCCGGTGCAGTCCGCCAGCGCTGAGTTCTTCCGGATGACGCAACACCCCAACCCGCATGGCGGTCAGGGCGTGCGCGTAGTGCCCGACCAGGCGGTCATTGCCGATCAGGTGGACCTGTGCCGGACGCGGCTTGGCCTGAAAGATGCCGGTGGCATTCAACTCGTGTCCGATCAGCAGACCCGACAGATAGGAGGGTAGCGCGTCGGCTTCAAACTGCCGGAACAGCGCGCTGGTGCGCACGCCGAAAAGATGATGCAGCAGGCCGCCCGGTTGCGCCGCGCGTTGCAGTCCGGCATCGAAGCCGTAGGGATCGAAGCGTCCATCGGTCTCGGGAAACAAGGGAGCCAAGGTGCCGTGACGACGCAGCAGGGCATACATCTCGCCGGTCAGCGCCGTGCTGATGCGGCTGATACGACCGTCGATCAGGGTGACCCATTTGCTGTGGGTGCCGGGCAGGCAGACCACGTGCGTGCCCTTGCGGGCGGAATCCAGCAGACCGGCAAGCTGGGTTTCTTCGCCGCGCATCACATCCGCCACGCGCTGGCTGCTGTCACGCACACCCGGCACGATCCACAGTCGCCGACCCGGCAGCAGATCGTCCGGCAAGCGGTGCAGGCCGTTGGCCAGCGCATCGCAATCCACGGGGCAGTCCAGATAGGGCACCTCGCGCCAACCGCCGCGCCCGCCAACCATGCCGCACATCAGGATGTCCGGGTCATTCCATTCGGCGATGTGCTCGCCGAGCACCTCTCGGAAACGACCTTCGCAGGCAAAAACGCCCTGCGCGCTGCGCCGACGATCATGCACGTTGCCCGCATCGTTGATGCGGTACAGGCGAAGGCTGCTGCTGCCCCAGTCGACCGCGATCATGGCAGTCTCACGCGGTCTTCCTGACGCCCGAATGTGCGCTCGGCGCGATAGCTGAACACACCGCCGGCGCTCGGTTGCGCTGACCGTTGTGCCGCGCTCAGGCCAACCCGCGCGCTGCTGATGTAAAGGATCGAACCGACGATGGTCAGGCAACTGGGCTGGCTGACCGGCAGGCGAATCACCCGCTCGATGCGGCCGTCCGGCAGATAGCGGACGATGCGTCCGGCGCCCCACTGGGCGTTCCACACGGCGTCTTCGTTGTCGACCACCGAACCGTCGGGTTCCGCGTTGTCGACATCGAGCGTGACGAAGGTTTCGAAGTCGTCGACCTGCGCGCGTTCGGCATCGTAACGACAGCGCAGAATGCGGCCCTGGGGCGAATCGCAGAAGTACATCCGCGTGCCGCTCGCATCGAAGCAGATCGAATTGGGGATCGTGGCAGCGGGCAGATCCAGTGCTCGAAGGCCGTGGTCGGCGCGGTACTGGAAAAACTGCCCGGCCGGACGCCCATCGGCATGTTCGCTCTTGGTGCCGAACACGAATCCGCCATGGCGGTCGGCGCGACCATCGTTGATGCGGGTCAGTGGATCGTCGGGCTGCACCTCGGCGAGCAGGCTGATCGGCAGGGTCTCGCTGTGCCGGTGCCGATCGATATCGACGCTGTACAGTCCCTTGGCAAGCCCGAGCAACAGACGACCATCCGTCCCCAGCCCGATGCAGCCGAGCGGTGCGGGCATGGGCCAAGTACGCACGAGATCGCTTTGGATGTCGTAGCGCCACAGTGCCGGGCCGAGGATGTCGGTCCACAGCAGTGCGTCGTCCCGATCCGAATAGAGAATGCTCTCGCCCAGCGCGCAGCGGCAATCGATCAATAGTGATGCGGCGGGCGAGGGCACGCGGTCACCACTCGGCAACGCTGCCATCGGCATGTCTCCACACGGGGTTGCGCCAACGTGGCGGTGTCTTGCAGGCCTCGATCAGCCGATCCTCGTCGATGACCACGCCGAGGCCGGGGCCCGGCAGCGCGGCAATCGCACCATCGACGCAGCGGAAGTCTTCCTTGTTGCGGACGTAGTCGAGCAGATCGGCGCCTTCGTTGTAATGAATGCCGATGCTCTGTTCCTGCAGCATCGCGTTCCAACTGACGAAGTCGACCTGCAGACAGGCGGCCAGCGCCACCGGTCCCAACGGGCAGTGCGGGGCGAGTGCCACGTCGTAGGCTTCCGCCATGGCCGCGATCTTGACGCATTCGGTGATGCCACCCGCGTGCGACAGGTCGGGCTGCAGGATCGACAGTCCCCCTGCGGCCAACACGGGTTTGAACTCTGCCCGCGAATACATCCGCTCGCCGGCCGCCAAGGGAATCGCGGTGGCATCCGAGAGTGGCCGATACGCCTCCCAATGCTCCGGCAGCACCGGTTCCTCGACGAACAACGGTTTGAACGGCGCCAACTCGCGCAACAGCACGCGCGCCATCGGCACGCTGACGCGGCCATGGAAGTCGATGCCGAAATCGACCGCGTCGCCGATCGCTTCGCGGATGGCGGCCACCTTGGCGACCGCCGCATCGACGCGCCGTGGGCTGTCGATCATGCGCAGTTCTTCGGTGCCGTTGAACTTGAAGGTGTCGAAGCCCTGACCGCGATAGGCCTGCATCTGCGCCACGATGTCGGCGGGGCGGTCGCCACCGACCCAACGATAGGTCGGCATGCGATCACGCACCAGTCCGCCCAGCAACTCGTAGACCGGCACGTTCAAGGCCTTGCCCTTGATGTCCCAGAGCGCCTGATCGATGCCCGCAATGGCGCTCATCAGGATCGCGCCACCGCGATAGAAGCCGCTGCGATACAGGGTTTGCCACAGGTCGTTGATGCGCCGCGGGTCGCGTCCGATCAGATAGTCGGCAAGCTCCTGCACGGCGGCTTCGACGGTATGGGCGCGGCCTTCAATCACCGGCTCGCCCCATCCGACGATGCCTTCATCCGTTTCGATTTTCAGGAACAGCCAACGCGGAGCGGCGTGGTAGGTGGTGAGACGGGTGATTTTCATGCACTGGCTTCCAGAAAGGCCTGCAGAAAGCGCCGCGCGGCATCGCGCGTCTGCGCCACGGTCTGGCCGGGTCGATACAGTTCGCTGCCGATGCCGAATCCGGCACAACCGGCAGACAGGTAGTCGCGCAGCGAGTCGGGCGTAACACCGCCCACGGCGAACAGTGGCACCTCGGGCAGAACGGCGCGCAGGGCACGCACCATCGGCGCGCCAAACACCGAGGCCGGAAACAGTTTCAACGCCTGTGCGCCCGCCTGCAGTGCGGCCAATGCCTCGCTCGGCGTGGCGACACCCGCGACCACGAACAGCCCGCGCGCCACCGCGGCGCTGATCAGCTCGGGTTGCGTGTTCGGCGTAACGACCAATTGGCCGCCAGCGGCTTGCAGCGCATCCAGATGCGCCACGGTCAACACGGTTCCCGCCCCGACGCATGCCTGCTCAGGCCAGCGGCGACTCAGCAGCGCGACGCTGCGCGCCCAGTCTGGCGAGTTGGTGGGAACCTCGATGGCATCGAAGCCGATCTCGATCAGCACTTCCGCATGGGCCTCGACTTCATGCGGTCGGATGCCGCGCAGAATCGCGATCAAGGGGCAATGAAAGGGTAGTGGCGCGCGGTCCATGCGGCTTACTCGTGATAGAGCTGGGAACGGCCACCATCGATCAGGATGTCGGTGGCATTGATGAATCGCGCCTCGTCACTGGCGAGGAACAGCGCGGTGTAGGCGACCTCTTCGGGCGTGCCGATACGGCGCGGTGGCAGCAGGTCGGTCTGGCGTTGGCGTTGCTCCGGCTCGCGGGCAAACCAGGCTTCGATACGGGGCACCAGAATCAAACCGGGCGAGATGGAGTTCACGCGGATGCCGCGCGCGGCGTATTCGATACCCAACGCGCGGGTCATGCCGATCAAGGCATGCTTGGCCACCGGGTAGGGGAATGCGCCTGGAATGATCTTGTGGCCGTGCACCGAGGCGATGTTGACGATGCTGCCGGAGGCGCGTGCCAGCATGCCGGGCAGCAGTGCCTGACAAAGTTGCCAAGCGCCTTTCAGATTGATCGCAAGGCAGCGATCCCACTCCTCGGAAGACAGCTGCAGTGGATCGGCAAACACGTCCTCGCCCGCGTTGTTCACCAAAACGTGGACGGCACCATGACGATGGGAGACATCGCTCAATGTGGTGGTGAGCTGATCGGCGTCGGTCACGTCGCAGCGGAGATAGTCGACCCCGTTGATCGGCGCGTTGGGCGCACGCCGGTCCAGTCCCACCACGCGAGCGCCTTCGCGCTGGAACAGGGCGACGATGGCATGCCCGATGCCACCGGCGGCACCGGTGACCAGCGCCGTCTTGCCAGCCAGACGGCCACTCACGGGTGCTGTCCTGACCGATTTGCGGACCGGGTGAAGCGGATTGCAGGCTTGCCTACGCGACGCGACATGGGGCGACCTCTTGAGGTGAATGGCGCTGTGGGCACCGACGTTCCGGGGCGACGCGGGGCCGAACGACCAGCGTATAGCCTCAGGGCTCAATGTATATTGGACAAATGACTTTTTTCAAAAAATGTATTCTTCTGGAATATACATAGCTGCGGAGTATCGCCATGGTGCAACCATCGACCGGCTGGGCGGGCGCGACCCGACTCAAGACGCGCCACCTGCTACTGCTGATTCATCTGTACGAGCAGCGCTCGGTCTTGCGAGCCGCCGAGGCCGCCAACATGACCCAGCCAGCGGCGTCCAAGTTGCTGGCGGAGATGGAAGATTTGTTGGGCGTGACGCTGTTCGACCGGCATGCACGGGGCGTCGAGCCGACCTGGTACGGCCAGGTTTTGATCCGGCGCGCCCGTGCGGCCTTGTCGGAAATCGGCCGCGCGCACGACGAAATCTCGGCCCTGCGCAGCGGGCGCACTGGGCAGGCGGCCATCGGCACGGTGGTGAATCCGGGAACCACACTGGTCCCGCAGGCCATTGCTGCGGTCAAACGCGAGTTCCCCGACATCCTGATCAAAGTCGAGATGGACTACAGCCGACCGTTGGTTGCCCGTCTGCTGGATGGTCAACTCGATATCGTGATCGGTCGAATCATGGACTCGGACAATTCGGCGGAACTGGACTTCGAGCCGCTGGCGGACGAGCCTCACGCGGTCATCGTGCGTTCCGGCCACCCGCTGGCGTCGCGTGCACGGGTGACGCACGCCGATCTTGTCGACTACGGATGGATCATGCCGCCGGATGCCAGTGTGCTGCGCTCGCGGCTCAATGCGGTGTTTCTGGAGCACGGCCTGCTGTTGCCGCAAGACATCGTGGAAACCGCATCGTTGCCGGTGATCATCCATTTGCTGCGCTATAGCGACCTGCTGACGGCCTTGCCAGCGGAGTCGGTGGGTCCGTATCTGCAGACCGGGCAAATGCGTGTGTTGCCGGTTGATCTGGGTGTGCGCATGGAGGTGTTCGGCATCATCCGGCGTCGCGACCAGTTGCTGTCGCCCGGCGCGGAGCGGGTTCTGGCGGCGCTGCGCACGACAGCGAGGCAGATCTACCCACCGTTGTAAGGCAGGCAGGGGTCGTGGTCGGACCGGCGAATCGCCGCAAATCTGTCCTCGCGCAGCCGACTTTTCGCCTCGATCGTTTCTGCCGCGCAGACTCCTAGGTTCGATATATCCAAATCATATAGATGAAGCGAAAGTTTTCATTGGTATGGAATGGCACGCGGGAGGCATGCTTCGTCAAGCCCGATGCTGCATGCCGCGCCAGCCGGGGGTGGCGATTCCTCCCTGAGGTCGACCACAAATAAACCAATTACTGCGCGCTGCATGTCCCGTGGGAGGGAAAGATCATGTCAATGCGTCACCACCGCACCCTGGCCGCCGCAGGCGTGCAAGTCGCTCATTCCGGTGTTTTCAAGCGCACGGTACTGGGCGCGTGCATCGCGCTGTTGCTTGCCGGTCCTGCCTTTGCGCAAGACGAGACGGCCAAGGAAGAGGATCAGGACAAGGCGGCAGCGCAGTCCACCGGAAGCGAGGAAACCACCGAACTCGACGCCATCGAGGTCACCGGCATCCGCGCCTCGGTTTACAAGGCTCAGGACATCAAGCGCGATGCCGAGACCTTCGTCGACTCGATGACCGCACTGGATATCGGTGCCTTGCCGGATCGCAGCGTCACCGAAACCCTGTCGCGCATTCCGGGTGTGACCATCGACCACTTTCTGTCGGTCGGTGATCCCGAACACTTCTCCGCCGAAGGCAATGGCGTGCAGGTGCGCGGTCTGACCCAGGTGCGTTCCGAGTTGAATGGTCGCGACAGCTTCTCCGCGTCGGGTGGCCGCAGTCTGAGCTTCCAGGATGTGCCTTCCGAGCTGATGTCCGGCGTCGACGTGTTCAAAAATCAGACCGCCAGCATGATCGAAGGCGGTCTGGGCGGTACGGTGAACCTGCGTACCTTCATGCCCTTCGATTTCGATGGGAAGAAGATGGGTTTCACCCTGAGCGAGAACTACGGCGACTTCGTCGAGAAGTGGAAGCCCTCGGCCTCCGCCCTGTTCAGCAATCGCTGGGATACCGACGCTGGTGAGTTCGGCATTCTGCTGGATCTGGCGCACTCGGAACTGGCAACGCGCACCGACGGTTTGTTTGTTCGTCCGTTCTTCAAGACCAGCAACTCCGATCTGAATGGGGATGGCAGCAACGAAACGCTATGGACCCCGCGCGGTGCCGACTGGCGCACCTTGGAATACGAACGCCAGCGCGACGGTGCCTACCTGGCCATGCAGTGGCGTCCGAGCAGCGAGCTCGAGTTGTATGCGACGGCCTTCCAGAGCAAGTACGACGAGCTGTGGAATGAAGATGCGATCTTTGTCGGCAACGATCCGACCCAGGTGCGTGTGGATGCCAGTCAGCCCTACGAGTTTGACGGCAACGTGTTCCGCTCGGGGCGTTTGACCCAGGACGGTGGTGTGCCAATGGGTACGGACATCCGCGCGTCCAATCGCAAATCCAAGACGACCGACTATTCGGTCGGCCTGAAATGGGTGCTGAGCGAAACCACCGATCTGACCAGTGAACTGCAGTACATCACGGCGGACACGCGTGGCCTCGACTCCACGGTCTCGCTCGGGGTCAATGTGCCCTACATCGATGTGTCGTTGGGCAGCGTGCCGAGCATCGGCGTGGATCAGGGGTTCACCTCCAATCCGGCCAACTACTACTGGGGATTCACCATGGATCACCAGGATGACAACACCGCCGATGAAATCGCTTGGCGCGCCGATCTGGCGCACTACTTCAACGGCGATGTGCTGCAGTCGGTGAAGTTCGGCGTGCGTTTCACGGATCGTGATGCCACCAACATCAATACGGGCTACAACTGGAAGCCGGTGTTCCAGCCGTGGATGCAGTGGTGGGCCTTGCCGGGTGGTGTGGCCTTGCCCTCGCTCGACCTGAACAGCACCGTCAATTCCGACTGGACGCACCTGAACACGTTCCAGAACTTCTTCCGCGGCGACGCCAACACGCCGGGCGGGTTCTATGCGCCGATCCTGGCAACCGCGCTCGGCTATCCGACCAGCTACGAGGCCATTCATTCGGCTGCCGATCCGTTCTACACCTGCTGCTATGCAGGCACCTACAGCAACACCTCGCTGGACGAGGAGAAGTACCTCAACCAGCAGGATGAGCAAACCCAGGCGGCCTATCTGATGGTCAACTTTGCCGCGCCGGACATGCGCCTGGACGGCAACGTCGGTGTCCGCGTGGTGCGTACCGAGAACGCGGCGGCGGGCCATCTGGTCTATCCCAACGTGCCCTACGCGCCATATCTGGGGGCAGGGCAGTCGGAGCCGATCACCGCCGAAAACTCCTACACCGACGTGTTGCCCAGTGCCAATCTGAAGTGGGAAGTCGCCGACAACGTGATCGTGCGCTTTGCCGCGTCGAAGGCCATCGCGCGCCCGGCCTTCAGCGACATGCAGGCCTACCAGACCCTGAGTGCCAACGTCATTGACGGGATCACCCCGCCGGATGACGGCAGTTCACTGCCGCTGGATCAACTGAACCTGACCGGCGACGCCAATGGCAATCCGTATCTGGAGCCGATGAAGGCCAATCAGTTCGACCTGTCGCTGGAGTGGTACTTCGACCCGGATCACGGCGGCATGGCGTGGATCAATCTCTTCCACAAGGACATCAAGGACTACTTCCGTCGCCAGACCGAACTGGTGGGCTTGCCCGGTGTGGACGGCAACACCTATGACTACCTGATCACCCGTCCGGTCAACGTGGGTACGGCGAAGATCCAGGGTGCGGAAATCGGCTGGAACCAGTTCTTCGACTTCCTGCCGGCACCGTTTGATGGTCTGGGCATGTCGGCCAACTACACCTACATCGACAGCTCGACCAATGTGCCGGCTGCCTTGAACGCCCAGCCTGTCGACACCGATGGCTCGACCTTCGGCGAGCTGCCTGCCGATGGTCTGTCGAAGAACTCCTACAACCTGGCGCTGTTCTACGAAAAGGGTCCATGGCAGGTGCGCTTCGCCTACAACTGGCGTAACGACTATCTGTTGTCGGTCGGGCCGAACGGCTACAACGGCGGCGATGGTGGCATCGCGTGGAAGCTGCCGGTATTCAGCGACGAGTTCGGTCAGCTCGACGGTTCGGTGTTCTACCGCATCAACGAGCGTGTGCAGATCGGCCTGGAGATGAACAACATCAACAACGCCGAGCAACGGACCTACATGATGCAGAACGGCGCGGGTGACCACATCACCTCGTGGTACGTCAACGACCGTCGTTACGCAGCAACGGTGCGCGTGTCCTTCTGATGCGCGATGGTGGCGGGGGAGTGGACGCTCCCCCGCCCCGCTTCGGAATGCGTCATCCCTCGGATATTCGGCTCGGGAGCGACGTGAGCGGCCTGCAAGGCGGGCCATGGACAACACGGACGCGGCGTCGCGCTGGGTGCGAATCCACTGCGACTCGCCTCGGTGACCGCCTTGGAACTGCGTCATGAAGATTCGAGCACTCATCGTTGCCGCCTGCCTCGTTCAGGCCATTGGCTGGACCGCAGCGGGACAGGCCAAGGACCTTCCGTACCGCTGGACCAACGTCAGGATCGGTGGCGGTGGCTTCGTCAGCGGGCTGGTGTTTCATCCCAGTGCGGCAGAGGTGCTGTATGCCCGTACCGATATCGGCGGAGCCTATCGATGGATGCCCGCCCAGCAAGTCTGGCAGCCGCTGCTGGATGGCCTGGCTGGCGACGATCAGGGTCGCTTTGGCGTCGAGAGTCTGGCGCTGGACCCGAGCGATGCGGATCGCGTGTATCTGGCAGTGGGAACCTATCTCGGCGAGCACGGCAGCAAAGGCCTGATTCTGCGTTCGTCGGATCGCGGTCAGCGCTTTCAGCGCAGCGAGTTGCCCTTCAATCTGGGTGGCAACGAGCCGGGACGTGGCAATGGCGAACGTCTGAGTGTCGACCCGAACAACGGACGGATTCTGCTGTTCGGCACCCGCGCCGATGGACTGTGGCGCAGTGACGACTACGGTGAACACTGGCGCGAAGTCGAAGGCTTTCCGGCTATCGCCAAATCGGCCAGTGCGGCGTATCAGGTATGGGATCGGCCGACGCCGATCGGAATCGCCTTCGTGGTGTTCGATCCGCTGAGTGCGCGGCCGGGAAACACCTCGCAGACGATTTATGCCGGCGTCTCGACGCGCGAGCCGAGTCTGTACCGCTCCACCGATGCGGGCGCGAGCTGGACGCCGGTGAGCGGTCAACCCGTCGGGCTGCGACCCAACCACATGGTGCGTGACAGTCTGGGGCGCTGGCTGCTGAGCTATGGCGATGCGCCGGGCCCGAACGCCATGAATGACGGCGCGGTCTGGCGCTTCGACCCGCACAGTGGCGAGTGGACCGACATCACGCCGGTGGCGCAGTCGACCGATCTGCAGTCCGATGGCTTCGGCTGGGGTGCGGTGGCGGTGGATGCGCAGAATCCGCAAATCATCGTCGCCAGCACCTTCAATCGCTTTTCCCCCGGCGATGAGGTTTACCGCAGTACCGACGGCGGCAAGCATTGGAAGCCGATGCTGAGCGGCAGCCACTTCGATCACACCGATGCGCCTTGGACCGCCAACAGTCATCCGCACTGGATCGCCGATCTGGAGATCGATCCTGCCAATCCGCAACGCCTGTGGTTCGTGACCGGCTATGGCGCCTGGATGTCACGCAATGCGCTGGCGTTCGATGCGGGTGCGCCGGTCGAATGGCAATTTGCGCAGCGCGGCTTCGAGGAAACCGTGCCGCTGGTGCTGCACAGTCCGGTTGAGGGACCGCACCTGATCAGCGGTGTCGGCGACATCGACGGATTCGTTCATGACGCACTGGACAGCGCGCCGACGGCGTTCGCGGGCGTGCGCTATTCCAACACCCACGCTATTTCCGTTGCCGGTCAGCAGCC
>Ga0209066_10005416_pt1 | contig 13461 bp, 14 predicted proteins | sample All_14_2_FD_187198 | JGI IMG/M metagenome (GOLD analysis project Ga0209066, IMG submission 187198) | Freshwater microbial communities in response to fracking from Pennsylvania, USA - Allegheny Zone_MetaG_DW_15 (SPAdes) (version 2) ...
GCTCCGAGAGCCTGCCTATGGAGGAGCTGCTCGAGGCACAGCACTATCGCCTTGCCTACTGGCGCCTCGCCGATGAGGAGCTCAACTACCGGCGCTTCTTCGACGTCGACACGCTGCTGGGCCTGCGGGTCGAGCAGCCCGATGTGCTGGAGGCCTCGCACCGGCTCATCGGCTCGCTCGTGCGCGATGGCGTCATCGCCGGGCTGCGCATCGATCACCCGGACGGCTTGGCCGACCCGCGGGCGTACCTGCAGCGACTGGCGGCGCTCACCGAGGGCGCCTGGGTCGTGGTGGAGAAGATTCTCGAGGGTGACGAATGCCTGCCCGCCGACTGGGCGTGCTCGGGAACCACAGGCTATGAGGTCGCCGCACGCATCGCAGCGGTGTTCACCGATCCGGCGGCGGAGGTCGTCCTGACCCAGGCATTCTGCGATGCGATCCAGGACCCACGGCCATGGGCCGAGATCATGCGGGAGGCGCGCCGGGAGGTGCTGGGCGGCTCACTCGCGGCCGAGGTCGAGCGGCTCACGACACTGGCCTATGACATCTGCCAGGAGCATGTGCGCCTCCGCGACCACTCGCGACGCGGGCTCAGTGAGGTGATCGCCGAGATGCTCGCGACCATGCCGGTCTATCGGGTGTACGTGCATCCAGGCGAGCAGCCGAGCGCGCGGGCCGTCGGCGTGCTGTCCGAGGTGTCCGATGCGTGCGCGGCGACCCTGCCCGAGCGTGAGGCGGATGCTCGCCTGGTGCGGGATTTGGCGCTCGGCGGCCTTGGACGTGGCGACCTGAAGGATGAGTTCGTCACGCGGTTCCAGCAGACCTGCGGACCGGCCATGGCCAAGGGAGTGGAGGACACCGCCTTCTACCGCTGGTACCCGCTGATCTCACTCGCGGAGGTGGGCATGTCCCCGGACGTCTTCTCCATGGCCGATGAGGACATCCATGACTGGGCGCGGACGCGTGCGCGACAGTGGCCCTTGGCCCTCAGCGCCACCTCCACCCATGACACCAAGCGCAGCGAGGATGTCCGGGCGCGCATCACCGCGATCAGCGAGATCCCGGGCGAGTGGCTGGCGAGCACTCGCGCCTGGACGGCTCGAGTCGGTGCCTTCACCGCTCCGGACGGGCAGGAGGACCCACGACTTGAGTGGCTGCTCTGGCAGACCATCGTGGGGGCCTGGCCCATCGAGCCTGACCGACTGGTCGACTATCTGCTGAAGGCGGCTCGTGAGTCCAAGCTGCGCACCTCCTGGTCTGCGCCGGACGAGGGCTACGAGCAGGCCATCGACGCCCACGTGCGGACGATCATGGCCGACTCGACCCTGATGTCCAGTCTCGAGCAGACCGTCGAGCGTCTCGCGCGCGCCACCGTCACCAATGTGCTCGGCCAGCGAGCACTCCAGCTGCTCATGCCAGGCGTGCCGGACATCTATCAGGGCTGCGAGGTGGTGAGCCTGCGCCTCACCGATCCAGACAACCGGGTGCAGCCGGACGCCACACGTCTCGATGAGCTGCTGCGCCGCAGCTGCGAGGAGCTCGACCCCTGGACGGATCTGGACGCGGCGAAGCTGCGGCTCACGACCGTGGGCCTGCACCTGCGAGGTGAGCGCCCCGCCCTCACCGGGCCGTCCGACGACTATCTGCCGCTGTCTGCCTCAGGCCCGGGCACCTCGCACAGCTTCGGCTTCATCAGGGGAGACCTCTGCGTGGCTGTCACGCGAGGCACCCTCCGGCTCGAGGCAGCCGGCGGCTGGCAGGACACGGTGCTGCACCTTCCAGCCGGCGAGTGGGTCGATGCCCTCACGGGCGCCCGTCATCCCTCGACTGGCGAGGTGCCGGCCGCCCAGGTGCATGCGACATGGCCGGCGACCCTCCTCGTGCGCGCACGATCATGACCGAAGTGCGGATCTGGGCGCCGGATCATGACGCGGTCGCCGTGAGGCTGGACAGCGGGACGGTGGCAGCTGTCCCCGATCCGGCGCTTCCGGGATGGTTCGTCGGGCCGGACCTGCCGCATGGGACCGACTACGTCATCCAGCTGGGAGAGCAATCGCGACCCGATCCACTGGCACGATGGATGCCGCACGGCGTTCACGGTCCCAGCCGGGCATTCGATCCGGCGCAGCATCGATGGACGGATGCAGGCTGGACGGGCAGCGCTCTGGCATCCGACAGCGTCATCTACGAGCTGCACGTGGGAACGTTCACCAGCGCCGGCACCCTGGCTGCCGCGCAGGAGCGGCTGGGTCATCTGGTGGAGCTGGGCATCACCCATGTCGAGCTCATGCCCCTTGCCGCGTTCGACGGCGATCGTGGATGGGGCTACGACGGGGTGTGCCTGAACGCCGTGCACGAGCCCTACGGAGGGCCGGCAGCCCTGCAGCGCTTCGTGGACGCCGCCCACGCAGAAGGGCTGGCCGTGCTGCTCGACGTCGTGCACAACCACCTCGGTCCCTCGGGCAACTACTGGCCGGAGTTCGGGCCCTTCTTCACCGACAGGCATCTGACGCCGTGGGGTCCGGCGGTGAACCTCGACGGCGCGGGCTCCGATGAGGTGCGTCGGATTCTGCTCGGCAGCGCCTGCGGCTGGCTGCGCGACTTCCATCTCGACGGGCTCCGGCTCGATGCGATCCATGCGTTGCACGATGCACGGGCCCAGAGCTTCCTGGAGGCGCTCGCGAGCAGTGTCGGTCAGCTCTCCCAAGAGGAGGGGCGCCCGTTGACGCTCATCGCCGAGTCCGATCGGAACGACCCCAGGACAGTGATGCCAGTCGCTGATGGAGGCCTCGGCATGACGGCGCAGTGGGATGACGACGTGCACCACGCCCTGCACTGGGTGCTCACGGGTGAGCGCACGGGCTACTACGCCGACTTCGGCTCTTGCGAGGCAGCCGGCAAGGCGCTCTCGCGTGGCTTCCTGCATGACGGGGGCTGGTCCAGCTTCCGAGGCCGCTCGCATGGGCGTCCGATCGACTTCAGCCGGACGCCGCCCACGCGCTTCGTCGCGGCCCTGCAGACGCATGACCAGGTCGGCAACCGGGCGGCAGGTGAGCGGCTGAGCATCCTGCTGAGCGGTGATGGGCTTGCGGCCGGTGCGATGCTGTTGCTGGCCCTGCCGTACGTCCCGATGCTGTTCATGGGGGAGGAGTGGGGAGCGCAGTCACCTTGGCAGTACTTCACCGCCTTCGACGACGACCTGGGCGAACAGGTGACCCAAGGTCGACGCGCGGAGTTCGCCCAGCACGGATGGTCTGTCGAGGAGGTGCCCGATCCCCAGGACTTCGCGAGCTTCGCCGACTCGGTGCTGCGCTGGCCTGAGCTTCAGCGTCCGCAGGGAGCAGCCCTGTTCGCCTGGTACGCGGAGCTGATCGCGTGGCATCGCACCGAGCTTCCGCCGAACGTGCCTGTCGACTGCCGCTGGGAGCAGGGCGCGCACGGCCGACCTGCCTGGTGGGCCGTTGAGCGGGGGGACCACTTCGCCGCCGCCAATCTCTCCCATGCCGAGGTCGAGATCCGCCTCGCGATGCCGCCGGCACAGATGTCGCTTCGCGCGGAGTGGCTCGGGCAGCACGAGATCGCCGAGCACCGCGAGGGCTCGCTCCTTCGACTGGGCCGAGGCGAGAGCGTGATCCTGCGCCGTCCTGAGACACCCGGCACCATCGCGCCGCCAAGCGCTTGGACGGCTTCCCGTGGCGACTAGGCGCATCCCTGTGCAGCCGATGCTCGCCACTCTCGGATCATCGGCAGATGTGCAAGGCAGCGACTGGTCCCTTGAGATGAAGTGGGATGGCATCCGTGCCATCTGCGAGGTGGGCTCGGATGGAGCCCGCCTGTGGAGCCGCAACGGCAATGACATCACCGCGAGCTTCCCCGAGGTCGTCCAGGCACTGCCGAAGGCCTTTCCCGGCGGGGATTGCGTCATCGACGGAGAGATCGTGGCCTTCGACGAGGCCGGTCGGCCGAGCTTCGGGCGGCTGCAGTCTCGGCTGGGTCTCACACCGGCGGCCGCGCCGGCGGCCCTTGGGCTCGTGGCCGCGCATCTGCTCGCCTTCGATGTGCTGCGCGTCGAGGGCGAGTCCACGATGCGTCTTCCCTGTGTCGCGCGTCGCTCGATGCTCGAGGAGCTCGCGCTGGCCAACCCGGTCGTGCTCGTGCCGCCCGCCTTCGACGGCGATCTGGTCTCGGCGATGGCGAGCAGCGCCGAGCACGGCCTGGAGGGCGTGGTCGCCAAGCGCCCGGACAGCCCGTACCGTCCGGGCCGGCGCACACGTGAGTGGATGAAGATCAAGCACTCACGCATGCAGGAGGTGATCGTCGTCGGCTGGCAGGAGGGGGCAGGCCGTAGGGCGGGCACCGTGGGATCCTTGCTCCTCGCAGTGCAAGACGATGAGGGCATGGCATATGTGGGCAAGGTCGGCACCGGCTTCAGTGATCGGGACCTTGACGACATGCGGTCCTCATTCGCGCGGATGGGACGAAGCCGTGCCCCGGTGCACGGCGTTCCTGCCCCGATCGCGCAGAGTGCCCACTGGATCACCCCCCGCCTCGTTGGCGAGGTGCAGTTCACGGAGTGGACAGCAGGCGGCCACCTGCGCCATCCGGTCTGGCGGGGATGGCGACCCGACAAGAGCGCGGCTGATGTCCGCAAAGAGCTGTAGCGGCTGTCTTCCGAGCTCGAGGACTGAGGTGCTCGCATGATGCGAGGTGAGCTGGTGCGGCCGGCCGGGCTACGGCTGCGCCTGGACGTCATCGACGCTGCCCGCGAGCGAGCACTCGTGCAGGCCATCAGCAGGCTTGCGCTGGAGCCGATGGTCATCCACGACAACCCTTCGCGACGACAGGTCGCGCACTTCGGCGTCTCGTATGCCGCGACAACGCGGACCACGGGCGCTGCGCCCGTCATCCCCGCGGCCTTCGTCGAGGCGGTCGCCCTGGCAGCGGCCGCCCTTGCGATCGACGACATCAGCTTCGAGGAGCTGCTGGTGACGGACTATCCACCCGGATCCGGCATCGGCCGGCACCGTGACGCACCCGCCTTCGGACTCGTGCTGGGCATCAGCCTGCTGAGCCCATGCACCCTGCAGTTCGAGCGGGGGTCAGGTGTGGCACGCCAGGTCTGGGAGCAGCTCCTGCCGCCGCGCTCGGCCTATCTCCTCACCGGAGAGTCCCGTTGGGAGTGGAGGCACGGCATCCGATCCGTGACCCGCCGGCGCATGTCGCTCACTGCGCGCGAACTGCGAGGCAGACCGTCGCTGCGCTCAGGCTGACAGGCGCGGCTCCGAGAGCGAGAGCCTTGCCAATTCATCGCCCAGGACGATCATCAGGTCCGCGTATCCGATGTGCAGCTGGCGATGAGCCTGGATCAGCATGCTCGCCTTCCGCGACGAGTGCTCCCGCGACAGCTCCCTGCCCAGGCGATCAGCCGTCTCGACCAGGCTCACGGCTCGAACGCCGACTGCACTGTCTGCGCAGCGGAGGGCGGCGGCCCTCACCTGAGCCAGGGTCTGATCCAGACGGGAGCCCACTGTGTCGAGATCGGCCCGGCCGGTGACGGGGCGCTGTCCATTGAAGGTGTCGAGGAACTCCAAGACCGTCATCATCCACTGCGCGCACGCCGTCTGCAGCTCGACGAGATCCTCGCGCCGGCCGGCCGGCAGTTGCATCTAGGCGCTTGCCTTGAGCTTGGGGCCGGTCTTCTTCTCGAAGGCCTCCATGTCGGTCCCGATCTCCTGCAGGCGCTTGCGACCAAGCTGGCTGCGAACCTCGGGGAACATCTCGTCCTCCTCCTCTTCGACGTGATGCCGGACGAGCTCCATCAGCACAGTGGCCTTCGCCTTGTAGGCGATGTCGGAGGGGTCGAGGTCCTGCAGCTCGGCGATGAGGATCTTCACCAGATGGTGCTCCTCATAGGCCTCTGCGATCTCGTCCTGCTCGTCCTCGGCCTCCTTGTTCACCGCGGGGTAGAAGATGCTCTCCTCCACTGCGGCATGCAGGGTGAGTGCCTCGCAGATCTTCGGAACGACCGACAGATCGTCCTTCTCCAGCGCCTTGAACAGCTTCTCGACCTGCTTGTGCTCGTCCTTCAACATCACAATCGCGTCCATTGGGTCCTCCAAGTCGGCTGGCGCACCTGCACTCGCTGGCGCTGATGAGCACGCTAGAGCGGATAGACACGTCCTTCCGCGCCGCGCCGGCTATTGGGATGCAGGTGAGACTCGCGCGACCGAATCGCGACAATGCACACGGTGCTTGGCCTTCACTCGCGCGGGTGTCTCGGCTTCTTGGGGGCTGGCATTGGCACCACACTCGTGCGGACCTGCACGTTCAAGGCCTGCTGCTCGCGCGCCGGGTACTGGGAGTATGCCCGGATGTCAGCCTCGGTGTCGGCCTCTGCTCGCAGCACGCTCTTCAGGCCCCTGGGCCACAGCCGAGAGGTCAGGACGACATTCAGCTCGGCGCAGTAGATCGTCACCTGGGCGAGCAGGAAGAACCAGAACAGCAGGCCGATGACGATGGCGAAGGCGCCGTAGTCAGCTTGAGCCCCTTCGACCTGCCGGGTGAGCAGACTGGTGGCAAGTGCCTGCATGACAGTCCAGGCGGCGGCTGCGACGACCGCGCCGGGGAGCACTCCGCGCCAGCTCGTCCGGGCCACAGTCGCCCATCGAAATGCGATGGAGATGAACAGGGCATTGAGCCCCAAGGCAAGCACGAGCGTCACGATCGACGCCAGGGGGCCGCTGATCGCGTCTGCGGCCAGACCCTGCAGCACGGTGGTCGTGGGCAGACCGACGCCGACCACGACGAGCAGCGAGAGGCTGCGCAGGATGCTCGGGAGGAAGCCTGCGCGCTGGACCTTGGGCACCTCGTAGATGGAGTTCATCGCATCCTGCATCGCATTCGCCACTGCCAGTCCGCCCCAGAGCCCGACCACGATCGCGATGGCAAGGGCCAAGCCCGAGACGTCCAAGGGCTGGATCGTGCCGGTGGCGCCGATCGACAGAAAGCTTCCGGCTGCCGTGGACACGATCTCGTCAGCCAGGTCGGGATGCCCGACAAGCACATGCGACAGGAGGGTGGCCAGCACGATGAGCAGAGGGAAGACGGACAGGAAGGCGTAGTAGGAGATGAGCGCGGCAAGCTTGCCCGCCTCGTCGTCGGAGAACTTCTTGTAGACCGCAAGCGGGACGGCAAGCGCCGGAGTGCGTTGCTGGAGTCGATCGAGCTTGGCGAGCAGGCGCGGCAGCTCATCTGGCGGTGAGTCCTCAGTGGCCATGCCCCACGGTAGGGCCTGCGCTGCTCATCACTGGCACGCACGCCGCTGTGGGATGGACTTGCGATCCCAATGCTGCGGAGCCCTCATGAGATCGGATCGCACAGGCGCAGTGGCAAGGTCTCTGCGCGCCGATGCGCCGGTGCTCAGTGGCTCGCGGACGCCACGCGGTAGATGAGCCGGGCGAACTGCCCGTGTGCTGCGGCGGAGACAAGCCGCAGGCGGTCGGACTCGATGCGCCTGGGCAGCAATGGAGCCCCGCCGTCGAGCGCGACCGGTGCGATCGAGAGGGCGATCTCATCAAGGGCGCCTGCATCGAAGAACTGCCCGACGAGATCGCCGCCACCGATGAGCCAGACGTCACCGTCGCCCGCGGCCGCGCGAATGGCGGGAAGGGCGTCGGCCACGTCTCCACGGACGAAGCGGATGTCTGCTCCTTGCGGCACCGGGAGCTCGCGAGAGGTGAAGACGAAGGTCGGACGGTCGCCGTGGAACTCCTGCCACTTCTCGGGGTGGCGCAAGAGGTCGGATTCCCGCAGCAGCCATTCATAGGTGGTCGATCCCTCGACCATGACGGTGGCGGCCGTGGGCAGCAGGCCGGGATCAGGCTCGGTGCCGCCGGGCACGGCGAAGAGCCAGCTCAGGGAGTTCTCGTGGTCGGCGATCCAGCCGTTCATCGTGGTGGCCGTGTCGAAGACGAATCGGGTCATGACCTCAATCTATGGACTGACGCTGACATCGCCAGGGTCGATACTGGGCTGAGTTGAGAGCCGAGTGAGAGGCGGAGCCGTGATCCCCAAGGCCATCCAGGAGTTCATCGATCATCAGGTGGACGCATCAACCACGGACTACAGCGACCTGCGGGCCGTCTACTTCAACGGCACGCTCAAGAGGTCGCCGGAGGCCAGCCACACCGATGGCCTGATCGACATCTCCGTCGGCATCATGCGACGACTGGGCGTCACGGTGGACCGGGTGCGGACGGTGGACCACGTCATCCCACCGGGTGTCCAGCCCGACATGCGGGACTACGGGTGGGAGCGAGACGACTTCCCGGACATCTACCAGGCCCTGGTGAAGCCCGCCGACATCGTCGTCGTCGGCTCCCCGATCTGGCTCGGAGACCAGAGCTCGCAGACGCGCCTGCTGATCGAGCGCCTCTACGGCTGGTCAGGTGAGCTGAACGAGGCCGGCCAATGGTCGTACTACGGCAAGGTCGGCGGCACGATCATCACGGGAAACGAGGACGGCGGCAAGCACTGCGCGGCGCAGATCCTCTATGCGCTGCAGCACATCGGGCTGGTCGTTCCCCCGCAGGGGGATGTGTACTGGAACGGCGAGGCCGGTCCTGGACCGTCGTACCTCGACCATCCGGGTGGTGGCGAGCACAATGCCTGGACCACGCGCAACGCGGTCTTCCAGACATGGAACCTGCTGCATCTGGCGAGAATGCTCAAGGATGCGGCTGGCATCCCGGCCTATGGCAACATCTCCCGCGAGTGGGACCTGTCCGAGCCAGATCACCCGAACCCGGAGTACCGCATATGACGACCGTGCCGAGCCAGGCCCAAAGGGCAGCCGAAGGCTTCCTTGAGGCCAATCGCCGATTCGCAGCGAGCGAGGCACAGGGCTTGCACGACGCATTGCAGTACCTCGTCGAGCTGGCCGTCGAGTGCCTTGACGCATGTGACTGGGCGGCGATCACGATCTGGCCAGAGGGCAAGGCCCCGCGCAGCCCAGCGGTCAGTGACTCGATCGCCAGTCGAGTCGACCAGATCCAGTACACCGTCATGGAGGGCCCATGCCTGGAGGCGGCGGCGGATGACACGCCTGTCTCCATCCCAGACCTCACCGTCGATGAGCAGTGGCCGCGATTCAGCGCCGCCGTCGTGGCCGAGCTTCCCGTTCGCGCAGCCCTTGCGTTCCCGCTTGGCGATCATCCTGAGCGGATGGCGCTCAATCTGTTCAGCGCTCGACCGCATGCGTTCCGCGACGACCGACTCAACGAGGCCGCAGTGTTCGCCACGCAGGCGACAGGCCTTCTCCTGCACGCACAGACGGCGCAGAAGGCGGCGCAGTTCGAGGGCGCGATCGACTCCAATCGTCAGATCGGCATGGCCATCGGAGTGTTGATGGGCCTGCGGGGAGTCACCGCCGGCGATGCTTTCGAGCTGCTGCGACAGACGAGCAATCGTCTCAAGCGCAAGGTCCGCGATGTCGCGCTCGATGTCATCGAGAGCGGAACGCTGCCGGAATGAGCCCGATCCTCCACTAGAGTGTGCGCACCCGAGAAAAGGGCGGCGCAGCCGGGGACGCGAAGTAATCTCCGGAGCAACGAGGCACTTCCATCCTCACCAAGCTCATTCGCATTTTGGCGACCTCTCTTGCATTGCTCGGCATCATCGGTGGTGTCGCCTTTCTGCTGCTGGGAGCCGTGAACCAGGGCACGAGCAACTGGCCCGACTGGCAGACCTGCAACTGGATCGGAGCCGTGCTCCTCGTCGTCGGGTCGATCGCAAGTGCGGTCGCCCTGTACCTGAGCGCACGGCGGCTGCGTGACTAGTGGCTGATCCTGGGGTCGGCGTCAGGTGAGGACAGCCAGATGGCAAGAGCACGCTCACTTGACTCCAGCACACGCAGGAAGGCCTCGGGTGCTCCCGCGCTCTGGCCTGCGGGCGTGCGCAAGGCATCGATGTTCGGGATCCGGATGGTGATGCGGCTCCCCGGCTCGCCCACCGCCCATGACTCCAGATGACCCTCGGTCTTCAGGAGAAAGCCGCCGTAGCTCGTGGAGATGTTGCGAAGCGCGCCGACGCGGAGCAGGAGCTCCTCCATGCTGATCACACGCAGCTGACCTCCTGCGCGTCCCACTGTCAGGCCTGTGAGCAGTCCTGCACTGTCACGTGCGAGCGCCACCTCTCGGCCGCCTGCGGCTCCTCGGGAGTCGATGTCGCGCGTGGGCGCCATGCCTCAGCCAGCTTTCTTGATGAGGAACAGCGCGCTCTCGTTGACGCTCACATGTCCGCCTTCGTCAAGAAGGACGAGCCACATCGGCTCGCTGGACTCCACAGCCAGGCTCATGAGTGTGCCCTTGCGGGAGTCTGCATCTGGCCCAAGCGCGACGTGATCGCCCGCGTCGAACGGACTGGTGGAATCGGGAAAGAAGGGGTCCATCCGAGTGCCTCTCAAGGCATCATTTCTCAGGATCGTCCTCGACTTCTACGAGCATCCTGCCTGTCCATGCTCCCACATTCCGGCCCCGGCAGGAACTGGCAGCTTTTCAGCCGGCAGGCTCCAGGATGACGACCGGAATCACCCGTGTGGTCTTCGCCTCGTACTCGGCGAAGCCTGGATAGTCCTGCTTCTGCTTGGCCCAGATCGGCTCGCGCTCGTCGACTGGAGCCGTGCGTGCCGTGAATGCCTTGGTGTCGGTGCCGACCTCGGCCTCGACCGCCGGATTCGCCACGAGATTGCGGTACCAGTCGGGGTCCGAGTCGGCCCCAGCCTTCGACGCGAACACCGCGATCCGTCCGTCACCGAGATCCTGGTACATCATCGGATTGACGCGCTCCAGCCCCGACTTCGCGCCTGTGGTGTGCAGGAGGAGCATCGGGGCGCCGGCGAAGTTTCCGCCGACCTTGCCGTCATTTGCCCGGAACTCCTCGATGACCTGGCTGTTCCAGTCGCTCATGATCTGCTCCTCGTCGCCTGCGTGGTCGCCCGTTCTCAGCTCGTTCTACCTCTCGGGGGCAGAGCCGTCAAGGAGAGCCTTCGTGTCATCGCCGGCCCCCTTACACAGTCCTGACGCGGGACAGCTCCTCCGCGAACCTCGTGCCGATGGAATGCGCGGGTGACAGCACTCACCACCTCTGCCTGCGAGGCGCGTCTCCTGATCGTCGACGACGAGTCGAACATCGTCGAGCTGCTCGAGGCGAGCTTCAGGTTCCACGGCTTCGAGGTGCAGACCTGCATGGACGGCACCTCTGCGCTGAAGATGGCCAAGCAGTGGCAGCCCGATCTCATGATCACGGATGTGATGATGCCCGGTCTCACCGGCTTCGAGCTGGTGCGCAGCCTTCGCGCAGATGGCTGTCAGCTCCCCGTCGTCTTCCTCACGGCCAAGGACGCGGTGGACGACCGGGTCGCCGGGCTGACGATGGGCGCCGACGACTACGTCCTGAAGCCCTTCAGCCTGAGCGAGGTCCTCGCTCGCATCCGCGCAGTGCTCAAGCGCACTGGTCCCGCTTGGATCGGCTCCGAGCCTGATCGGCTCGTCTACGCCGACCTCGTGATCGATGAGGCAGCACACGAGGTCTTCCGTGGTGATCAGCGGATCGCACTCTCGCCCACGGAGTTCCGCCTGCTGTGTCATCTGGTCGAGCATGCCGAGAACGTGCTGAGCAAGGCCCAGATCCTTGACAGCGTGTGGCAATACGGCTTCGCGGGAGACGCCAACGTGGTCGAGTCCTGCATCTCGTCTCTGCGTCGCAAGATCGACTCGGTGCAGCCCAATCTGATCCACACGGTGCGCGGGGTCGGATACGTCCTGCGACTGCCCCGCGAATAGTCAGGCAGTCCATTGCGAAGGATGCTGTGGCCAAGGCCGCTGCGCATGAAGATCAGCCTGCTGCTGGTGGCACTTCTGTCATTTGGCCTGCTGGCCTCCTCCTTCATCGCCACCACCTCCTTGTCCGACTACTTGATCGGTCGTGTCGATGAGCGCCTCACGGGCGATGTGCGGCTCGCCGCGGGCGCAGGCATGATCGCCTCCCTGCAGTCCGGAAGCGCCGTCGCGAGCTCATCGCCCGGCGGATCCTCGGCCTCAGCATCGGCGAGGACTCGCCCGCCGTCACGCCTCTACATCGCCATGGTCCCCGCGGACGGCAGCGCGACGCAGGTCCTGGCGACTGTGGACGACGCCACCGCACCAGATCTGCCGAGCACTGCCGAGCTGGCCTCTGATGCCGGCGAGCCGGTCACCATCGGCCCGGCCGGGTCCGGAGCCGAATGGCGGATGCTCGTCACCCGCCAGGCAGGCGAGGATGCCTGGATCGTGGTGGCGACCCCGCTTGCTGATGTCCAGGCCACTGTTGGCCGACTGGTGCAGCTGCAGGTGGTCATCGGGCTGCTGGTCGTGCTGGCAGTGGGAATTCTTGGCTATTGGATCGTCCGGCGCAGTCTTCGGCCGCTGGAGGAGATCTCTGAAGTCACGGCCTCCATCGCGGAGGGAGACTTGAGCGCCCGCGTCCCCGAGAGCGGTCACGACACCGAGGTCGACCTGCTTGCGGGGTCCTTCAATGCGATGGTCACCAGCCTTGAGACTGCCTTTGCGGGCCAGCAGGCATCAGAGGCGCAGGCGCGGGCATCCGAGCAGCGGGTGCGGCAGTTCGTCGCGGACGCAAGTCACGAGCTCCGCACTCCGCTGACGTCGATCCGTGGCTACGCCGAGCTCATCGAGCAGGGAGCCGCGGCTGCGGACGGGTCGGCAGTGCGCAGAATCCAGGATGAGGCCTCGCGCATGGGGACGATGGTGGAGGACATGCTCATGCTCGCCCGGCTCGACCTGCGACCGCCGATGAAGTCGGGCGCAGTGGACATGGCGGTCATGGCGGTGGCGTCGGTATCGGGATTCCAAGCCGGTCTGCCCGAACGCCGGCTGCAGGTCAGCGTCCCCGAGGCGGGGGAGGTCGTCGTCACAGGGGACGAGGGCCGCTTGCGTCAGGTGGCGGACAACCTCATCTCGAACGCCCTCCGCTACTCACCGGACGACTCGGTCGTGATGGTTCGTGTCGAGCAGGAGTCGACCGACTGCATGCTGTCGGTCAGTGACCAAGGCATCGGCCTGTCTGCCCAGGAGATCGACCGCGTCTTCGAGCGGCTGTACCGAACGGACGACGCCAGGACGCGTGTGCGCGGTGGGACCGGTCTTGGCCTTGCCATCGTCAAGTCGGTGGTGGAGATGCACGGCGGCTCGGTCAGCGTCGTCAGTGAGCCGGGACTGGGCTCCCGCTTCGTCGTCCGGCTACCACGCGCATAGAGGCCGAGGCGCTCCCAGCTGTGGCGCTGCGATAGGTCCTGCTCTCGGTTCGACCATTGCTCGACTCAGCGGATGTGGGCCCCGCCAGCGATCTGGCGAGGCCCACATCCGCATGCGCGACAGCTGTTCGGCTGCTCTCTCAGGCGCGCAC
>Ga0209066_10005418_pt1 | contig 13459 bp, 15 predicted proteins | sample All_14_2_FD_187198 | JGI IMG/M metagenome (GOLD analysis project Ga0209066, IMG submission 187198) | Freshwater microbial communities in response to fracking from Pennsylvania, USA - Allegheny Zone_MetaG_DW_15 (SPAdes) (version 2) ...
ATCGTACTACCAATCAAAAGTAAAAGACGAAACAGCTCATCGCCTGATTGTACACTGAGATAGGGGATATAAAGATACACACTGACGAGTAACGAGATCAGTGCAACACCAAAGAATAACCATCTTTTCATAGGTTCACCCACTTTAAAGATATTATAACACGCCAATACATGGTTGATAAAGATTTTATCTTTAATCCATTAAAAAATAAACATTAAACAATCGATAAAAAAACCCATATCCGCGGATATGGGCTTATACGTTAGTCTTTAACGAATGGTAGCAATGCCATATGGCGAGCACGTTTGATCGCGATTGCGAGTGGACGTTGCCATTTTGCAGATGTACCGGTGACGCGTCTTGGTAAAATCTTACCGCGATCTGTAATGAAACGCTTTAATAGTTCAACATCCTTGAAATCGATGTGTTCAACTTTATTTTGAGTAAAGTAGCATACTTTACGACGTTTCTTAAATCCGCCACCACGTTTGTAATTCTGTTGCATGATGTTTCCTCCTTAGAATGGTAAATCTTCTTCTGCAGCGAGTTGCTTACTAGTTTCGTAGAACTCATCGTTGTCTGCAGTTGTGGATTCTTCACGAGTATAGGGTGTTTCTTGTGATTGTTCTCCCTTAGATTCAAGGAATTGAACGGAATCACACACAACCTCCGTGACATAACGTGTGCCGTTGTCCGCTTCATACTGTCTTGTTTGAATACGTCCTTCGACACCGAGTAACGCACCTTTCTTTACGAAACGTGCTAAATTTTCTGCTTGCTTTCTCCAGACAACACATTGAATGAAGTCTGCTTGTCTTTCTCCGGATTGATCCGCAAATTGACGGTTAATCGCAAGCGTAAAGGTAACGACAGGAATATTTGATTGTGTTACTTTAACTTCTGGATCTTTCGTAATACGTCCGACCAGAATCACACGATTCATCATCTTATTCGCCTTCCTTTACAACGATGTAGCGAATCACTTCTTCAGTGATGCGTACAACGCGGTTGAATTCAGCAATCGCTTCTGGAGTTGCTTGAACTAACAACCAAACGTAATAGCCTTTTTTATGATGCTCAATCTCGTACGCTAAATCTTTTAGCCCCAACTCTTTGAGCTCTAGAACTTGGCTGTTGTAATTAACGAATATATCGTTAAAGTGGTTAACAATTTGCTTGATGTTCTCGCTTTCTACAGTTGGACGGATGATATACATAACTTCGTACTTTTTCATCTGTTCCACCTCCTTTTGGTCTATGGTCTATATAAGACAAGGATTATCTTATGCCGTATTATTATAACACAACGTAGTTGTAATTACAATGATTTTCAAACTCTAAAATGAAAGAATCTCAGCTAGTTTTTGATACGTTGTTTCTATGGTGAGTTCAATCGCTTCTTCGCGATTCAAATTCTCAAAAACAAGTTGAATATCTTCATACTTTTCTTTATACCAAATACTGATATAACAAGATAAACCTGTCTTATCATCTTGAACGGTTGGTCCTGCATTACCAGTGATCCCAACTCCAATCTTCGCACCCGTTTTTTGAGTGATTTGAAAAGCCATCATTTGACTCACAGGTTCACTCACAACACCATACGTTTCAATCAGTTCTGATGGGACGTCTAACCATGATTGTTTAAGCTCATTTTGGTAGACAATCATGCCCCCTAAAACAACCTTTGAGGCACCTGGTATTAACACCATTTCATGGCATGCTCCACCACCTGTCATGCTTTCAGCAAACGCGATGGTTAAGCCCTTATCTAAACATAATTGATAAACTTTATATGCGCTCATGCTAAGGTAATCGTAAATGTCATTTCTTGGAAGGTTAAACCGACTTTTCTCATGACTGTAACTTGGTGTTCATCACCAAATTCTGCACCCTCTAGAAGGGTTGCTAGATCCGCTAATGAGGAGATTGAAACACCGTCCATCTTAATGATCAAATCATACATTTCTAAAACATCTTTTGCATTTCGTGTGTAGTCAAATCCAACAACAACGACACCAACAGGATTATTAGGTAGAAGCGATGCTGGGTTATTTTCTAAGAATATATTAACCTCTTGAACAGTCACACCAAGACGTGGTCTACGTACAACTAAGGTATAATCAGCTTCTGTAAACGTACGAATGATCGGTGCAATCTTATTTATTGAAAGCGTATAATTTAAACCTTCTGCAGAGATTGTACCATCGGTTGTCGTAATGCTTGGAACTTTAGCAACGTTAATGCCAATCACATCACCATTTAGATTAAAGAGTGGTCCACCACTATTTCCAGGATTTAATTCAGCATCATGCATAATCGCTAAATCTTCAACACCATTATAAGGATAGGTTGCCAGTGAAACGATACCTTGTGTTACGTAATTAAAACGTGTAATATCTTCTGGTGTTCCAATGGCATACACATCTTGTCCCTTAACAATTTGTGTGATCGTATTATCGTTTATTGGAGAAATTGGATGAACTCTGATGACTCTTGTGTTAGGTGCAACAAATCTCACAACAGCGATATCATAAAGCTCATAAGAAGCATAATCCCTCACCGCAAGATCTGTCTTATCGTCGCCAAAATGAATTCTCATTTCGCCGCCTTCTTCAACCACATGGTGATTGGTTAATGCATAATAAAGAGTGTTTTCAGTACCAATAATAGGTTCAGACTTAAAGATGATACCAGAACCATGTCCTGTATCTGTTTTTACGACAATAACCGATGGTTCAACCGTTTGAATCATCGTCATTCTGAGTTGTTCATAAGAAACCTGAGATTCATAAGGAACTTCAACGCGGTTTGCTACCAGCTCCAAATTACATCCAACAAGCAATAAACTTGTCAACATTAACATTAAAATCAATAATCCTTTTTTACGCATGTGCTAATCCTCCTTGATATGAAAAAGTCGTCTTGCGTTATCGGTTGTGATCGATGCGACATCATGGATATCCATCCGTTTGATTTCAGCTATTTTTTCTACAACATATCGTGTATTTCCGGGTTCATTACGCTTCCCACGATAAGGTACTGGGGTTAAATAGGGACTGTCGGTTTCTACTAAGATATGTTTTAAATCTATGTTTTCAACAATCTTCTTTAAGGTCTCATTATTCTTAAATGTAATGGGACCGTCAATACCAATCATAAACCCTAAATCAACTGCTTTTTTAGCATCTTCTAAATCACTTGAAAAACAATGAAATACGCCTGTGACTTGACCTTTAAAAGGTAAAACCATGTCATAGGCTTCTTTAAATGAATTTCTGGTATGAATCACTAAAGGTTTTTGATACGCTTTGGCAAGTTCTATATGTTTCAAAAAGATTTGTCTCTGTAAATCTTTATTATCGTCCCGCCAATAAAAATCGAGACCACATTCACCGATAGCAACCACTTTAGGATGATTTAAATAATTCTTTAATCTTTCAACATCTTGATCATCATCTACATAACCTGGATGAATCCCTACGGTTGCATAAAGCATCTCATGTTCTTCAGCAAGTTTAATCGCAACTCGATTAGAAACATCTTCCATCCCGATGACAATCACCTTAGAGACTTCTTGTTTTAAAGCTTTACCTAAGACATAATCGATGTCTAAATCGTAGTCTTCCATATTCAAATGTGCGTGTGTATCAATGATCATGTCTTACCATCCTTTTTGTAATCTTATTTTATCATATGAAAAGAAAAAAAGTGATGAATTTAAATCCATCACATCTTCTACCATTTTTAAACAAAAAAGAGGCAAAAGCCTCTTTGAGTTACTATTCAAGAATTTTAACTACGGAACCTGCACCAACAGTGCGTCCACCTTCACGAATAGAGAACTTTGTACCTTCTTCAATAGCGATTGGGTGAATAAGTTCAACGATCATGACTGTGTTGTCACCTGGCATAACCATTTCAGTACCTTCTTGGAGTGTAATCACACCAGTGATGTCAGTTGTACGGAAATAGAATTGTGGGCGATAGTTTGAGAAGAACGCTGTATGACGTCCACCTTCTTCTTTAGAAAGAACGTATACTTGTGCTTCAAATCTGAAATGTGGGTTAACTGATTTTGGTTTAGCAAGAACTTGACCGCGTTCTACTTGGTCACGGGTAATACCGCGAAGAAGTGCACCGATGTTGTCACCAGCTTCAGCATAATCAAGTAACTTTCTGAACATTTCAACACCAGTAACTACAGTGTTCTTAGTTTCAGTGATACCAACGATTTCAACTGCGTCACCAACTTTAACTTGACCGCGTTCAACACGTCCTGTAGCAACTGTACCACGACCAGTAATCGTAAATACGTCTTCAACAGGCATTAAGAATGGTTTGTCAGTTTCACGAACTGGAGTGTCGATATAAGAGTCAACAGCATCCATTAATTGTTGTACTGTAGCTTCCCATTTTGGATCGCCATTTAATGCGCCAAGAGCTGAACCTCTGATCACAGGGATATCATCACCTGGGAAATCGTATTCAGAAAGAAGTTCACGAACTTCCATTTCAACTAAATCTAATAATTCTTCATCATCAACCATGTCTGACTTGTTTAAGAATACAACAAGCTTGGGCACGCCTACCTGACGAGAAAGTAGAATGTGTTCTCTAGTTTGTGGCATAGGGCCGTCTGCAGCTGATACAACGAGGATACCGCCGTCCATTTGTGCAGCACCGGTGATCATGTTTTTAACATAGTCGGCGTGACCTGGGCAGTCAACGTGAGCGTAGTGACGCTTTGTTGTTTGATATTCTACGTGTGCTGTATTAATTGTAATACCGCGTTCTTTTTCTTCTGGTGCTGAGTCGATAGATGCATAGTCTTTAATTTCTGCTAACCCTTGCTTAGCTAATACGGTTGTGATAGCAGCTGTTAAAGTTGTCTTACCATGGTCAACGTGGCCAATTGTACCAACGTTAACGTGTGGCTTAGTTCTTTCAAATTTTTGTTTTGCCATTTTGATTTTTCCTCCTAATTGAGTTTATATTTCTTTTTTTTGTTTAATAGCCATACTTATTGTATATTAAAATATACATTTTTGCAAGTGGATTAGTTTGATCCACGTTTTTTCACAATTTCGTCCATAATCGATTTTGGACACTTCTCATAACGTGAGAATTGCATCATAAATGTTGCACGACCTTGTGTGTTTGAGCGAAGTGATGTTGCATAACCAAACATTTCAGAAAGTGGTACTAAAGCACGGATAGAGACGGCGTTACCGCGTCCTTCTTGTGACTCAAGACGACCACGTCTTGATGTTAAGTCACCGATGACGTTACCAACGTAATCGTTAGGAACAACAACTTCAACGTCCATGATAGGTTCTAAGATGATGGGGTTCGCCTTTGTTTTACATTCTTTGAGTGCCATCGATGCAGCAATCTTAAATGCCATTTCAGAGGAGTCGACATCATGGTATGAACCATAATGGAGGGTTGCTTTAACGTCGATTAAAGGATAGCCAGCGATAATACCATTAGGTAACGCTTCTTCTAATCCCTTTAAAACTGCTGGAATGTATTCTCTTGGAATAACACCACCAACAACTTTATCAACGAATTCGAAACCTTTATTTGGGTTTGGTTCGAACTTGATCACAACGTGACCATATTGTCCTCTACCACCCGACTGACGAACGAACTTACCTTCAATATCAGCTTCACCAGCAATGGTTTCACGATAAGATACTTGAGGTTCAGCGACGTTAGCTTCAACCTTAAATTCTCTCTTCATACGGTCAACGATGATTTCCAAATGGAGCTCACCCATACCCGCAATAATCGTTTGACCTGTTTCTTGGTCAGTGAATGTCTTGAATGTAGGATCTTCTTCAGCAAGTTTTTGTAATGCGACACCCATTTTTTCCTGATCCTGTTTTGTCTTTGGCTCAATCGCTACGTTGATAACAGGTTCTGGGAAATGCATGGATTCAAGAATAATATCATCTTTTTCTGCAGTTAAAGTGTCACCGGTTGTTGTGTCTTTTAAGCCAACAACAGCTGCGATATCACCTGCAAAAACTTCCTTGATTTCTTCTCTATGGTTCGCATGCATTTGAAGCACACGACCAAAACGTTCTTTATTGCTCTTATTTGTGTTTAACACGTAAGAACCAGCAGAAATGGTACCTGCATAGACTCTAAAGAATGTTAAACGTCCAACATAAGGGTCAGTCATCACCTTAAATGCTAAAGCAGTAAATGGTTCATCATCTGATGGGTGACGTACAACTTCGTTACCATATGAATCGTGACCAATCACGGAATCAATATCGGTTGGTGCAGGAAGATAATCAACAACAGCGTCTAACATCTTCTTAACACCCTTATTTTTAAAGGATGATCCGCATAATACAGGGAAGAATTTAACTGCAAGCGTACCCTTACGAATTGCTTGCTTGATTTCATCAATGGTAACTTCTTCACCTTCTAAATACTTCATCATGAGTTCTTCATCGAAATCTGCAATCGCTTCAATGAGTTCTTCTCTTTTCTTTTCGACAACATCAACGAGGTGTGCAGGAATCGCAGTAGGCTTACTTGCTTCGTCTGCAGATCCATCATAAATAACCGCTGTTCTTTCAATGATATCGATGATACCTTTGAAATCTGATTCAGATCCAATAGGATATTGAATAGGGTATGCTTTAACACCTAAGCGATTGTGAATTGTCTTGATAGCGCGCTCAAAATCAGCACCAATCTTGTCCATCTTATTGATATACACGATTCTTGGAACTTTGTATTCGGTGGCTTGTCTCCAAACAGTTTCTGTTTGAGGCTCAACCCCGGCTTGTGCATCTAATACAGTGACTGCACCGTCTAGTACACGCAGTGATCTTGAAACTTCAACCGTGAAGTCAACGTGACCTGGGGTATCAATAACGTTGATCTTGTGATCACGCCAAAATGCTGTTGTTGCAGCAGATGTAATCGTAATCCCGCGTTCTTGTTCTTGTTCCATCCAGTCCATAGTAGCAGCACCATCGTGAACCTCACCGATCTTATGAATCTTACCAGTGTGATAGAGGATTCTCTCAGTCGTTGTCGTTTTGCCCGCATCGATATGGGCCATAATGCCGATATTGCGGACTTTTTCTAATGGGAATACACGTGGCATAATAAATCTCCTTAATTACCAGCGATAGTGAGCAAATGCTTTATTTGCTTCAGCCATGCGGTGTACATCTTCACGTTTCTTCACTGCTGCACCTAAACCTTGTGATGCGTCAATGATTTCTTTCGCTAATTTCTCTTCCATGGTTTTTTCGTTACGTAAGCGTGCATAGCTTACTAACCATCTCAAACCTAATGCAGTTTTTCTTACAGGTCTAACTTCTGTTGGAACCTGGTAGTTTTGTCCGCCGATACGACGTGAACGAACTTCGATAACAGGCATAATGTTGGCCATAGCTTCATTGAATACATCAATGGGCTCACGTCCAGTTACTTCTTTAATGCGATTAAACGCACCATAAAGAATGCCTTGAGCTGTACCTTTTTTGCCGTCTTCCATAATGGTATTGACAACACGGGTAACTAGCTTTGATTGGTAAATTGGGTCTGGTAAAACATCGCGTTTTACGACATGTCCTTTACGTGGCATGAGTTCACCTTCTTCCTTTCTTTTGATCAATAAATGATTGTTAGTTTTTGTTTTTTAAATTACTTCTTACCAGCGGGTTTTGCTGCAGGTTTTGTACCTGGTTTAACAGCTGCTCCTGCCTTTGGACGCTTAGCACCATACTTAGAACGTCCTTGTTTGCGGTTAGCAACACCAGACGCATCAAGTGTACCGCGAACGATATGATAACGTACCCCTGGAAGGTCCTTAACACGACCACCACGAATCAGCACGACGCTGTGTTCTTGGAGTGAGTGACCGATTCCTGGAATATACGCAGTGACTTCGGTTTGGTTGCTTAAACGAACACGGGCATATTTACGTAAAGCAGAGTTTGGTTTCTTTGGTGTCATGGTTGTAACACGTGTGCAAACCCCACGTTTTTGTGGTGAACTGTAGTCGGATTCATGCTTCTGTAAACTGTTGAAGCCATAGCCGAGTGCAGGTGACTTTGATTTGTACTTTTTGTCCGTTCTTCCGTTTTTAACAAGTTGCGAAATTGTTGGCATTTGTAGATCTCCTTTCTTTTGACACATATCCATGTGTTTCTTTTTTTGATTTACAAAATCTTCACGGCTTTATTAAGCCATCGCTTTGTTCGAAATTTGCGCTCTTAACGCAGCGTGTTTATTATATAACGAATCATGCATGATGTCAACAATTTTAAGCAAAAAAAGCGTAAAAAAAGAACAAAAGACACGCCTGGTCACGTGTCTATAGGTTTAAGGTCGAACTTTTATGAAAAACTATGAATTATTCCGGTTTTTATGACGTTTAACTTGAACTACGGTCACGTGGATTATCGCATATATCAGTGCAAGACCCGCAATTCCAGAGAAAATCCAGAGAAGTGCTCTTCCGATGTACAAACCTAAAATAAGCGCAGCGATCCAGCCCCAACCACCCGATATTCGGTATGTATTTTCTATCGCAAAATCGTTTGATGGATTAAATTGAATTTCTCCATAGCGTGCTTCACTCTCATAAGGAATGACATTTTCAATCTCTTCAGAGATAAAAAGTGTTTCACCTTGATCATCAAAATAAACCAACTTAAACGAATTATATGAACGATAATTATCAGGTTCTACCATAAATGTCATACTACATGCACTTTCGTATTGAAGTGTTGCCCCTTCAACATATGCGAGATAGCTTACCCAAAGAGGATTTATTTGATCAACATAGTCAATACGATCGATATGTCCAAACATGTCTTGATATATCTCGTTTTTGACATCTCTTATGTTACTACCAACATCACTTTTAAGGACCAATAGATCGATATGTTGATTAAATGTAGGATTTTCTCCTAAACATCCCTCATCATTAATCCAAATCGTAATCCCATCGATTGCAGATGGCGGTGTTGCATCTACATTCACCAGAGGAACGTAAATCAATGTCATCACCGTTAAACCTAATAGCATTAACTGCTTTATAACGCTTGATCTTAATCGATTCTTTCGCATCGTCTTCTCTTTCTCATCAGTTTTACCATGATGATGGTTAAACCTGTAATCACACCTATTGATAACACTATCCCAACGATTCCGATCACAATGACGGATGTAAATGCCCCCCATGATCCAATCGTATAGTAATTCGTTACATCAAAAGGCTCAGAAGCATAAAACTCAATTTCTCCATAACGCTGTTCATTCCTTTTAGGATGCTCAATGGTAATCTCATCAGATATATAGAGTGTCGATTTATCTTCAGCAAGAAAGACAATTTTGATCTCACTATAAGAAAGATACTCACCTTCATCACTTGCAAACAAATAGGAACTACTCGGATTATGTAGGATGACATTGGCATCCTCTACATAAGCAAGATAACTGATCCAAATGGAATCATCTTCCTTCAAATAATCGAGGTTATTGAGGTAACCAAACATCGCTTTGTAATCTTCAGATGGTTCACTGAAAACCATACAATCGACTTCATCCCGTTTGACTAACAAATCAAGCCTTCCTAATAGCTGATCTGAGTCATTGATCCCACGAACTTCAATCATAATCCCATCTTCTGCAGAAGTCTGTGTTGCATCGACTACAAAAAAAGGCATACACAAAAGAATGCCTATCAAAACTAGAATTTTTTTCATTGAAAGCCCCCCTTTTGATGAAAAATCATCTATCTATCCTTATTATAAGCCAAAAATAATAAAAAAGAGCCATTAAAATGACTCAGTTTTCTACAACATAAACAAAATGATTTTTTCCTTTATTTTTGACTTCATATAAAACTTCATCCGCTTTTCTAATCACATCATGACGCTTGGTAGCTCTCATGATACCTATAGAGACGGTAATACCTCTTTCATCCGGGTAAAACAATAAACGATTCGTATCCTCAATAATCGATTCTGCGATTTCTTTAACTTTATCTTCTTCTTCCCAAAAGAGACCCACAAATTCATCGCCACCTAAACGGTAGAAATAGTTATACCCTGATTCATACTTTTTCAAGATCTGAGCAAATGCAATCAAATACTCATTCCCAATGTGATGTCCATGTTTATCGTTGATCGGTTTGAAATCATCAATATCTAAATAGAGTACATGGAAATTAGGCCATAAAAATCTTTCACCGTAGTGATAATCAAGTGTATAACGATTAAATAATCCGGTAAGTGAATCTTTATGTGACTTCTCATAATTAAGTTCTTGTGCATTCATGACTTCTGTTACATCAGTGATGAAGTAAACGATAATATCTTCTCTTTTTTCAATAGGAAGTAAATCGACGGTTATCCATCTACGATCACCTTGATTAATGATGGGAAGGGTTGCTGATGCTTTATCTTTAAATCTGTGTAAGTTGTCATAAATATAAGCCCAATGTTTTTCAACACTGCCAACTTCAGCATACTTATTATTGGGATCATAATATGTTAAGAGTTCATTTAATGTCATTTCTGGTTTATCTACTAAACCAATCGTTTTAAATGTTCCAGCAATCACAGATAAAAAAACATTCTTTGGATCAGCAATTTCTGCATAGCAGATGATGCGATTACTCTTACCAAGAAGAACGTCGTGAACAATGTCCAGTTGATATTTAGTTTGTAGTTTTTCTGATGCCATCACAAAATATGGATTTTTTTTCGTAAAAATACCCCCTTTGGGGACTATATCGTACTCATATTATAAAAAGATTTGTAAATAATTGCAACTAGTTAATGAATTCTTAATAAAAAAGATACCCTACGGGTACCTAATCTTTCAACTTTACTTCAATGACATTTAAGATGACCGCACCGATACCATTTCCGATCACCCAGATCAGTGTATAGAGCATAGCTTTGATTGACCATGTCCCACCAACAAAGAAATATAGAAGATTAGCAACGCTATGTTCAAACTTGGCAAGTATAAAGATTGTTACTGCAAAAATCACAACAAGTACTTTCATCAAATCCAATTTCATGGTTTTATACCCTTGAACACCGACATACATCATCATGCCGCAAAAGATAGCTAGGATAAGTGTCTGGTACCATGTTGAACTTAATTTTAATTCACCGATTTGAGCTGCTTGTTCAATGAGATCAACTTTGCCTGTAAACTTAAAAAGTAAACCAACAAGTCCTATACCCAAAAGATTTCCAAAAAACGTTTTTACTAAAAGCCAAACATAACCTTTTTCATAAGGTATGAGGTAACCGACTTTACCGGTATAAAGATAATAACCCTTAGTTACAACCATCAATAGTCCAAAACTAAAGAGAACTGCCCCTAATACTTTATTTTCAACTGATACATAGATTAATCCTGCGATCCCAATAAAGACACCTGCCATGATCGCTTTAAGTAGAATACGTTCTTTTGTCATCGTCTAGTCCTTTTTAAATCCGTAGATTGCTCCCACAACAGCATGTGCAAAACGTGCTGGTAATAGTTTATGTAATAAAACAAATACTTTGTATTTAAATCCAATCGTTTTGTAAATTGGCATTCTTCGTTGTTGAACTAGCTTATAGATCACTTTCGCTGCCACTTCAGGATCCATACCATTACGTTCATCATCTTCCATAACACCGACTGACTTATCGACACGCTTTTTATAGCTTGGGCTATCAATTTCATTTTTACGTCTATTTTTCGTAAAACCTGTTTTAATATCACCAGGCATCACGCTGCATACTTGAATCTTAAAAGGTGAAACTTCGGTTGCAACAGCTTCACTAAACGCGTTAATCGCTGCTTTAGAACTCGAATAAAACGCCTGAAAAGGAATCGATAATCTGCTTGCAACAGAGCTCATGTTGATGATTTTGCCACCACCCGATTCCCTCATAAAAGGGAGTGCTGCTTTGGTAGAGTGAAAGACACCCATGAAATTGACATTCATCAACTCGTGTGCATCATGTAATGATGTGTCTTCAACAGCGCCTGAAATACCAAATCCGGCATTATTGATCACAACATCGATTCTTCCTTCAACATCATAAATATCTTGGTATGCTTGTTTTAATTGTTCATACTGAGTAACATCAGCTTGAATACCCTTCACGTTCTTCTCGTGAATCTTGCTTCTACTGATCCCGTAAACACGATGACCTTTTTGTGCAAGATAGTTCGCAACTTGAAGTCCAATACCTGAAGATGCTCCAGTAACTAAAATAACTTTCATGACTACTCCTCAAAATTTTCTAAACCTTTGAGTACCTCAACGATTTTTTCGATGGCTGCATCCATCTGCTCCTTCGTATGTGTTGCTGTATAGCTTGTACGAATTAAGCATTCACCAATTGGTGTTGCAGGAGGTAAAACTGGATTCACATAAACACCATGTTCAAAAAGCTGGTTACATGCAACCATGGTTCTCAGTGGCATAAATGTATAAATAGGGATAATGGGTGTTCTCGAATCTTTGATCTTTAATCCCTTTGCTTTTAATCCTTGACGCATGTATTCAGCTATATCGTTTAATGCATGTACACGTTCTGGTTCTCTTTTTAAAATACGTAATGCTGCTAGCGCAGCTGCAGTATTAGCAGGTGGAATCGCTGCAGAGAAAATATACGGACGTGAGTTGTGTCTAATATAATCAACGACATCTTTTTCACCAGCAACATAGCCTCCTAAAGAAGCCAATGATTTAGAGAATGTACCCATGATAATGTCTACTTCTTTTTCTAAACCAAAATGTTCTGCTGTTCCTCTACCATACTCACCCATAACACCTAAGCCATGAGCATCATCTACCATGACACGAGCGCCATACTTTTTAGCAAGTCTAACGATTTCTGGTAAATTAGCAATATCACCACTCATCGAAAATACACCATCAGTGATGATGAGTTTTCCTTTATTATCAGGTGCTTTTGCTAATTTTTGTTCTAAGTCTTCCATATCAGCATGTTCAAAGCGGATCACCTCAGCATAGCTTAAGCGTGTTCCATCATAAATACTTGCATGGTTTTCTTTATCCGAAAAAATCAAATCATTTCTTCCAGCGATGGCAGAAATAATTCCTAAGTTAGATTGGAATCCTGTTGAAAAGATCGTGCAGTCTTCTTTGTTTAAAAATGCTGCAAGTTCAGCTTCCAATTCTTTATGTAAATTCAAAGTTCCGTTTAAAAAACGTGAACCAGAAACACCTGTTCCATACTTTAATGTTGCATCAACTGCTGCCTGAATAACTTCAGGATGAGATGTCAAACCAAGATAGTTATTTGAACCGATCATGATCATCTCTTTACCTTCCATATGAACCACTGTATCTTGTTTAGATGTTAGTTCATGAAAATAAGGATAATAGCCGCCTTCACGTGCTTTTTTAGCAGTATCATATTGGTAACACTTTTTGAAT
>Ga0209066_10005419_pt1 | contig 13459 bp, 14 predicted proteins | sample All_14_2_FD_187198 | JGI IMG/M metagenome (GOLD analysis project Ga0209066, IMG submission 187198) | Freshwater microbial communities in response to fracking from Pennsylvania, USA - Allegheny Zone_MetaG_DW_15 (SPAdes) (version 2) ...
ACCCACCACGCCCCGGCGGGACGCGGCGACGTGGCCGCTTTGCGCAAACGCCTCGGGGGTGATGCCGTCTGCCCGCGCCAGCAGCGGGTGCCCGTGGCGCACCAGGGCAATCCATCTGTCGCGGAACAGCGCCTGGGCGTGAACCTCCGGCCCCATGGCGGTGCCCAGCACGCCGGTTTCCAGATCGATGGAGCCGTCGCGCAGCGCCGCGCTGTTTTTGTCGGGCTTGGGGGCGAACCACAGGCGTGCGCCCGGGGCCTCGGCCGCCACGCGCCCGATGAGGGCCGCGCCGAACGTCTCCGCAAAGCCATCGCTGCAGCGCAGCGTGAAGGTGCGGGTCAGCTCGTCCAGCCGCAGGGCATGCAGGGGGCGCAACACCGCTTCCGCCTCCTGCACGAGCGGGCCGATGCGCTCGCGCAGCGCCAGCGCACGCGGCGTGGGCACCAGGCCGCGACCGGCCCGCACCAGCAGCGGGTCGCCGGTGGACTCTCGCAGCCGGGCCAATGCGCGGCTCATGGCCGAAGGGCTCAGCCCCAGCCGCCGGGCGGCCCGGGCCACGTTCTGCTCGGTCAGCAGCACGTCCAGCGTCAGCAGCAGGTTGAAGTCGGGTGTGGTCATGTGGTCAGCAACATAGCATGCGCGCCCCACACATGGCGTTGAGTGCACGGTTGGAATGCATGGCGTGCGTCTTCCGCCAGGTGAGCGCCGTTCCTAGCATCGGGTCATTCCTTTTTTCGGAGCCTCCCATGCCTCGTTCCACCCCACCCGAAGTGGCCGTCACGGCCATCCCGGTGTCCGCCGCCCCCCTGCCCGCCGCTTCGGCGCCCGCCCTCAAAGGTGTGCTGGCCAGCCTGTCGCTGGCCATGGGCTTGTCGGCCCTGGGCACCAGCATCGCCAACGTGGCATTGCCTTCTCTGGTGCAGTCGCTGTCGGCACCGTTCCAGGCGGTGCAATGGGTGGTGCTGGCGTATTTGCTGACCCTCACGGTGGCCATCGTCAGCCTGGGGCGCCTGGGTGACCTGTGGGGCCGCCGCCGGCTCATGCGGGTGGGCCTGGCGGTGTTCACGCTGGGGTCGGCGGCCTGTGGCCTGTCGGCCACGCTGTGGCAACTGGTGGCAGCGCGGGTGGTGCAGGGCCTGGGGGCTGCCACCTTGATGGCGCTGAGCATGGCGCTGGTGAGCGAGCGGGTGCCCCAGCACCAGGCGGGAAGTGCCATGGGTTTGCTGGGCTCCGTGTCGGCGGTGGGCACCGCGCTGGGCCCCACCCTGGGGGGCGTGCTGATCGGTGCCTGCGGCTGGCAGGCCGTCTTCTGGGTCAACGTGCCGTTGGGCCTGGCGGCGCTGGCCATGGCGCACAGGTACTTGCCGCCCGACGTCCGGCGTCCCAACGCCCAGGCCGTGCGCTTTGACCCTCTGGGCACCGTGCTGCTGGTGCTGGGCCTGGGGGCCTGGGCACTGGCCATGACGCTGGGCAGCGGCAGCTTCGGCGCGGTCAACCTGGGTTGGCTGCTGGCAGCGGTGGCAGGGCTGGCGGCGTTTGCCTTTGCCCAGGCACGGGTGAGCGCCCCGCTGGTGCGGCTGGCCCTGTTTCGCCACCCGGTGATGGGCACCGGCTTTGCCACCAGCGCCCTGGTCACCACCGTGGTCATGGCCACCCTGGTGGTGGGGCCTTTTTACCTGGCGGGTGCACTCGGGCTGGACGCCACGCGCATGGGCCTGGTGATGTCGGTCGGTCCGGCGGTGGCCGCGCTGTTCGGCGCACCGGCTGGCCGCCTGGTGGACCGCGTGGGCTCACGCGGTGTGGCCCTGGGTGCGTTGCTGGCCATGGGCCTGGGTGCCGCCGCGCTCCCCATGGCCGCCAGCGTGTGGGGCGTGGTGGGCTACGCGGGGGCGTTGGGCCTCATCACCGCGGGCTACGCCACCTTTCAGGCGGCCAACCACACGGCGGTGATGGGCAGCGCCGCCGCAGACGAGCGGGGCCTGGTGTCGGGCTTGCTCAACCTCTCGCGCAACCTGGGGCTCATCACCGGCGCGTCCGCCATGGGGGCGGTGTTCCACCTCGGTGCGGGCACCCCGCAGGGGGCGACGGCCCACGCGTTGCAACTGGCGGCAGGGCTGCGTCTCACGTTTGGGGTGGCCGCAGCGCTGGTGGCCATGGCGGGGGTGCTGACCATTTTGGGTTTTTGCAAGAAAAAGGCTTTCATCGCAACACAGAAAAGCGCAAGCAGCTATTGAATTTGATGGTTTTCCATGCTTCCCCAGCGCCATGCCCCATGTCAGCGGTGCCGCCGCGTGTCATCTGGCGCAAACCGCTCCGTGCGAATGGCGGGGAGATCGCTTCGGCTCAAGCCCAAGTCCTTCAGCATGGCAAGGGTCAGGTGTTGCGCGGTCAGCGGTCGGGGGCGGCGGGCCAGCAGCGCCATGGCCCACGCCAGCACCGGTCTTGTTCGGCGGGGTGCATCAGTCATGGCGGCCCTTTTCGGTTCGCCCTGGCGCACGGTGGGCAAAGCGCGCGTTCAGGTCCGCCCCGGGAATGGCTGGGTCCGCGTAGCCGAATGTGCCCAGGCTCAAGACCTCTTCGCCCGCGCGGCGCAGGCTGCCCAGCGCCGCTCGGGCCAGCGATCCGCCCAGGCTGACACGCCGCACACCCACACCGGCCAGCTCTTTCAAGCCAAACCCCGGTGACGGGAAGCCCATCATCACGTTCAGTGGACGGTGGACTTCCTTGGCCAATGCGGCGATGTCTGACAGGTGCCTGATGCCGGGTGCAAACACCACGGCAGCACCCACCGCCTCATACGCTTGCAGCCGCCGGATGACGTCGTCCAGATCCGGGTGGGGGCCGCAGACGAAGTTTTCGGCCCGGGCCGTCAACGTGAAGGGGAAGGGCAGTGCCCGTGCCGCCTCCACGGCGGCATGCACCCGCTCGACCGCCAGCGACAAGGGGTAAAGCGGTGCTTGCGGGTGGCCGGTCGAGTCTTCAATGGAGCCGCCCACCACCCCGGCCTCGGCCGCCAGGGCAATGGTCCGTGCCACGGTGGCCGGGGCATCGCCGTGCCCGTTTTCCAGGTCGGCGCTGATGGGCAGGTCCGTGGCCGCGGTCAGCTCGCGCAGGTGGGCCAGCATGCGTTCCAGGCTCACGTGGTTGTCCGGCACGCCGCAGGAAAAGGCAAAACCCGCTCCCGTGGTGGCCAGGGCGGCAAAGCCCATTTGCTCCAGCAGGATGGCAGACCCCACATCCCATGGGTTGGGTGTGACAAAGAGGCCTGGGCCGCTGTGCAGTGCCCGGAATTCAACGGCTTTCTGGTATTGGGATGTCATGGGTGACCTCGCACGGTTCATGGGCAGAAGGACAGGACGGACGTGACGCTGAACACCAGCCCGGGTTGGGTCCAGGCTTTGAGGGCCCACACCAGCGCCAAGGCCAGCACGCAGGCCAGTGCCCAGCGAAGGGGGACAGGCACCGGGGTCATGCCGGTACCCCTGCGGTCCGGACAAGCTCCCGGTCGTCGATGGGGAGGTGCAGCAACGCGGCAACCACCCCCAACGCGATGCCGATGGCCCACAGGGGCTGGTAAGACCGCGTGGCGTCGAACACATAGCCGCCCAGCCACACCCCGAAAAAAGCCCCCAGCTGGTGCCCCAGGAACACAAAACCAAACAGCGTGGTGATGTAGCGCACGCCAAACACCTGCGACACCAAACCGTTGGTCAAGGGCACGGTGCCCAGCCACACCAAGCCCATCACGGCACAGAACGCATACAGACTCCACACGCTGACCGGCAGCAGAACAAACACCGCCATGGCGGCCGAGCGGACCAGGTAGATGGTGCTGAGCAGGTATTTGCGCCGCCGGTGTCCACCCAGCCAGCCGCACACGTAGGTGCCCGCCACGTTGGTCAGGGCGATGATGGCCAGGCCCACGACGGCATCCGACGCGCGCAGGCCCTGGTCCATCAGGTACGCAGGCAGGTGGGAGGCGATGAACGCCAACTGAAACCCGCACGCGAAGAAGCCCAGGTTGAGCAGCCAGAACCCCCGGTGCGAAAACGCCTCGGCCAATGCCGCCTTCAGGCTCTGCTGAACATGGGCGTGCGCCGGTGGGCGGTCCTGCAGGGGCAGCACACAGGGCAGCATCAGGGCGCACAGAACGGCCAGCACCACCAAGGCGCCTGCCCAGCCCGCCGCGTCGATCAAGCCTTGCGAGATGGGCACCAGCAAAAACTGCCCCAAGCCACCCACCGCCCCGGCCATGCCCAACCCCCAGCTGCGAAGCCCGGCGGGCAGCATGCGGCTCAGCGCGCCGTACACCACCCCAAAGGCCGTGCCCGACAGCGCCAGCCCCACGCAAAGCCCTGCCGACAGGGTGAAGGCCGAAGGCGTTGAGGCCATGGACATGCCCAGCAAACCCAGGCCGTAAGCCACCAGACCGCCTGTCAGCACAGCACGCGAGCCGTGCCGGTCGGCCCACATGCCCGTGATGGGCTGGGCCAGGCCCCACAGCAGGTTTTGCACCGCGATGGCAAAACCAAAGTCCTCGCGTGACCAGCCACGGTCCAGGGTGATGGGCAGCAGAAAAATGCCCTGCGAGTGGCGCACCCCCAACGAGAGTCCCATGACCAGACCCGCCGCCAGCACGAGGGTCCAGGGGTTTTGCATCCAGTGCGTTGTGCGAAACGGGTGGGGTGTCATGGCGTATTTACATTCATATGAAGCATGTGTGGGTTGGAACGGGTGCTGCCCATTACACTTTTCGCCGTGGCGTTTTTCAAACGACTTCTCGGCACCACTCACATTCAAAAAAAGCATGTCAACACCACTGGTTCGTTTGCCCTCGCTCGACGGGATCAAAGGCTTTGTGGCCGTGGGGCGGCGCATGAGCATCACCTTGGCCGCCCAGGACCTGTGCCTGACGCAGTCGGCCGTCAGCCGCCAGATTCAGGCCCTGGAGGACGCCCTGGGCGTGAAACTGCTGGTGCGGGGGCACCGCAGCATCGCGTTCACGCCCGAAGGGGAACGGTTGTTCCGCACCGCAGACCATGCGGTGCAGCAACTGCAAGACGTGGTGGGCGCACTCAAGCCCAGTCGCGGGCAACGCGTGGTGACACTCACCACCACCGTGGGCTTTGCCGGGCTGTGGCTGATGCCCCGGCTGGGCGGGTTCACCGATGCGCACCCCGACATCGAAGTGCGCTTGTCGGCCGGCAACCGCCTCGCGGACCTGAAAACCGAAGGCGTTGACCTGGCCATCCGGTATGGCAACCGCCAGTCCATGCCCGTTGGGGCCGAGCTGCTGTTTGGCGAAACGGTGGTGCCGGTGGCCCACCCCTCGCTGGGTGTGACGGCGCTGACCGACCCGGCTGAGCTCGCACGTTATGTGTTGCTGGAATTTGACGGCCCCTACCGCCCTTGGCTCCAGTGGGGCGAATGGCTGGCGGCCAGGGGGTGGTCAGCCACCCGGCCCAAAGGCATGCTCCGCTTCAACCAGTACGACCAGATCATCCACGCCGCCGTGGCCGGGCAAGGCATTGCCCTGGGGCGCAAACCGCTGGTGGACGCCATGCTGGCCGATGGCCGCCTGGTGGCGTTGCACGCCCAGCAGGCCGCGCCCGAGCACGGGCATGCCTTCTGGCTGATACAGGCCGACACCGACCCGGCGCCGGACGTGCGCGACGTGGTGGCCTGGGTTCGCGCCCAGGCCGCAGCAGCGGGTGCCGGGGCGTGAGTGTGCCCCGGTGAGGCCGGTCAGCTCAGCGTGCGGTGGGCGTGGCTTTGAACCGGCTCACGTCGCCGTGGACCGAGGGGTGCAGGCGCCCGTGGCGCAACCATTCCAGCGTCAGGGGCCACAACTTGTGCTCAAAACGCTGGTGGAAAAACGCGAAATGCCCAATGCCCGTTTCGCCCACCGCCTGTGGTTGCAGGTGCAGGTGGGTGCAGCGGCTGCCCCGGAAGTAGGCCAGCAGGCGCCGGATGGCCGTCACCGTCCCGAATTCGTCGTCACTCAGGCTCAGCGCCAGCACGTCGGCCCGCATGGCGGCAAACCTGTCCACCAGTGCCTGGCGTTCATCGGGGGTCAACACCACCGAGCCCCGGCGCCAGGTGTCTTCGAAGCGAGGCGCGCGCGACGTCCAGTCGCGCACCACGCCTTTGGGCGTGTCTTCCAGCCAACCCAGCCGCTTGCCCGGAAAGTAACCGAACGCTGCGGTGAGGGCGGGCATGGCCACGTGCCACTTGAGCCACATGCGCCAACGCCGGTTGTGGGCGTAGTCCTTCCAGTGGGCGTACTGCGCCCCCACCGTGAACACGCGTGACACCAGGTGGCTGGACTCGGCCAGTCCCACCAGAAAACCGCCCACGCTGTCGGCCACCACATGGATGGGCTGGCCCGGGCAGGTGCGGGTCACAAACTGCAGCGCGGCTTCGAAGTCCAGCCGCCCCCAGTCGATCCACCCCGCCTGAAAGCCGCGCAGGCTCTCGGGGCGCGATGCGCCGATGCCCCGGTAGTCATAGGTCAGCACGTCAAAGCCATGTTCATGCAAAAACCCGGCAAACCGGGCGTAGTAACGGCAGCAGACCGAGGTGGCCGGGTTGATCACCACCACGGGGCGCAGGGCATCGGGGCGGGCGTGTTGCCAGCCATGGCCCCTCAGGGTGTACCCGTCGGCAGCGGTGATTTCGACAGGGCGGGGCAGGGGGCTGGCGTGGTCCATCTGGCATTCTTTGATTGCATGTGTGTGATGGAATCTAGGGCGATGAAAAATCTTTCTCAAGCGAATATTCCGTCCTGAACACATGATTTAAATTCATGTGAAAGGTGGCGGTGATGTGCCAAACTTGCCATCCACCGTGCATGCCACTTGGGTGTGTGGCCACCGGGACAGCAGTTGCAAACCGTCAGAAAGCGAGCAGTGGTTCATGGGCGAAGTTTTTGAAGGCCGCTGCCAATGCGGCGAAGTCAAATACCGCGTGGCGGGCACAGCGGCCACACTGTTTGCATGCCACTGCACCGAGTGCCAACGGCAGTCGGCCAGTGCGTTTGGCATGGCGCTGTGGATACGGCATGGCCAGGTGGCGTTGTTGGGTGGGCAACTCAAAGAGTGGACACGCGTCATGCCATCGGGGCGCAGCATGGTGTGCAGCTTCTGTCCCACCTGTGGCACGCGCTTGTTTCACCAGGTGCTGGGGCAATCGGCGTACCTGAGCATCAAACCTGGCACGCTCGACAACCCCGGGGCGCTCACCCCCGTGGGCCACATCTGGACAGCCAGCAAGCTGCCCTGGGTTGCCATCCCCCCTGGATCGCTGCAATACACGGGCAACCCACCCGATTTCGACGAACTTCTCGCGGCTTGGCATATCTGCGAAAAATAGGCCTCAATCGATTTGTATACAAGCGCAAGCAGCTATTGAATTTGATATGGAGTTGCGCGTCCCTGTGCGATGCCACCCTGTGGGCGATGGGTGGTGCGGCGCAGCCGTCAGAAAACCCAGCCGGCCACCCAGGTGTAGAGCGGAATGCCCAGCAGGATGTTCAAGGGGAAGGTGATGCCCAGCGACAGGCTGAAATACAGCGTTGGGTTGGCCTCCGGAATGGCATAGCGCACCACGGCGGGCACGGCAATGTAGGACGCGCTGGCCGCCAGCACCATCAGCAGCACGGTGTCACCCATGGGCACCTGGAAGTGCCGGGCCAGCGCCAGCGCGAGGCTGGCGTGCACCAGGGGACCGAGCACGGCGTACACCATCAGCCACCCCGACTGGCCCCGCAGCTTCGGCAGGTTGCGGGCCGTCATGAGGCCCATGTCCAGCAGGAAGAAGGCCAGCATGCCTTTGAACAGGTCGCCCGAAAACGGCTGCAGCGCGACCTGGCCCGCCTCGCCGCTGATGAGGCCCACGGCCATGGCCCCCAGCAGCAGCAACTGGGCACCGTCGGTCAGCGACTCGTGCAACACCTTGCCCAGTGACGATGCCGCCGGTGCCTGGCCCGGCAGCGCCAGCGTGGCCACGCCGCTGCCATCCAGCCCGCCAGCAGCGGCGGCCTGGCGCTGCCGCAGGGCGTTGGCCATGAACACCGCCACGATGATGGCGGGCGACTCCATCAGCGCCATGGCCGCGGCCATGTGCCCGCCGAATGCAATGCCCTGGCCCTCCAGGTGCTGGGTGGTGGTGACAAACGTCACCGCGCTCACCGAACCGTAGGTGGCCGCAATGGCCGCCGCGTCAAAGCCGCTCACCAGGCGGCGCAACACCCTGTAACCCAGCAGCGGCACCACCACCGCCAGGCCCACCGCAATACCCAAACTGGTGAGCACCGCCGCGTCGATGCCCGAGGCCGACAGGGCAAATCCCCCCTTCAGGCCCAGCGCCATCAGCAGGTAGAGCGACAGAAACTTGGAGATGGCGGGCGGGATTTCCAGGTTGGACCGGGCGGCACCGGCCAACACCCCGAACACAAAAAACAAAACGGCGGGGTCAAACAAACTGTGCATGCATTTCTCCTCCTGCACGGCATGCTAGAAGGGGGATATGCAAAAGTAAAATCGATTTGAAGGCCTGTATGTATAGATAAAAACCTATGAACGTTTCCACCCGGCAACTGCAGCTGTTCCTGGCCCTGGCCGACACCGGCAGCGTGAGTGGCGCGGCGCGGCGCATGCACGTCACGCAGCCCACCGCCTCCATGCAGCTCAAAGAAATGGCCGAGGCCGTGGGCATGCCGCTGTACGAGGTCATTTCGCGCAAGGTGCACCTGACCGAGGCAGGGGAAGACCTGGCCCGCACCGCCCGGGCCATGGCAGACGCCTGGGACGCCTTTGCGCAACGCCGCGCCGCGCAGAAAGGCATGACCCGGGGCCGCCTGCGCGTGGCCGTGGTCAGCACGGCCAAGTACTTTGTGCCGCGCCTGTTGGGCGGGTTTTGCGAGCGCTACCCCGAAATCGACATTTCGCTGGAGGTGCTCAACCGCGACCACGTGGTCAGTCGCCTGCGCGCCAACCTGGACGACCTGTACGTCATGTCCCAGCCGCCCGCCGACCTGGTGCTGGAAGACGACATCCTCATGCCCAACCCGCTGGTGCTGCTGGCCCCCGCATCACACCCGCTGGCCGCACAGTCCCACCTGTCTTTGGCCCAACTGCAAGACCAGCGTTTCATCCTGCGCGAGCGCGGTTCTGGCACCCGCATGGCCACCGACGCCCATTTCGGCCAGGCCCGTTTCACCCCGGGCAAGGTGCTGGAGCTGGGGAGCAACGAGGCCATCAAGGAGTCGGTGGCGGGCAAGCTGGGCGTGGCCGTGGTGTCTTTGCATGCGCTGTCCGCGTTGGGTCCCGAGCCTCGCGTGGCGGTGCTCGATGTGCAGGGCTTTCCCATCCCATCCCAATGGCACCTGGTCTGGCCCAAGGGCAAGCAGCTGTCGCCCATTGCCTCGGTGTTCCGGCAGCACTTGCTGGCCCATGTGTTGACCTTGAAGCCGCAGTGCCACCTCAACTGAGAAGCATCACACGACCACAGACACCCCATGGGTGGGGCGGATGCAGGTGCACATTCCCAATCAGAGAACAGAAGGTCAGGTGAACCGACGTTTTGGAGTCATTCCGGCTTGGAGTGTCTTTATCAAGGTGTCACACGGCCTCTTCAAGCTGAAGGCCCCTGTTGTTCAGCCAAAGGTCTACTGGTGAAGTCAACCTCTGCCATACCTTCGGATTGCGTGTTCCAGTCAGCCAAAGGAGCGCTGCTGTGGCCTTGTTGAACCGGCTGCATGCCACTGGCGTGAAGACGGCTCTGGACGATTTTGGGACGGGTCTCGCGACATTCGACTACCTGAAATCGCTGCCGTTGGACTATTCGAAGATCGATGGCTCATTCGTCCGGGACATATTCACCAACCGCACCGACCAGCGGTGTCTGGCCCGCTGGTTGCCAGGCTGACCAGGCATTGTCAGGCCCTTGCACCAACCATCTCCGCAGGCAGGTGCCCTGGTTTGTCGAGACGCCCCGGGAGCGATTTTCCCGCAGCGTGTCTGGGGGGTCAGAGTTTGAACACGCTCACAGCCTGCACCAGGTCATTGGCCTGGCCTTTCAAACTGCTGGCGGCTGCGGCCATTTCCTCGACCAAAGCGGCATTTTGCTGGGTGCTCTGGTCCATGGACGCCACCGCAGCACCGACCTCGGCCACTCCGGCGCTCTGTTGACTGCTGGCGGAACTGATCTCGCCCATGATGTCGGTGACCCGGCGGATGCTGTTGACCACTTCGTTCATGGTTTCCCCCGCTTTGTCCACCAATGCTGTGCCATGTTCGACCCGCTTCACGCTGGCGTTGATGAGGTCTGTGATTTCCTTGGCGGCCGCTGCACTCCGTCCCGCGAGGGAGCGCACTTCACTGGCCACCACCGCAAACCCCCTGCCAGCCTCGCCCGCGCGGGCCGCTTCCACTGCAGCGTTGAGCGCCAGGATATTTGTCTGGAAGGCTATGCCATCGATCACGCTGATGATGTCGTTGATCTTTCGGCTGGCCTCGCCGATACCTTTCATGGTGGTCACGACCTGACCGACGACTTCGCCGCCTTGTGCCGCGACCACAGAAGCACCGATGGCCAACTGATTGGCCTGGCGGGCGTTGTCGGCGTTTTGCCTGACAGCGCTGTTGAGCTCTTCCATGCTGGCTGCCGTTTGCTCCAGGGCGCTGGCCTGTTGCTCGGTTCTTGCGCTCAGATCGTTGTTGCCTTGCGCAATCTCTGTGCTTCCATTGGCCACACCATCGGCGCTGACGCGCACTTGCGTCAGCACGCCGTGTATTTTGGCGACGAACCGATTGAACCCATTGCCGATGGCTGCCAGTTCATCGTTTCCATGGACTGCAATTTTGATTCTCAAATCGGCGTCACCCACGGAAACCTCTGTCATGGCACGACTCAGCGCCCGAAGTGGCTGCGTCATGCGGGACACGACCACCACCAGAATGACCACAGTGGCCAGGGCGCACACCAGCGCCACAGCCACCGTGTAAAACGTAAGTTGGCGCGATGATGCCGTGGCCACGCTTTGCGGAAAGCTCATTCGCACCGACCAGGGCGCTGTGTCCGCATGAATCATCACCGGTTGAAGCAGGTGAACCATTTGCTGTGAGTCCGTGTACTCGAAGGCACGGCCCTGCTGAATCGCGTTCAACCCCTCCGCCGGAATGTCTTCCGCCTTCTTGTTGATGAGCGCTGTGTCCGCGTGTGTGGCGTACAGGCCGCCGTTGGAGACGAGCGCCAGGGTCCCGCCATCCATCACTCTCAGATCCGCCAGAATCTTGCCCAGTTGGGTCAGGGCGAAGTCAGCGCTGCTCACCCCCAGAAATTTGCCGTTGACCAGAATGGGTGCAACCAGGGACGCCATCAGCACGTCTTTGCCCTCAATGGGGTAAGCGTAGGGTTCGGTGAAAAAAACTTTTGGGTTCTTTTGGGGATGTCGTACCAATCGTTGGCCCCTGGGGCTGGGTCAAACACAATTGGGTCCACATGCAGTCCGCCATCCGCCTTGCGGGTCCAGTAAGGCATGTGCCGACCTGTGGCGTCGTACCGAGGGGATTGGCCCGCAAACTCAGCGTCCTTGCCGTCCAGGGCATCAGGTTCCCAGGTCACTGCCGCGCCCACAAAATCGGGCGACATCACCAGCGTGGATTTCACCATTTCGTCGATCTGTGGCCTTTGAAGAGGCAGGTCGGCGGCCTTGGTCGTGGTCATGCTGCCTGAAAGTGCCAGCACTGAGGCCAAGTTGGCGCGGATGCGGCTTTGCAGTGCACCTGAAGCCTCCCGTGCCGAGGTTCTTGCCAACTCCATCGTGGCCGCTTTGGCCGTGGTGGTGCTTTCGAACCCGATCACTGCACTGGTGATGGCCAGGCTGGCCACCACCAGTGCTGCAGCGGCCAAACAAATCTTGAGGGTCAACGACCCCAAATTCCAAGAAGTGCCCATATGGAAATCTCTCATCAAAAACACGTTGCCGTTGCGCGTGGCAGGTCTGGCCTCCATGGGGCCCAACCCTGTTGTGCCGAACGATTTCCCTGAAATTTGATACTAGTCGAAAACGCTTGCCTATCAATGACAGGCGGTGGGTCTGACCTGCAGGTTGGGCTGCAAACCCAGGCAGCGCCAGGTCCGCGACACCTCACTTCATGTCGCAGCGCAAACCGCCTGTGCCCTTGGTGCTTCAAATGATGAGAAATAATGGCATGAATATCACGCCAGAAAAGCGCAGACAGCTATTGAAAGCATATCAACGGCCCCAAGGCATCAGGAGCGGGGTTCGCCCCGTTCGTTGACGGTCACGGTCGGGCCCGGCGGGGTGCTCATCTGCACCTGGTGCGCCTGCCCCCGGAAGGTGTAGGTCACGTCCCAGAACGCGGGGTGGGCCTGTTCCGGCACGCGTTCGCAGTGCTGCACGTCCTGCGTGGCCGCTGGCGGCGGGTTGCGGTTGCGGCCCGCGTTGGCACCGATGGCCGCGCCCGCCACCGCACCGCCCACCGTCGCCAAGTCTTTGCCGCTTCCCCCACCCACCTGGTGGCCCAGGATGCCGCCGATCAGCGCCCCCGCGATCGCGGCGGGCACGTTTTTGCTGCTGCCTTCTTGCGGTACCTGCTCCCGCTCCACCCAGCAGCGCTGCTGGGGCGGGCCCAGCACGGCCCGCACCGAGAGCACATCGGCTTCAAACAGGCGCTCGTCGCCGCGTCGGCGGTAGTCCGTGACCAGGGGCGGTGCCGGGGCATAGCGGCGCTCGTCCACGCGGACATTGGCTTGGAGCATGCGCGCCGATGAAATCCGGTTGTTCAGGCCCATGGCCGACAGGGTGGGGTAGCGGCCCGCCCGCAGCACCACGCAGCGGCCGCGAAAGCGCGGGTCCTCGCACACCTCCCAGCGTTGGCCGATGACCTCGGCCGACGAGGCCCGGTCGTTGAAACCGTCGCGCCCCAGGTGGCGCACCTGGCTCTCTGCCGTGAGCGACGGGCCTTGGAAATGGTCTTCCGCGTAGAAGGTGACCTGTGCGGTGGCCTGGGCCGCCACGAGCACGCCCGCCAGCGTGAGGAGGGTGGGGAATCGTGTGTTCATGGTGTGTGGCCTGCAGCAGTGGAAAGGAGGGGGTCGAGGAGGGGTGTCGGTGCGGTGACGCGCAAGGCCTGGCTGAGCCGGTCCACCAGGCCCGACCAGTCGGAGTCCAGGCGCAGCGATTCCCGCAGGAACTGGGCCTGTGCTTCGGTCCAGTAGGGGGCGTCTGGCAGACGCATGCCATCGGCCATGCCCTTGTGCCGGTTCAGAAAGTCGGCCATGCCCGGCTCGTCGTCGGGCAAGCCGAGTTGGGCAAACAGCTCGTGGAATTGGTGCATGTGTTCCCCTGAAACGGCCATGGTGCGCCTGCCGGTGACGTGTCACCGTGCGCTGGCGCACCCAGCGGGGGCGGGCAGGTCGTCAGGGGCCGGGT
>Ga0209066_10005420_pt1 | contig 13458 bp, 10 predicted proteins | sample All_14_2_FD_187198 | JGI IMG/M metagenome (GOLD analysis project Ga0209066, IMG submission 187198) | Freshwater microbial communities in response to fracking from Pennsylvania, USA - Allegheny Zone_MetaG_DW_15 (SPAdes) (version 2) ...
GTATCAAGCCCGTGTCGAGCGAGGGTACCGAGCGCCTGATGCGCAAGGCCTTGCAATACGCCATCGACAATGACAAGCCCAGCGTGACCATCGTGCACAAGGGCAACATCATGAAGTACACCGAAGGCGGCTTCCGTGACTGGAGCTACGCCCTGGCGCAGCGCGAGTTCGGCGCCGAGCTGATCGACGGTGGCCCATGGTGCAAGTTCAAGAACCCCAAGACGGGCAAGGACATCATCGTCAAGGACGCCATTGCCGACGCGTTCCTGCAACAGATCCTGCTGCGCCCGGCCGAGTACAGCGTGATCGCCACACTGAACCTCAATGGCGACTACATCTCTGACGCGCTGGCCGCGCAGGTGGGTGGTATTGGCATCGCCCCCGGCGCGAATTTGTCTGATTCGGTGGCCATGTTTGAAGCCACCCACGGCACGGCGCCCAAGTACGCTGGCAAGGACTACGTGAATCCGGGTTCCGAAATCCTGTCGGCCGAAATGATGCTGCGCCACATGGGCTGGTTCGAGGCCGCTGACCTGATCATCTCGTCAATGGAAAAATCGATCCAAAGCAAGAAGGTGACCTATGACTTCGCTCGCTTGTTGGATGGTGCGACGCAGGTGTCGTGCTCTGGCTTTGGTCAGGTCATGATCGACAACATGTGATCCAGCTTCACCGCGTCTCATGACGCCCCGTAAGCCCTTGATTTTCCTAGTGAAAGTCAGGGGCTTTTTGTTTCAGCTCGTCTCACGGCAGACCACGAAATCCCGCCACTTTGGAGGGGATTCTGGAGGGTATTTGGGGGAGAAATCCTCCAAATTCCTCCATTTGGAGGGATGTCAAAACGACCTGCGGAAACACCATGAGAAGCTGCAACTACACCCTTTCCCCGACCCGAATCAACAACACCAAGGCCAAGCGCAAGCTCTTCAAGCTCAGCGACGGCGGTGGTCTGTTCATCGAAGTGAGCCCTGGCGGCGTGAAAACGTGGCGGTATCAGTACCGCTTTGGAGGCGCCCGCAAGGAGCTCACCATCGGCAAGTACCCGGAAGTGGGTGTCGCTGATGCACGCGACAGGCACTTTGAGTGTCGCGCCCAGCTGGAGCGCGGTGTTGATCCTGCCGAAACCAAAAAACGGGTGCAGGAAGAGCGCAAGCAAATTGTGCAGGAGAGCAAGAAGCCGGTGGACGACTTCGAGGCTTTTTCCAAGCGCTGGGTCAAAGAGCGACTGCTTACCAAGTCAGACACCTATCGTGCGCAGATCGAGTCTCGCTTGGAGCGCTTCGTCTGGCCGGAAATTGGAGGCAAATTGCTGAGTGCTGTCAGGCCTGCTGACGTGCTGGAGATCATCGAGGCCTTGCGTCCCACGCCGCAGACAGCCGAAGGTGTTCGCACCATCATTCAGCAGGTCTACAACTACGCCATTCAGAAACTGCTTGTGGAGGTCAACCCGGCTTTGCCTTTGCGGGGGGTGATTCAGGTGCCACTGGCTCAGCATCATCGGCATCTGCATGAGACTGAACTTGGGGCTTTCTGGCGGGCTGTGGATCGCCAGGGTGCGCATTTCGTGACCATCGCATCGACCAAGATGCTGGTGTACAGCATGTGCCGAAAATCGGAAGTGCTGCGTTCGAGGTGGAGCGAGTTCGACCTGGACAAGGCAGTTTGGGATCTGCCTGCGTCGCGCATGAAGATGAAGCAAGCCCACCGGGTCTACCTGCCAAGGCAGGCTGTGGAGTTGCTGCGCCTCCTGGAGTCGTTTGGTCGGGAGCCAGACGCCTATGTGTTCCCGTCCGTGTTGCGTAGATCAGTGCCCCTTGGAGATGCCACGCTCAATCACTTCTTCAAGCGGCTTGATTTTGGTGTGCCGGATTTTTCCCCGCACGGAACTCGCGGGACGGGTGCAACCTTGCTTCGCGAGCATGGCTTCGGGCGTGATGTGGTTGAGCTTTTGCTTGCGCACACAGAACGAAACAAGACGGCAGCAGCCTATCACCACCACGAGTTGGCTGACGAGCGTCGTCGTGCGCTGCAGTACTTGGCAGACCAGATTGATCGGTTGATTGCTCCTCCTACGACTCCCGATGCAGTTTCCTGATCGTGCAACTTGCCGGAAGGTGCTGCTGATATGGCATCAGCCCCAACCGATTGCAATAAACGAGATTGCATTTGGCCTTGCATGCGAAGCAGCCGCGTTGTACGTTCATGCCTGAGAGGTGGTCACATGCGGACACTTATTTTCATCGGCTTTGTCGCCCTTGGGGCCTTGCTTGCTTTGGTGTTGTCCAGGCATGACGACTGGGCAACACGCATCGTCGCGATGGGCGTGGGTGCGCTCTTTGGTGCACCGCTCGGCGCGGCGATAGGTAGCATTGGGAGGAAGCGGCCTCGATCAACGGCAGGCGGTAGCGATTCGGACCTGTCTGGAATGAGCACGTCACCCAAGGATTTGAGCGCGAACTATTGGCGTGACAAAGGACATCCGCCATTCATGAAGCCTGCCGATGCTGAGCCGGACGTACACATGTTCGATCCAGACAAGTTGGGGTGATTATTTTTTCAGCAAATCCTTCACGGCATCTTTGACATTGTCTGCGGATGCGCTGGCATCTTGGGCCACTTGCTTTTCGGATCGATTGAAAAGAGATCGCTTGGAGGCCAGGGTTCCATCATCGGTTTTGACAGTTTCTGATTTGGCGTCGAAAGCTGCCCGGCTTGAATCCACGTGGGATCTGATGTCGGCGCCATGTGCCCGTACTTCCTCTCGTGTGACTGATGGTGACGTCGATTGCTGACCTTTTGGCAGGCCGGTTGTCGCTCTGAAAACTTGCCGTTCATTGCCCTGTTGGCGGGCGTCGATATTGGGATTCAGCGCAGGGGCAGTGCGATCCTGGGTGTACTGGCGATGCAGGTCAGTAAATGATGCAGGCAGCGCGGTGCCATCCGAAAAGACTCGATTTGGACGCAGAGACTGCCTCGCCAATTCAGCCTCCATCAAAGTGTGGGCTGCGACGCTGTTGCCGCCGTAGTGCTCAGCATAGCGAGTGAACATCTCCAGGTTGTGGGGGTCCTGCGCCATGTCGATGGATATCGTCTCGCCCCTTTCGTAAGCCGCAGAGACTCTCTCAGCGAGAGCCGTGCGTTCTGCGAGGCTGGCTTCAGCCCTTTCTGAGCGTGATGCAGTGGAGGCAAGCCGTGATGACATGTCTTTGGCCTGTCTGGAGTCGCTGGACAGCAGGCTGCTGAAGCTGGCGTCTCGTGAAACTCGGTCGCCAAATTGCTTGAATTCCGCCAGTTGCTCGGTACTCATGCTGCCCAGGACTTTTTGTTCCTGAGCTGATAGCCCGGAAAGATAGTTCTTGTCTGCTCGCGCACTCAACCTGCCACCAACCGCACCGGTGTTCAAGCCGACGTGCCCGGATGCCCCAAAGGCAATGCTGGCTACTTGCGCCTGTGTCAGGCCAGTGCTGTCAGCAACGCTTCTGGTGATCTGATCCAGTTTGTTCAGTGTCTCGCCCATTTGTTCGAAGCTGCTGGTGGTAGACCCGCTGCTGTTGCGTGAGGAACGCAGTGTGCTGAGTCCCCGAGTAAAGGCTTCTGACAGAGCGGCTGAGCGCTCCGAACTTGCTGCCAGGGCTTCGCTGCGTGCCACAGTGGCTTGTCTACTTGCGTCTGTGACATCCTGTTCCGACACCCTCATCGACACGACTCGAGAGGCAAACCCCTGGTTGCGCAGTAGGCTGACCGCTGTGCGTCCGCTCAAGGCGTTCGACGAGAACGTGTTCCCGCTGAGATCGTTCTGCAGGCTGCTCATGAAGGCGGATGTGCGGTTCGGCGCCAGTTGTGCCTGGTCCATGGCGACGTTGCCCATGTTCACATTGCCGGTGGCGGCAGCGCCCGTGTTCGCGGACAAAACACCTTGAAGACCTGATAGTCCACCGATCAGCGCAGTGCCAAAGCTTTCCAGGCGTTTCAACGCAGCCCAGGCGATGAAGGGGATGCTGATCGCCAGGTAGCCAACCACCGCTTCACCCGAGATCGCCCCTGAGTAGATCACCGAGGCGGTCTGCAGGGACAGTGCCTTGGTGCCCGATCCGATGTCGGCTGCCGCCGCCAGGTCGTAGGCCGCGTAGATGGAGGCCATGTAGTTCAACACCGCATACAGCGGTGGCCACAGCTGGATCCAGATCAGGATGGTGGCGTAGCCTTTGAAGGCCAGCATCGTCTCGCGTCCACTGGTCAGCAAGAGCAGCAGGACCATCAGCGGAAACAATGCGTAGGTCAGGGCCTCGATCACGTTGCGAAACACGGGCAAGGCTTGTTCTGCCACCTTGCCATTGTTGAGCCAGGCTGCATTTTGTTGAGCCACGGCTTGGGCCCTGCCGACCGCGAGCACCATGGCGGCCGGGTCGTTGACCTTCTGGCCGATGAGCGTGCTGGTGTCGTTGATCGCGTTGAGCATGGCGCTTTGGCGGATCAGATCGGCGGCGGTGGCCGAGGCATCGGCGATGTTGTTCTTGATGTAGGCCTGCTGGATCTGGCTGGCGATCACGGCGGCGGCCGCAGCGGCGGGTAGGGTGGGGTTCAACTGAAACGCCAGGCGGCCCTGGATCTGGGTGACCTGCGCCGGAAGCCGCCCGTTGAGGTTGGCATAGACGTTCGGGCAGGTGTCCACGTTGACGGCGCCGAGAGTGGTGATGGTGGTGAAGCGCGCCGGGTTTGGTGTGCCCATGAGCGGCCACACATCGCTGGCACTTGCAAAGGTGGCCGGGCTGACCGTACCGTCGATCAGGTCGTACATCGTGCAGTTGTTGATGAAGTTGATCAGGTCGGTCCGGAAGTTCGGATCCTGGAATAGGGCCTTGCCGGTTTCCCTGATCAGCCGGTTGCCAAACATCAGGCCGTTCTTCTCGTAGCTCAGCTCGCTGGGCAAGGCACCAGGGCCGGGAATGGTCTGGAACGCTGTCTCAAACAATCCGGTCAGGGTGTGGCCGATGGTGCTGGTGACACTGCCGAGCATGACCATGCCGAAGGGGACGTTGCTCACCACCTTCACCGGGGCGCCACCAGTCTTGTCCACAATGCCTACAGTGACCCTGGGCAGGATGAGGATGGAGAACACGAGCAGCACGGTGCCCAGCCATTTCCAGCCTTGAAGTTTTTCGGGGGCAAAGCCGTAGGCGATCAGGGCGGCCACAAAACCGCAAAAGGCCACGGCGGCGACCGCCGACATGTAGTCGCCGGAGGCGTGGATGGCAGCTGTCGCATTGAAGATGCCGAACAGGCTGTCCGCGTTTTGATAGGCGTAGATCTCCCACATGGTTGTTGCTCCGGTGCAGGGCTGGGATCCGTGGGGTGGTGGCTTTGGCTTGGGCTTTGGCTGCAGCTCAATGGGTCATGTAAGCCGCTTGTTGCCCGAGCATGTCCATCACGTGCTGGGGCATGCTGGATCGCAACTGGCGTTCGAGTTGTTCAAGGTGACTGGACACCGCGCGGTAGGAGCCGACCTTTTGGTACAGCAGGTTCTTCTCCTGCGAGATCTGCTGCAGCATGGCTTGGGCGCGCAGCTTGATCTGCTGTGCTTGCTCGCGCTGGGTCTGCTGGAGTTGGTAGTCCTTGTCGAGCGCGGCCAGTCCCAGGCGCACGTTGCGCTCCAGGAAGACGTAGGCGTAGTCGGCGGCGATCACGTCGCGGTATTGCGCGATCAGGCTGTCGGCCAAGCCTGAGCCCGGGATCGTCGAGCCGACCGACAGCATCTTGTAAACCGGCTCGGTGGTCTGGTTGACAAAGCCGACTTCGGCGGAGTTGTTGGGTATCGGGGTGCGGGCCGCAATCTTGTCGGCGATGGAGCGCATCAAGGTCTCGACCTTGGCTGTGAACGGGGTGTGCGTGTACGAGGCGTTCAGGGTGACGACATCGCAGTTGACGTAGTCGTTGCACTTAAGAAGGTGCTGCATCACGTTCATGCCGGCCGCAGGCGTCTGGCCATAGAGCAACTGGCTGATCGAGGTGAGGGTGGGGGCGATGGGCTCGGGATCGCGCGCAGCTTCTTCGGGGTGGTAGATGATGGTGCCGACCATGCTCATGATGAGTTCGCGCTCGGCATCGTCCAGGGCGACGCCGGTGTATTGCAAGGCCTTCCAGGTCAGGTTGCCCACAAAGGGTGCCTTGTTGCGCACGTTGAGATCGCCGGAGGTTCGGGCTGACGCCAGGATGCCGGGGCGGTCGGTGGCGCAGCGCCTGCGCGCCGAGTCGCGGTCGCTCTCCAGGCCCATCTCGATGGCCAGGTCGGCGCAGGTTTCTTGTGAGCTGTAGCCGGTGGCTTCGGCTGCTGTACTAACGATGGCTTTGGCGGTTTCGCAGGAGTTGATGCGGGCGTTGTTGATCCAGGTCTCCAGGCCCTTGGCCCACTTGGTCAGGCCGCCCAGCAGCGGTGAGACAGCCTCAAGCGCCAACTGGAAGGCGATGCCGGGCAGCGCGGCGGTGATGTTCCTGAGCATGTTCTTGAACTCGGTGGCCGAGATGTGCGAGAACGAGCCGCCGAATACGTCGATGCCACCGCAACCGGCTTTGGCGCTGGGGAACTGGATGGCAGCGAGTTGGTACACCTTGTTGGGCGAGCGCATGAAGAAGCTGCCGCCGGTGTAGGTGTTGAAGGTCTGGCCCCTGAAGGCACCAGGGGCGGTGTAGTTGCCGATGGCGCCCAGGTTGTTGAACATGTTGTTCACCTCGGCGTTCAGATCGCCTGCATGCAAGCTCAACGGCGTGATGGCGAGGATGAACGCCATCAGCGTGGCGGTGATGCGGCTGAGCAGTGAAGTCTTCATGATCCGCTCCTATTGGAGAACGACCTGTCGGGCTATGCCTGGCAGCATGGCCTGAGCAGCGGGTGTGCTCACCGTGGTGATGCGCTCCAGCAGCTCGGCCTCTGACAGCACGCCAAAGCCGATGGGGGTGATCTTTCCGGTGAAGGGTTGGGCCAGGAAAACGGCCGGGACCTGGGCAACCTTCAGGGTGTTGGCGATGCCGTTGTCGACTCGGGCATCGGCAAAGCCGGGCATGGGCCCACCATCGAGGCTGATGGCCACGACCTTCATGCCGTGGCGTGCTTCGAAGGCGGCCAATGTGGGTGACAGGGCATGGCAGTAAGGGCAGTCGCTTCGGAAGAAAAAGAACAGCACATGGTCTTTGCCCAGGGTGGCGACGGATTGGGACCGCTCGGCCAATTGGACCCGGTCGAAGACTTCCAGCGCCTTGGCATTGACGGGTCGACCCTGCTGCGTGGGGTCCAGCTCTGGCGTGGACCAGGCGACGTGTTGGGCGACATCGGCGAAGTAGGAGGCGCGGGCCACTACCTTGGCTTCCAGCGTCATGTAGCGGCGCACGTTGGCTTCGGTGGGCCGCATGATGGCGATGTTGCGGTAGGACTCGACGGCTTTTTGAAGGAGTTCGAACTCCACCAGTTCAGGTGCTTTGGTCGGCAGCTTGGGTTGAGCCGGGATGGGTTGTGTGGACGGAGTTTTGGGTGGATTTTTGATTGAAGCTGGGGCGTCTGGTGGCTCAGGTTCGGGCTCTTCGTAGAAGTGCCAGCCGCGCCAGGTGTCGGCCCAATAGGGTGAGGCGGGTATGGCTGTGTCATCCTGGCGAGGGCGCTCTTGTGCCAGGGCACCGACGATGCCCACGGCCAGGCCTAAGGCCAGCAATAGGGATGTGAATGAACGTGGCATGTCGGCACCCCTTATTGCAGTGATTTGGGTGGCAGGCCATCGAGGCAGTAGTTGATGCCGAAATCGATGGTTTGTTTGCGTGGGGCTTTGGCGCCTGGCAGCAAGACGCCGTCTTGCCAGAAGCTCACTTTCAAGCGGCTGCAATTTTCCTGGCGGTAGCGCTTGTCTGTGGTGACATCGATGTAGATGGGCGTGGTGGCCGAAAAGCGGCGGCTGATGGCGTCTGCCAATTCGCCGGTAAGCACACCGTGGGCTTGTCCGTCAGGGGCCAGGAGCGCCGTCACCATCAGGGTCCGTGCATCTTTGACTGGGGTGCGCTCGGGCGCCTGGGCTGCGCAGTTCAGTACCAGTGTCAGCAGAGGTAGCACAGGCATGAGGTAGGGGAGTTTCATTGGCAGCGCCCCTGTCCGTAATAGCAGTTGGGTACGGCGGCGCTGTTGCTGTTCTGGATGGCCCCGAGGTTGGGGTGATTGGGCACGATGGAGGCATAGAACTCGGTGAGGTCCATGGCTGCGAAGTCCAGGCTTTGAAGTTCGGGGATGCTGAAGCCCGAGCAGTCCGGGTTTTGGCCGCTGCCCCAGCCCTTACTGATCTGGCTGCGGCCTTGTTCGTTGACGATGCGAGCGAGCATGCTGTTGAAGCAGCATTTGCCGGTGGTGCGCTCCAGGCACGACACGCATTTTCCCAGGATACGCAGACACGATGAGCACCAGCTGCCCGTGCTGTGACACAGTCTGGCGCCTTCCTTCATCGCGAGCTTTCCTTCCTCCTCGTTGCACGACATCATCGACATGACGATGTAGATCACCACGGCAATGGCCAGCGACCAGGGATCGAAGGCCACCACCATGCTGTCGCCCGCATACAGCACGGAAGAACCAGCCGGCAGGGCCGTGCCGTTGACCGCCACGGTGACGCCATAGCTGGTGAAGGAGCCACTGAAGCCGCCGCTGGTCAGCAGTGCGGACATGCCCTGGTAGAGGAACTCGCGGTTTCCGGCGTTCATCAGCACGTCGTAGACCAGGCGCGAGCCCACGCCGAAGGTGCTCTGGTTGCTCATGCCCGAGCCTGAGCCGTCGGCGTCGCAGCAGTCCTTGAACAAGCGGTTGCGGCATCGGTTGGCTTCGCCCTTGAAGACGCGCATTGAGTTGGTGTCGAGGTAGACGCCTGCTTCCCGGGCGGCCTCGAGCATCGACATTGAGCGCGCAAAGTCCGCGTCGTTCGTGTAGCTGGTGCTGAAGCAGTTGGCCCCCAGGCAAAAGACATTGGCGGGGCAATTGGAGACCGTGGTGACCGTTTGGGCACTGGCAGGGCAGTTGTAGCTGTCCTGGTAGATCTCACAGGTACCAGTGGTTGCATTGACCTGTTTGCACGAGGTGGTGCCCAAGGTGCAGCCCTGGGCGGCCAAGGGCGCGCATTCGTCCGAATCGGCACCCGATGCGCACGACAGGGTGCGCTCGTAGGACCAGCAGGCCCGGGTCACCACACGGCCATCGATCACCTTGCTGGAGGGGCCGTCAACACAGCGATCGGCGGTGACCGCGGTGCAGCGTCCCCCCGCATCGAGTGGGGCGCTCTTGTCATCCCAGACATCGGTTTCGATCTGGTTCATGGTCGGCTGCTGGAAGGCCAGGGGCACGGTCCAGCCAGAGGCCCCAACGAGGATGGCTGAGCCTGTTGCTTGCGCGCATTTCGTCTCTGATCGGCTGACGGTGACGGGCGTGCCATTGCCGCAGCCCATTCGGCCTCGCGGCGTGGTGAGTGTGAAGCAGCGGTCAGCGGGGCCAGCGGATTGGATGCGGCTTGACCAGTAAGCCTGAAGCTGATCGCCCCGAACCGTGCCACTTGGGCAGGCATAGACGGGCGTGCCAAACTGGAAGTTGTAGTTGCAACTCCCCGATGTGCAGCCTGAGCCGGGCATCATGACGACCTTGAAGGGGCGCCAGCAATGACCTCCCCAGTGCGGCGACAGATCGGCCACGAAAATGGGTTGCGTAGATGGCGTGATCGGCAACTCCAGGCTTTGCCAGCCGATGCAGGCGCCGTTGCCGCCCGCTGCGTAGAACCGGAACTGTTGCTGCTGGTCAGTACGAATGCGGCACTGGGCTTGGGCCACCATGTAGTCGGCGCCATTGCGGTTGGCCTGGGCTTGTGCGAACCAGTCGCCTGCCGTGCAACTGGGGACCAGCTCGACCTGCACGTTCAGGTCGCGGTGGGTGGCGTAGGTGCCCACGCCGCTATAGCGCTTGCACAGCTTAGCTTTGCTGCCTGCCGGTGTGGTGACTTCAGCCGTTGTGCAGCCGCTGTAGTAGGCCGCGATGCTGCCCAGCTCCAGTGATGGGTTGCGTGCGATGTCGCGTGCGCTGACCACGGCGGGGTCGTAGGGGGAGATGGCCGGGCGGGGTGTGTTGGCCGAGGCCATGGCGCCTTGCTGGGCCTGGCAGGTCGGATCGTTCGGTGTGGCCGCGCAGGCCGCCAGGCGGGCATTGGCAGGGCCGGACAAGCTGGGTTGACCGTAGTAAGCCGCCTCGGGCGGAGTGCGGGTGTAGCCCGGCACGTTGGTCGAGGCGCTGGGCGCATTGACGGTGCTGCGGATTGAGGGGTTGGCCGCTTGCCCCGCAGCGGCGCCTTCTTCATGGGGCCCTGCCAAAGCAGCCGTCTGCGTTGCGATCAAGCACCAGAGGGTGAAGCAGATGACGAGTCGGCGCAGCATGGTTGGGCCTATCCCTTGAGCCGCTGAAGGAAGGGCCCTACCTGCTTGCTCAGGCTTGGCGCGCGTCGCTGGATGTGTTCCAGCGCGTAGTCCAGGCTCACGTCACCGCTCACGCGTGCGAAGTCTTCTGGTGAGGCGCAGCTGCCATTGACGCAGGCGGCAGGGCCTGTCGTGTCTGTTGTTCGTGTAAGGCGGGCACCCTCGCGCACCAGGACGAAGCTGGGCACCCGTTCGATAGCGTAGCGTTCAAAGGCCTGCGGGTGGATCTGGATCGCCACCTGCTGTTGGCCGATGAGGGACTGCACCCGTGCCACGGTATCGCGCAAGGAGCCATGGCTCAGCCCACGGATCAGGATGGAGGCTTTGGCGCGGGCGGCTTGTTTGACCAGTCGCTGCAGCGTGGCCTCGGGCATGGACAGGCTGATGAACACCATCAGGCTGGGGCCCGAAGCCAGGCCGAGGGTCTGGGGACCCGTTGCGATCTGGGCTGCATAGCCTTTGGCCAGCGCTTCCAGATCGATGGGAGCTGTGGCCCTGGGTTGCGGCAAAGCCTCGATCCTGGGGCTGGCCGAGATCGGCACGCGGGCCAGATCGGCCTCGCTGGGCATGGGGTGGGTGCGCCGGGCTTGGTCGAGGTCTTGCTCGGTGACCGTGGGTTGCGAGCGTTGGGCTTGCGCGATGTCCGCGTCGGTGATGGTGGGCGTGTGTTGGGCCAACACCACCATGCTGGGCGCGACCAGACATGCCCCGATCAGCATCCGCCATGCATGCAGTGCATGCTGTGAATGCGGTACATGAAGCACCTCATACCGAAGAAGGGGAAGGTCAGTAGCCCACACAGCAGTTCCTTTTGCGAAACAACATGAAGGCGAAGTCTTCGCCGCGCACCGGGTACTCCTTGCCCGCGCCCCAGATGACGGTGCTGCGGCCAAAGGGCTGGCAGCACCTGCCACCATCTTTTTCGGTGTTGGGGATAGGGTAGGTGAGCTGGGTCTTGTAGGCCGTCTTGTCCATGACGGGCTCAAAGTAGGGGCCACACAGGCCCGGCGTGCCGTGCCATCCCCAGGCGATCAGCTCGCGGTGCATCTTGGCAGTCAGGCGCTGGGCCAGCAGGGCGGCAGTGCGCACGCCACCCAGGTGGTAGGGCACCTGGCCATCGAGCGGGTAGATGCCGCCCTGGCAGCCTGCACACCAGAACAACTCCTTGATGCCAAAGCCCAGCGAGGCGGCCACGCAGTCAGCTGCACATGCGGCAATGGCCACCGGGTTCGCAAACAGCACCGCATCGGGGTTGAGGATCAGGGTCAGCTCGTCGTCGTTCCACAGCGGGTCAACCTCGGTGAGGTAGGCCAGATCGAAGGAGCCTTTCTCCAGGCAGGGGAAATCGGTGACGACTTCGAGCCAGTACAGCATCGGGTTCACGTAGAAATGAGCCTGGTAGAAGCTGCCGCCATCGCCGTCGCCTTCCGGGTGAGTGAAGCGGGCGGCTTCGGGGGCGGGGATACCGGGGTCCAGGTCGATGCCGCCCAGAGAGGTCAGGCAAAAGGGTTTGCGCACGACCTCGACATGGCGCGCCGGTTCCCAAAAGCCGATCGACAAACCGATGACCGGGTTCACGCCACAACTGCAAACGGGGCTGCCCGGGTTGTCGGTGTCTTCCTGGTCACCAAAGTTGGCAATGCGTGCGGCGCCGATGCTGATGGGCAGGATGCAGCTCCAGCAGATGTCGGTGACGGGGTTGGGGAACTTGCCGGTGCAGGTGGCGATGCCTGCGGCCTGACTCGGCAGGCCCATGAGTGCGCATAGGAGTGGCAGAACCATCCGTATCGTCCGGGCGAGCAAACGGGCGAGGAGCGCGATGAGGGTGGGCAGGGGCTGTTTGTGGCGCAGCGTCATTTGGGCACCTCCAACTCGTCAATGCGCAAGCGCAGGCCGTCCTGCGAGACCAGGGCTGGCACCTGGGTGATGCCGAAGCGGTGGGTGAGTGCGCCTTGCTGGTCGTAGTAAACCGGTGTTCGCCACGCCTTCATCAGGTCCAGGTACGACCCGGCGGTGAGGATCGGTTTGACGCGACCCTGGTAGGTGGCGATCAAATCGCGGGCGCGGGTCACCTGGCGGCGATCTCGTGCGTCGAAGAACAGCAGGTGTTTGGACAGCGAGACGATGTCCAGCGGGTTGTGGCGTGTCCCGGCCGTGAACAGGATGTGGCCTTGCGCGTCCAGGATGTTGCGGTCCAGGGTGAAACTGGGGTCGAAGTAGAAGGTGCGGGGGCGCTGTGTCGTGCGCAGTCTGGCCACAGGCAGCGGTTGGCGCACGGCCTGGATGCCACGCTCGCGGGCCTGGGCTTGCAGACGCGCCATCTCGCCACTGCGCGCCTTGTCTTGCAAGCGCTGGGCGATGAAGGCCAGCAGGTTGGGCTCGCTGATCGGATAGGTTGGGCCGATGGTGCCCAGCTCTGCGGCGTGGGCTTGCGGGATGATCAGGCTGACCAGACCCAGCACGCAGGCGCTGCCGAGCATTGAAGCAGCCGGCCGAATGCGGATGAGGGCGCGCTTCATGGCGCGCTCCGCCCATCACAGCGAATGCGCTGCGCGAGTTGCTTCAAGGTGGCATCGCGCTGGGCCTGTTGGCTGGGGTGGCTGGCGCGCACCATGCCCATGAGGATCGGATCGCCATGGCCTTGCGAGATTGCGGCGCGCAGCGCCATTGTGGTGAGCGTGCGGCCGCAGCGCTGCTGGAAGGCTTGCAAATAGGCTTGAGCGCCATCGCGTGCGGCAGGGGATATCTGCGCGAGCAGGCCAAGGTAGTCTTCCACGGAGATGTCGTCCGGTGCAGGTGTGGCAATGCTCGTGCTGGCCGTGGTGTTTGGCTGCGCCTGCAAACCGGCACTTGCTGCGCTGACCATCAGGGCAGTCCAGGAGGCGAGGATGTTGGCGTGGCGCATGGGGCTGCTTTCAGAACAAGGGCTGAACCAGGCCGATGACTTGCTCGGCGCGAACCAGGCCGCTGCTGCGGTAGCGG
>Ga0209066_10005423_pt1 | contig 13450 bp, 11 predicted proteins | sample All_14_2_FD_187198 | JGI IMG/M metagenome (GOLD analysis project Ga0209066, IMG submission 187198) | Freshwater microbial communities in response to fracking from Pennsylvania, USA - Allegheny Zone_MetaG_DW_15 (SPAdes) (version 2) ...
TACCCATGCAGCGCAAAGTTGCTTCAACAAAACGGGTCACTAGGCGCCATCGACAAGCTCGCATGCATGGGACATCACCCCGACAAACACCGGCCTCCAACTGCGTGAAAATGGCTGAATCAAATTCATCGCGCATCATGACCACACCCACAACCCCAGAGCCCGCGCCGCAGGCCCTCACCGGCATCCGTATCCTGAGTCTGAGCCTGAACCTGCCGGGGCCCGCAGCCCTGCAGCGCTGCCGTCAAATGGGTGCGACCTGCCTCAAGCTGGAGCCGCCGCCACCGGCCACGTCTGACGCAACGGGCGTCGAGTCAGGCATCACCGGTGACCCGATGAGCCTCTACAGCCCGACGGCTTACCGTGCGCTGCATGAAGGCATCACCGTGGCCGCCGTCAACCTCAAGACCGAGGCGGGCCAGACCGCCTTACACGCTGAATTGGCGCAAACCGATGTGCTGCTGACCTCGTTTCGCCCCAGCGCCTTGCGCAAGCTTGGCTTGGACTGGGCCACGGTGCACGCCCGCTACCCCCGGTTGTCGATGGTCGCCATCGTTGGCGCGCCAGGCGCTGGCGCGGACTTGCCGGGTCACGACCTGACCTACGTGGCCGAAAACGACCTGATCACCGGGCTGGAACTGCCTGCCACGCTGTACGCCGACATGGGTGGTGCGCTGATGGCCAGCGAGGCGGTGTTGCAAGCGGTGTTGCTACAACACCAGTCGGGCCAGGGCAGTTTTCGGGAAGTGGCTTTGTCAGATGCCGCTGCTCACCTGGCCCTGCCGCGCACCTGGGGCGCCACCCTGCCCGGCACGCTGCTGGGTGGTGGTCATGCCGGTTACCGCGTTTACCCCTGTCTGGATGGCCGGGTGGCGCTGGCGGCGCTGGAGCCGCACTTTGCCCAATCGCTATGCGCCGTGGCTGGTTTGCCGTGGCGCGGGCAGGGCACGATGCTGGAAGCCGACACCCATCAAGCCATCGCCAGCTTCATGGCAGCACGCAGCCGCCAGACGCTGGAAATCCTGGCCCGCGAGCACGACATTCCGCTGCACACCCTCTGCTGATCAGCAGAAACGACGGCCGGGTCATTCATCGGGTCGCATCCGGCTGGTGACCCAGCAGGCCACGGCGATCAGCAGAATGGCGCCGGCCTCGTAGAGCAAAACAATCGGATCAGAGTCTTTGCCTTGCAGAACGATCAGACGGCTCAGCGCTGTCATGGCGATGAACAGCGGCAAGATGATCAGATTGCGCTGGCGCACATAAAAAGCGCCCAGCATGCCCAGCACCTCGGCGTAGATGAACATCAGCAACAGGTCTTGCAGGGCCACCCGCCGGTTCTCGATCAGCAGCCAGATTTCCTGGCCCATCGCGATCACGGTGAACACCGCGATCGTGATCAGGAATAGCTTTTCGACCGCATCAATCAAATGCTTGATATTCATGTTCCTCCGATCACTTCCGGCCAAATTAGGTCAGGCCTGTCGCTCATCGCACGGGCGAACGACAAGCCTTTGACAAGCTTGGCTGAGATTATTGGCGCAGGCGAGCAAACGCCGACAAAGCCCCTCTTTGTCAAAGGACACTGTGGCAACTGGCGTCAGGTCGCCTTGTGCAGCAAGACCACCGCCCGCGCCTCCATCGCCTGGCCCAAGCCAACCGGCCCCATCTTTTCAGCGGTTTTGGCTTTGACATTGACCTGGTCTGGCGTCAGCCCCAGCGTCTGCGCGATGTGGGCGCGCATGGCGGGCATGAAGGGCATCAGCTTGGGTGCCTGGGCGATGACGGTGCTGTCGATGTTGCCAATTTCGTAACCCATTTCGCGCACGCGCCGCGCGGCCTCGGCCAGCAGCATGCTGGAGTCTGCCCCCTTGAAGCGCGCATCGGTGTCGGGGAAATGGGTGCCGATGTCACCCAAGGCCGCCGCCCCCAGCAGCGCGTCAGTGATGGCGTGCAACAGCGCATCCGCATCCGAATGCCCCATCAGCCCCAGATGAAAGGGCACCGTCACCCCGCCCAGGATCAGTGGCCGCCCGGCCACCAGGGCGTGAATGTCCCAACCTTCTCCAATTCTGAAATTCATCTGCTGTGTCCTTGTCTGTGTGCGGTGCAGCGGGTGCTGCACCCAATGGTTCATGGTGTCTTGGCGGGTTTGGCCTTCAGCCAGGGCGACGCGGTGGTGAGTGTGGCATCAAATGTGTGCAACACCCCGCCATACAAACCCACAATGCGTTTGACGTAAGCGCGAGTTTCCGGAAACGGTGGCACCCCGCGGTATTGGTCTACCCTGCCCTCGCCCGCGTTGTACGCGGCCAGCGCGTAGGGCACGTTGCCACGGTAATACGACAGCAACCAACGCAGGTAACGCATGCCACCCCGCATGTTTTGGGTGGCGTCAAAGGCATTGCGCACGTTGAACCGCTCGGCCGTGCCGGGGATGAGTTGCATCAGACCCGTGGCCGCTTTGGGTGACTGGACGTGGGTCTGAAAATTCGACTCAACCGCAATCACCGACAGCACCAGACGCGGGTCCAGCTGGTACCAGGCGCTCAGGGTGGTGGCCACCGGCACGATCCAGCGCCGGCTGGCGGGCAGGGTCAACAAATAGTTGTCGATGCCCGGACGGGCATGGCTGGCCAGCTCAAGACTGATGCCGTTGAAGACGGGCAAAGCGGCTTTTTCTGGCAACTGCTCGTGGTTGACACAGGCGGGCAGTTCAAAGGAAGAGAACTCGATGTTGTCGAGCATCTGCTGGGCTTGCGCGTGGCCCAGCGCTGACGCCACCGAGAACAGCGCGGCGGCATACGCCCGGCTCTCGGGCACCCCCTGACCAAAGGCGTACAGCATGCCCAACCGGTATTGCGCCTCGGCACTGCCCCAGCGCGCGCCCTGGCAGTACAACACCGCCATCCGCCACGGGGCATCAGGCGTGTTGGCCGTGGCTTCGATACGGCTGGCTTGCTGCAACAGCTCCCGCACGGCCGGGGGCGCGTCGGCCAGTACCGCGCTGGAGGTGGGGCCTGGCGAACTGCCCTGGGCGTGAGCTGCACCCATCAAGCCCAGCACCGAGCAAAAAGCGGCGATCAGAAAATAAGTCATCGGATGCCCGGGCCGGTGGCGCCGTCAAATCCCAACGACGCGAGCAGTGGCAGATCGCCCTTGTCCTGCACACCCAAGGCCAGCACCGTGATGCCCAAGGCATGCGCCATGCGACACAGCCCTTGCAGAAACTCCTGGTTGCCCGGGTTGGTGGCCAGGTCGTGGATGTAGGTGGGGTGAACCTTGATGTAGTCCAGCCCCAGCACCGCCAGCTTGTCGCTCTCGGCAAAACGCTGCCCGAAGTACTCGATGCCGATGCGGCAACCCATGGCTTTCAGGTTGCGCGCCAGATCGCAGAAGGCGTCAAATTGCTGGAAGACACCGTATTCAGGCACTTCAAACAGCAGGCGTTGGCACACATCCGGGTAGGCCTTGAGCAGTTGCGTCAGCTCGTTTCTGAAGTGGAAGTCGGCAATGGTCTGCGCGGACAAGTTCACCGCAATGTCGCCAGAGCTGACTTGCAAATGCTCAATCGCCAGCTTGACCACGCCCAGGTCGATTGGCGCCGTCAGGTTGAGCTGGGCCGCCATGGGCATGAAGTCACCCGCTGACATCAGGGTGCCATCGGCATCCGTGCGCAGGCGGATCACCCCTTCGCTGTGCAAGGCACTGGCGCCGTCGCCTGAGAGCACCGGAAAGAAACACAGCGTCAACTGCCCGCCGCTGACCGCTTTGGTGAGCAGCGTGCGCCATTGCTCGGCGGGCACGGCCTGTTGGGCGTTGTCATCTTCCACCGCGAACCAGGCGTTGGGGCCTTGGTTGGCCGCTTGGGCCAGTGCCTCATCCGCACTTGACAGCACCAGACCCACACTTTGTTGGCGGTGGTAGCGCACCGCGCTGACGTGCATCAGGTCGGGCACCTGGGCGCGCCAGGGCACCAACACCGTTTGTTCAAGATGCTCAAAAATACTTTGCGCTGCGGCGCGCGCGGTGTCAAAAGTGGGGCACAACACGGCAAATTCCGAGCCTTTGACCCGTCCCGCACGCTGACCCACCTTGCCCGCGCCATGGGCCCGAAGTGCGGCGCCCACGTCTTTGAGCAAAGCATCGGTCTGCTGGCGGCCCAACCGGGCGTTGAGATCATTCAGGTCAGGCAGGCGCACCAGCACCAGGCTGCCGCTGGAGCCAAACTGATCACCTTCCAGCGCCTCGCGTAAATGCGACAAAAAATACTCCCGGCTGGACAGGCCAGTCACCGCATCGCGGTTGATTTTTTTGCGCAAAACATCCAACCGCGCGGCCTCTTCACCGAACATCGTTTTGAGGCGGCCCACCATATCGTTCATGGCACGCGCCACGCTTTTGAATTCGGGCGTGCGCGGCTCGGTGATGCTGATAAAGCGCCGCTCGGCAATCGCCTGCGCCTGGCTCACCACTTCAGACAACGGCCGTGTCACAAAACGAACCAGCTGGGTGCCGATCGCGCCAATCACCAAGCCACCCGCCACAAACCACAACAACAGGTTGACCACGCCACCCCACAGGCTCTGGTAAGCGTACATGTCCTGGCTGGCCAGCGATAACGTGCCGTATTGGATCCAGCCGTCCTGAATCAGGGCCTGGCCGGGTTCGGCGTGAATCGGGATCAGCTTGACAAACCATGCCGGTGCGCCCTGCAAGTGTTGGGAAGACACTTTCTCAATCAACAGTTTGCCGGTGGGCGAGACGATGCGGATAAACCGGTAATGACCGGCATCAAACTGCGCCGCCACCTGAAGCTCCACCGTGACCTCGTCCTTGGGCATTTGGGTGAGCGACAGCGCCAAGGCCGTGGCGTTGTCGATGTTTTTGACCTGCAACTGCTGCTCCAGGTAATGCCGGGCCGACAACACGCTGATGGCCATGCTGACCCCGAAGGCCAGCGTCATGACCAAGGCGATGGCGATCCAGAGTTGTTTGATGAGTGACATGTTGGATGCTTAGACAAAGTTAAGGGGTCAGGCCGTCCTGATGCATGCGCTCAAGCACATCACGCCAGCGGGAGAGTCGGGTGGTGGGGTCGGCCAGGGAACTGGTCGCACCCCCGGCCCACAGCCCGCTGCTGTTGAAGCTGAACACGGGTGACAGGTCGGGCCGCTGGGATGCCAAGCGCACGCTGGTGATCAGGTTGTCAAGAATCATCGGCTGCTGGGAAGGCTCAGGGTAGAAGCCTAGCACCATGTGGGCCACGGATGTGGTGGCGCCGGTTTTGGCGCGGACGTAAATCAGCCGCAGACTGGGGTCGCTCACGCCCAACAGGCGCAGCGTGATGTATTTGGCAATCGCAAAATCCTCGCAGTCTCCGCTGCCGCGCCCCATGAATTCAAGCGGCGTTGCCCAGTAGTCTTCCAGTTGCCAGACCACCGCATCGGTGTCATACAACATGTGCCGATTAAAAAACGTGTTCACCTTGGTCAGTTTTTCAATGTCAGGCAAAGCGCGGGACTCCTCCACCATCTTGCGCCAGGCAGCGACCGTGGTGGCACTGCTGGTGCCGTAGCGCTGCTGGGTGAGGCTTTGCAACTTATCCCAGTCTGCCGCGGCCAGCGGGCCCGTCACCAGCACAACCAGCGATGCCAGCCCCAGCACAAACGCCTTGCACAGCATCCAGAAGCCAGCCAGCCAGCGGGTGTCCGCCAGATTCATCGGGGTGCTGGTGCCAGGCATGGAAACGACGCCGCCTTGAAGCGGTTTGATTTTGAACAAAAATATTCCAGAAATTTAGAGGAAACTGTAGCAGTCCAACTAACATTGTGGACGAACCCACCAGCTACAAAGGTTACCGTGATCCAATATTTGACAAGATCGATTTTGGCGGCAAGCATCGCCGTGATTTTCAGTTCTCTGGCACAGGCGCAATCGTTACCCGAACCCATGCTCAGCGCGGCACGCAAGGCCGTCAACACCAACCCCGAGGTGCAAGCGCGCTGGAACGCGTTTCAGGCAGCAGGCAGTGAGCGGGAGGTGGCCCGCGGCGGGTTTTTCCCGAAGGTGGATCTGATCAGCACCGTTGGCGAGCGGGATTTGCAGGTGCCAGGCACGGATTACGGCAGGTTCGGTTTTGACTCGACCCAGCTCAGTGTGACGCAAATGCTGTTTGACGGCATGTTCACCTCCAACGAAACCAAGCGCCTGGGTCTGGCCAAGCTAACGCGGTACCACGAGCTGCGTGAAATCGCTGAAACCACCAGCCTCGAAGCCGTGCGCGCCTACATGGACGTGTTGCGCTACCGCGAGCTGGTGGAAGCGGCAACACAAAACTATGTCGAGCACAAACAGGCCGGGCTGCTGGTGGAAGAGCGCTCCAAGTCTGGCGTGGGCCGCGGGGTTGACGTCGAACAGGCCACAGGCCGACTGGCTTTGGCCGAGTACAACTTGCTGGTGGAGTTGACCAATTTGCACGACGTGAGCGCACGTTACCTGCGCGTGGTGGGCGAGAAGCCGCCGGCTTCTTTGCCCGCGCTGGCCGACCCGTTTGTCTTGGGCACCCTGCCGGCCACAGCCCAGACCATGATGCGCGACGGTCTGCAAAACAGCCCGTCCCTGAACGCTGCCGTTGAAAACGCCTTGAGTTACCAGACGGCGGTCGCCACCCGCAACTCGGCCTACCTGCCGCGTCTGGATTTGAGGCTGTATCAAAAAGTGGACCACGACGGCGCTGGCGTGACGGGCCGCTCGGACGACAAAGGTGTTGAGCTCACCCTGAACTACAACCTGTACCGTGGCGGTGCCGACAAGGCGCGCGAGCGTCAAGCGCTGAGTCAACACGCGCAGGCGCTTGACTTGCAGCTCAAAGTCTGCCGTGATGTTCGCCAAACCCTGTCCATCGCCTACAGCGATGTGCAGAGCCTGGCGTCACAGCAAACTTTTCAGGACATGCATCGGCTGTCTACCGAAAAGTCGCTCAATGCCTACCGTCAACAATTTGAAATTGGCCAGCGCACGCTGCTGGACGTGCTGGACAGCCAGAACGAATTTTTTGAAGCCACCCGTGCTTACATCAACTCCCGCTACAACCAGGCGGTTGCGCAGGCACGCACCTTGGCGGGCATGGGGCAACTGGTGAACGCCCTGGGCGTCAGGCGTGCCGATGTGCCTGCGACGGCCACCGATGCCGGTCAGGAGCACGATCCGATTGACCTGTCCACCATGTGCCCGGTGGAAGATGTGGTGGTTGACAGCCTGGAAAAAATCAAGGCCGAGGCCGTGTTGCCCCCGCGTCCCCGCCGGGTGGTGACCGCCCCGGTGGCAGCCGCACCCGTCAAAACCAGGTTGGCAGCCGATGCCTTGTTTGATTTTGACAAATCAGAACTCAAAGCGGACGGTCTGGGCGCCCTGGAAAGCCTGACACAAAGCATCAAGAATGTGCCGCTTGAGCGCGTCACCGCGGTGGGGCACACCGATTCAAAAGGCAGTGAGACCTACAACAACACCCTGTCCAAAGCCCGCGCAGAATCGGTAAAAACTTACTTGGTCGGACAAGGCGTTGCCGCCGAGAAAATCGAGACGCTGGGTCGGGGTGAATCGCAACCGATCGCCGACAACGACACCGAAGAGGGTCGAGCCAAAAACCGCCGCGTCGATGTCGAGGTGCTCGAAGCCAAGCCGTGAGCGCAGTGAGCCATAAGGGCAAAGGCAAGGCTGGAAACGCTTGTCTACCCCAGCCCCTTTCCCGACAGATATGGCATGCCCTGAGCAGCTTCATCGTCGTACAACCCAGGTGACACATGTCCAACACAGTCGTTGAGGGCGCCACCGCCCACCCGGCAAGCCAGCCAGACGACTTGCTGACTTGCCTGCAGATTGTTGCCAGTACCCACGGACAGGTGACAACCGTGCATACCTTGATGTCCGGCCTGCCCGCAGAAAACGGCCGGTTGACGCCCGGCCTGTTTGCCCGCGCCGCCAAGCGGGCGCATTTGAGCAGCCGCGTGGTCCGCGCGCCGCTGGAGGCGCTTAACGCCAATCTGTTCCCCGTGGTTTTGTTGCTGCAGGGCGAGCGCGCCTGTGTGCTGCTGTCATTGGACGCGGACGCCGCCCAGGCGCGCGTGATCTACCCGCAGTTGCCCGACGCGCCCGTGTCCGTGCCCTTGGCCGACCTGCAGCGCGATTACAGCGGCGACGCCATTTACGCACGCCCGGTGCAGCGCTACGATGCCCGCGCGCCCACGGTGCGCGCAGGTCGTCATGACCACTGGTTCTGGGGCGTCATCGGCGAGAGCCGCCCGCTGTACCAAGACGTTTTGTTGGCCGCCTTTCTGGCCAATCTGTTTGCGCTGGGCATGCCGCTGTTCACCATGAACGTGTACGACCGGGTGGTGCCCAACCATGCGATCGATACCTTGTGGGTGCTGGCCATTGGCTTGATGCTGATGCTGGTCATCGACCTGGTGTTGCGCACCCTGCGCGGGCGCTTTGTGGACCTGGCCAGCAGCCGGGCTGATGTGAAACTGTCGGCCTTCATCATGGAGCGGGTGCTGGGCATGCGCATGGAGCAGCGGCCCACCTCGGCCGGCTCATTCGCCTCCAACCTGCGCGCTTTTGAATCGGTGCGCGACTTCATCGGCTCGGCCACGGTGGTGGCATTCATCGACTTGCCGTTTTCGGTGATTTTTATCGTCGCCATCGGCTGGATCTCGTGGCCCATGCTGATTCCGCTGGCCGTGGGTGGCGCGGTGATGGTGCTGTATGCGCTGGCGGTGCAGGGGCGCATGCACGAACTGGCCGAAACCACCTACCGTGCCGGTGCCCAGCGCAATGCGGCCCTGATTGAAGGGCTGGTGGGCTTTGAGACCATCAAGGCACTGGCGGCCGAGTCGCCCATTCAGCGCAAATGGGAGAAAAGCGCCGCCTTGCTGGCCCGCGTGGGCGCCCAACTGCGCCTGCTCTCCACCACCGCGGGCAACACCTCGGCCTTTGTCCAGCAAATGATCAACCTCACGGTCGTGATCATCGGCGTGTATCTGATTGCCGACAAACAACTCACCATGGGTGGCCTGATTGCCTGCACCATGCTCGCCAGCCGAGCCATGGCGCCGGTGGGGCAAGTGGCGGGGCTGCTGGTGCAGTACCACACGGCGGACACGGCACTCACCTCGCTCAATGAGCTGATGGCCCGCGAGGTGGAACGCCCTGCCGACACCAACTTCATCAGCCGCGGCTTTTTGAAGGGTGCGATTGACTTTCGGGATGTGTCCTTCAGCTACCCGGGGCAAGCGTCGCCGTCGTTGCGCAATGTCAGCCTGAGCATCAAGGCGGGCGAAAAGGTGGCCATTCTGGGCCGCATCGGCTCGGGCAAAACCACCTTGCAAAAACTCATCTTGGGTCTGTACCGCCCCACCGAAGGCGCGGTGCTGGTGGACGGTATCGACCTGCGGCAGCTGGACCCGGCCGAGTTGCGCCACCAGATGGGTTACGTGCAACAGGATGTGATGTTGTTCTACGGCACGCTGCGCGAAAACATCACCATGGCCGCGCCGCTGGCCACCGATGCCGAGGTGGTCAAAGCCACGGAGGTGGGCGGCATCCTCGGGCTGGTCGACCAGCACCCGCAAGGTTTTGACATGCTGGTGGGCGAGCGCGGTGAGTCGCTCTCAGGCGGCCAGCGCCAGGGCGTGGCGATTGCCCGTGCCGTGGTCGGCAACCCGGCCATTTTGCTGCTGGACGAGCCGACGTCGTCCATGGATTACTCGAGTGAAGACGACATCAAGCGCCGCCTGATGGACTTCGCCCAAAACAAGACCGTGGTGCTGATCAGCCACCGAACCTCGCTGCTGGACATGGTCGACCGCATCATCGTCATGGACGGCGGAAAAATCGTGGCAGACGGACCCAAGGACCAGGTCATCACGGCGCTGCGTCAAGGTCGCATCGGAAAGGCTGCGTGATGGCATTCTTCAGCAAAAAAGCGTTCGAGCGCAGCGGCGAAGCCATCAACCGTGCCACCAAGGCGAGCGAGACCACCTTTGGCCCGCTGGTCAAGCGGCTCACCCCCATCGATGTCAAAGACAACCTGGATTGGGCAGGTGATGCCGATTGGGCCCGCCTGCAGCAAGAACCACTGCGCGCCCGCAGACTCCTGCACATCGCCGGTGTCGCCCTGCTCGTCATGGTCGTCTGGGCCGCCTTTGCCTCGATCGACGAGATCACCCGGGGCGAAGCGCGGGTGGTGCCCACCTCGCAAGTGCAGATCATCCAGAGTGTGGACGGCGGCGTGGTCGAAACGCTGGCGGTCAAAGAGGGCCAGATTGTCGAAGCTGGCCAACTGCTGCTGCGGGTGGACCCCACGCGTTTTGTCTCCACCATGCTGGAAAGTCGTGCTGGCCAGTTGTCACTGCAAGCCAAGGTCTTGCGCCTGGAAGCCCTGACGCGCGGTACCCCCTTCAACCCGCCTGAAGAATTGCGCAAGGAAGCGCCTGATGTGGTGGCCCAAGAGACCAGCCTGTACGAGTCGCGCAAAGCCGAAATCAACGCCCAGATCGCCATTTACCAAAGCCAGCTGGCGCAACGACAGCAGGAACTGAACGAAGTGCGCGCCCGGCTCGACCAGGCGGTGCGCAAACTCGAACTCAAAACCCGCGAGATCAACGCCACCCGCCCGATGGTCGCCAGCGGCGCGGTGTCTGAAGTGGAAATTCTGCGACTGGAAAGTGAAATCGCCAGCCTGCGCGGCGACCGCGAACAAAGCACGGCCCAGCTCTCGCGCGTGCAGTCGTCCATCTCGGAGGCATCGCGCAAGATCGAGGAGGTGCAACTCACCAGCCGCAACGCCATGAGCAGCGAACTCTCCGACACCATGAGCAAACTCGCTGCCCTGACCCAGGGCGGCCGGGCGCTGGAAGACAAGGTGAAACACGCCGACATCAAATCCCCCGTGCGCGGCACCGTCAAACGCCTCTTGGTCAACACGGTCGGTGCGGTGGTGCAGCCGGGCAAAGAGGTAGTGGAAGTGGTGCCGCTGGACGATGCGCTGATTCTGGAGGTGCAAATTGCCCCGAAAGACATCGGTTTCCTGCGGCCTGGGCAAGCGGCCATGGTCAAGTTCAGCGCCTATGACTTTTCCATCTACGGCGGTCTGGACGCGGAAGTGTTCCTGATTGGCGCTGACTCTGTGCTCGATGAAAAAGGCAACGCGTTCTACCATGTGCGGGTCAAAACCAACCAACCCAGTCTGGGCGCCAACTTGCCCATCATCCCCGGCATGGTGGCGCAGGTGGACATCATGACCGGGAAGAAGTCGGTGTTGTCCTATTTGCTCAAGCCGGTCTTGCGTGCGAAGGCCAACGCCCTCACTGAACGATGAATCGACATCATGACCACTGACCAACACTTTCTCTGCAGTTCATCGGTGTCTGTGCCGCCGCGCTGGCGCGAGGCTTTTGCGCACGGGCAAGTTCACGCCACTCAGGATGTCACTGCGCCCGTTGCCGCCGCCTGGACTGGGGTGCTCTGGTTGAGCAGTGACGACCCCGACTGGCAACACCATCTAAAAAAATCGAAGCAATACAACGCCCGTTTGCCGGTGGTTGTGTTGTCCGGCACGCCCGACCCACGCGAAGGTCTGCTGGCCTTGGCAGCGGGGGCCAGCGGTTACACCCATGCTTATGCCTTAGCCGAACTGCTGCGTGAACTGGCGCTGGTCGTGCAGCATGGCGGCCTGTGGGTGGGGCCCGAGTTGTTGCAGCGTCTGGTGGGCTCGACCGCCACGGCGCTTGCAAAATTGCCGAATCCATCGCCAAGCTTGGCGCCCAGCCCTTGGGCCGCCTTGTCTGCGCGCGAGGCTCAGGTAGCACGGGCGGTGACCGCGGGTCGCTCCAACAAAGAGATCGCCGACAGCCTGTTCATTTCCGAGCGCACCGTCAAAGCCCATCTGGGCGCCATCTTTGAAAAACTCGCAGTCCGTGATCGTTTGCAACTTGTGGTGCGACTGGCTGCTGGTGCAGACCCGGACGCCACGCCAGCACGGTAGGCACCAAAATGTCTGAACCTGACACCACCACCACCACCACCACCACCAACGCCCTGGCCCAGTCCGACACCAGCCTGGTGCGCGTGCTGGAAGACCTGATTGACGTGCTCATCACCCGCGGCGTCATCCAGTTCACCGACCTGCCAGCCGCTGCACAGGCCAAGCTGCTGGAGCGGCGCGAAACCCGTGCCAGCATGGCTGACCGCCTCAATCTGATCCAGCCGGAAAACGACCGCGGCCTGTTCTAACCCGGTCGGCGCGCAATTGGCAGAGGTCACAAATGTGGACATAAGTCCAATAGCCAACCTGCTCTGCCCGCCTTAATCTTGGCATCAGACTACGTCATGCCCTGAGCGTACCCGCGCCAACCCAATTTTTTTGCTGGAGACCATCATGGCCCAATTTGCTACCGTCGCCGCCATCACTGGCAATGGCACCGTTTTTGCCGTCAACGAACAGGGCGTCAGCCGCGTCCTGAAGGCCGGTGATGTTCTTCAAAAAGGCGAAACCATCCGCACTGTGGGCAATGCCCAAGTAGAACTGCTGATGGAAGACGGCAACTTGATCGTCGTGGCGCCCCAGCAAACCATGCGACTGGACGACAACCTCGTTCAAGCAGACCAACGCCCCACGGCTCAGGACAGTGCCATCGCCACCCCCGGCACCGCAGAAGCCGTCATCCAGGCGCTTGAGCGTGGAACTGACCTCAACGAAGTGCTGGAAGCTGCGGCGGCTGGTTTGACAGGTGCGGGCGCAGATGGTGGCAACAGCTTTGTGCAGTTGCTGCGGATCAGTGAGGGGGTTGATCCGCTGAGTTACGCCTATGCGTTTGAGCCACAGGACAGCATCTTCATCCCGCAAGACCTGGCACTGGCGCAAGCAAGTGAAGAGACGTTCACCATCACGGTGACGAGGGAAGTGACCAGCACCGTGACCCGACTGGAAACAGACACAATCACGGGTGTGACGACGGAAACTGTGACGGTTGTGGAAACGGATACTGTTTTGAGGGTGGAGACAGACACTGTCACAGTCCCTCAGACAATCACTGTCACGGGTTTGGTAGCGACAACCACTATCGGCACCCAAACGGTTGACGTGCCAACAGAGACCGTTACCGTCACCGAAGGCACCAGCACAGTCACCGGCACCACCCTGACGCCCACCATCACCCAAGGCACACAAACGGTTGCTGTCGACACCCAAACCGTGACGGTCACCGAAGGTACCAGCACAGTCACCGGCACCACCCTGACGCCCACCATCACCCAAGGCACCCAAACCGTCAACGTGCCCACCGAAACAGCCACCGTCACCGAAGGCACCAGCACGGTCACCGGCACCACCCTGACACCCACTATCAGCCAAGGCACACAAACGGTTGCTGTCGACACCCAAACAGTG
>Ga0209066_10005424_pt1 | contig 13450 bp, 9 predicted proteins | sample All_14_2_FD_187198 | JGI IMG/M metagenome (GOLD analysis project Ga0209066, IMG submission 187198) | Freshwater microbial communities in response to fracking from Pennsylvania, USA - Allegheny Zone_MetaG_DW_15 (SPAdes) (version 2) ...
TTTTTACTTTTTTGCCACAGTTTACGGCCTGTCATCCAGCTCACGGCGTTGCGTGGGCAGGAAGTCTTTTTTATCCAGGCCCATCACGACAGCCAGCGCGCCGGCTACGTATATCGATGAATAGGTTCCAATCACGATTCCAATGATCAGAGCCAGCGAAAATCCGCGAATGGTTTCACCGCCATAGACAAACAGTGCGACCACAACGAACAGCGTTAACATGGATGTCATGATGGTTCGCGACAGCGTCTGGTTAATGGAAATATTCATGATTTCCAGCGGCGAGGAACGGCGAATTTTAATGAAGTTCTCACGCACCCGGTCGAAGACCACGATGGTGTCGTTAAGCGAGTAACCAATCACCGCCAGCAAACCAGCCAGAGCTTTCAGGTCAAACTCGATACCGAACATGGCGAAGACGCCGAGAATCAAGACCGGATCGTGGATCAGAGCAACTGCCGAACTGACTGCGAGGCGGTATTCAAAACGCATCGCAATATAAATCATCGTGGCCAGCAGCGAGACAATAATAGCCAGTGCACCTTTGGTTGCCAGCTCTTCCCCTACCTGGGGACCAACGAAATCAACGCGTTGCTTGACCGCACCAGGCAATTGCTCCATCACCTTGTTGACCATCAAGCTTTGTTCAATATCCTCTCGTGGTGCAATGCTGATAAGTACGTCTTTGGACGTACCATAACTGATGACCTGCGCTTCTTTGAATCCGGCGTTGTAGAGATTCTCGCGAATCAAAGGCAAATCAGCCGCTTGTGGAAAGCTGACTTCAATTTGCGTTCCGCCGGTAAAATCCAGCCCCCACTTCAAACCGTTAACGAGCAACGCCCCTATGGATACAATAAAAATCAGCGCGGAGAACATGGCAGTCCATTTTCTCGCGCCCATAAAATCCACATTTGAATTCGGATTAAAAAATTCCATCTAAGCCTCGCCTCAAATACCAATAGATAATTTAGTCACATTACGACCACCGTAGAACCAGTTTACAATGGCGCGGGTGTAGGTAACGCTGGTGAGCATGGAGGTCAGGAGACCCAGCGATAAAATAACCGCAAAGCCCCGGATAGGCCCCGTACCAATCGCAAACAGAACGATACCGACGATCAAGGTGGTCACGTTGGCGTCAATAATGGTCGCAAAAGCCCGGTCGTAACCAGCATGAATCGCTGCTTGCGGCGACATGCCGGTGCGCAGCTCTTCCCTAATCCGCTCGTAGATCAATACGTTGGCATCCACCGCCATACCTACCGTCAACACGAAGGCCGCGATACCCGGCAAGGTCAGGGTCACACCAATCAGCGACAACAAGGCGCTGAGCAGGATAAGGTTAAGAAACAGGGCGATATTGGCGACCAAGCCAAACAAACGGTAATACACCAGCATCAGCACCAGAATCATGCCCATACCAACGGCCAGCGACACCATTCCACGTTTGATATTTTCCTTACCCAGAGACGGGCCAACGGTGCGCTCTTCTACTGGATAGATCACGGCGGGCAAGGCCCCTGCTCGCAGCAACAGCGCCAGGTTGCTGGCCTCTTTGCTGTCGGTCAATCCGGTGATCTGGAAATTGTTACCCAGCGCGTTTTGAATAACCGGTGCCGAGATAACCCGTTCTTCACGGCGTGTCACACGTTTACTGACGTTGTTGACCGTCTCCATCGTCGATTTGGTTTCCACAAACACAATGGCCATACGTTTGCCAATGTTCTCACGGGTTACTTTGGTAAACAACGCCTCACCGCCGCCGCCCAATTGAATGGATACAGCGGGTGTCGCCGTTTGCGAATCAAAGCTGGATACAGCACTGGTGATCGAGTCGCCGTTGAGCACGACCTGACGTTTCAGCAGAATGGGATGATCATCCATCATATACAGTTTGCTGTTCACCGGTACGGCGCCCGTTTGTTTGGCTATCTGGGCATCGTTTTCCTGATCAACCAGGTAAAATTGCAGGGTGGCTGTGCCGCCGAGAATTTGCTGTGCGCGTGCTGCGTCTTGAATACCAGGCAAGTCAACCGCAACGCGGGTAGCACCCTGTTGCTGTACAACGGCCTCGGCCACGCCCAGTTCGTTCACCCGATTTCGCAGAATACTCATGGTTTGCTCAATGGTATTTTGGCGAATGGTGTTCAGCTCGGTTGGCGACAGAGCAAGGGTCAAGGTGCTGGTTTCGTTTGATTTGGTAAACAGCAAATCGGGGAAGCTTTCCCTGATTTTGCTCTGGGCGGCATCCATGATGTCGCTGCTACGGAAACGAATGCTGACGCCTTTGTCGGCAAGATAATGAATACCGGCATAGCGAATACCGCTTTCGCGTAATTCCTGACCGATGTTTTTCATCAAACCTTCATAACGGCGAGACACCACGCTGTCAACGTCCACTTCCAGCAACAAATGCACGCCGCCGCGCAAGTCCAGCCCCTGTTTCATGGGTTCTGCACCGATTCGGCTTAACCAGGCGGGTGTCGCGGGCGCAAAGTTCAGGGCAACGGTGTAATCTTTGCCGAGCGCGCCTTTGATGGCGTCTTGGGCCAGTAATTGTGTATCGGTTGATGCAAATCGAATTTCGAGGTTTTCACCGCTGGCGTTTATGGAGCTGTAATCCAGTTTCGCCTCTTTGAGCACATCTTCGACTTGTTGTTTGAGTTGACCGGCGTCAATTGATGACTGGGAAGAAATCTGCACCGCAGGATCTTCACTGTATAAATTGGGAACCGCATAAATGAATCCGATCACCACAATGATGATCAGAGCCAGGTTTTTCCAAAGTGGATATTTATTCTGCATAGTCCTTGTCCCTGCGCTAAACTTTAAAGGGATTTAATGGTGCCCTTGGGCAATACGGCGCCTACAGCACTGCGTTGCATGGTGACATCGACCCCTTCAGCGAGATTAACTTTGATAAATTGCTCATCCAGCTCAACTACTTTGGCAACGATACCGGAGTTTGTTACCACTTCGTCGCCCTTTTTAAGGTTGCTGATCAAGGAACGGTGTTCTTTGGCGCGTTTGTTTTGTGGTCTGATTAACATGAAGTAAAACAGGACAAAAATAGCAACGATCATAACCAATGAAAACGTACCATCTGGTTGACCGACCGGAACGCTGGCGGCAGCCATGGCATCACTGATGAAAAAACCCATGTAACTCTCCTCAAAATCGTATTTTTATCATAAACCTGACGCAGTATCGCGTGGCTATGACAAGACAGCGTGACATCATATCGGGATTTATGGTCTGCGTAAATGAAATCTGCTCAACAACTGCTGAACATAATAACAATTATGCTGAACCAAATAACGCTGCGCCAATAAAGGCGTGTGTTGCAACAGGTGATGCAGATAGGCGCGGGTAAATTGCTGGCTGCAAGTGGGGCATTGACAAGCGGCTTCAATCACTTGATGCGCCTGAGCCATTTGCTGATCGAGAATGGACAAACAGGCGCCTTCGCTATAAACCAGGCCGGAAACCGCGTCTTGAGCCGGCCGGTCGGATTCCACCAGACAGGGCATACGCTCAGCCAACTGGTGAAAATCGGCCAGGCTCAAATCTCCCTGATAATATCCGTCGCTACCTTCCGGTAAAATCACTCTGTCCGGCTTTAATTGCGCCACCAGCTTATATAAGGTTGGTCTGTCCAGGCGAATCCAGGCGCCATCGTACACGGATCGAAAACGGTAGATCCCTTCCCGATTGGGTGGCGGCAAGCTGGCGTTTAAAACAATCTGGCCTTTCCAGGCAGAATAAGAACGGATATCGTCCAGATTTTCCAGCGCATCCTGGCCAGGTTTCATCATCAAATCGTCCAGGCGATACGCAACTGTCCGAATACCAGCCGCCTCCCAATTGGCCATGGTCAGGCAAGAGCCTGCCTGGCTGGACAACGTGGGAACGAATCCGTATTCATTATTTTCTGCTGGCATATTGAATCCTTACAATAAAATACTGGCGTCACCGTAACTGAAAAATCGGTAACGCTGCGCGATGGCTTCCTGATAAAGGGCCATGGCCTCTGGATGGCCGATAAAGGCGGAAACCAGCATTAACAGCGTTGATTCCGGCAAATGAAAGTTGGTTATCAGGCCATCGCAGAGTTTAAATTGATAACCGGGATAAATAAAGATATTGGTATCGCCATGACAGGCTTTCAATTCACCTTGGGCTGCCGCACTTTCCAGACTGCGCATGGCCGTTGTGCCGACGGCTATCACGCGTTTGTTGTTGGCTTTGGCGCGTTTCACGGCCTCACAGAGGCTTTCGCTGATGCTATATTGTTCGTAGTGCATGACGTGATCGGTCACTTTTTCGGTACGCACCGGGCGAAACGTTCCGGCACCCACATGCAGGGTCGAATAAGCCAGATCAACGCCTTTTTCCTCTAATCGGGTCAGTAGCTGTTTGTCAAAATGCAAACCGGCAGTGGGTGCTGCGACCGATCCTTTATGCAGGGCGTAAACGGTTTGATAACGCTCCTGATCCATTGCCTCATCCTGACGATCGATATAAGGCGGTAAAGGAATATGCCCCACATCGGCGAGCATGGTATCCACGCTGCCATCCACCCGGCAATGATACAAATCATCAATTTTGGCGACCACGCGAACGCGCCAGTTTTTTTCAAGGAAGATGAAGGAGTTGGCGCGTGGTGTTTTACTGGCTTTGATGTGAGCGAGGAAGGACTGCTCATCCAGCAAACGCTCCAGCAAAAACTCGACCCGACCGCCGCTTTCCTTGGTACCGTAAAAACGCGCCGGGATAACACGGCTGTTGTTCATGACCAGCAAATCCCCGGCCTCCAGCAAGTCTGGCAGCTCTTTGAATTGCCGATGGCTGCTGCCGCCGCTTTGTCGATCGTAGGTCAACAAACGGGAGTCACTGCGTTGTTCGAGCGGGTATTGTGCGATCAATTCAGGGGGGAGATCGAAGTGAAAATCTTGCTTGTTCATCGTTAAAGTAACCCAAAATTTGGGCATTATATCATAATGGGTATAAAACGAGAGGATTTTGCCACGGCGATTGCATTTAAACACGCAATATATATGCGCAGAAAATCTGAACCGTGACCGTTAGGGAGCGGAAAACTTAAATAGCCAGGCTCAATGTTCGATTTTTGTTTTTAAATACGGCCATTGGTAAGCCTTGTTCATTAACAACTGGTCTCCGCCACTATTACTTACCCCAAAAAATAATAATAGATCAGTAAGTTACGCGTCTGTCTAGTGCCTCCACAAAATTTTCCGCAAAATTTTCCGCTCCCTAACGGTCACGGTTCGGATTTTCTGCATATATATTGAGCGTTTAAATGCAATCGCCGTGAGGATTTTGCACGAGCAGGTTGCACATAAAATACATGCTGCTAGAATTCCGCCCCGGATAGTCAACGAAAAAACAACAGAGGAATAACATGAGAGCAAAATTTGAATCGGATACCGCAGCGTCCAGCTCAACGGCATCAGTAAACGCTTATCCTGCTCCGCTTACGGAGAAAGAGACGGCTGTGCTTAAAAAGCTGAAGAGTTTGATTTCTCCTACATTGGAAAGAGTTATCAGTGAGTTGGCAGAGGGTAAAAGCCGAAGTAATACCTCAGGAAATCCTTTTTTCCAGCGAGGCTCAACCCATAGCAGCACGATTAAAGCGGCTTGTCGTGACCTGATTAAAAAGATGGATCCAACAGGGATCGAAACATTATCCAAAATCGAAGATGTTGAAGCGTTTTTATCTGAATTCAGAACGCTTGTTGACGAAAAAAGTCTGACTGATTTGGCTAGTCAGGTTCTCCGTAACACAAACTCGAAAGCTACGGATGCATCTATCGGGGAACGTGCCCAAAATTTTAGCAACCTTGTCATGACCGCAGAACTCAGAGCTATCAGGATTTTCGCTGCAGTAGATCTATCTGCAGTAGATCTATCTACTTGCTTGCAGCAATAAACGTCCATAAATTAGATCTGTAATCCGTCATTACGAACATAGTAAATCCATGGTTCCGTGCTCCGAACATGGATTGCTTCGCGCGCAATGACGGCGCCTGTATTTAAAACCCTCATGCCTGTGCTACCATACCGCCCATCATCCACCGCCGTGTCGACATCATGATTTCTATCCGCCAACTTACCCTCTCGCGTGGCAACAAAGTGTTGCTGGAAGACGCGTCTCTGACCTTGCATGAAAAGCAAAAAACCGGTTTGGTCGGGCATAATGGCTGCGGGAAATCCTCTTTGTTCAGCTTGTTGCTGGGGCACTTGACCGCCGATACCGGGGATTATCAGCTTAATCCCCAATTGCGCATCAGCCATTTGTCGCAGCAACTGCCCGACAGCGAAGAAGCGGCGCTGGCTTTTGTGTTGGCTGGCGATGAAGACTACACCCGCCTGCAGGAACAATTACGCGAAGCGGAACGCCTGGGGCATGACGCTGAGGTTCTGGCCTGTCACGAGCAGTTAACCCAAAGTGCCGGTTACAGCAAACCAGCCAAAGCGGCGTCTATTATGGATGGTCTGGGCTTCAAGGCCGCCGATCAAAACAATCCGGTTAACAGCTTTTCCGGCGGCTGGCGGATGCGTCTGAGTCTGGCGCGTTGTTTGATGAGCCCTGCGGATTTGCTCTTGCTGGACGAGCCGACCAACCATCTCGATATGGAAGCGATTTTCTGGCTGGAGCGCTGGTTAAAACAAAGCCCGGCCAGCATTCTGCTCATTTCGCATGATCGGGAATTTCTCGATGCATTTGTGACCCATATTTTACATATTGAACAAAAAGCCACGACGCTCTATAGCGGAAACTACAGTCAATTTGAAAAAACCCGGGCGCAGCAACTGGCCTTGCAGCAAGCCATGTACATCAAGCAGCAACAAAAAATGGCGCATTTGATGTCCTTTGTCGTGCGCTTTAAGGCCAAGGCCTCCAAAGCCAAACAGGCGCAAAGTCGTTTGAAACAAATTGCCAATATGGATGTATTGGCACAAGCGCAAGTAGATTCGCCTTTTTCCTTTGATTTTTTCCCCTGCCCGCGTGTGGCCAGTCCGTTGATTAATTGCGACAAAGTATTTTGTGGCTATGAAACGGATAAACCCATATTAAAACGGATGAGCCTGATTCTTGGCCCAGGCGATCGCATCGCCCTGCTCGGCCCCAATGGCGAAGGCAAATCAACCCTGATCAAAACCCTGACCGGCAGTTTAAAGCCTTTGTCCGGCCACATTCATCGCGCTGCGAATTTGAAAATCGGCTATTACGCCCAGCATCAACTGGAAGAACTGGATTTTCGCCTCAGCCCGCTGGAAACCATCCAGGCCATATCACCAGACGCCCGCGAACAAAGCATCCGCGATTTTCTTGGCGGCTTTAATTTTATCGGCGACATGGCCGTGCAAGGTATCGCGCATTTTTCCGGCGGTGAAAAAGCACGGCTGGCGCTGGCCAAACTGGTCTGGCAAAAACCCAACTTGCTTTTGCTGGACGAGCCAACCAACCATCTGGATCTGGACATGCGCGGCGCCATCGAGTTGGCCTTGCAAAGTTACGAAGGCGCATTGATTTTGATTTCCCATGATCGTCATTTACTGCGCAGCGCGGTGGATGATTTTTATCTGGTTTATCAACAGCAGGTAAAGGAATTTAAAGGCGATTTGGATGATTACTACGCCTGGTTGCTGAACAAAGACAGCTCGGTAAAAACAGAACAAAGCAGCAACGGTGATGCATATCGTGAACGAAAAATCTTGCAAAATCGCCTGAAAAAACTGGAGCAATTGCTGGAACAGACCCAACAGAAAAAACATCAACTGGAACACGCCCTGGCCGATGCTGCATTGTATGAAGCCGGTCAACAACAAGCCTTGCAGACTTTGATAGCCGAGCAAAAAGCGATACAGCAGTCGCTGTCTGAGCTGGAAGAAGAATGGATGGATATTGTCGGCATACTGGAAGAGAGCGGCGAGGCTTGAATTGTAAAAAAATTGACAAGAAAACCGAAAAAAGTACAATGAAGCTATAAAAATGGCTATAATCGTAAAAGAGAATTGCTGATTAGCATTACTTTTTTTGGGGTGCATTACATGGCTAAAGTGAAAGTTAGAGCGTTTAAAACAAACATTAAAACTCCTCTGGATAAAATAGAAGACAAGATAGTCAGGGCGAGACTGGCTTCTGAACTTGAGGCTTATCTGGACAAGTTTAACGATAATGACGAGCTTGAAATTTCGCGGATAAACGCATTGATAGCTAACTGGCAAGCGGTTAGTGAGCTGGCTGCCGAGTCGGACTTTGCAATAGCCGACGCGCATGACAGCAAAAACCTGCGCGCCCGTTTTCTGACCCTTCTATCTAAAAGTACCGTTGCATCCGATCCGGCCAAAGCCATCAGCATGCTGTCTGTTTTCAAAGCACTGGACAAGCTCAAACTCAACGATGATCGTTTTAACGCCTTGATTCATAATATTGAACATCTGATTCCGGCTGATACCGATGATTTGATCAGCTGCCTGACTATCATGCACAACAGCAAAATTCCCCTGACCGCCGGTGTTAATCTTCAGGAAGTGATGAAACACCCTGCTCAGTTCAAATTATTGCTTAACGAACTCGAACCACTGACCAAACAGCGTTTCGTAGTCGTCAAGGATCTGTTATCCAACGCGGGTTTTCGGTCAAATACCGAGACGCTCGCTGCGAGTATTCAGCCCTTGCAAGCACACAAGTTGACAATAAGCGACAATTTGCCTTCGTTGGCTCGATTAAGTCCGGAAAAAATACGCAGCATCAGTTCGCTGCTTGAACAGACCGAAACAGGTAACATAAACCAGGCTCTTTTCACCACCTTGCTGGACAATGTCGATTACCTGCTCGATCCGGTAGAGCCACAACCAGACGAAACAAAAATTGCAGCGCTTGCCAAATATGTTGCGTTAATGTCCAAGGCAGGAATTTCTCTGGATCCCTCACGCTTGAGGGACTTCATGCACCTGAACAACGCCCAGATCAAAGAACGCAATCTTTTATTTGAAGCCTTTGCGGGTAATGGTAAAAAATTCTTTAACGGTAGTTCGTTATCTCTCGGCAAATACAACAGTATTATGTTAAACGAAACAGTTCCACCGGGCACAGATTCGGAAGCCCAAAGCCCCATACATGCCATTTTGCGCAATATTGAATTGATTAAAAAAAGTGGCGCTATAACGCCCCGGATGTTGAGTAATATCATCAACAATCAACCCCATAATACGCAAACACTGCTGACGCATCTGATGACTGGGCAAAAAAAAATCAGCAAAGCCCGTATCGACATGGTGCTAAACCATGCCGAACACCTGACCGATGAGAAAATGACGGAATTGAATGCGTGTATCACCTCTCTGATACAATACCAAATCCCTCTCACCAAAAATAATCATTTGGGCACACTCATGCAAATGAGTACAGAAGGGCTGGCAAAAACCAATAGCATTTTTGCTGCTATGAAAAAAGTGACACCTGAGCGTTTAGCCATTGTTCTGGACAATGTAGCAGCATCTCCGGCGAATAATAATACACGGCTGGCTGAAAGCCTCGACAAGCTGGAAAAACATAATGTACCACTCAGCAAGCATAAAAGCTTGGCAGCCCTGCTCCGCATGGACAACAATGCATTGTTTCAGTTTAACAATATACTCGATGAGCTTACGAATCTGTCGGCTCCTGACGAGGCGTTCAAGGCTTTGGCCAGAAAGCTGCCGCATTTGCTTGCCAACCCGGGTAAAATGCCGCAACTTGTCCAACTAATTGGAAAAATGAACGACAATAATATTCCTTTTGTGGGCGGGTTTCTTGATAAATTATTGGGTAAAAAAGACAGCATCAGTCAATTGGCAAAACTGTCGAAAAACACTCTGTTAGCTTTGAAAGAAGGACCTTTGTCTGAGCAATTAGGCACAGAAGTCCAGCGAATGAAGGGACTTAAAATTAGCAAATACGCGGCTGGAACTGATATTCTGGATGTGAAAGAGCACCCGGCAGCCGTATCCAGCAGCAGCACCATATCCCATGATCCTGGTTGGTTAAATCATGATCCTGATTTTGATGACGATGACCCGGATGAAGAAGTCATTTATAGCAGCGACTCTGAGTCCGATGCCAATCATGATGCCAGCCTCAGGGCTGGCCACTTTGATATTGACGAAGACAGATCGAGCGAAGAAGAAGAAGAAACGGATAAAGGTATCCATCCTATTGAAGCAACTAATGACGCTGCTGCCAGCCCCGAACCAACACCCAGCTCCACCCCGGTTCCCAACTCTGTACAGCCAGTTGCTACCTCCGACACGGCTCCCAGTGAGCCTGATGAGCCTGATGAGCCTGATGAGCCTGATGAGCATGATGACAATGGACCCAGATTTTTTTAAAGATAAATAAAAATCCCTCCCCCTCAAAAGGCTTTGTTGCAGGGCGAGATCATGTGTGATCAATATTCGCACATGCGCCCCGGATCTCCGTCATTGCGAGCGTCAGCGAAGCAATCCAGAGTTCAGAGCTCCGAACGTGGGTTGCTTCGCTGACGCTCGCAATGACGGGGGGATTGGTTCTTTTGTGTTAAATCAATGCACTCATGATCTTGCCCTGGGCTTTGTTGAATACATACCAATTTATCCAGCAAAGCCACTTCAACTGTAAAAAAACTGTCAGGAAAATTAAAGTCAAAACAAACTTATCTCGAAATTGTCTATAATTACACCATTAATGCAATTTAATGTCAGCTCCAGTCACGTACCGGGCTAACAGTGGAGATAAACCATGCCTAAGACTTCCGTAAGAAATATTAAACTTAGAGTTCCCGGACTTGCCGACTATTTGAAAGACTTTAATGATCGCCGTTTTTTTTCTGACGAGATTGATATAGATAACAACCAGCGTCTGGAAGCGAATTGGAATAAATTCACCGAGCTGACCAGAGCATCCGACAGCAAAGCCCTAAAGAAAAAAATTGTTTCATTTATGTCCGTTGCGGATCCACAAACGCTCACCACAGATCAAGTGACAAGCACAATCAATATGTTTAGAGCAATGGAAAAAGCCAAAATCAGCGAAAAAGATGCCGGAAGTATGAATCCCCAATACTTGGCCGATACGTCTGCACTGACAACAGCAGTAGCAAACAGCGGAAACTTAACTAAAGAACGCTTCGCGGTCATCGTTGCCAACCAGGACAAGATGGCTGAGCCAGGCAAACCCGCAGCAGTGGCAGAATACATCAAAACCATGTCCAACTCCGGCTTGAAACTGACCAGCAAAAGTCAGCGTCTTGACAGCATCATGAAAAATCGTAGTACCGATGAGATCAAGGGTATGAACACGGTATTGAGTACCTACACCGGCATGTCCGGTCTTGGTATTACTGACAAATCAGCACTGAGCGCTGATATACATAAAACCATTGAAAACAACGCCGCTACATTGGCAGACCCCAAGGTTGCAGCGGCCGTAGCTGACAATGTCAAGCTGTTCAGGACAAACGGATATGTGCTTATCGGTAATACATCCCTGGATAAAATGATTAAAAACAATCCGATAGAAACCAACAAGCTTTTAAAAGTGATTGTCCCGGAAAATCCCGATCTCATGAATCCACAGCGAGTTCAGGCCGTTCTAAACAACATGGACAAACTGACTCCAGAGAGAATAGATCCCCTTATCGCCTGTGTGAAGACTATGAATGGTAACATTCCGCTGGCGGACAAACATCATAATCTGGATCGTATGGTGACTATGGAGCCTGACAAACTGACGCAAACCAATACGCTTCTAAGCGCGATGGGAAAATTGACCCAGCAGCGTTTTAATGCAGCCGCAGCACTTCCCGAGCTTGACCAGACTAAAGCCACAGCCATGGGTCTATGCCTCAAACAATTGCAGGGAACGGATGTTCATGTATCACCAACACTAGCCAAATTGGCCGGAAAGAATGCGGAGGATATTCAAAACCTTGCGGCGGTTCTGGGTGCAACACAAAATAAAGAAAATATCACAGGTAAACGCTTTGATGTTCTGATGAATAATGCCGGGGAATTGGACGCCGCTAAAGCCGTACAAATAGCAAAATACATTGATTATATGTCCTTTGCCAATCTGCCCCTGACCGATGACAACAATCGCCTTCAAGAGATGATGAAAAAAGACAGTCTGCAAATTGAACACGCCACCAGCCTGTTAAGAACGGTTGGCAACCTTCAGAACCAACATGGCAATACGATTCTGTCGCCAACCGCTCTGACTAAAAGCAAACATGCTGTCATCATGGATAATATTCAAAACATGGCAGCAGCAGAAGTCAGGGGTGCCGAGGCAACCATCGGGGCGATGGGAAAATACAAACTGGATGTGACGAGTAGGCATCTTAACGCCATTTTACAAACCAATCCCAAAGAAACAGGTGAGCTGATCACGGCGCTGACCGGGAAGGACAATGGGAAAGGCAAGGAACGGGTTATGATTGCGTTGAAAAATGCGGACAAACTGGATCCCGCGAAGATGGACATGGCAAGCTTGAAAAGTTGTATTTCTATACTGGAAAGCAATAATGTTCCCTTGACTAAAAATGATACTCTGAAAACCCTGATGAGCATGAATAAAGACGAGATGAAGGATTTTAACGAGATGTTGAAGGGAATGGAAAACAAAAATGCCCAGGAAGCAGCGTTTCAGGCGATTGGCAGTAAATTGAGCGCGGTTCACGAGGCTGGCGGTATCAAGGCCTTGCGCACCGAGGTTACGGATGCGCTCTATGATAATAAGAATAAAACGGGTCTGGTTGTTGGCTTTACAGATAAATTACGCGGGAAGAAGGATCCGGTTGATTTGGCTATTGGTAATGCGATTGCTACTGGAACGGCCGCCAGGGTCGAAAGTGAGCGTCAGGAAGCATTGGTCGAAGATACAAACGAGGCTGCGGAACTGCAAACATGGGCTGAGAAAGAGGCGATAGAAGCAAGGGAAGAAGCGGCAGTAGTTGAAGCGGCAGAAGTAACTCAGGTTGCAGAACTCGATAAAGTTGAAGTTGAGGCGGAACTGAGTGAGCCTGTCCCCGAGAATCCGAAGCAAGCAGTCGTTGAAGCTGTTGAATTGGCACTGAGCGCGCCGGCTCCGCCTGACGAGAAGGTTTTGACGAATGCAATGAATGCGCAGACTGTCAAGACACCGATTGATCCAGCAATCGTTGATGAAGCTGAGCAAAGTCAGAAATTAGGACAGGGTAATTAAATAGATATCCCGGGTTACAACAGTCACCTGATCCGGATTCAAAGACGGTACGTCATTGCGAGGTACGAAGCAAAGCAATCCAGAGTTCTGTGCTCTGAACACTGGATTGCTTCGTGCCTCGCAATGACGGACCATCTCGCAGGCCGTCATTGCGCGCGAAGCAAAGCAATCCAGAGTTCCGTGCTCCGAACACTGGAT